>OLZF01002151.1_pt1 | contig 11210 bp, 9 predicted proteins | sample 1674391 | NCBI WGS metagenome assembly OLZF01 (sample SAMEA103958166, study PRJEB25191) | human gut metagenome | biome: human-associated habitat [ENVO:00009003]; feature: intestine environment [ENVO:2100002]; material: feces | place: Germany | collected 2013/2015
ATTTCTCCTTCCATTATTTTATCAAAGAAAAAAAAATAAATTATTTACATCCACAATTCATCTTCAACATAATCGATGTCATTAAAATCTGCTTTCATTTCACTAGCATGTTTAACTCGTTTTATAACTATTTCATTATCTCTGATCATTTTTTCAAGTTGTTCATTAGTATTTGTGAAAACTGCTGAAGGGTAATATGAAATCTCTCCACCATCACCTGTATAAGTCTCCATTGTTGTATTTATTGAGATGTACATTAAGTTCTTTGAGTCTTTGTTAAATGGTTTAGTTTTTGATATTTTGTAATGTATGATTGGTTGATTGTTATTTGAAATCTCTATAACTTTCTTGTTTGGAATGCATATAACTTTTCTTGATTTTTGTATTTCTCGTTCCAGTTGTAATTCATGTTCTTTTTGTTGTTGAGGTGTACGAGGATTTATTGGTTTACCTGTTTTAGGGTTGATTATTGGCTTGTTATTAAATGTCTTCTCTTTACGTTTAAATATTATGCCAATGATTCTTGCACACACTTGTTGATATTTGTCTACGTATGCATCTTGTGGTTTAAAGTATGCATAAATGTCTGTAATGTTATTTTCGAGTGATGGGTTTTCTTTGAAGAGCATATCGACGAAAGCTGTTGGTGAGTAGTAAGCGCGTTTTGCTTGCATTACTTATTTTATCAAAGAAAAAAAAATAAAATTATCTCTTATATAAATTTCAAACATTTGATTGGGTCATCACTCTTTGAGCATATATCTTTTAATTTCTTTGACATGTGATAAAAGTATGTACCATCTTCATTTTTACCTATCCATTTTTCAGCAGATTTAACATACACTTCAGTAAATATGTGTTCAACTTTAAATAACCCTAATTTTTCACCTATCCAATTCTCTGATAATAATTTCTTGTAATCATTCTCATATATAAGTGCTGAATCAGTTTTACTATATAGAACATTGACTTTATTACAGAGTTCTTTCATTTTTGCATTAAATGTATTGAGAACTGAACGTGCAAATTGTGGATATGAATAGCTTTCAACATATGGATTTATACGGTCAACATAACCTGGACCTGCATGTCCCTGGTTGTACTTGTATTTAATGATGAATGGATCAAATTTCTTAACATATTCATCAACATCTTTAACAAATCTATGTTTAATTAATTTTGGTTTCTTCATTGAATAACCCCAAGAACTGTTCATCATATATTTAATTGTTGTAGCTAATTTATCCATTCCAATTTTTTTAGCTTTCATGCGAATATCATAAAGGTGTTCAATGAGTTCTTTAATTTTAGTGTTTTCTGATTTAAAGTTTCCATCATCATCTGGCATTCCTGATGGTATAGATGTTACTGAACTCATATATGCACCTGCTTGATCAATATAATAGAGTTTGCCTTTATAATGACCTTCACTCCATATAATTTTAGGGAACTGTAATTCACTTCTTATTTTTTGCGACACATTACCACTAAATTCATATATATCATCTAAACAACCATATTCATACATTATTTTTTGCATTAATTCACTAAAATGATGATATAATGAAACGTCAATATTATGTCTTAAATTTAGTGAATCAACAAGTCTTTGCAACTCGTGAAGGCGTTGATGAATTTCTTCGTCTTTAACATCATAACCGAACAGGAATTTATTTGGTTTTGAAAATGTTATTGGAATTCTCTTTTTATCTTTAATGTTAATTTGACGTATAGCTTCTTTGCATTTAACTGTGATTGATTTATTCTTTCTATAATCTCTAAATAACCCAGAACATTCATCATATTGTAGGTATCGTTTTTCTTCATCAGTCATTGGTTCTAGTAATTTATTTTCAATCATTGCATCAATTATTCTATTTATTGTACATCCTTTTTTAGAGAATTCATAACGATTTTTGTCTAGCCTGCTTAACATCATTTTTCTAGGGTGATTCACAAAACGTTCATCATTGTTTATTTTAGCATAGTTTTTAACATAGAATACTGTAGCGTTAACATCTTTGTCAAGTATATAGTGATCTTCAATGATATGTAACTTAAGTGTTTTCCCATATTTTTCACCATATTCATTTGTCGATGTTTTACCTGTATCGTAATGCACTCTACAACTTATGCGAATGTTGAATAAATTAGATATATGCTTTAATTCTTCTCTAGGTATTAATTTTGTTTTAAGGAATGATGATAATAAATTTAATTGTTCATCATCCAATAAACCAGATGAACGAAAAGCAGTTAATAAACATGATTCTCTAATTACTTCACCACGCTTGTAAATGCCATAAGGTGTTAAATCGATATCAGAATTATTGTAGTATGGAAAGAATGCACCAACAATTCTTCCACCTCTACTTATATCCTTAAATTCAAAATCAAGTTTTTTCACATTAGATAAACTTTCAAGTATTGGATCACCACTATCATTAATTTCATATTCTTTGTCTTCTAATACCCAATCTAACATATCAATTGTATTTTGATTTACTCTAGCGTATTGTGTGTGACCTTTATTATCAAGAATTGTCATGATTATATTTTTATCAATCCTCGGTACAGCAATTTTCATAGCGTGTGATAATGCGTATAAGAAATCAACGATAGAGTGAACTCCGTTTTCACCTTTTGGGCTTAAACTGAATGATTGCTTTTTAATTAATTTCTTGATTATTTCATTTGCAAGTTGCATTACATTATTTTTAGTTTCTTCAGTTTCTCTCATAAAGTTCTTCCCAAATCTTTTCTCATACCTTTCTAATTGGGAACGGGGAAGCTCTTCATCACTCAGGGGCGTGTTTATTAAATCGTAGAAGCCTTCTCTAGTTCGGGGACCTGTTTCACTAAGAGCCATGTTCATCATATCAATAAAACCATCTCTAGTACGAGGACCTATTTCACTAAGAGCCATGTTCATGAATGGGTCGGTTTCCATTTCACTTCTTCCTTTCTTAATTTGATATTGTAACTTCTTATATGTCATATCCTTGTACGTATTCTCTTGTTCATCATATACGCGAATACTAGTAGAATTATTTTGGTATACGAAATTATCAGGAACCGTATAACCATATCTTTCGAAAATAGTTTTAACATCTTCAGTGTTTAATCGTTTAGGCATATTTTATATAAAAAAAATAAAAAAATAATGGGACTTATGGGACTACAGTCCTTTTTCATTTAATCATTACAAATTTTGTTGAAAATCGTCTTTCGAATAAAAATTGTACAACATCTGGGAATGAATATTTTAAGTTATATATTTCACCATTTTTCTTAACAATAATTCTATCGACAATATCATATTTTTCACTCTTACCAATTGTACATTTACATTCATGATCAACCTTATAAATATCAACTTCATCAGCATCAGTGAGATACTTGATCATTAAAGACAATTCCTTCTCTTCAGCGATAACAAACTTATTAATGATCAATGGATTATTTTCAAGTATATCTACACATAATACTAAGACTTGAATTAATAGATCTTTATTCTTGATTATTGACTCCATATTTTTCAAAGTCTCATTCGCTGTATCTATTGACCTTTCTTTAACCTCGGGATTTGCATCATAAATAAAATCGGGCTGCGCCTTAGGGGTTGCATCATAATGACACATCTGTGGACTAACTACTACATTAACATTTTGACTTTGCTTTGGAGAACAATAACCTAAATCAGTTTTTGCTAGAAAGCTTCGCGAGCAAGATAATACGTTACTTTTAGGAACACTCATTTTGATTAATAAAAAATAATTAATTTATTAATGTGAAAAATGAAAAGGGTACTAAATATATACGAATTTATAAAAGAACTTAGATTATCACATTTTATTGATTCGAAACAATTAAGGTTTATTGAGAACATTGGTTTTTATATTAGTGATTTAGTAGTGTATAAAATTGTAGTTGCCGTAAATCCATTAACATTAAAGAAATCATCAAAATATAATTTACCTCAACAATTTAATATACATAATGATGATTTTGAACATGTAAAAATAAAGGAGCCATTTAAAGATACATCTAAAGGTAAATATATATTAATGTACGACTTATACAAAAATGAAATTAATGTATGTCAAGGAGAAGAACGTGGCTACGCTTAGGAACTCCGTTTTAAGAGTTGAATGGTAAGCTTTGAGGACTACGTCTTATTTTTTCATATTTAACGCCACTAAGGATTTGTTCTATAGATGCTGTAGTGACTTCAATTTGACTTCTACCCATTGGTTTTTGTGATCTGATTTTAAGTAATACATCTTCATAATATATGCCAACTGGTGCTATGAATTTAACGCTCTTAGCCTCTGTATGAACTTGTCGATCACCTGATAATTCAATTTGCACCGTGCCTGTTGTAGATAAACCACCCATGAAATCTTCAGAATCTGCAAATGGAATACCTATAAAGAAGTTTGAATTATCACCACCATTCCAACACTTCTTATCAGTACCCTTACCTTCAGCGTCGTAAACAATTCTATGATAAAATGGTTGAGCAGATGTTAATATATCTTTTGAAATAGATGTCAACAATGAATTATTAACATTTAATGAATCAAGTAGTAAATTAACATGTCTTTGATCATCGAATGTTTTATATGTTTCATTTGGATAGAATTTACCACCAATATTAACACGATAAGTAATTTGTGGATTAGTAAAGCAAGTTCTTGAATGTTGACTTCGTCTAAATACAATAAACATAGTATCGCAATGAGTTAAACCAATTGTAGCAGCTGTATTATATCTGACGGGAACATCAGATTTTGATGCAAGAGGCAAATCTTGAGTAAAGTCTCTAATTTGAACTTGATGTATTGGAAACAGCATACCTACATTGAGATATTTTAATGACAATGCATTGAACACTTCCATTCTAAGCATATATTGAGCTAATTTGATTTTAATATTTTTAGTGACTTGACCCCCACCTTCAAAATATATTGTAGAAGGTTTATAGCTTATAACAGTCACCTCCTTCTTATTAGCTCCTGTTCCTTCTTCCTTTGTTGTTGTTACCTTTTCTATATTATTGTAAACTATTTCTTCAATATTTCTAAAACCTAAATCGACCATGCTGCCTTCAATAAGTGTTTTATGCTTGACAAATGCCTCATGATCTACAACGGGTGCAATAACTAAGTTTTGATACGTTGGAAATATTTCGATACTTAATTTACCAGCCCAATTAGGATAGTACCTTAAATTAAATAACATCAAGAAGAATGCAACTGGAATTCTTAATGGTATTTTAACTGTAATTTCCTTTTCTGCTGTAATTTTTGATAAATCTACATATACACCTGGAACCATTGGATTATGATTACGAATTTTATCTATAGTAGCAAAACAATCACTACCATTTTTAACTTCATCACTCAATGAATTATATAACATGAACCATTCATATCTAGCATTATGAACATCTTGAATTTTATCAGTGTTAGAATAAAAACGATAATGATCAATTATATCTGCCGAGCATTTATAACCAATGTAATATTCAGTAAATTCTAAGTTTTCGCATGTTGGTGCAACTTTTATTTTAACTTCTTGTTCAAGTGAAATGAATGAATTATCTAAACTAATAATCTTGAATCTATCACAGAATACATCTACAAATGTTGAATCACCTTCATTAATATCACCTACATTTCCATACGAAGTTGCAGTCGAATATTCATAGTTACCTGGAATAATTTCACTAACTGTTAAAGCGTTATCAATACTATCATACCAATCTTGTAATGTGCCAGACCATGCATCGATGATATCTGGTTCTTGATTTTGTGGAGCAAACATTTAAAATAAAAAAAAATAATATATTATGACATATCCCAATCAGCTTTATCATAACTATCAAGAAAATTATAAAAATCATTACCAACCTTATTTAATTCATCAACTGAATAGGAAGTATAATCATTATATTTTGTAGCAGCTTCAGTATCATTCCTTGTAAATTTTTCCCAACAATTTGGATATGCATCTACATACATCTTTATTCTATTATATACTTCGGTCTGTGCTTGTAATGCTAAATTGGCCTTTTCTTGTTGATCATTATATTGTTTAATTATTGTATTACCTTCCATTATTTCATCTACCTCTTGTCTATTTTCATTAAACATTTTCTTGGTTTGATAATCTACCTTTAATTCTCTATTTTTATTTGTTAATTGAATCTGTTTTTGCATTTCTTCATTTTGTTTTTCACCCTTCATTACAGCAGCTTTCTTTTCAATCAATTGTTTACTACTTTCTAACCCTTGACTTTCGAGATATTTTAGAAGGTCTTCATTAGCTTGTTTTTCTTCATTTATTTTTTTCAACCTTTTATGTAGCTCTATTTGTCTTAAGTTATTATCTGATTGTTCTTTACTCTTTAATTCTTCAGTCATTAATTTTATTCGTTCATTATTTAATTCATCATTTTTAACATTCTCTAGATATTTCTCAGTTTTCTCAGCATTAATTTTAGCATTTATTGTGTTTTTATGTTGATTAGCTAATTCTACTTCTAATTGTTCATGTTCAGCATATGCCATTTTTCCTTTACGTAAACTGTTATCATATTCTAATTGTTTTGCATAGACTGTTTGTATTTCATTTTTTATATCTTCATTCATTTCACCCATTTTATCTGCTGGTATCATTGGGTTCATTAACTTTTCCATTTCTATTTTTTGACGCTGTTCATTAATCTGTTTTAAATACATGTTATGTTCTCTTTCAACTGCTAAATCTATGGATAATTGTTTTGCTTCTTCTAAAGCCTTGCTCGTTAATTCACCTTCAGTCATTTTCAATAATGTTTCATTTTCTATTTTTAAGTCATCTAGTTCTCTTTGTGTTTGTTTATTCTTATGCGTTAATTGTTCTTTCTTCTGTATTTCTTGTCTGATTTCTTCCTTTTTGTTTGTTAAATTAAATAGATCAATTTCAAGTTGATTATTCTGATTCTTTAAGTCTTCTAATTGTTGACCTACTTCCATCTTCTCCTTTAATGCATTCTGTTGTTGTTCTAATAGTTTTGCAGTATTTTCATTTTTCATTTTTTGTGTATCTATTTGATTCTGTATTTCTTTTGTTTTTTTACTATACTTTTCTCTTTCTTGATCATCTGCTTTTTGCTTCTTAAAATCCATCTCTAATTTTTCATAATCCTTTTTCAATTTATCACGTTCATTAACAATGTCTTTCTTTTTCTGTAATTCAGCTTCAAGTTCCTTTTTATAGTTATCCAATTCTTGTGATTTCATATTATTTGCCATCCTTAAATTAAACAACTCAGCATTATTTGAAGGTGCAGGATTTTGCGAACTGGTCATCATAATTCTCAATACATCATTTGGAGTTAGAGTATCATCAGGAGGTCTTTTAACAGATTTCTTTAACTTACGTTTTCTCAATCGTTTTAATGCTTTACGACCCATTTACATTAAAAATAAATTTACAAATATGTTAGGTATGATCTCCAGGTGCGTCGCATTTCTTGACTTGGTGGTTGGGGTTCTTGACTTTGAGACTCTTTACTTGGTTGTTGTTGCTCTTGACTTTGTGGCTCTTGACTTTGAGGCTCCTTACTTTGGGGCTCTTGCTCCTGTTCTATATCTTCTTCATATATGTCATGTTTTAGTGCACGATATTTCTTTTTCAATTTCTTGTGTTTATTTGCGAGTTTATTTACTTGATTATTTAACTCTATAATATGTTCCATCATTAATTGATTATCACTCATATAAAGTTTCTTGCTATTGTTTACCTCCTGTTTCTGTTCATTAATTAATCTATTAGATAATGATGGTGTTTTAATTTTCTTTTTCACTATTCTTGTATTTCCATTTTTAAGAACTATAACATCATAGTGTTCACTAGGAATTCCATTACGTGCATCTGAAATAATCTTTGCACGTTCTTCTAGAGTTAATTTACTAATATCTTTAACCTTTGTTTGAGGCTCTTTGGACGTAGTCTTTTGCGGTTGATTTTCAGGTTCTTGATTTTCTATTGGAATTTCAATCTCTGTTTCAGTTTCAGTTTCTGTTTCTTTACCTGTTTCTTTACCTGTTTCTTTATTTATATCTTCAGACATTTAATAATAAAAAATAAATTTGATCAAGTTAGTGATTAAGCGAGCTCAAGAGGTGGGACCTTGAAAATATGGTAGTTTAACTCTTCTAGCTATATCATAACCAGAGTTCACCCATGGCATAGCTTTATCAGACATTTCTCGACCTTTATCAATGACTCGATCTACTGCCTGATCACCTCTATTTACAATGTTTTGAATTTTATCTTTGATTTTAGAATTTGGTAACATATCTACAACACCTTTAATGTCGTCAGAAACTTGTTCCTTCTTACGTTTTGCATTGTTGATAAATCCAGGTATTCGTTGTGCAAATTCAAAACCTTTCTTAATAAATGGTGATACTTTACCTATAATTTGTCTACCTTTATCAATGACGTTTTTAGCCAGTCTACCACCGCCTTTGAAAGCTTTAGCAATACGACCTACTATACTAGCAATTCCCATTTTATTACAATAAAAAAAATAATGTTTATTACCTTGAAAAATGACAGATAATAACAACTTGGCGAAAGGAGACCTTTCCCCCCTCCCCTTTTCCCCAGGCAAGGTAATGAAAAGGCGTATGAAGGATATACATGTTAGAAAAAAGGCGATTAAAATATATATGATTAAAATTTACTCAAACATGTTAAATACTTGGTTTCATGATCTATATGATAATTTACCTAATCATGAACCTAGATATTGGCACATATTCATTGGCACTAATAATAAATATGCTGTTGCATTACCCCTGAATGATAAGAGAGCATCATCTATACATAAAACACTATCAGAATTTATCAATAAATATCATCCTGCTAAATTAACATCTGATGAAGAACCAGGGTTTTTAGCAAACATACAATTGTTAAAGGATAATAATGTTACAATGCATGTGATTCAAGATAAAAATCATTCATCGTTAGCGGTCATTGATAGATTCATAAGAACAATCAGAGATATGAATACTGTATCAGAAGAATCAAAGCACCAATCACATGAAGAAAAATACACATACATCTCACCATATAGAATGGAGAAGATTTTAAATACGTACAATAACAATTATCATAGTACAATCAAATGTACACCGCAAGAAATGTTCAATGATCATAATCTAGAGAAGGAGTATATATTGAAATGCATGGATAGAAGTGAACGTCAAAAAAGAATTAAGGATTTAATATTGCCTGTTGGTTCATTTGTTAGAGTCATATTACCACGACATGATGGAATTACTAAGAAGAGATATAGAGTAAGTAAAGAGTGTTATAAAATTGATGATAGAAGAGGTAATATGTATACGTTAATGGCTAAGGATGGTACAGTAGTTACGAGACCACGGTTCAAACTATTGCCTTGTAACGATCCCAATGTTAAATTTGCAGATACAATAGTCGGCAAGTGGAATGGTAATATTGATAAGATATTAGAATATTATCCTAAGAAGAACAAGTATAAAGTAAGGTTCATTGTACCTGGACAAAAACCATATATTGATGTCATTCCAGTATCATACTTAAGAGGTGCAGTTCCAACACGTATGAGCAAATTAGAGAAGGAATTCTTTGATACATAATTTATTTTTACTCCATGTCCAAACCCCTCAACCCAACACCCCTAATTCTTGACAATTCTCTCCGTGGCCAACTTAAAATGGACACAAAAAACACATCTACAGCCCTCAACACAACACGTCTAATTCTCATGTATAAAGTTGGCCAAGGTGTCCGTGGCCAAACCATAAAATCAAAAAATGGAAGCATACAACAGTCGAGACAACATATGTAAATTCCATGATTTCGTTCTTGGCCATGGCCACGGAAAAATGGCCAAAATCAGAGAGACCCCTAAAATAAAAAATTTCTTGCTGAGTATAAATTCTAAATGGCCTCCCAGATCAAAAAGTTGCTATAATTTGGGGGTTCACAATTTTGATGTGAAAGGCCTTATAAAATGATTTCACCCCAAAATTTCGCTATGTTTTGACCCCAGACTAAACTATATAAGGGAAGCATTGTATTTCTCGACAATTCTCTCCGTGGCCAAGTTAAAATGGACACAAAAAAGAGGTGTATACGGGTCAACACAACATATGTAATTTCTGATGCTTAAAGTTGGCCAAGGTGTCCGTGGCCAAACTGTTTTGACGCAAAATGATGATGTAAAATGATAAGGATAAGGGGTCCAATTCTTATGATTTCGTTCTTGGCCATGGCCACGGAAAAATGGCCAAAATCAGAGAGACCCCTAAAAAAATAAATTTCTTGCTGAGTATAAATTCTAAATGGCCTCCTAGATCAAAAAGTTGGCGTTTAAAGGGGGTGTGGATAAACGTGCTGGAAGCCCTCGTAGATCAAAAATTCATTGAAATTGACGCCTTGTTAATGTGCATGTGTAATTTCAATATAATTGTGTGTGCTTATATTACTCTATTTTATTTCGCCCGTGAAAATTTTTAGGTGTGTGAAATATTATAAGGCGCAGCCTTATAATATGGAACACACACTGTGTGTGTGTGTAGGAATCATTGGACCATCTGGATTATCAGGATCTTGTTTAAGATTTGATCTCATAAAGTACATGTGAGACAATGCCTTTCCAGGAATTTGCCCTTGAGCTTTTTTCTGCATTCTCGCAGTAGGCATGCCGTATTGTTCTACATATTCTTGAAATGCTTTATCCATATTATGTGTAGTTTTACCTAAATGCCAACCATTAATATAACGAACATTTCCATTTCCATCTTTAATTAAAACTTCTTTAACACCATCTTTGTTTAAATCACCTAGACCTGCTACCCAATATTTAGAAGGATCTTTAATAGTTCTATTTTTCTTTGCAACCCAATCTTCTGCTCCTGGAAGTGTTAATGCGTTTCGATTAAATTTAGTTTTAAATTTATTATTTAAAACAATTTGTGCTAAATCATCCATACCGGCAGCAAAACCAGGAACCATTTTATCTGCTGGTAATTGTGGCCATTGTTGAATATCCTGATCTACATATTGACTAGCAAACATATCCTTTGCAGCGCGTGCATTTCCCCATTCAACATTTGGAATCTCCTTCTTGTAATTCATCAAAAATAAAAATGAAATTATTA
>OLZF01002155.1_pt1 | contig 11189 bp, 9 predicted proteins | sample 1674391 | NCBI WGS metagenome assembly OLZF01 (sample SAMEA103958166, study PRJEB25191) | human gut metagenome | biome: human-associated habitat [ENVO:00009003]; feature: intestine environment [ENVO:2100002]; material: feces | place: Germany | collected 2013/2015
AAACTCATCGGTCGGGGAACGGCCTGTGCCAAAGGGCGGGACCACCCGTCCCAACGAGCGTAAAAATCCAGTAAGCTAATGTAGCGAATCTATTGTTATAGCACACGTAAACTATTCGTACGACAACCGTTATTTGGCAGACTTGTCTTATCGTTTGAGCGGGTCGTCTATTTATGGATCAGACAACCGTTGGGGTGGTTTTTGGTCGGCAGGTGTTGGTTGGAACCTACACCATGAGGCTTTCTTGAAAGAAGCTGAATGGTTAAGGCAGTTTAAATTGAGGGCATCGGTCGGTTATACAGGAAGTCAGAATTTCAATCTGTATCAGGCAATGGCGACGTATAAATATTTTACGGATGCGGAATATGACAATATCGTGGGAGCTTATTTGATGGGCATGGCGAACGACAAACTGAAATGGCAGCAGACAAGGGATGTGAATGTGGGATTTGATGCACAATTGCTGAAAGGAATGACGGTACGTTTCGATTATTATGTCAGTAATACGGATAATTTATTGGTGGATTTTGATCTTTCTGGTTCTACTGGTTTCAATACATTCAAGGAAAATCTGGGAGAGGTACAGAACAGAGGATTCGATGCAACCATAAACTGGAGAGTGTACGAGAATACAAAGAATGATGCTTATGTGACTTTATTCGGATCTGTATCATCGAATAAGAATGAAATCAAGAAAATTTCGGATGCTTTGTCAAAATCGAACGATGAACAGATAGATGATGAGGGAAATCCGCTGTCGACTAAACCTTATACCCGTTTTGAAGAGGGACAATCGACAAGCGCCATTTGGGCGGTACGTTCGTTGGGCATTGACCCTGCGTCGGGTGAAGAGATGTTCATAGACCGGAACGGGTACCGGACCTATGTGTGGAACGTGAATGACCAAGTGGTATGTGGAGAGGCAAATCCTAAATTCCAGGGTAATTTCGGTTTTAATGCGGAATGGCGGGGATTGGCAGTGAATTGTTCGTTTGCATATAAAGCCGGCGGAGAGTATTACAATCAGACGTTGGTGGATAGAGTGGAAAACGTGGATGTGCAGTGGAATGTGGACAGAAGGGTTTTTACGGGGACATGGAAAGAACCGGGTGACAGGACATTTTTCAAGCGTGTGGAAAGTACACCTACACAAACTTATCCGACCTCGCGTTTCGTGGAGAAGTCGAATGAGTTGTCGTTGTCATCGTTGAATGTTTCCTATGATTTTAAACGCTTGAATGTCAAAAGGTATGTAGAGCGACTGAAGATTGCCTTTTACATGACGGATGTCTTCCGTGTTTCAACTGTGAAGGCGGAGAGAGGATTGGAATATCCCTTTGCCCGAACTTGTTCGTTTAGTTTGCAGGCTACTTTTTAATGCTAAATAGAAAGATATTATGAAAAAATTCACAAAAATATTGTTGATAGGATGCTTGTTGGTGACGGTGTCATGTAACAATTGGCTGGACGTGGAACCGAAGTCGCAAGTGAAAGACAAAGATTTGTTCGCATCGGAAATGGGCTTCAAGGAAGCGTTGTCAGGGGTCTATTCGTTGATGACAAAAGAGGCGTTGTATGGGAAAGAATTGACTTTCGGATGGTTGGGTGTATTGGGACAAGAGTGGACGTCTGTTCCCTATAATTATGAGGATGACCAGAAGTATGATTTTGAGAATGCGGCATCGGAGGTACGGATTGATTCGGTATGGACTGGCTTGTATAATGCGATAGCAAATGCCAATAAGCTGCTGAAAGAGTTGGAAGGAAAAGAGAATTTGTTTAGCGGTGACAATTATTTTATCATTAAAGGTGAAGTATTGGCATTGCGGGCATACTTGCATTTCGATTTATTGCGCATTTTCGGAGCGAGTTGCACAGTGGGAATGGAACGGATTGCGATTCCTTATGTGACGGAATATGCGCCGACGATTTTCCCTCAGGAAAAGGTCGGGGATTTTGTGGGTAAGGTATTGAATGATTTGCAGGATGCGGCGAAATGTCTGGAGAATGACCCGATATTGACAGGACGCACTGTTTCAGAAATTGACGATAACGGCTATCTGATGAATCGTCAGGTGCATTTGAACTATTACGCCGTAAAAGGTTTGATGGCAAGGGTATATTTGTATAAAGGGGACTATGCGAATGCAGAAGTGTGTGCAAAAGAAGTGATTGGCAGCGGATGTTTCGAGTGGGTAAAACAGGAGAACTTGACAAATGAGAGTGTAGCTGACCTGACCTTTTCGACCGAGCATTTGTTTGCGTTGAACATTGTGACCTTGGGTAATATTGTCGATAAATACCTGGATGGAGGAAACAATAGTTTCGCCTTGGAGGAAAGCAGATTATCGGAATATTATGGTTCTTCTTACGACTATCGTTATCTTTATCTGTTTAAGACGGGTGTGGGTATGAGCAATACCTTGCGTTATCTGAAAAAATATGACCAGTTGGAATCTGTTTCTTGGGCGCAGAGTTATCGTAACAAACTGCCTTTGATATGTTTGCCTGAAATGTATTACATCTTGGCGGAATGCCGTTACCATAGTTCCGGTGATGTGTTGGAACCGTTGAACGAGGTGTGTCGTCACCGTGGTGTGGCAGATTTGTCGGAAGCAGACCTTTCGGCTTTTGAAACCTTGCTTTTGGCTGAGTACCGTAAAGAAGTCATAGGGGGCGGTCAGTTGTTTTTCCAATATAAACGCTTGAATCGTTCTGTAGTACCTGGAACAGATGTGGATTTGGCAGGAGAAGGAAGATATGTGATACCGATGCCTAAGGAAGAACTGGAAAATCCGGGTTGGGTCAGCAATCAATAAAATTTAAAGATAGAACGTATGAAAAAATATATATTTATGTGTCTTGCAACTCTTTTGTGTTTAGAGGCTTGTAAAGAAAACGAAAGACAACTCTTCGCTTTGAATGAGGATTTTTTGAATATTTGGTTTGGTGGGGTAGAATTGACTTCACGGACAGATAGCACGGTGTACAATTACTATTACCGTCCTTTGACGCTTGAATATGATTCGGTAATGTTTAATGTCCGGGTGGCAGGGATGCCGTCAGCGGTTGATCGTACCTTTGAATTGGAAGCTGTGGAGGGTGACCTCGACCAGGTAATTGCCGGCGAGCATTATGTCGTGAAACCTTATGTGATACCCCAGGGGGAAGTGTCGGGTATTTTTCCGATTTACCTGAAGTCAACAGATGATTTTAAAAATTCTTCTTTTAAAGTGGTTTTTGCGGTGCGTGAAAAAGACGGCTTTCGCGGTGGTGCGAGGGAATATGCCCGATTGTATTTGATTGTGGAAGATATGGAAAAGAAACCGTTTTACTGGGAAGAGGATTTGGAAACTTATCAGCCATTAAGCAAATTTTGGGGAACATATAGTGCAGTAAAATATCGTTTTATGACGCAAGTTGTCGGAGTCCCCGTTACTCGTGTATGTTATGGTGCTGTTATTCCTTCGGCTCCGGGGGAACTGACCTATTCGGAAGCGGTTTATTGGCAAAATCGATGTCGTCAGGAATTGGAGGTGTATAATAATGACCCGGCGAATCCTGACCGCCCCCTCTCGGATGAATACGGACCTATTTCATTTTAAATTGTATGTTTATGAAAGTATTGAATAATGTATTGTGGGTGCTTGTATGGGTGTTTATGGCGAGTGCTTGCTATGAGGATAAGGGTAATTATGATTACCGTGATTTGGATGAAATCATAATTGATACGGCAGGTGCGGGAATCCGTACCGACTATTCGGTTGCACTGCAGGAAACGCTTGCAATTCCTCTGAAAGTATATTGCAATGGGAAACTGGTGAACGGTTCCGAAAAAGACTTTCCGGAATTGGAATTCAAATGGGTAGCCATACAGCAAGAAACGACGACTCCTATTCTTTCCAGCGATACGCTTTCAACTGAAATCGAGTTGAACGTAGCGGTCAGTTTGCCGACTATCAATTGGACATTGATTTTTTCCGTCCATAACAGACAGACGGAAACGGATGATTTTATGAAATTCAATCTGAAAGTACATGCTGGCTTGAGCGAGGGGTGGATGGTGTTGTACGAGCGGAATGGGAAAACCGATGTCGGTTTGATTGCCAATGACCTGGTTTCACCTGATGTTATACAGGAAAAGATAACCTTGGATGTATATTCTTCTTTGAATGGGGAGGCTATGAATGGCAAGCCGGTACGAGTCGTTTATTCCATGTCAACGAAACCGGAAGTCGTTTATCTTGTTTCTGATCAGGAAATAATGGGTGTTGACCCTGTTTCTTTTACGTCGCTTTATACTTTTGACAATCTTTTTTATGAAGTGCCTGCCCAACGGAATATCACTTGTTTTACAGTATCTTCCGGACGGCGTGAATTCATGGTAAATGACAATAAGGGGTATGGTTTGAATGCTTCTTCGATGGGGTCGAATCGGAACACGCTTAAATTCGGAGTACCTTGTAAGGATGAGAGTGGAGAATTGGCACCCTGGTGTGCCCAAATGGCGACTGCGGGTTATATGGGAGTTGTTTACAATCAGTCGACACAAAAATTCCGCTGCCTGAAAAATAACGGTTCGGCATTGTCTGATTTTTCGGTGCAGGGTAAAGAGGCCGCATTCGATTGTAATCAAGTCGGATTAGAACTTGTTGCCAGCGATTTCGGACGTAATAATTATGAGCATATTCTGATGAAAGATGCTTCGGGACATCATTATTTGCTCGTTGCTGATTTTTGCGGGATATTCACACAGAATGCTATCGGTAAAGCTAAATACGACCTTGGCGGTTGTGAAGGTTTGGATAAAAAAGTGGTATCCGTGACTGCCGGTTATAAAGGAGAGATTTTTTATTATGCAAGTGGAAATACCTTGTATTTGCTTGATTATAAGTCAGTGCCTGCGAAAGCGACTCCTGTATGGACAGCGCCTGCGGGGACGGAAATTACTTGTGTCCGTTTGCAAAAATACCTTTATGGTGCAAGTGGTAACAAGCCTGTCAATGATTGTGAGGTTATTTATATTGCGACTGCCGATATTGCAGGTGAGGGGGTTGTTTACCAATTGCGTGTAGATCCGTCGAGCGGCGTAGTGGATAAAAGCTCTGAGAAAAGTTACGACGGTTTCGGACGTGTTATGGATATGGGGTGGAAAAAACAATAACATTAAAAATATTTAAAATGATGAAATCAACTTTTTTAATTGCGTTTTTTAGCATAATGGCATTTTTAGGGGGCGTGCGAGTAGATGCCCAAACTATCCGCTTGAATACAGCCGATTTGAAAGCAATAAAGGCACAAATGGAAACGTCGGATAAACAAGCGGCTGTCGATGCCGGCATCCGTTTTTTCAACGGAACCTGGAAAGAGGCATTGGCAGAGGCGAAGAAATCAGGTAAGACCATATTTATGGATTGCTACACCGATTGGTGTGTACCTTGTAAGCGTTTGTCAAAAGAGGTCTTTACCTTGAAAGAAGTAGGAGATTATTTCAATGAACACTTTGTGAATGTGAAGATGGATATGGGTACAGGAGAAGGAAAAACGATGGGCAAACAATGGGGGGTGAATGCCTTCCCGACCTTGCTGTTTTTTAATACTGAGGGAGATGTGATTCATCGGATAGTGGGTGCTCCTGATCTCAAAATATTGCTGGCGGAAGGGAAACGGGCCGTTGAGAGGAAAGGATATGCCTGGATGAATGAGCAGTATGCTTCCGGTAACCGTGAGCTTGCTTTCATTCAGTCTTATATGGAGGTGTTGTCATTGGCATCCGAGAGCCGGAAAGCGGAAAATATTTGCGTGGACTATTTCAAAACATTGGATAAGAACAAATTGACAGAACGTGAATATTGGGATTTTTTCCGTAAATATATTAAGGATGTTGACGATGAGACGGCCGTATATGTGTATAAACATCGGGCGGATTTTATTGCAGCATTGGGAGAAAAGGAAGTGAATAAGAAAATATATTCGTTGTACAATTCAGGTGCATACCGTTATTGGAAAGAGCAAGAGGGACAAGGTACTTTTGATGAGAAAGGATTTGAGAAATATGTCAAACGATTGATGAAAAGTGATGTCGGCGGTAAGGAGAATATTGTGGAGGATGCCCGGATGTTTTATGCGGAAAAACAGGGAGATTGGGCTTCGTTTATAAAGATGGCTACAGAGCGTTTGGATAAAGGTGGCATGTCGGATTTTATCGTCTACAACTGGGGAATACGCTTGAATGTAGAATGCCAGGACCCGGTTTTTCGTGAAGCGATTGCGGCATTGATGGAGCGTAGAGCCAAGGAATTGTCGACATCTACAGAGCCGTCAGATATACAGATGATGAAAAGTTTTGAAAGTATTGCCGATCGTATCCGTCATCCTGAGAAGTATAAAAAACAGTCTTCGGTGGTTACGATCAGCGGTAAGGTAAATGCATTACGTCCGGGAGAGAATGTGGTTCAGGTGGTGAAACAGGAAGGACATTCCAAACAAGTGATAGATTCCTGTACTATTCAGAGTGACGGAACTTATGAAATGAAGGTGACTGTAAAGAATCCGGGTTTGTACGAGTTGGATTGTCAACGTGGACAAAAAGCGACAATATGGCTCGGTGATGAGGATGTGAGTGTGGATTTCCCTGGTTTCGGGACATCGAAATTTAAGGTTATGCGTCCAGCCTATTATGCTGTCAAGGGGGGAACCAATAATGAAGTGTTGGATGTACTGAATTGGGAGTCTATGCGTTTCATGAGAATGGTAGGTGATATCGGTAGAGTACTGTATGGATGCAAAGACTTGTCGGCGGAGACACAGCGGGAATTGAATGAAACTTTGGGAAATACTTGTCGTGCAGAATATTTTGATTGTATCAGTCATTGGGCTGATATATATGCTGACCGGGAGTCTGTGGTGGTATTGCTTTCACAATTGCAAGATGATAAATACAATGCAGTGGTGGAGCGTATAGCGAAAAAATTGACAGAAGCTTATCCGAATAGCGAGGCTGTAAGGAATTTCAATATTACGTTAGAACAGAAAAAACGGTTGTATGAAGGAATGCCCGCTCCTGAATTTTCTTTGTTGACAGCAGATGGAAAGAGTAAGTTGGGACCGTCTGATTTTCGGGGGAAAGTGCTTGTGATTGATTTTTGGGCTTCTTGGTGTGGCCCGTGTCGGGGTGAGATTCCGAATGTAAAGAAGGCTTATGAGACTTATCATGAAAAAGGCGTTGAGTTCCTGAGTGTTTCTATCGATAAAGATGAAGTAGCTTGGCGTAAAGCTTTGGAAGATGAACAAATGCCTTGGTACCAGGTATTGGCTCCACAGGCTGGTAAAGAGGTGAAAGAACTTTATCAGTTCAGTGCTATCCCTTTTATTGTTGTAATTGACAGAGAGGGAAAGATTGTTGGTAAGAATCTGAGAGGTCAGATATTGCTGAATAAACTGGAAGAACTGACGCGATAGATAGTGCTTCCAGCGGAGAAAGTATGTTTGCAAGGGACTGTCTAACAATAAAACGTTATTCAGTCCTTTTTTTGTATCCTCCTGATAATATATATTTTTTCAGTAAGTTTTAGGATGTCTTATTATTTCTACAATAGTAGCCTTTTTAAGGCTATTCAGCAATAAAATGTGGATTGGTGTTTATATACATGTTTACTGGGAATTATAATAAGCGGATTACTGAAACTAACTGTCGGTACGGATAATTCCCGAAAATATTTTGTTGATAATGGTTTCGTTTTTATTCCAGCCATTGCAGCCATTGCAGCAGCAGTGTGGCGGCGAGAAAATGATTACCCGTCCGTTTTTGCAAGTCTTTGCGGAGCAGGTCCAGCATGCAGGCTTTTTGTTTTTTTGACGGCGCTTTCCGTAATACCTAACAGTTGGGCGATTTCGGCATTTTTAAGCCCTTGTTGGAAATGAAGTTCGAAGATCCGGCGGTATTTTTCCGGCAGGCGTTCGATGGAATCGTACAACAGGTTGAGAGTTTCCTGTTCGATGATACTGTTCAGAAATTCGGTACGGTCATCCTGTTGCGAGAGGTAATTGGATTGCGCCTGGTTTTTCCGCAGAATATCAATCGCTGCATGATGGATGCAGGAATACAGAAAAGCTTTGAGCGTGAGGACCGATTTGAAGCTTCCCCGTTGTTCATAGGCCTTGTAAACCGCATCCTGTACACAATCCTCAGCCAAAAAAGCATAATCCGGTCCCAGATGCCGGGAGGCATAGACTAGCAATTTAGCGTATAGCTCGTTGTAAAAAGTCCCGATGTTTCCGGATTTGAATTCCGAAAGCAGCTGTTCGGTTTGTGCCATAACATACGGATTTATACCACAAAAATAGTTATATTTTTAAAGATCCTTTATTATCTGTCCGGAATAAATAAAATTTCTTTTTTTACTGTCCTTTTTCCATCCTTTTACGTCTTTTAAATATAATCTTAAAATGTGAAAAAATGAAAATGAAAAAACAGACACAGTGGTGTGTTGCAATTATGCTTGCCGGAATGCCTTTCTGGAGTAGTGCTCAGCTTCTGAAACGAAAGGCGGACGGCGGAATCCAGGAGTTGCAGGTAGGAATTTCCTTAGACGGTGACCAGGGGGCGATGGAGTATAGGCCGGTGGAGTTGAAGGAAGACGGTACGTTTGAGTTCGATACCGGTCTGGTATCACCTTTTAATGATGTTATGGTTTTTGTCGATGATAACGAAATTGTCGGTGCTCATTTGGAACAGGGAAAAACATTGGAGTTGATACTCCACAGGGAAAAAGACGGAGATTTGAAGTATACTTTCCGCGGGGATAACCGGGTGTTGTCGGAATTCTATACCCGGTTTGCACGGGCATTCGATTTTATGCGTTATATGCCGATGGATGCTCCGGAGAATGTGAGCAGTGCGGATTACCTTGCTCTGTTAGAGAAAGAGGCGGAGACGGTGAAGGCACTTTTGCCCTCTGTTACCGGTACAGAACTCAACCGTTACTATACACGTCTGACAGAAGCTACTGAGAAATCGTTGCGCATCCGTTTGTTGAGAGAGGACAAAAGCAGGGAAAAAGAGTATCGGGAGTTGCTGGCTTCTATCGATGTAAATGATGAAATTAGTATGAGGAGCGATCTGGCCGGTATGTATATACATTGTAAAATTCCGGCTGAACTGCTTGCTTATGGAAGGGATATGACTCCTTGGGCTTTGCACTATATGGATACGGTGGATTATTATGTGACGAATCCTGTCGTGAAAAAGGCTTTGGTGAGAAATTGTGCGGCTACTTATTTCCGTTTCGGTAAGGGCGGTGACTATATGAAATTTTGGGATAGGTTCCGGACCTTCGCCGGTGATTATCCGGAGATCATCCGGGATTGTGAGGAACGGATTGCGGGAATCTGCCGGACGGCCAAGGGAACTGATGCCGGTGATGCCGTTTTGCAGACTCCGGATGGGAAGACTTGTAAATTATCCGATTTTTTTGGTAAATTGACCTACATTGACGTGTGGGCTACGTGGTGCGGTCCCTGTTGTGCGGAGATTCCTCATTTGGAGAAATTGGTGGAACGTTTTAAAGACAATGATAAGATTCAGTTTATCAGTATTTCAGTAGATACCGCTCTTAAAGCATGGTTGAATAAGCTAGAGAAAGACAAACCGGCTTGGGCGCAATTCATCTTCCCGAAAGAGGAGGCCGCACGCTTCATGCAGGCATGGGGAATCAGCGGTATTCCCCGTTTTATCCTGATTGACCGCAACGGGAAAATATATGCGGCCGATGCGCCCCGTCCTTCGGATGAAGGCCTTGTAGAGATATTGGAAAAAGCGATGAACGAAGAGTAACACACAGGCGAAAGCCATAAACGACATCTTATGAATACGGTATCGGAATATACGGAAGAGATTGCCCGTTTGATTTTGCAGCGTATCTCGGGTACGATCGGCGAAGAGGAGGCCGGGTTATTGGACGCGTGGCGGAAGGCCGACCCGGCAAACGAAGAGACTTACCGGCGTTTGTTGGACAGCGCTTTCCTGGAACGGGAATGGAGGCGGATGAAGTCGGTCGACGCTTCGCGGCCCCTGGCAGATATGCAGGCGAAAATCAGGAGAGGCAGGTCCCGCCGTCTGGTGGTCCTAGGGAAACGGGCGGGCATTGCGGCTGCTGTCGTGACCGGACTTATTGTGGGAGGAGTTGTTTTTTTCAGACATGAACCGCAGCTTCCCCTGGCGGTTGAAGGAATCGGGGGGCAGGAAACGGCTTTATATGCTTCGCAGATTCATCCGGGAGAGACAAAGGCCGTTTTAACGACGGATGACGGACAGGTCATTGATTTGGGAGCGGACGCTGTCAGGAACGAAAAGGCCGTAAAAAACCGACGGATAAAGGGAAGACAGGAGAATTCGACCGATGTTCCACGCTTCAATCACCTGACTACACCACGAGGTGGGGAGTTTGAAATTACTTTGGAGGACGGTACGAAAGTGTGGTTGAATGCCGAATCACAATTGAGCTATCCCGATACGTTCCGTTCGGATGAACGGCGTGTGATTTTAAAAGGAGAAGCGTATTTCCAGGTGGCGCACAATGAGGAAAAACCGTTTTATGTGGAATCAGACGGCCAGTTGGTGCGGGTATACGGTACAGAATTCAATATCCGCTCCTATGAAGAGGACGCGGCAGTCTATACCACCCTCATATGGGGAAGTGTGGCGCTGCAGGTGGCTGGAAACCTGAATGCCGAGTTGTTTCTTACACCGGGACGTCAGGCCGTGTTTGACAAGAAAGAGGCTTCCGCTTTTGTACGTTCGGTAAATACGGAGGTGGTAACCGGTTGGCGGAAAGGGTTGTTTGTCTTTGAAGAGCAGAATCTGGGACAAATCATGGCTGCTTTGGCACGGTGGTATAATTTCGATTACGAATTTGCAGATAATGTCCTCAGCGAAACGGTGTTTATGGGGAGTGTACCCCGCTATGGAGATTTCAACGAAGTATTGGAGATTTTGGAAAAAAGCGGTGGATTGAAATTCAGGCTGGAGAATCACACCGTTATTATTTCGCACAGATAAAAGTGTACTAACTAAATTTATACGATTATGTTAAAAATGAACATCAGGCAGTTGCTTGGAGTAGTGGCCTTCTTGACCTTTTTCTCCGGGGGAGCGATGGCTCAGAATCTGAGTGTGAGCTATAAAAACA
>OLZF01002169.1_pt1 | contig 11102 bp, 10 predicted proteins | sample 1674391 | NCBI WGS metagenome assembly OLZF01 (sample SAMEA103958166, study PRJEB25191) | human gut metagenome | biome: human-associated habitat [ENVO:00009003]; feature: intestine environment [ENVO:2100002]; material: feces | place: Germany | collected 2013/2015
CCGCAGGAGGGATGCATATGACCCGCAAAACCAGACGATGGCGTGGCGGCCGGAGAATTTTTGCCGCGTCAGACCGTATCCGAATATCTTAAATCAACGATTATCAGATTCCAATAGAAGGAGAATATATTATGAATCAGACTTTCCAGAAGATCGTCGGCGGCGTGCTCGCCGTCACCGCGCTCATGGGCCTGTCCGCCTGCGGCAGCAAGACCGAGGACAACAAGGCCGAAGGCAAGACCTATAAGGTCGGCATCGTGCAGTTTGTGGACGATGCGTCCCTCAACCAGATCGAGGCGGCCATCGAGGCCGAGCTCGACGCGAAGGCCACGGAGCTGGGCGTGACCTTTGACTACACGCTCTACAACGGCCAGGGCGACGCCACGACGCTCAACCAGATCGGTGCCGAGCTCGTCGGCAAGGGCGTGGACCTCATCGTCCCGATCGCGACCCCGGCCGTAAAGATCATGCAGTCCGCCACCGAGGACACGGAGATCCCCATCGTCTTCTCCGCCGTGTCTGACCCCGTCGGCGCCGGCATTGTCGATTCGCTCGACGCGCCCGGCGGCCGCATCACCGGCACGAGCGACGCGCTCAACACCAAGGGCCTGCTCGACCTGATGCTCGCCCAGAACCCGGACACCAAGACCGTCGGCCTGCTCTACTCCAAGAGCGAGGATTCCTCCAAGCAGCCGATCGAGGACGCGAAGGCCTACCTCGAGGGCAAGGGCATCCGCTGCGTGGAAAAGACCGGCACTACTACCGATGAAGTTTCTTCCGCTGTCGACGCGCTCATCGCCGAGAAGGTCGACGCCGTCTTCACCCCGACCGACAACACCATCATGACTGCCGAGCTCGCCATCTATGAGAAGTTCCTCAATGCCAAGATTCCGCAGTACTGTGGCGCGGATTCCTTTGCCCTCAACGGCGCGTTTGTCGGCTACGGCGTGGATTACACCAAGCTCGGCACCATCACGGCCGACATGGTCGTGCAGGTGCTGGTCGACGGTAAGGACCCCGCTACGCTGCCTGTGACCACGTTCGATAACGGCATCGCCATGATCAACACCGATAGCTGCGCCGCCATCGGCTATGACATCACCGCCGTGCGCAGCGCGTTTGAAGGCAAGTGCAGCTCTGTGCTCGAGACGACCACGCAGCAGAATTTTGACTAATTGATCTAACATCCCGAAGGAGGGAGCTCCATGCTGACCGTTTTGCAGACGGCGCTTGAGGTCGGCCTCATTTACGGCCTCGTCGCGCTGGCGCTGTTCATCAGCTTTTCCATCCTGAATATCGCCGACCTCTCCACGGACGGCTGCTTCACGCTCGGCTGCGCCGTCGGCGCCATGCTCACCATCGCCGGCCACCCGATCCTTGCGCTGTTTGCCGCCATGGCGGCGGGCATGCTCTCGGGCTACGTCACGGCCTTTTTGCAGACGCGCCTCGGCGTCGAGAGCATCCTCGCCGGCATCATCTCGAACACCGGCCTCTACACGATCAACCTCGCGGTCATGGGCTTTTCGTCCAACGTGTCCATCACCGGGGTCGACACGGTGTTTTCACTCTTCAAGGGCCTTGTCGGCGGGCAGTGGAGCCGGCTGCTCCTGCTCGCGCTTATTGTAGCCGCGATCGCGTTCGCGCTCATCCGCTTTTTCGGCACGTCGCTCGGCCTGTCCATCCGCGCCACGGGCGACAGTCTGGATATGGTCAGCGCTTCCTCCATCAACCCCAAAGCCACCATCACGATCGGCCTGTGCCTGGCCAACGCCCTCACGGCGCTGTCCGGCTGCCTGATCGGGGAGTATAACAAGTTTTGTGACATCAACCTCGGCACCGGCATGGTCACGATTGCGCTGGCGAGTCTCATCATCGGCGAGGTCTTTGCCGGTCACCGCGGCGGCGTGGGCAAGCGCGTCGTCTGCGTCGTACTCGGCAGCATCGTCTACCGCTTCATCATAGCGCTGGCGCTGCGGCTGAACATCTCGGCCGAGTATTTCAAGCTCGTGTCCGCCGTCATCGTGGCCGTCGCCATCGCCGCGCCGAACATGAAGGGCTATGTCCATCTGGCGAAGATCAAGTCCAACGCCCGCAAGCTGCGCGCCCTGTCCGGAAAGGGGGACGAGACCGATGCTTGAAGTTTCCCACATCTCCAAGACATTCAACGCCGGCACCGTGAACGAGAAGCGCGCCCTGTCCGACCTCTCGCTCCGGCTGGCCGACGGGGAGTTTGCCACCATCGTCGGCTCCAACGGCGCCGGCAAGAGCACGCTCTTCAATGCCATCGCCGGTGTGTTCTATGTCGATGCCGGCACCATCACGCTCGATGGGCGGGACATCACGTTCCTGCCGTCGTATAAGCGCAGCCGCCGCATCGGCCACCTGTTCCAGGACCCGCTCAAGGGCACCGCGCCGCACATGACCATCGAGGAGAACCTCGCCGTGGCCTACCTGCGCTCTTCGGACCGGCACGTGCTCTTCGGCCGCGTGAGCCGCCGCGACCGCGACTTTTTCCGCGACGCGCTCGCCCAGCTCGACATGGGGCTGGAGGACCGCATGAACACGCCCGTCGGCCTGCTCTCCGGCGGCCAGCGCCAGGCGCTGACGCTGCTCATGGCCACCATGGTCACGCCCGAGCTGCTGCTGCTCGACGAGCACACGGCCGCGCTCGACCCCGTCACGGCCGACAAGGTGCTCGCGCTCACGCGCAGCGTCGTGTCCGAGCGCAGCATCTCCTGCCTCATGATCACGCACAATATGCACCAGGCGCTCGAACTCGGCACGCGCACGCTCATGATGGATGCCGGCCGCATCGTGCTCGATGTCTCCGGCCCGGAGCGCGCGGGCATGACCGTGCAGGGCCTGCTCGATGCCTTCGCCGCCAAGGCGGGCGAGGCCTTTGATAACGACCGCGTCCTGCTGTCCACGGCCGAGGACAAAGAAAATTAAATCCCGACAAAGAAAAATCAGCCGCCCATCGGGCGGCTGATTTTTTGCGTTTGTGCACTTAATAGAACGTGGCCACCGGTTCCTCCGGCTTTTCGACCTCCTGCACGGACTGCACCGTGAACACGGGGCCCTTGCGGCCGTAGGCGCGGTGGAACTTGTAGTCCAGTCGGGCCGTGATGATGGCCCACTCGTCGTTGCGGATCTCGTCCGCGCGATCCCACACGCAGATGATGCCCGCGAACTGAATGTCCTGCACGCAGCAGGTCATGATGTGCCGTCCGGCGATGAAGCAGCCCTTCGGCACGTTCTTGCGCACGAGGCAGCGGCACTTGACCTCGATGGTCTTGCCGTCGTATTTCTTCGGCTCCTCGGACATGTCGCGGTACCAGATGGCGAAGTCGCGGTCCTCGATCTCGACGACCGGGGCGTCGAGGTCGAATGGCAGCGGATCCTCAATGTCGTCGTACACGACCTTGCCGTCGGTGTATTCATACGCGATGTCGCACCGGCGGGAGATGGCGCGGATGATGCGGTGCATCTCCATGCGGTCCATGCTGTCGTTGTAGCGGTTGAGCACGACGAGCTCGGCGCTCTTGAGCTTGTCCACCATGAGTTGGCGCATGTTCGCGTTGTAGCTCAAAAACGACGTCGCGTCGCAAAACAGGAATTCCTGCGCGACCGCCCAGCCCTCCGGCAGGTTGCCGTAGAGCGAGTCGAGCATCCACATGCCGTTGTACTCCACAAGCACACGCTCGGGGCGGATCTCGTCCTGCAGCGCCTTCAGGTATTCGACCGTGAGGTCGGACTCCTCGTCAATGTTGCGCACAAAGACGTTCCCGGCGCAGAACTTGTCCGGCTCATAGACCTCCTCGCCCTCTTCGCACAGCAGCAGCAGCGTGCGCTCGCCCTTGTGGAAGCGGCTGTCCTCAAGCGTCTCCTGGATGAATTTCGTCTTGCCGGCTTCCAGAAAGCCGGTGAACAGGTATACCGGCAGATCCGGTGCCTGCTGTTTTGTGTCAGCCAATGTGGAACAGCTCCTTCAGTGCATCCTCGGCCAGGTGCGACCCGATCACGCACACGCGGCCGGTGACCTGTGCGCTGCCGCGGCGGACGTCGGACTCGCCGGGCACGTAGTCAAAGTGGATCCAGCCGCCGTCGGTCGCGGGCACGATGCCCTTGGCGCGCAGCACGACGCCGTAGCGGTGCTCGTTGATGAGCGCGTCGAGCGCGGTGCGGATCTCGTCGTCGGTGTATTTGCGCGGCGTCTCGGTGCCCCAGCTCGTGAACACCTCGTCCGCATGGTGGTGATGGTGGTGATGGCCGCAGCAGTGGTCATGGTCATGCTCGTCATGATCGTGGTCATCGTGGTCATGATCGTGGCCGCAGCAGTGATCGTGGTCATGCTCGTCGTGGTCATGATGATGCTCGTGCTCATGTTCGTGGTCATCGTCGTCATCGTCGTCGTCATGGTGATGGTGGTGGCCGCAGCAGCATTCGTGCTCGTCCCCATCGTCGTGATGATGGTGATGGTGCTCGTGCTCGTCCTCATCCTCCTCGGCGGCCTCGGCCTTGAGGTGCTCGAGCTCGGCGGACAGCGTGTCGCGCCGCTCCATCGTCTCGAGGATCTGCTTGCCGTCGAGCTCCGTCCACGGCGTGGTCACGATCGTGGCGGTCGGGTTCTTCTCGCGCAGCAGCGCCACGGCGGTGTCGAGCTTCTCGGGGCGGATGCCCTCGGTGCGCGAGAGGATGATGGCGCTCGCGTTCTCGACCTGGTTGTTGAAAAACTCGCCGAAGTTCTTCATGTACATCTTGCACTTGTTCGCGTCCACGACGGTCGTGAAGCCGTTGAGCACCAGCTCGTCGGACTGTACGCCCTGCACGGCGCGGATGACGTCGCTCAGCTTGCCGACGCCGGAGGGCTCGATGAGGATGCGGTCGGGGTGGAACTGCTCGAGCACTTTTTTGAGCGCATCGGCAAAGTCGCCCACGAGACTGCAGCAGATGCAGCCGGAGTTCATCTCGTTGATCTGCACGCCGGAGTCCTTGAGGAAGCCGCCATCGATGGCGATTTCACCGAACTCGTTTTCGATCAGCACGATCTTTTCGCCCGTGTACGCCTCGGCGATCAGCTTTTTGATCAGCGTGGTCTTGCCGGCACCGAGAAAACCGGAGAAAATATCAATTTTTGTCATAAAAGAAAGCACTTCCTGTCTGGGAGCACGCACTCCCGAAATTTTGTCCATTATTATAGCACGAAATTGTGAACGAAACAAGTCCGCCGCGTCGATGGGATGTGGTTGCGTTTTTGCTGCCGCTGCGGTAAACTGGAGCCATGAGCTGGAATACATTTTGGAAAACTTTAAAGCGAAACTGGCGCGCAGCCGTCTATCTGCTCGTGCTCGCGGCGCTGGCGGTGCTGCTTGTGGTCGTGTGTGTCCGCCGCGGGCAGACTGCCGCGCAGCCGGAGCCCACGCCCCGCACGTCCGCCGCCGTCCGGAAGGACGCGGCGCAGACGCTGCTCGACGGCATGACCACGCGCGAGAAGATCTGCCAGCTGCTCATCGTGCACCCCGAGGTGCTTACGGACGGCGGCACCGTCACGGCCATGACGGACGAGCTTTCCGCTGCGCTGCGGGATTATCCCGTCGGCGGCTTTCTGCTCTCGGCGGGCAACATGACCTCCGGCGAGCAGCTTGCGGCGCTTACAGCTGCGCTCTCGTCTGCCAGTGCCACGGCCCCGCTCGTCACCGTGGACGAGGAGGGCGGCCGCGTCGCGCGCCTCATGAACACCGTCGGCACGACGAAGCTCAACAGCATGTACAGCTACCGCAGTCTCGGCACGCAGGGCGCGTATGACAACGCGCAGACCCTCGCGCACGACATCGCGGCCTACGGCTTCAATACGGACTTTGCGCCCGTGGCCGATGTCTGGACGAACAAGAAAAGCAGCGCCATCGGCGACCGCGCCTACAGCGATGATTATGACGAGGCGGCGGAGCTTGTCGCCGCCGCCGTGAGTGGTTTTCGTGACGCGGGGGTCATCTGCTGTCTGAAGCATTTCCCCGGTCACGGCAGCACGGCCACGGACTCGCACAACGGCGCCGCCACGGTCGACAAGACGCTCCCGCAGCTTCGGCAAGAGGACCTCAAGCCCTTCGTCTCCGGCATCGCCGCCGGGACGGACATGGTCATGGTCGGCCACCTGACTGTGCCGACGATGGACGATGTGCCCGCGTCCCTCTCGCACAAGATCGTCACGAATCTGCTGCGCTACGACCTCGGCTTCCGCGGCGTCATCGTCACGGACGGGCTGCAGATGCAGGCCCTCGCGCAGTACACCGACGGGGAGAAAGCTGTGCTCGCCCTCGCTGCCGGCAATGACATGCTGCTCGAGATCAGCGACGTGCCCGGCGCGGTCGCGGCCGTGGAGCAGGCACTCGCGGACGGCACGCTCACGCAGGCGGCGCTCGATCAGAGCGTGCTGCGCGTGCTGCAGCTCAAGCTCGCGCACGGCATCGTGCCGCTGCCGGAGACCGGCTGATACTCATGATATTTTAAGAAAGGTGTGGTATCCTCATACTGGGCGCGGCCGTCCGGCCCGCCCGGCATCCTCCCTTTCTTTTTTCCCCCAACAGATCAGCCGCTGTCGAAAGTGACAGCGGCTGATCTATTATCATTTCCGGTTGTAGACCGGCGCAAAACGTGGTATCCTAAGCTATCATGACCTGAGAGGCGACCACCATTGCAATTTGTTGACATTGAAAAGAAGGACGGCGGTGCGTTCCTGCACCGCTACGACCTGCACTATATCGACCGCACCGGCTGTCCGCGCACGTATGAGATGGTCAGCCGTGACCGGAACATCGACTCGCTCGAGCATCTGCAGCACCACCGCACGGACGCGGTCGTCATGGTGCTCACGGATGCTGCGCGCGAGCACATCGCGCTCATCCACGAGTTTCGCATGGAGCTCGGCCAGCGCATCTACGGTCTGCCCGGCGGCCTCATCGAGCCGGGGGAGACGCCCGAGCAGGCGGCCCGCCGCGAGCTGCGCGAGGAGACCGGCCTGCGCCTGACGGCCATCACGCACGTCCTGCCGCCGGCAGCGTGCACGGTCGGCATCGGCGATGAGCGCACGGTCTGCGTCTTCGGCACGGCGGAGGGGACGTTCCGCCCGAGCACCGACCCCATGGAGGAGATCGAGTCGGCGTGGTACACGCGCGCGCAGGTGCGCGCCCTGCACGAGACGGACCTCTTCGGTTCCTGGGCGCTGGCCTACAGCTGGATGTTCGCAAACGGCTGCCTGCCGGGCGTCTGAAGGCACACATTCACGATTACGGAGCGATCATCATGTTTTATTCGGAAATTTATCAGCCGGGCGTCGCCGATTTTGACCCCAGCGGCAAGTTCGGGTATGAAGCGATTCTGCGCATTTTTGAAAACACGGCCAGCCGCCACTCCGACAGCACGGGCGACGACGTGATCGAGTCCAGCCGGCACGGCATCACCTGGGTGCTGACCGACTGGCGCGTCCAGATCGTGCGCCGGCCGGACAGCAAGGCGCCCCTGCGCGTCACGACCTGGGTGCGCGACAGTGTGCCCATCGGCCGCATCTTCCGCGACTATACGCTTGCGGACGAGACCGGCACGGAGCTTGTCCGCGCCGAGTCGCGGCTCGTGCTGTTCGACCTGCGCGCGCAGAAGATCATCCGCATCGACCAGCCGCGCTTCCAGTCCTACCGGCCGGAGGCGCGCGGTGTGTTTGCGTCCGCTGCGCCGCGTCTGCGCGCGCCCGCTGCCTTCGACGGGGAGAAAACGCTGCCCCTGCGCCGCAGCGACATGGATTTTAACGGCCATGTACATAACACGAAATATCTTGACTTTGCGCTCGAGGCTCTGCCGGACACCGTGCCGCGCGACGCGTTCACGGGCTTTCGCATGGTCTACCCGAAGGCGGTCAAGGATGTGGAGGCCGTCACGCTCAAATACACCCTGACGGACACCGGCCCCTTCGTGTGCGTCTACAGTGCGGACACGCTCTGCACGCTCATCCGCTTCGAGACATGAAGATACCCCCGCTGCGTTTTTCACAGCGGGGGTATTTTTCAGCTTTCCGCGAATCGGTCGACATACGCGCGCATCTCCTGCCGCGAGTCGATGCCGTGCACGCCCGCGATGAACGCGCGCTTTTCTTCGTCCGTGAGCGCCGAAAACTTTGCCAGCGCCTGCTGGTTGTGCACCAGCGCCATGCCCAGCCCGACCGGGATGGCCGGCTGCGTGCCTACTTCGTGCAAAGATTCCACCTTCCTCTGTGTCCGGTTTCGGAGCGGGTGCTCCCTAACCATAGTATGGCACAGATGGAAAAATAGAATACATCAGCCCAGATCGAGCACCTGCCGCGCGGCATAGCCCTCGCTGCGCAGCGCGCCGTCGAGCAGCTCATAGCGCGTGATGTCCAGCCGCACTGCGTGCAGCATCGCGGGCATCTGCTGCAGCTGCTGCAGCTGCACGCCGCGCGCCTCGATCACGCTGCGGTACTCGTCGCTCAGCGGGTCGATGTACACGGCCGTGCCCGTCATCTGCAGCCCGGCGAGCGACGCCATGCCCGTGTAGCTGTCGTACACGGCGGCGGAGACCGCCCCGTTCCACCAGATGCCCTTGAACTTCAGCCCGCCCTCGGTGAGGATATAGAGCCTGCCGTCCACGCGCAGGTATTCCAGCGGCGTGCACCGCACCCATTTGCCGCAGCCGGTCGCGAGCGCGAGTGTGTTGTGCGCCTCCAGAAAGGCGTCGATGCGCGCCCTGAGCGCGTCCGTCGGCATCGGTGCCTCCGGCGGGCAGAAGGCCTTGGCGATCAGCTCGGCCGCGGCGACGGTCTCGTCCTCGCCCTTGGGACGGAAGGTCACGCGCTTTTGCAGCCCGGCTGTCACGACCGGGCCGTCCTCGCCCGCGGCGACGGTGATGACGTTTGCATACCCGCTCCAGTCGCGCGGGGCGCGCTCTGCGGGGAAGAGCTTGCAGTTGCCGATGACCGTGCCGAGGATGTAGGCCGTGCGGCGCGCGTCGGCGTCATAGATGATGGCAGTGATGTTCATGGGTTCGTTGCCTCCGGAAAAATCAGAATATGAGATAATGTGAGTATAACACGCAAAGAATGGATTGTAAAATCGAAAGCCGGATGTTACAATGAGAAAAAACCGAAACAGAAACGAGGTTTTGCCATGCTCTGCCCGAAATGCGGCGCGCAGCTTTCCGACAGTGCCGTGATCTGCCGCGCCTGCGGCGCCATGCTGCCCGAGCAGCCAGCCGCTCCGAAGACGTCGTATCCCCCGACGTCCCAACCGGCCGAAAACACCGCGTCCGCCCAGCCCAACGCCCCGCGCACCTGTGCCCAATGCGGTGCCCCGCTTGAGAGCGGCGTGCGCTTTTGCACCAACTGCGGCGCGCCCGTACCGGAACCGTCTGCACCGCCTCAGCAGGGGGCGGCCCCGGGTGTCTACACCGGTGCGGCGGCCCCGTTCGGCCCGGGCGTCTGCCCGCGCTGCGGCAGCCGGTTCGCACCAGGTGCGCGTTTTTGCACCGTCTGCGGCATGCCCGCGCCCGAAGCGCCACAGGGCCAGACCGACTGGTATGCGTCCGCACCCGGCGGCACGGCCTCCTCGCCGGAGATCGGCCCGAAGCACAAGCCGAAGAAGCTGCTCATCGGTCTGCTGTGCGGCTTTGCCGCACTGGTCGTGATCGTGGCGGTCTTGGCCGGCATTTTCGCCGCCCGTCAGGCGGGTGAGCCCAGCACGGCCGGCGGTACGGAGGTGGACCGTCTGCTCGAGAACTACTTCACATACTTTGAAAATGACGATGCCGATGCCATGCTCGATCTCTTCCTGCCGGAGGTTATCTCGTACATGCAGGATGACGATACCGTCACCGGCCGCAAGGAGGCCCTTATCCAGCTCGACGACTGGTATTATGACTACGGCAAGGCAATCGACGACTATTACGTCTATGACGATGACAGTCTCGACGCTAGCGACGTGCGCGAGCTCCAGCGCGAGCTCGGTGTGCGCATCGACGACAATGTCATCGTCGCCTGCGACGTGACGTATCAAAACGGTCAGGACAACGATTTTTGTTTCGAGTTTGTCCAGGTCGACGGGCAGTGGTATCTGCTGTTCGTCGTGGAGTGACTGCATGATCGAAATATCCCCGGCAGCTTCGGCTGCCGGGGATATTTTTATGCCTGCACCTGCACGCGGCTGCCGCCGCTGCGGTCTTTCGTCACGATGATCTGCCGGTCGATGCGGTCCTTGAGCTCCGCCACGTGGGAGATGATGCCCACGATGCGATTGCCGCCCGACACGCCAACCAGCGCGGCGAGCGCCTGCTGCAGCGCCTCGCTGTCGAGCGAGCCGAAGCCTTCGTCGACGAACATCGCCTCGAGCTGCACGCCGCCGGCGGTTGCCTGCACCTCGTCGGACAGGCCCAGCGCCAGCGACAGGGAGGCGGCAAACGTCTCGCCGCCGGAGAGCGTCTTGACGCTGCGCGCCGTGCCGTTGTAGTGGTCGATGACCTCGAGCTCCAGCCCGGTCTGGCTTCGGTTGTCGCCCGCGCGGGCGCAGCGGCGCAGCTCGTACTGCCCGCCGGACATGATGAGCAGGCGTGTGTTCGCGCGGCCGAGGATGCGGTCGAAGTACGCGGTCTGGATGTAAGTCTCGAGCATGATCTTTTCCTTGCCGGGCACGGCGCCGTTGGCCGTCGCGGCCAGCGCGTGCACCCATTGCCAGTGTGCGCGCACGGCGGCGTGCTGCTGCCGCTGCGTGTCGATGGCGGCGCGGGCGGTGCGGTTTTGCTCCAGCCGCGCGGCGCAGGCGTTGATCTGCTTTTGCAGCTGCTCCACGCGCGCGGTCAGCTCGTCCCGCTGCGCACGCAGGGCGGCGATGTCTGCCGGAGGCGCGGCCTGCAGCTGGGCGCGCAACGCGTCGCGCTTTCCGGTCAGCCCGGCGAGCGCGGACTGTGCCGCGCTGCTGCGCGCATGCGCCGTATCCAGCGCCTGCTGCAGCGCATCGCACTGCGTGCGCGTCTCGTCGAGCGCGCGCTGTGCCGCCGCGCGGTCTGCGTGCGGCAGCTCCTTCGCGCGGCGAAGGGCATCCGCGTCC
>OLZF01002171.1_pt1 | contig 11100 bp, 4 predicted proteins | sample 1674391 | NCBI WGS metagenome assembly OLZF01 (sample SAMEA103958166, study PRJEB25191) | human gut metagenome | biome: human-associated habitat [ENVO:00009003]; feature: intestine environment [ENVO:2100002]; material: feces | place: Germany | collected 2013/2015
CACTACATTTGCGAGCAACAAAAATCCACGTTCATTATGTCTTTTATCAATGAAAGGGTTCAGCCCGAGGGACTTACCTTCGACGATGTGCTGCTTATACCCGCCTATTCGGAAGTGTTGCCGCGAGAGGTCAGTGTCCAGACCCGTTTCTCGCGAAATATCAAACTCAACATCCCCATTGTGTCCGCTGCCATGGACACCGTTACCGAAGCGCCGATGGCTATTGCGCTGGCTCGTGAAGGCGGGATCGGCGTGATCCACAAGAACATGTCCATCGCCGAGCAGGCCGCCCACGTGCGCCGGGTGAAGCGGGCCGAGAACGGCATGATTTACGACCCGGTGACCATCTCGAAAGACCATACGGTCGGCGATGCGCTCAACCTGATGAAAGAGAACAAGATCGGGGGTATCCCGGTCGTGGACGCGGATCGGAAGCTGATCGGTATCGTCACCAACCGCGACCTGCGGTTCCAGCGCGACATGTCGCGCCGTATCGAGGAGGTGATGACCCCCGGCGACCGCCTCATCACCACGCATAGCTCCGAATTGTCCAACGCTTCGGAGGTGTTGCTCAACTGCAAGATCGAAAAGCTCCCCGTGGTCGACGACGAAGGCCATCTGGTGGGGCTTATTACTTATAAGGATATCACGAAGGTGCAGGATCATCCCAACGCCTGCAAGGATGCCAAAGGCCGTCTGCGCGTCGCTGCCGGCGTGGGCATCACGCCCGATGCGCTGGATCGCGTGAAGGCGCTCGTCGAGGAGGATGTGGATGCCGTGGTGCTCGACTCCGCGCATGGGCATTCGATGAATATCGTCAATAAGCTCAAGGAGATCAAGGCTGCCTATCCGTCGCTCGACGTGGTGGTCGGAAATATCGCCACGGCAGGGGCCGCACGGTTCCTGATCGAGAACGGCGCCGACGGCATCAAGGTCGGCATCGGCCCCGGCTCGATCTGCACCACCCGCGTGATCGCGGGCGTGGGCGTTCCCCAGTTGTCGGCCATCTATGCCGCGGCGTCGGCCGCCAAAGATACGGGCGTTCCGGTTATCGCCGACGGCGGCCTGCGTTATTCGGGCGACATCGTCAAGGCGCTGGCTGCGGGCGGCGACTGCGTGATGATCGGCTCGATGTTCGCCGGCACGGAGGAGTCTCCCGGCGAGACGATCATCTACAACGGCCGTAAGTTCAAGACCTACCGCGGCATGGGCTCGATCGACGCCATGAAGGCGGGTTCCGCCGACCGCTATTTCCAGAAGGGCTGCGAAGGCAATATCAACAAGCTCGTTCCCGAAGGGATCGTGGCGCGCGTACCCTTCAAGGGCACGTTGAGCGAGGCTGTCTTCCAGCTTATCGGCGGCATCCGTTCGGGCATGGGTTATTGCGGTGCCAGGGACATCGCGGCTTTGCAGCGTGCGCAGTTCATCCGCATCACCTCGAACGGCGTTACGGAGAACCACCCGCACGACGTGACCATCACGAGTGAAACGCCCAATTATTCCCGCGGTGAATAGTTCCGATCCCGGGATTGCGGCCTGCGGGCTTTTTTGCGGTTCATGCCGGAAATTCCGGAAAGGGAGTTGTCCGGGGTGCCGCGATAACGAAAAGGCCGTGTGGTGCAAGGTTCGTTTCTGCTGCCGGGAGAACGGCTGGCAGAGTTGCGCCGAATGCACGCTGGTGCCGCTGGATGCCTGCGGAAAGTTCAATAATTTCATCGCCGGGGTTTTTCAGGTCGTTTTTCGCTCAGACCGCCGAGGTTGCATAGAACGCATCCGCGAAGTCGGGAACGAGGCTTTCGCCGCGGAGATGCGCCTTTCGGGAAGTTACAACCGTCCGGTAAAAAGAAAATAATAAGGATTCGAGGTCTTCCTTGGCAACGAGAAGGCCCGGAGGAATTTTAGGCCTGAAACCGGCGTCGAAGACGCCGTAGAGTGAGTCCGGCGAGTTTCATGGCTTGTAAACCTTCCGAAATTGATGAACCCAGATTCGTCGGACTTACGTTATATTATGGAAAAAATCCTGATTCTCGACTTCGGGTCGCAGTATACGCAGCTCATCGCACGGCGCGTACGCGAACTGAATGTCTATTGCGAGATCCACCCCTTCAACAAGATTCCGGTGCCGGATGCTTCGGTGCGGGGCGTGATCCTCTCGGGCAGTCCCTTCTCCGTGAGGGACGAGCATGCCCCTGCCCCCGACCTTTCGGCCATCAAGGGCAAACTGCCCCTGCTGGGGGTCTGCTACGGCGCACAGTTCCTCGCATCGGCCTTCGGCGGCGAGGTGCAGCCGGCGCCCAGCCGCGAGTACGGCCGTGCGATGCTTACGGTTGGCGATGCCGGTGACCCGCTGATGCGCGGCCTGCCTGCGACCACGCAGGTGTGGATGTCGCACGGCGATACGATCACGTCCGTGCCGGCCGACTACAAGGTCGTGGCCAGCACCGAGGAGGTGCGCGTGGCTGCGTTCCGCATCGAGGGCGAGCAGACCTGGGGCATCCAGTTCCACCCCGAGGTTTACCATTCGACCGACGGCACGCACCTGCTGAAGAATTTCGTCGTGGGTATCTGCGGCTGCAGGCAGGAGTGGACCTCGGAGAGTTTCGTAGAGGCCACCGTGCGCGAGTTGCAGGAGAAACTGGGCGACGACAAGGTCGTGCTCGGGCTTTCGGGCGGCGTCGACTCGTCGGTGGCCGCCGTGCTGCTGCACAGGGCCATCGGCAAGAACCTCTACTGCATCTTCGTGGATTCGGGCCTGCTGCGCAAGCACGAATTCGAGGACGTGCTCGAGTCGTATAAGAACATGGGCTTGAACGTCAAGGGTGTGAAGGCCGGCGACAAGTTCCTGGGTGACCTGGCCGGCGTGAGCGATCCCGAGACCAAGCGCAAGATCATCGGCCGCGATTTCGTCGAGGTATTCAACGACGAGGCGATCCGGATCGAGGACGTGCGCTGGCTGGCGCAGGGGACGATCTATCCCGACGTGATCGAGTCGGTGTCGGTCAACGGCCCCTCGGCGACGATCAAGTCGCACCACAACGTCGGCGGGCTGCCCGAGAAGATGCACCTCGGGATCGTCGAACCGCTGCGCCTGCTCTTCAAGGACGAGGTGCGCCGCGTCGGCCGTTCGCTCGGGATCTCCGAGCAGCTGATCGGGCGCCATCCCTTCCCGGGGCCCGGCCTTGCGATCCGCATCCTGGGCGACATCACGCCCGAAAAGGTCGGAATCCTGCAGGACGTGGACAAAATCTACATCGACGCCCTGCGCGATGCCGGGCTTTACGACAAGGTGTGGCAGGCGGGGGCTATTCTGCTCCCCGTGAAGAGCGTCGGCGTGATGGGCGACGAGCGAACCTACGAGAGCTGCGTCGCACTGCGTGCCGTGACCTCGACCGACGGCATGACCGCCGACTGGGTGCACCTGCCCTACGAGTTCCTTGCCAATGTGTCGAACGACATCATCAATAAAGTCAAAGGGGTCAACCGCGTCGTCTACGACATCTCCTCGAAACCGCCCGCAACGATCGAGTGGGAATAGGGCGTGATCCCTGCGCGGCCGCTGTGTGGGATCGGCCGCTGTCGTATTGCAATCGTTGCCGAACCCGTTATTCGGCACGGCCAGCCCGGACGTTTACAGTCCGGGCTGGCTGCTTTTGCGGCCGGATGGTGTTGCCGACGGGCTTTGCCGGCTGATGCAACATGCGTGCAATGCCATATTCCCGGGATTGTTATGGGATTGTCGCAACTATGAAATAACCGCTGGGTAATTTTGCAGCGTCAGAAACGATGTCGATTTATGACCCCTGCCGATGCAATCCGCCAACCAGCCTTGAAACTTCGCCCGTCCCGGGTTTCCGGGGCGGAATTTTTTTTTGCCTGGCCGAAGGTGCGCCAGGGGGGCGGTTCCGGACGGAAGCCTCCGCCGATGCCTTGATTTGGGTGCTTGCGAGGCTGTATGCCGCACGGGTTGTCCTTTCCGAGGCAGCATGGAACGTTTTTTTGCTATGTAACGGAACCTTAACAGTAAATATATGCCGAAATCCTTTTGTATTTTTGAAATAAAAGTTATCTTTGTAATAGTTTCCCCTTTAAAAAACGGAAGAATCGTAAGTTATTTTTGCAAACGGATATTAGTTTATAATCACCTAATTAAAACTATTTTTATGAGTAAACATCTTTTTAGGTTGGTCTTCGGTGCATTTTTCCTTGTGGCTGCCACGGCATTTACGGGATGCTCCGACGACGATGACAAGTCGCTGACGCCGAAGTTGACGGCGGATCCGACGGCGCTTGATTTCACCGATGAGACGGCGACGACGCAGACCGTTGCCATCACGGCGAACTGCGAATGGACGGTTACTGCAAGTAACCTGGATTGGGCTACCATTTCCCCGATGAGCGGCAAAGGCAACGGAACGATCTCCGTTACGGTTTCCGAGCTGCCCGCCGGTACGAACCTGCGCGAAGGCAAAATCTCCTTCACGCTTATCCACCCCGAATTCGGCAAATGGGGTCAGGCCGAGTCGTCCGTAGCCGTAAAACAGTACGGCAGCGGGGTTACACCCCCCCCCACGGGCGATGCTATCTATGCTAACGATTTCGATAAGGAGCAGGCTCAAAAGGGGGCAGATGGTAAGTTCCCCTTCGCAGATGCATTCGAGGGCTGGAAGAATCAGACTGGTACGGGTGCCGATAATGTGACTTATGTGGCCAACAGTATATCTGTTTATGCGAATTCCGCTTCCAACGGCAACTATTCGAAATACAAGGACGATGCATCCGGCGTCAACAACATGCTGTTCCATGCCGGTGCCGAGTTCGAGATCCACAAGATTGCACTCGATCCTGCTCAGAAAAACCTTTGCCTGACGTTCGGTTCGTATAAAAGCCTCTTTGGCGCTGAGGATAATGCGTTCGTAACCTCGGAATTCCATGTATACCTGAGCAAGGACGGCGAAAACTGGGCGGAAATCGCCTATGACCGCCCTGTCGAGGCCGACGAACATTCCAACAACGGCACCTGGGCTTTGGCAACGGCCAACTTTACGCTGAAAGAGGTTCCCTCTGAACTTTATATCCGTTTCATTTCCGATCTTTTATCCGCGCACCGTGTCGACGACGTGAAACTTTTCGAGGGCATCGGTGGTACGGAGGTCGACCTGGGCAACGTAACTCCCCCGACCCCGGGCGAGGCTGTGGTTATCACGATTCCCGAGATCATCGCCAAACTTACGACGTCGCAGGTAGCCCTCGATACGAATAACGACCGTTATTTCGAGGCCGTCGTCGTAACCGACAAGGAAGGCGGGAACTTCAACGGCCAGAACCTTCAGGTGATGACCCCGGGGGCGACTACCGCCAAGAACGGTATCACGCTCTACGGCAGCGGTAAGTATACCGATCCCTATGACGATGGCTTTACGTTTGTCAAGGGTGACAAGGTGAAGGTGACGCTGAAAAAGGGCGAAGCGCGTATCGTTAGTTACAACGGCCTGTACGAGGTTACCGGCAGCAAGGGTGCCGACTGGGTCGAGATCGAAAAGATCGGTACAGAGACCATCACGCCTGTCGTAGTCGATCCCGCTAAGCTGGCCGAATATCAGGGTATGGTCGTGACGGTCAAGGGTGTGACCGCCCCTGCTACGGCTGCCGACTGGACTACGAACGAAGCTTTCGGAAAGCATACGTTTACGACCTCGGCCGGTAACATGACGGTATTCGTGCAGAAGGCCATGCCCGGGCTCGTAGGGACACAGTTCGTGGCAGGTTCCACCGGGGATATTACCGGTTACGCTTCGGTGAACAGCAATGCCGCGCAGGTTTGTCCGCAGCGTCCCGAGGATGTGGCAGCTTTCATGGGCGAGCCTTCGACCGACCCGGCGATTACCAAGCTCGACCCGACGTCGCTTTCTTTCGCTGCGACGGACAATGCCAAGACCGTGACGGTGACGGCTGCCAATGCCGACGGCTGCACGATCGAAGCCGCTACGGATAAATCGGAGCAGTTCACGACCTTCGTAAACGGGATGGTCGTAACCGTGACGCCCAAGGAAAACACGACGGAGCAGGCTATCACCGCCACGCTGACCATCAAACTGATGAAGGACGGCGCGGCTGTGGATACCAAAACCGTTGCGATTTCGCAGGCCGGGAAATCCGGAGCGGGCGGGGACGGCCAGCAGATTACCCTTACGTTGGACGATATTATCGCTATCGGCGGGAAAAGTGGAGCCTATGCCAAATTTACATATACGAATACTTTCGGCGAATGGTCGGGTAAAGCAGCTGGTGGTAGCAGCGGAAAGGAATGTTTACAGATTAATGTAAAAGACAATTCGGCTTTTGGATCGTTCGTGCAGATTCCTGCCGTTGATGGGACGATTGAGAAGATTGAGGTGACCATTCGTGAGCCTTATAAAGGACGTGCTATCGGTATTTTTCCGGTTGGGTACACATATACAAAAGACACACTTGATAAGATGAAAGAGCAACTTGCGAAGGATGCTATAGCAATCAGCAACGAGACTCCGTCTGATGTAAATAATAACGAACCGTTTACGTTTGTAATTGACAACCTCAGTGCTAAGAACCTTACGCAGTTTTCGATATTCCCGACTCTTGGAGCGGTAAGTATTACTGCGATCACGGTTACTTATTCAAAATAAGAAAGTAGGTGTTTTCCTATAATCCATCCCCGGCGGATTGGCTTCCGCCGGGGATGATTGTCGGATTTTCTACCTGACATTTTTATCTGCAAATTCCTACATGATTTTGACAAAAGGGTTATTGAAACTTTTTGGACGGGCTATGGTGCTCGGGGCGCTCCTGCTGGTTTTCGGGCGCTGCGGGTTCTCCGACGACGACACCCCGGCGAATATTTCCGCGCTGTTCCTCGATACGGAGACGACCACGCTCGCTGCCAAAGGCTATGCGACCGACCCTCGGCTCGTGCTGACGGGGCCCGTGGGTACGGCTTATACCGTCACCGTGACCGAAGGCGGCAGTTGGTGCTGGACGTCGCGCAGGACGCAAGCCACGACCAAATCGGCGCAGCTGGTCGCCGCAAGCGAGGTCATTTACCTCTACCTGGACAAAAACGAAACGGGCGCTTCGCGCCGGGCTGCGGTCGATGTCGTTTTCGACGGCGGACACGAATTCACGTTGACGATCGACCAGGCGGACTACTCGGTTCCGGCATCGATGGATCATGCGTGGGCGGAATTGCCCGCCTATGTCGAAGCTCCCGACTACCGTTACGTAACACATTATGCGCCGCTCTCTTCGACCGTGACGGCACGTAACTTTACGATTTGCTACGACACGAAGAAACGTATCGCCAACTGGGTCGCCTATCCGATCCATTCCTGTTACCGGGTTGGAAAATATGAGCGTTCTAATGCATGGAAATACGATCCTGAAGTGCCGGAGGAATTTCAGGTCGATTTGAGCCGCGGTTCATATAATGGGCGGCCTATCCGCGGGCATCAGTGTATGTCCTACCATCGTTATGTCAGCTATTCTTCGCTATTGAATGAGCAGACGTTCTATTCGACCAATATTATGCCTCAGGATCCTGATTTTAATAGCGGGTCGTGGGGGGATTTGGAAGATCTTACCCTGAAATATATTTCATATCCCGATACCTTGTACAATGTTACGGGAACTTATGGGGTACAGGGATATACGACGGATAAAGAGGGGAATCGGGTCGCGATTCCACAGTATTGCTGGAAGGTGCTGCTACGTACCAAAAGCGGCAGGACGGGGAAGCGGATCGACCAGATTACCGATGCATCGCAATTGGCGGCAATCGGTTATTGGGCTGAAAATTCCTCAACCACGACCGGGAATATAAAACAATATATCACGAGCGTTGCCGACATCGAAGAGAAAACGGGTTATAAATTCTTTACGATGCTCGACGAGGCCATTGCCGCCGACGTGAAGGCACAGAACAATCCCTCGGACTGGGGTATAAATTAATCTGAACAATATGAAGAAACTGCTTTTTACCGGGCTTTTCGCAGCGCTGATCGTCGCCTGCTTCGCCCAGAAACCCTACAAGGTCGTTTTCTACAACTTCGAAAACCTCTTCGATACGATCCGCAACCCGGAGATTTACGACGAGGAGTTTACGCCCGAGGGGCCCAAGAAGTGGAATACGCCCAAGTACACCAAAAAGATCAATAACCTTTCGCGCGTGTTGTTCGACATCGCCGCCATCAACAAGGACTACCCGGTGGTGATCGGCGTTTCGGAGATCGAGAACCGCAATGTCATGGAAGACGTGATCGCTACGCCCAAACTCGCCCCGGCCAATTACCGCATCGTGCACTACGATTCGCCCGATGCCCGCGGCGTGGACGTGGCGTTCTACTACCGTCCCGACGTGTTCAAGCTCGAGGGCAGCGCCCCGATCCCGTTTACGATGGAGAGCCTGCCGAATTTCCGCACGCGCGACGTGGTGACGATGTGGGGGACGATCGACGGGGAACCGTTCTATTTCATGGTGGCCCACTGGCCTTCGCGCCTGGGCGGCAAGGAGGCTTCGGCACCCAAGCGCGAGCGCGCCGCCGAGATCATGCGCCATGCCGCCGATTCGGTGCTGGCGATCAACCCCGCGACCAAGGTCGTGATGATGGGTGACTTCAACGACGACGCCACCGACAAGAGCATCACCGAGGTGCTCGGCGCCGAAGGCAACATCCGCAAGCTCCAATCGGGCGGATACTACAATCCCTTTATCGACATGCTGAAGGCGGGCATCGGTTCGCTTGCCTACCGCGACCAGTGGAACCTGTTCGACAATATCGTCGTGTCGGAGAACCTCGCTACCGGCTCGACGGGTTCGCTCAAGCTGGAGCGTGCCCCCAAGGGGAAATATTACGGCAATATTTTCCGTGCCCCCTATCTGTTCCAGCAGGAAGGCCAATACAAGGGCTACCCGCTGCGTACGTTCGTGGGCAACAATTTCCAGGGGGGATACAGCGACCACCTTCCCGTATTCATTTACATCGGTAAATAACCCAACAAAGTAATTATGAAGATCAGAGCTTTACTTGTTATCCTGCTCACGCTGGCCTGTGCCGGGGCGTATGCCCAGGACGGGGGCGTCAAAGGCAAGGTCGTCTCGCGTGACGGCCGTGTCGCACTGAGCAATGTCAAGGTGGTTGTCGAACCGCTCGGCGTCACCGTCATGACCGACAACCACGGTAATTTCAATATCGACCAGTTGCCCAAAGGGGAATACCAGTTGAAATTCGAAGCCCCCGAGTTCGAGAACCTCGACCTGGCGATCCGTGTCGACAAGATGGTCAAGAACCTCAATTCGGTGGTGATGTCCCCCGATGTGCAGTATGTCATCGACGACGCCGTGTTCGCGGAGTTCGACTCCGATACGGCGGCCGACGGGCAGTCGCTGCCTTCGTCGCTTTCGTCGTCGAAGGATGTCTTCAACAACATCGCCTCGTATAAATTCAGCGAGATGCGTTTCAACGTGCGCGGTTACGATTCGCAGTATTCGAGCATCTACCTGAACGGCATCCGGTTCAATGACGCCATGACGGGCTATGGCCCCTGGTCGTTGTGGAGCGGCCTGAACGACGCCACGCGTAACCAGGAGAATACCGCCGGGCTGCGCTCGTCGGGCTACGGCATCGACGGCATCGGCGGTACGACCAATGTCAATGCGCGCGCTTCGCAGATGCGCAAGGGCTTCCGTGCCAGCGTCGTGAACGGCAACTCGATGTACCGCTTCCGCGCGATGGTTTCCTACGCTTCGGGCCTGCTCGACAACGGATGGTCGTACGCCTTCTCGTTCTCGACCCGCCAGGGCGGCAACTCCTATGTCGACGGGGTGTACTACAATGCCTACGGTTACTTCGCATCGGTCGAAAAGCGTTTCGGCGACGACCGCCACAACCTGGCGCTGACCATCCTGGGCGCACCGACCGAGCGCGGAGCGCAGCAGGCGTCGACGCAGGAGGCCTACGACCTGTTGAGTAACAACTATTACAACCCCAATGTGGGCAAGCAGGCCGGCAAGCTGCGCAACTCGCGCGTGCGCGATTACCACGAGCCGATCGTGATGCTCAACTACGGGTTCGACATTTCGTCGAATACCAAACTTGCTGCCGCGGCTTCGTTCCGCTTCGGCAAGAACGGCTATTCGGCCCTGACGTGGACGGACGGCCCCGACCCGCGCCCCGACTACTACCGTTACCTGCCCAGCTTCTACACGAACCGTATCCTCCAGTTGTCCGAGGGCATCGAGAGTTCGGATCTGGGGACGTACAACGACCTTGCGCTGCGTTCGATGCGCGAGTGGATCACCGACCCCAGCAAGAGCCAGATGGATTACGACAACATGTTCCGCATGAACTACAACCGCAACAAGTCCGGGGCTTCGGGCATCTACATGATCGAAGAACGCCATACCGACCAGCGCGATTTCAACTTCGCGGCCAACATCGCCCATACGTTCCGCAACCAGTCCGTGCTGCGCGGAGGCCTGACGGCGCGTGTCAACCGCACGGAGTACTACGACGAGGTGAAAGACCTGCTCGGTGCCGACTACTGGCTCGACGTGGATAAGTTCGCCCTGCGCGACAACGGCAACTACAACCCGCTGCTTTCGCAGAACGACCTGGATTATTACCTCAAGCACGGCGAGGCCCGCCGCGTCGGAGAAGGCGATAAGTTCAGCTACGATTACTACGCCAACCTGCGCCAGGCACAGGTCTGGGCGCAGTATTACGCCTCGTTCGGCGGTTTCACGATGAGCCTCGGCGGCGAGGTCGGCTATACGGCCATGTGGCGCGACGGCCGGCTGCGCAAGGGCCTCTTCGCGAACAACTCGCTCGGCAAATCGAAGACGCTCGACTACCTGACCTACAAGCTCAAGGGCGAGTTCTCGTACCGTTTCTCGGGTGCGCACGCCATCGACGCCAATGTGGCCTACATGGTCAATCCCCCGCAGTTCCGCGACGCTTTCGTTTCGGCGCGTACCCGCAATACGACTACGCCGGGCCTCGATTCCGAGAAGGTACTCGGCGTCGACCTGTCGTACAACCTCAATCTGCCGTGGATCACGGCGCGCGTTTC
>OLZF01002179.1_pt1 | contig 11053 bp, 10 predicted proteins | sample 1674391 | NCBI WGS metagenome assembly OLZF01 (sample SAMEA103958166, study PRJEB25191) | human gut metagenome | biome: human-associated habitat [ENVO:00009003]; feature: intestine environment [ENVO:2100002]; material: feces | place: Germany | collected 2013/2015
GCTCTTCGGCCCCGGCTCCTGCCGGGAGCTGCACATCACCAGTGCAAAATAAAAATCAGCCCGCTTCCGATCGGAAGCGGGCTTTGCTGTTCTTTTTATTTGAGCCGGATATTCAGCAGCACGGGGTTGTGGTCGGAAAACCGGAACCCGTCGTCCTGCGTCTGCACGCTCGTGAGCTCCACATTCGGCGAGAGGATGAAGCCGTCGATCACGTAGTGCTGCGTGGCACCGCTCCCGGCGTCATAGGGCTGGTTGTCGAGGCGGCAGGTCGGTGCGGCCGTGTCGTAGGCAAAGCGCCAGCCGTCGGGCAGCATGCTGTCGTCGAGCGTGCCGGGCGTCCAGAGGTCGTCGTTCTTGATCGGGTACTTGTCCAGCCCGCCGGGGAACGTCTGGTTGAAGTCGCCGCCGGCGATGACGTAGTTGCCCTTGGCGTATTCCTGCTCGAGGAACGACTTGAGCGCGGCGGTCTGTGCGGCCTTGCCCTCGCCGTCGTCATACGCCTCCAGATGGAGGTTGACGAGCACGAGCTGCGCGTCCGTGCCATCGAGGTCGATGTACACCGGCATCAGGCAGCGCTTGAGGTTGGCCACCGACACCGGCCACTTAAATGGGCTCGGCAGGGCGATGCGCTCGGCCGAGGCGATGGGCGCGGTCGAGAGCGTCATGATGCCGGAGCTCACCTTGCCGATCGGCGGGATGGGGTAGGGCACGAAGGCACATTTATAGTTGCGCGCGTGCGCGGTGTCCAGTCCGGTCTCGGTGCGCATGCGTTCGGCCTCCTCGATGCCGTAGGAGCGGGTCGAGGGGTCGGCCTCGATCTCCTGCAGGAACGTGAAGTCGGCATTGAGATCCTTCACGGTGCTGACGATGCCGTCCATGTTCTTTTCCACGACGGCCTTGCTCGGCGCACGCACCTGCTTGCCGCCGTCCATGAAGAAATCGGACTCTTCGCCCAGTCCGGCGTAGCCGACGTTCCACGTCAGGATGGACACGCTGTCGCCCGGGGCGAAGCTGGCGATGCTGTTCTCGCCGTGGGTCACGACGGCGGTCTCGGTCTTGACATTCAGCTGCGTGGCGGTCAGCCAGATGAGCAGCGCGGCGACCAGGCCGACAAGGACGGCCAGAATGATGAGTATGATCTTGAGCGGTTTTTTCATGGGGCAGTTCCCTCCTCGGGGGCAGTGTATCACAATCTCCCGCGCCATGCAAACACAATCTTGACGTGATCTTTACCCAAACTTCACTGATTGAGCAGCCAGATGCCGAGGTTCAGATACGCCGCGAACAGCAGCCAGAGCAGATACGGTGCGCTCAGCCATGCGGCCGCGGCATTGCGGCGGGAAAAATCGGCGATCATGAACAGCACGAGCACGATCAGCCCTACGAGCCAGAAAAACGCCGGCCCGTGTGCACCCAGCAGGAAAAACAGCACCGGCCACAGGCCGTTGACGGCCAGCTGGATGCTCCAGAGCGCGGTAGCCTCCTTGCGCGCGCGGCCGGAGCTGCTGCGCCAGACGAGCCCCATCGCGATGCCCATGAGCAGGTATAAGATCGTCCACACGATGGGAAACAGCCAGTCCGGCGGGGCGGCCGGCGGCTTTGTCAACAGGTCAAAGCCGGCCATGCCCGCGCGGGTAGCGAGGCTCGACGCGCCGCCGACGGCCAGCGCGATCGCGCAGAAGGCAATATAAGGGCGGATGCGCTTCCATTTGTTCAACTTGCATCACCTCGGACGAGATCGGGATAGTATAAGTTTACGCGCCTTCCTCTTGTTAAATACGTCTGAGTTGTGGTAAACTGGTGGCGCGATTTTGACACAAACGGAGGTTTCCGATATGAATTATGAACATCTGAAGCAGGCCGACCCGGAGCTGTACGCCTCCATGGAGCGGGAGCTGGGGCGCCAGCGCGACCATCTGGAGCTGATCGCGTCCGAGAATTTCACGAGCCCGGCCGTGATGGAGGCTGTGGGCAGCCACCTGACGAACAAATATGCCGAGGGATACCCCGGCGCGCGCTATTACGGCGGCTGCGACTACGTCGACGAGGTCGAGCGCCTGGCCATCGACCGCGTGACGCGGCTCTTCGGCGCCGATCACGCCAACGTCCAGCCGCACTCCGGCTCGCAGGCGAATATGGCCGTGTACGCGGCGCTGCTGCAGCCGGGCGACCGCATCCTCGGCATGAACCTCTCCCACGGCGGGCACCTGACGCACGGCAGCAAGGCGTCTTTGTCCGGGAAATATTTTGAGGCGCATTTTTACGGCGTGGACCCCGAGACAGAGACCATCGACTACGACGCGCTCGCGCGTGTGGCCGAGGAGGTCCGCCCGAAGCTCATCATCGCCGGGGCGAGCGCCTATCCGCGCGTGATCGACTTTGCGCGCTTTCGCGCTGTTGCCGATTCCGTCGGCGCGTACCTGATGGTCGACATGGCGCACATCGGCGGCCTTGTCGCCGCGGGCGTGCACCCGAGCCCGGTGCCGTATGCCGATGTCGTCACCTGCACGACGCACAAGACGCTGCGCGGCCCGCGCGGCGCGATCATCCTCTGCCGGGACGAGCTCGCCAAAAAGATCGACAGCGCCGTTTTCCCCGGCACGCAGGGCGGTCCGCTCATGCACGTCATCGCCGGCAAGGCGGTCTGTTTCGGCGAGGCGCTGCAGCCGGCCTTCCGCGCCTATCAGCAGCAGGTGGTCAAAAATGCTGCCGTGCTCGCCGAGACGCTGCAGCAGGGCGGCGTGCGCCTTGTCTCCGGCGGCACGGACAACCACCTCATGCTGGCCGATGTCTACAGCCGCGGCCGCACCGGCGCGCAGATGCAGGATCTGCTCGACGCGGCGAACATCACTGCCAATAAAAACACCATCCCGTTCGACACGCAGTCCGTGCGCGTCACGAGCGGTGTGCGTCTCGGCACGCCGGCCGTCACGACCCGCGGCATGGGCGAGGGCGAGATGCGCGAGATCGGCGCGCTCATCTGCCGCCTGATCGACGAGGGCGAGGCCGCCGTGCCCGCCGTGCGTGCGCAGGTGCTCGATCTGTGTGCGCGCTTCCCGCTGTATCCGGATCTGCACATGTAACGTCTCATAGCAAAACCGCGCTCCCGTGTATTGGGAGCGCGGTTTTGCTTATGACTTGCACGCGCCGCAGGGCGCGTAGCCCGCGGCCTGCGCCTGCGCGGCGCTGTCAAAGGTCACGAGGTTCTCGTCCTTGATCTTGGCGGCGTACTGGCACGACGGCCGGTGGTATTTTTTCGCCTTGCGGCTGGCGACACAGGTTGCTTCCGCCGTGTCGGGTGCGGACGTCGGTTCCGGGGCGGCGGTCGGTTCCGGTGTTTCGGTTTCCGGCACCGGCGTGGCCTGAGGCGCGTCGCGCTCCGTCGTGATGACGACGGCGGCCGCCGGTGTCTGCGCCGCGCGCACGGCGGCAAAGCCGGCGTACCCCACGGTGGCGGTGAGCACGAGCACCAGCTCCACGAACCACCACGTTTTCCACAGCCGTGCCGCGCGCGGCGCGTATTGCAGCGCGAGCAGCAGCACGGCCGCCTCCAGCGCCGCGATGCCACAGCCGACCAGCCCGCAGGCGAGCAGGATGATGCTCCCGACCGCGCAGGCACAGCCGAGCAGTACCTTCCAGATGCGGCTCCATCCAATATGCATCCCGTTTTCCCCCTCAAAAATAACAAATGCGGATTTTCTTTCCTGCTTTTTCTCTCTATAAATTGTTTAATCTATCCGTTTCCGCAAAAAAATCAAGTCCTAAATGAAAAAAGTCTTACCTTTTTGCAAATTTTGTGTTAAACTATCTATCAGGGGGCAGGGTTGCGGCCGCAGTGCGGCTGCAATGCCGCCCTGCTTTGTTTGTTTTTGGTTTTGTTTGGCTGAGGAAAGGATATTCAGATGTACGAAATTGGTCAGTTGATCGTGTATGGCAACGAGGGTGTCTGCCGCGTGGAGGAGATCGGCACGCCGAAGATCTCCGGCGTAGACAAGCACCGGGACTACTATACGCTTGCCCCCATTTACCGCGAGGGCAAGGTGTTCACGCCCGTGGACAGCAAGGTGTTCATGCGGCCCGTGATCACGCGCGAGGAAGCGCTTGCGCTCATTGACCGCATCCCGCAGATGACTGCGCAGGTCTATGAAAACTCCAACCTCCGCTTTCTCAACGAGCACTATCAGCAGTGCATCCAGAACTACACCTGCGCCGACCTCCTGCAGCTGATCAAGGACGTGCGCGCCAAGCGCCGGCAGATGACCGAGCGCGGCAAAAAGCTCGGCCTCGTCGATGAGCGCTATATGAAGCGCGCCGAGGAGATGCTCCACGGGGAGCTGGCCGTCGCGCTGAACATGACGCGCGAGCAGGTGCCGCAGTTCATTGCCGACGAACTCGGCGGCGCGGACGAGTCCGAGGCTGCCCTCGCCTGAATCTAAATCCAAAGTCCCGCCGGACGCAATGTCCGGCGGGATTTTTTACATTTTCCCCTTGACAGACGGGCAAACTGCGTGTATGCTACGGCTTGAATTCGGGACTCATTCCCGATTTGGAGGCGAAACCATGCGAAACAGTTATCACACGCAGCAGCGCTGTGCGCTGCTGGCGTTTTTGTCTGCGCACGCGGACGAGCAGTTCACGGTCGAGCAGCTGCTCGCGGCCATGGGCGACGAGGCCCCCGGCCGCAGCACGGTCTACCGTGCGCTCGACCGTCTGGTCGAGGAGGGCACCGTGCGCCGCTTCGCGCCCGAGAGCGGCGGCAGCGCGGCCTATCAGGCCATGGATCCGGGCCACTGCGACGCGCACCTGCACCTCAAGTGCGTGGACTGCGGGCGGCTGATCCATCTGGACGAGGGCGTGTCCGATGCGCTGCAGTCGGATCTGCTGCGCGCGGCCGGCTTCACGGTCGACGGCCGCAGCACGACGATCTACGGCACGTGCGCCGCCTGCGGCAGAAAGCGTGACGGCCATGCGTAAGCTTCTGTGTGTGCTGCTGGCGGCAGTGCTGGCCGTGTCGGCGTTTTCGGGCTGCACCGTGCAGCAAAACCCGGACGCGGATGACGGTAAGCTCCACGTCGTCACGACAATCTTTGCACCCTATGATTTTGCGCGTCAGGTCGGCGGGGACGATGTGTCGGTCACGATGCTGCTGCGCCCCGGCTGCGAGGTGCACGCCTATGAGCCGACGCCGAAGGACATCATCGCCATCCGCAATGCCGACGTGTTTATCTACGTCGGCGGCGAGTCGGACGCGTGGGTGAAGACCGTGCTCGACGGCGTCGATAACCCGAACCTGCGCGTTGTGACACTCATGGACTGCGTGGAGCTGCTCGACGAGGAGACCGTTGAGGGCATGCAGACGGAAAAGCATGACCATGACCATGCGGCCGATGACGCGGAGCCGGACGAGCACGTCTGGACGTCCCCGCGCAACGCGGCGCGCATCTGCCAGAAGCTTGCCGATACGTTCGCTGCGGCAGACAGCGCGCATGCGGCGGCGTATGCGCAGCGGTGTGGGGACTATGTGGAGAAATTAAACCAGTTAGATGCGGAATTTCAGGATGTAGTGGAGCGTGCAGCGCGAAAAACCGTGGTTTTTGCTGACCGGTTCCCACTGCGGTACTTTGCTGATGCCTATGGTCTGGACTATTATGCCGCCTATCCCGGCTGCGCGGATGCGGCCGAGCCCTCGGCGGCCACGGTGGCGTTTCTGATCGACAAGGTGCGCGCGGAGGGCATCCCGGTCGTGTTCACGATCGAGCTGTCAAACGGCAAGCTCGCCGACACGATCTGCGAGGCCACGGGCGCGAAAAAACTGGAGTTTGCGACCTGTCACAACGTGACGGCGCAGGCATTTGCAGACGGCGCGACGTACCTGCAGCTCATGGAGCGCAACGTGCAGGCGCTGCGGGAGGCATTGAATTAACGATGGCACTTATTACTTGTGAACACGTCTGCCTCGGATACGACGGGCAGACGGTGCTGCGCGACGTGAACTTCACGGTCTCGCGCGGCGATCTGCTGTGCGTGGTCGGCGAAAACGGCTCCGGCAAGTCCACGCTCATCAAGGGCCTGCTCGGGCTCAAGGCGCCGGAGCAGGGCAGCATCACGCTCGGCGACGGGCTCGTGCGCAGCGAGATCGGCTATCTGCCGCAGCAGACGCAGCTCCAGCGCGACTTTCCCGCGAGCGTGGCGGAGGTCGTGCGCTCGGGCTGCATCAACCAGATGCACGGCCGCCCGTTTTACTCGCGGGCCGACCGCGCCCGCGCGCAGGAGAACATGGAGCGCATGGGCATCGAGGATCTGGCGCACCACAGCTATCAGGCGCTCTCCGGCGGCCAGCAGCAGCGCGTGCTGCTCGCGCGCGCCTTGTGCGCCACGCGCAAGCTCCTGCTGCTTGATGAGCCGGTCACGGGGCTCGACCCCGTGGCGACGGGGGAGCTGTATAACCTCATCAAGCTTGTGAACCTCTGCAATGATATCACGGTCATCATGGTCACGCACGACATCGACGCCGCCCTGCGCTATGCTACGCACGTGCTGCACCTGGGGCACCAGCAGCTCTTTTTCGGCACGGCGGCGGCCTATAAGCAGAGCGACGCCGCGCGCCGGTTCCTGGGAGGGCGGAAGCTATGAAAGTCATCCTCGAAATGTTATCATATCCGTTTCTTGTGCGCGCGCTCGTCGTGGGCGTGCTCGTGTCGCTGTGCGCGTCTCTGCTCGGCGTGTCGCTCGTGCTCAAGCGCTATTCCATGATCGGCGACGGGCTGAGCCATGTCGGTTTCGGCGCGCTCGCCATCGCCACGGCGCTCAATCTCGCGCCGCTGGCCGTGGCGGTGCCGGTCGTGGTCGTGGCGGCGTTTTTGCTGCTGCGCCTGTCGCAAAACGGAAAGCTCAAGGGCGACGCCGCGATCGCGCTGCTCTCAAGCAGTGCACTGGCCATCGGCGTGATGACCGTGTCCATGACCAGCGGCATGAACACCGATGTGAATAACTACATGTTCGGCAGCATCCTGTCGCTGTCGTCGGCCGACCTGCGCCTGAGCCTGATTCTGTCGGCGGCGGTGCTGGCGCTGTTCGTGCTGTGCTATCCGCGCATTTTCGCCGTCACGTTCGACGAGACGTTTTCGCGCGCGACCGGCGTGCACACGCAGGCGTACAACATGCTGCTCGCGGTGCTCACGGCGGTCACGATCGTGCTGGGTATGCGCATGATGGGCGCGCTGCTCATCTCGAGCCTCATCATCTTCCCGGCGCTGACGGCCATGCGCGTGTTCGGCACGTTCCGCTCGGTCACGATCTGCGCGGCCGTGGTGTCGGTGGTGAATTTCCTGCTCGGCATGGTGCTGTCCTACGTGCTCGAGACGCCGTCCGGTGCGAGTGTCGTGGTGGTCGACCTTGTGGTGTTCCTGCTCTTTTGCGGCGTGCAGCGCATTCAGTGCCGCGTGAAAAAATGAGAAACGAAGCGGCGGCTCCGACCGGAGCCGCCGCTTTTGCGTATTCCATGTTCAGCACTGCATCTGCTTGAGCATCTCCTGACGCAGGTGCGCGATAATGCGCTTTTCGAGCCGGCTGATGTAGCTCTGCGAGATGCCCAGCAGGTCTGCAACCTCTTTTTGCGTCGCCTCGCGCGCGCCGCCGATGCCGAAGCGCAGCAGAATGATCTGCCGGTCGCGCTCGCCGAGCGTCTCAATGGCGCGCAGGAGCATGGCGCGCTCCGCGTCGTCCTCGAGCGGGCGGCTCACGGCGTCGGCGTCCGTGCCGAGAATGTCCGAGAGCAGCAGCTCGTTGCCGTCCCAGTCGGTGTTGAGCGGCTCGTCGATGCTCACCTCCGTTTTCTGCGCGCTGCACTTGCGCAGGTACATGAGGATCTCGTTTTCGATGCAGCGCGAGGCGTAGGTCGCGAGCTTGATGTTCTTGTCCGGCTTGAAGGTGTGGATGGCCTTGATGAGGCCGATCGTGCCGATCGAGATCAGGTCCTCGATGTGGATGCCCGTGTTTTCAAACCGGCGCGCGATGTACACCACTAGCCGCAGGTTGTGCTCGATGAGCAGGGAAGCGGCCTCCTCGCTCCCGGCGGCGAGCGCCCGGATGGCCTGCTGCTCGGCCGCGCGGTCGAGCGGGGCGGGCATGGTGTCGCTCCCGCCGATGTAAAACAGCCCCGGCGCGCCGCCGCGCAGCCGCAGCCGCAGCGCCGCCCAGAGCGTATGCACGAAAAACCCCTCCTCAGCTTTTTGGCGGCAGCACCATGGCAAATGCGCCGTCGGATGTGAGCGCCTGCGCGCTCAGCGCCAGCAGCATCGGCTCCGCCGCGCCGTCGATCCTCACGCTGTCCGGCCGGAACGCCGGCAGCAGCGCGCCGGCCACGCCCACCGCGCGGTACGGCAGCAGCACGACCCGGCCGGTGCACTCCGGCAGCGCACTGAGCGCTTCCAGCGTCTGCACCGCGTCGTCCGGCAGGGCGTGCAGCGCCGGAAACAGCGGCAGCACCGCCGCGCGCTCGACCACCGCCGCCGGCAGGCCGGACACCGGGTCGTGCAGGTCATTGCCGCTGTCGCGCAGGGCCTTGAGCGTCACGTTGCGCCCGGCAAGCGTGACCGTCACGGTGCGCACCTCGCGGTCGGCGGCCTTGGCCCGCCGGCGGAACACGAGCGACACGGCCGCATAGCACGCGGCGAACGACAGTGCCAGCACCCGGCCCGACACCGTCACGAGCGCACCGCTGCCCGGCGGCACGCCCGCGAGCATGCCCGCGGCGTACACCGCGCCGCCGAACGCGGCCGACACGGCGAAGAACACCACCGTGCACCGCACGAGATGCGCCTCGCCGCCGAAGGCGATGAGCGCCATGGCCGCGCCGAGCACGAGCTTCATCGCGCCGTTTGCCAGCCACCCGCAGCCGGGCAGGACCATGAGCGCCGCGTACAGCGCGCCGATGAGCGCCGCGAGCGCGTACCGCCAGCGGCGCAGCACCACGCCGCACACGCGCGCCGATGCCAGCACCAGGCAGTAGTCGATCAGCAGATTCAGCCCAAACAGGCTGTCGAGATAGATGACGTCCATGGGGGTATCCTAGCACGCCGCGCGCGGGAAATTGCGCAAAAGCGGCCTGCCGGAAAACCTGACAGAAAGTCCATGCATCGCCGGGGCAGGAAATGCCGCAGAACGTTGCTTTTGCGCAATCCGGCTGGTATAATGTTGCGTGATTTCGGAAAATCCGCGCGCGCATCGACCGCGTGCGTGTAAGACCCCTTTCAGGAGGCAGATCATGAAAACGAACAAACGGTTTCTGGCGCTGTGCCTGGCGCTGCTGCTCGCGTGCGCGGTGCTGCCGGCGCCGGCGGCACAGGGCGCGGATGTGCAGCCGGTGCTCTCGGCCGCACTGGCGCAGCAGGCGGCGGCCGTCCCGTCGCCGGGCTACGGCGATGAGTGGACGGTGCTGGGCCTTGCCCGCGGCGGGTATTTCGCCGTGGACAGCGATTATTTCGTGCGCTACTATGCAGACGTTGCGTCCAAGGCGCCGGAGCTCACGGCAGCGTCCGGGCGCGACGGTGCGCTCAACGCCTACAAATCCACGGACAATTCGCGCGTCATCCTCGCGCTGTCCGCCATCGGGCGCGACGCGACGCAGGTCGGCGGCTGCGACCTCACCGCGCCGTATGCAGACTTTGCCTGGGTGCGCAATCAGGGCATCAACGGCCCGGTGTTTGCGCTGCTCGCGCTCGACAGCCGCAATTATCTGTCCGGCAGCGCGGTGCGCCGCCAGTGCGTGGATGCCATTCTGGCGGCAGAGCTCTCCGGCGGCGGCTGGGCGATGAGCGGTGCGGCGGCCGACCCGGACGTGACGGCCATGGTGCTGCAGGCGCTGGCGGCGTACCGCGGGGAGGCGGCCGTCGCAGCGGCCGTGTCGCGCGGCATTGACGCGCTCTCGGCCATGCAGAGCAGCGACGGCGGCTTCACCTCGTGGGGCTCCGCCAATGCCGAGAGCGTCGCGCAGGTCATCGTCGCCTGCACGGCGCTGGGCATCGACCCGGACACGGACAGCCGTTTCGTCAAGGACGGCGGCTCGGCGGTCGATGCGCTGCTGACGTTTTATGATGCGGGCGCGGCCGCGTTCCGCCACAAGGCCTCCGGTGGCACGGACAGTCTCGCCACGGAGCAGGCGGTGTACGCGCTCGTGGCCGTCTCGCGGTTCCGGCGCGGGCAGAGCGGCCTCTATCAGGAGACGGACACGCCCACGGTCGAGACGCCCGCCGAGCCGGACGAACCGGTCGCGCGCGTGCTCTGCACGGCGGACGGCAGCGGCCTCATCCCGGCCGGATACCGCACGGTCGCCGTGTGCCTGCCGGACGTGACGGCAGACAGCACGGTCACGTTTTCCGACGGGACGCAGCTGCTCTACAGCCCCGTATTGTCTGAGCGCAGCGACACGCCGACGTGGGTCTGGCTCTTTGCGCCGGACGTGACGGATGACGCGCTCAATGACACGGAAAACTACACCGTGACGGAAGGCAAGGGCCCGGTGCTGACCGTCGGCGATGGGAATGCCGACGGCGTTATCAACGCGCAGGATGCGCTCAATATCCGCACGGCCTGCGCAGACAGCAAGGCCCCGGCAACGGAGCTGCTGCTGACGATGGATGTGAATCTTGACGGCCGCGTCGACACGCAGGATGTGCGCGCGCTGGCTGACAGTTTCGTTCAGAATACGGTGCTGCCCACGGCGCAGGAGGACGGACAATGAAGACTTTCTGGACGAAAAAGAACCTTGCCATTGTGCTTGCCGTGCTGCTGGTCGTGGTCGTTGTGGTGCTGTGCATCACGCTGCGGCAAAAGAGCGTCGCAGACACCGACCCCACGCTTACGCTCACGTGCCAGAGCGCGGACGCGGATGGCGCGTGCACGGTCGACGTCGTGCTCTCCGGCCTGCCGGACGGCGCGCACTATGAGGCGGCGAGCCTCGCCGTGACCTTTGACCCGACGCAGATCACATTCCTCGGCACGTCGGATGGGGACATCCCGCTCGTGATGGGCAGTCTCCCGGAGTGGGAGAGTG
>OLZF01002190.1_pt1 | contig 10950 bp, 7 predicted proteins | sample 1674391 | NCBI WGS metagenome assembly OLZF01 (sample SAMEA103958166, study PRJEB25191) | human gut metagenome | biome: human-associated habitat [ENVO:00009003]; feature: intestine environment [ENVO:2100002]; material: feces | place: Germany | collected 2013/2015
AAGCTCATAAACTGGAACTCCAAGTGCCTTACCCTTAATATCCCACAGTGCAATATCAATAGCAGAAATAGCGCTCATAATAACAGAACCGCGGAAATACACGGAACGCAGGAAATTCTGGTTAAAATCCTCAATACGGAACGGATCTTTTCCGATCAGGTAATCTGCAAACTTTTCAATGGCTGCTGCTGTGGCCTGTAAATACCCCCAGTTACCAGCCTCGCCAAGACCTGTGATCCCGGCATCAGTATATATCTGTACAAACAGGTAATGCTTTGCAAAACGCAGCTTTACATCTGTAATCTTCATTGTCTTACTCCTCATATAATATCTTTTCTTTTGACATTTGTTCTATCTTAAATGCTCCTGAAAAAATTTGTACTGACGATCCAGTGCCCGTTCCCAGCCAGGTGTCCGGTTTGTAGTAAATCCATGCATAGCCTCTGTGATCCGCTGCATTGTCACACAGACTCCGGCTTTTGCCAGACGCATTCCAAATGCTTCTGTATCATCTCTGAGGCTGTCTTCCCCGGCTGATATGATCAGACAGTCTGGAAACGCGGCCAATGCCTGATCTTTGGCAAATGCAGGTGAACACAAAGGATCTGATGGATCTGCATCTCCTACATAAAAATCAGTGTACATTTTTTCTGTCTCCGCACGTTTTACCCAAAATGGATCTTTCTTCAGTTCTTCTGACAATCTTTCTACTGGATCTACGGTATTATCTGTAGGGAAATATTCCATTAATGCACAACAAGGATGCAGTTCTTTCGTCTCCTCATTTTTGATCAGAACAGATGCTACTAAATTCCCTCCTGCACTATGTCCGGCAAGAATGATCTTTTCCTGGTCAATTCCAAGTTCTGTACTATGTTCAAATGCATAACTTACGATCTCATAAGCTTCCTCTGCCGCAAAAGAAAGGGCATAGTCTTTAAATCTGACAGTATCTGTAAACTCTGCCCCTTCCTTCTTAAACGCCATATCCGCCTCCATCTGCCTTCTGGGATGCGGACTCGCCCTGCCTGTTTTCTCCCAACAGCCGGAAAAAGGAAAACCCGATGCCGCCCACATTTCCAAAACAAAAGCTGACTGGTGGAGCCAGAGGCACGCCCTGTTAAAGCAGACCCTGGCGGAAACACCATGCCAACTGCTGTTTATCGGCGATTCCATCACCCACCGCTGGGAAACCGACGGCAAAAAAATATGGTCTCAATATTTTTCCCCCTATGCTCCTGTCAATTTCGGCATAGGAGGCGACAGGACGGAACATGTATTGTGGCGCATTGACGATTCTGCCCTTAAAACGCCTCATTCCCCCCAAGTATGCGTTATCATGGTGGGCACCAATAACACAGGGCAATACAAAGGCAGGCAGACCCCGCAGGAAACGGCGGAGGGTATCCGGGAAATAGCTTCCCGGGTCCATCGGCTCCACCCCGCCACTGAAATCATTCTTCTGCACATCTTTCCCCGGGGGAAAACGGCGGAAGACCCCCTGCGCATCCAAAATGAAATGATCAACAGGGAGCTGGACAAAACAAATATGCCGAGAGTCCATGTCGTCAACATTAATTCCGCATTCCTGGACAAGGACGGCACTTTCCTGCCGGGAATTACCGGGGACCTCGTCCACCTTACAGAAAAAGGCTACCGTCTCTGGGCGGACGCACTACTGCCGGAAATCAAAAAATACATGAAGTAAGTCCGCTACCCCCTCCCGCCCGGCTCAACGGCCAATTCGGCCTCATCTGCGCAGAAGCGGCCAGCCAATCATGGTTGTCACTCCCGCACATAAAAAACCGAAGGGATTATTTTCCCTCCGGTTTTCGGATACGGCCGTTAAAACCGTTTAAATTGTCTTAATCACGGAAGAGTCGTCATCATCCCTGTCCTCGGCAGAAGCGGCCTTCCTGGTGGGAACAGGCGTCTTCCTGACCTTTTCCAGAGCCTTGTCCACCGCCGCAATCACCTTGTCTTCCCCGGTCTTCTGACTGGACAACTCATTATAAATCTTTTCCTTGGCCTCATAATCGGCCTTGGCTGCCGCATCGCCGGGATTGGCCTTAAACTTGTCCTCCGCCTTGAACAAGGCCTCCTCCGCAGCCTGGAACTTTGGTTCCACCGCGTTTCTCTGGTCTTCCGCAGTCTGCTTGATGCGGCCCAGCAGGCGAATCACATACGGGCGGTTGCTGAGCCTCTTGAATGCGGAAACCAGAAACTGGCGGCGTTCGCTGGTTTTGGCATCCGCAATAAGGGGGTCAAACAACTTGAGCGTGGCGTTGTCATCCCGGTCACGGTCCACGGAGAGTACGCGGAGAATGGAATCATGGGCTTGGGAACGCACGCGTTCATGCAGGGATTCGTCTTTCCAGGCCTTGAACAGGTACGGAACGGCGTCATCCGTATTCCAGTCCCCCCAGGCGGTAATGATGGCAAGCGCCTTTTTGGTATCCTCCTTATAGCTCTTTTCCATCATGTCCAGCACCTTGGGATCACCGGTGCGGGCCAGCAGCTTGTAGAGCATTTTGACGTTTTCCTCCGGCATGTCTTTCTGATACTGGAGCAGTTTGGAGGAAAGCGCCTTGCGCTTGGCTGGAGGAGCTTCGTCAATCAGGTAGCGCGCCGTACGGAAAGCGGAGGAAATCAAATCCGGGGAAGCATCCTTCTTCTGGAGGATCTTCATCACGTCGTCAAGGTCGTCCAGCTTCATGGCAAAACGCATGTACTTGAGCACCACGGCCTGCTTGTCCTGGATCTTCTTATTCTTGCTTTCGCTGATGGAAGCGTACAGGTCTTTCAGCATGTCGCGCATGGCGGGGCTGGAAGACTTGGCCAAAAGGGTCACCATCATGGAATATTTTTCCTTACTGTACCTGCCGACATTTTTTTTCATGTCTTCCACCACCTGGCGGGCAATGTTGTCATCCATCTGGGCCATGATGGAAACCAGGTGGGCGGCGCCGGGCCAGTTTTCCCTGTTGCCCTTGACTCCCCTCACATTGGCGAGCAGCAAAGCGGCATCCTCCGCATCGGGAACGACTTTCACATCCGGAACACGGCTGAGATTCTTGGAGTCAAACAGACGGCTGCGGCCCAGTTTCCCGCCTTCCACGACCAGCGCATTCAGGCGGGCGTTCTCACCTTCCACCTTTTCTTTCTTGCTGCTGGTGCTCCATGCATAAATCCCTACGCCGGCAGCGATGACAACCAGGGCACATACCCCATAAATGACACCCCGCAGCAGGGATTTGGATTTATCCACGGAAGCGGCCATATCCCGGGCGGATTCCGTTCCGGCGGGAGGCTGAATACCGTCGCCCGCCGGAGGAGCGCCAGCGGCAGGGGAAGCTCCCGCGGCGGCCACAGGCTGGGGAACCGCAGCGGGAGCCACGGAAGAAGCTGGTGCTACCCCCACGGGGGATTTTAATACTTTCAGCTTGGGAACGGCGCTTTCCGGAGCGGCGGCCGGGGATTTCTCCGCCGCAGCGGGAGCCGCGGCCGTCTTGAAAACTTTTAATTTGGGAGCCCCCCCCGCAGGAGCAGGCTCCGGAACAGACGGTTCCGGGGTCTGCACAGCCGCAGGCGCTACCCCTGCGGCCTGGGCCAGCGCAGCGGCCTGAGCTTCCGCCAGGGCTTTCTGGGCCTCCGCTACCTTGGCAAGGGCATCCTGAATCTGGGCGTCCACGGAAGGCTCGGGCTGCGGAGCGGAAGCGGCTTCCTTTTTCTCCAGCTCCGCCGCAAGGCGCGCTCTTTCCTCTTCGGCAGCTACACGGGCGGCCTCCTTTTCTGCGGCAATGCGCGCGGCTTCGGCAGCCTCCTGCTCCGCCTTGATTCTTGCGGCTTCCTGCTCGGCAGCTATTCTCGCCGCCTCCTTTTCGGCAGCAATACGGGCGGCTTCCTGCTCGGCAGCCGCCTTTTCCGCAGCAATCCTGTCCGCCTCCGCCTGTTCCGCTGCGCGGCGGGCGGCTTCCTCCTGCTCCTGAGCCAGCTTGGCCTGCAACTCAGGAGTGAGAAAACGCGGCTTGACAACCTCCACGCCTTCCGCGGCGGGAGAAACAAACTTTACCTTGGGTGCGGCCGCAGGGGCTGCCGTTACCAAACGGCGTCGCAATTTGGGAGGTTCCGGCGAAGAAGGGGTTCCTGTCTGATCGGTCATCGTGATAAAATGGCTGGGAAATTGGAGTGATTTTATACGATTCCGCGGCCCCCTGCAACCTCAAAATACCGTCTGGAAAACGGGCGGGGAACAGCCGCCGTGCGTGGCTCAACAGGCAGATTGCGGAAAAAGGCTTCACCCGGGATATAACATGGAAAAGCGTTTAAATATCCCGCGGATTCTCCCGCAAAATCATAAAAAACACAATATGTTAACAACAATCATGAATAAAGTAAAGCGCCCGTAATAGAACTTCAAGAATACGCACCAGTCATTTAAGAATCCTCTTAAAAAATGTTATAACACATATACTTTTTTCTTGCCAGACCAAGGATGATTAGTTAAATAAACAACCACTCGTCAACATCATGAATTCCAACGACAGTACCAAAAATAAGAGGCGCTACACGCCTGAAGAAAAACAATCCGTTCTTGATTTCATTGCTGAACGGAAAACCCAAAACAAAAGGGGTGCCCAGAAAGAAGCCGCCGAACGCTTCGGCATCAGCACGGTGACCATCTCAAGCTGGATGAAGGCATCCAAGGCCAAGCGCGGCACCAAAAATACAACTGCTCCCAAAACACAGCCTCTCGCAGCCGCCCAACCCGCCGACCTGCGCCGCTTGGCGGCCGTTCTGGAAGAAATCGCCGACCTTGAAGCCCAGACAGCCAAACTCGACGCCCTGCGCGCTGAAGCGGAGGAACTCAAGAACAGGCTGACTGCCAAGCAGGCCTGATTGCTTTTATTCCTTCCTTTTCCGGAAAACCGGCTTCCCCTGACAAGGGAAGCCGGTTATTTTCTTTACGGAGATCGCGCTTGCCCCCCCGGAACAATTCCTTTAATATCTGCCGTCGTGACTCAACCCGCCCACATTGCTCCCGCGAGTCAGTCTGTGGAAGGCATGTATGCCGACTACTTTCTGGATTACGCCTCGTATGTCATTCTGGAACGGGCCGTACCCAAGATCAATGACGGGTTTAAACCTGTGCAGCGCCGTATTCTGCACGCCATGGACCGCCTGGACGACGGGCGTTATAATAAAGTGGCTAATATCGTGGGAGACACGATGAAATTCCATCCGCACGGCGACCGTTCCATTGCAGACGCGCTGGTGGGGCTGGGACAAAAAGGGCTGCTTATCGACACGCAGGGGAACTGGGGCAATATTCTGACAGGCGACCCCGCAGCGGCTTCCCGCTATATTGAAGCCCGCTTCACCTCCTTTGCGCGTGACGTAGTATTCAGCCCCAAGGTCACGGAATGGCAGCTCTCCTATGACGGCAGGAACAAGGAACCGGTCAGCCTTCCCGTCAAATTCCCCCTTCTTCTCGCTCAGGGAGCGGAAGGCATCGCCGTGGGGCTTTCCAGTAAAATTCTTCCCCACAACTTCAATGAGTTGATTGAAGCCTCCATCGCCTACTTGCGCGGCCAGCCCTTCCAGCTTCTGCCGGACTTTCCGACCGGAGGCGTGATGGATGCCACCAACTACCGTGACGGAGAACGAGGGACGGGCCGCGTCCGCATCAGGGCGCGCATCCTCACGGAATCGAAGAAACTTCTCCGCATCACGGAAATCCCGTTCGGCGTCACCACGGAAATCTTAATTGATTCCATTGTCTCCGCTGCGGAAAAGGGAAAAATTAAAATCGCCCGCATTGAGGACAATACGGCCCAGCATGTGGACATCCTGGTCCATCTCCCGGCCGGAGCGGATCCGGAGCAGACGAGGAAAGCCCTGTTTGCCTTCTCCGCCTGTGAAGTCAGCATCTCCCCGAATGCCTGCGTCATTGTGGAGGAAAAACCCAGGTTCATGTGTGTCAGCGACATCCTGCGCTACAATACGGACTCCACCAAGGAAATCCTGCGCCAGGAACAGGAAATCCGACTCAAGGAACTGAACGAGGCGTGGCACCAGGCAAGCCTGGAAAAAATATTCATTGAAAACCGCATCTACCTCTCCATAGAAGATTCCGAAACGTGGGAAGAAGTGCTCGGCACCATTGACCGGGAATTGCAGCCGTTTGCATCCCGGCTGCGCGCCCCCATTACCAGGGACGACTTGGTAAGGCTGACGGAAATCAAAATCAAGCGGATTTCCAAATTTGACGCTTTCAAGGCAGACCAGCACATCCGCCAACTTGAAGAGGACATCGAACAAACGCAGAAGAACCTCAACCAGCTTACCAAATTCACTATCCGCTGGTTTGAAGCCCTGCGTAAAAAATACGGCGCCGCCTATCCGCGGAAAACGGAAATTTCCTCCTTCGGCTCCGTAAACCGCGCGCAGGTGGCTGTTGCCAATGAAACATTGTATATTGATGACGAAGGCTTTGCCGGTTACGGCGTCAAGAAGGGAAACCCTGTCTGCAAATGCTCCACGCTGGATGACGTGTTGATCATTGACAATGCAGGCGTGCTCAAAATCGTGCGGATTCAGGACAAATTTTTCGCTGGTAAAAATCCCCTTTATATTTCCGTCATCAAAAAAGGGGACGACCCCGTGTTCAACCTGATTTACCGGGACGGAAAAGACGGCCCTGTGTACGCCAAGCGTTTCCGCATAGGAGGGTTCACCAGGGACAAGGAATATCCGCTTACCCGAGGCGCAAAGGGAACGCGCATCTTCCACTTCTCCGTGCATGAAACGGAGGAAAACAGTTCCCAGATAAGCGTAAACGTTTATCTGAAAGCCGTTCTGAAACTCCGTAACCTGATCAGGCCCTTCCACTTCGCGGACCTGAGAATCAAAAACCGCGGTGCCCAGGGAAATATCATTACCAGGCATCCTGTGGAACGCGTCTCCCGCATCATGCCTCCGGCCAAGTCCGGAAATGAGGAAACGGAAGGGCCAACAACCGCTCCTTCCGCAACAGCGGAACGGCCGGAAGGCTCACCCGCCCCCTCCGCGGAAACGCTGCATCCTGAAACAGCCCCACATTTGGAGGAACCGCCTGCCGATCCGCCGCTGGAACAGGGCTCCCTGTTTGACTCCTGAAACGTTTTGAATCTCTTAAAATGGAAATATCCATGCCTGCCTATCCATTTTCGGCTTGCCACAACGGGCCATCTTCTGTAGATATGGGCCACCTCATTACCATGCCGCTTTAGCTCAGTGGTAGAGCACCCGCCTTGTAAGCGGACGGTCGTCAGTTCAAATCTGACAAGCGGCTCCATCATAACCCGCTCAAGGTCAACCCTTGGGCGGGTTGCTTTTTATTACAAAAGAAAATACAGCCACACGTCAAGCCACACGTCAACGTGGAAAAATGTTGTTTTGGAGCCGCAGGAATGGCAAGAGAAGGGTATGCGTCAGTATTTCGAGCCCACCGATTACGCCCATTTGTACCGGGAAAAGAATTCCGGCATTTATTACGCTCGCGTAGATTCCAGGAAGGGAGGAAGAAAAACAATACGGCGCTCTCTAAAGACGAAAGAATTGACAGAGGCTATTGCTAAAATGGCAGCCTTTTTACAGGGGATGGGGGCGGATACACCTGCCATTGGTCACGTTTCCTGGTATGTGGCCGTTGATACCTATATTGCTCATCAGAAGATGAGGCCGAATCTCAAGCCCAAAGCTGTTGAGTCCGCCATTCAGTTCGCATCACATGCTCGCAGGCTGGTTGATCAGGATATGGCAGCAGATGCTATTACGCCCGGCATGTGCCGGTCATGGTGGGCTAAAAAAGCGCAGAGTTGTTCACCAAGAACGGCGAATGGAGCTTTAGGGGCTGTAAGAGGGGTTTTCAAAATGCTGGTTGATAGTGGAGCTGTTCATGCTGATCCTTCTTCTTCGCTGGAACGCATGCCCATACGTCCTAAACAGTTGAATATTCCATCCAATGATGATTTGCGCCGTATTGTGGCCGAGATTTTAAGAGGTGAAAGTATTGGGGCCCGCCGGGGCACAAGCAGGCATTCTTCCGATATGGTGGCATTTCTGGCTTATTCCGGATTGCGCATTGAAGAGGCTCGGCAGTTGACATGGGGAGATATTGGCAATGATGTCATTTCCGTTCCTGCTATCAAACATTCTATTAGAAGGAGGGTTTTATATATTAATGCTTCATTGCGGGAAGTGATTGATTCTTTGCGAACTTGCGCTTGCTGCGCGAGTTCAAAAGATCCCGTGTTCCATATTTTGACTCCAAGAAAGGCATTAGAACGTGCTTGTGAGCGATTGGGCCTTCCCCATGTCCGGGTGCATGATCTGCGCCATTTTTTCGCTACGACGTGTATTGAGCAGGGAGTAGATATTCCGACCGTGGCCAAGTGGCTGGGGCATCAGGACGGGGGAGCTCTCGCCATGCGGGTGTATGGTCATTTGCGCGACGAGCACAGCAAGGAACAGACTTCCAGGCTGCGCTTTTGATTGTTTTGTTCAAGTCGTGGGTGTTTTTGTTCAAGTCGCGGTTGTATGTTTCCGGTCACGTTCCGTGCGATGAGAGGGGCATGGAGTTTAATCTTTCTATTGCAGATATGCTCCGCACGAAGTATTCGAGTATTTTCGAGCGTGAGATTCAACAGGTGACGTCTATTCTTGAGCCGTATTGTTCCGTTCTCCCCGGTCGCGGGAAAGATATGGAGATTCCCTATGTGGGCAAGACGGAGTTCAAGGAGATCGGCAACAGATTCGTAGAGGCCAGCCCGCACGAGCTTTCCATGGGGAAGCGTGTAATTAAACCTCTCCGTTATGCGGATTCTCTTCACAAGGATGATGTTGACAATATCCTTTTGAACGACCTTGAACTCAGTATCAGCGATTTTATCGCGGAAATGAAGAAGGCCGGCAAGAGGCTGCTTGATCAGGTTTTGCTTGGGGTGGTTCCCGATACGGATAATCCCGGAAAGTTCCGCATCCGTACAACTTCGGATAGTGTTTGCGGGGGAATGCTTGCATCTAATTACACGGGCAATTCAGGCGCCACGCTGACCGATCTTGATCCAAGTCTGGTTGTTCCGGCTGATTTCAAGATGGATGGGACGAAGAATCCTGCCGGGTTCCTGCTGGATCAGATTGTTGAAGCCAAGCGCATGCTGGAAGAGAATTACGCATGGGACGAGGCTTCCGGCGACATTCTTTGTCTGGCGATTTCCTCAACGATGAAGGCGCAGATGATCATGTGGGAGGAGCAGAAGAATAAGAATTACGGTTTTTCCGTGCTGGAACACGGCAAGGTGAATCCCATGCTGAATGTCCGCTTCCTGGTCACGAATATGCTTCCGTTTGATGAGGACGGCAATCGTATTTGTCCGATGTGGGTCAAGAGCCGCCTTGTTCTGTCTCCGTGGGATCAGATGAAGTTTTCTATCGTGCGACCGGACAAGTATCAGAACCTTTCTGTTGTTCGAGCAGATGCCGCTTGCATGTACGGGGCTTCCAGGAAAGACGAAAAGTCTTTCGTGCAGATTCTTTGTAAAGAGAAGGCAACGGCTGGTTCTTAATTATCTTCCCAGGGTATTCGTTGTTGTTTGGTCCGCTTCCTGCCGAAACAGGGAGCGGATTTTTTTGCTTGTTCAAGTTACGGTTGTATTCGTGCGGCAAAAATGTGTGCTAAGAGGGAGGCATGTTAGATTTCCTGGGCGTTACAGAACATTTTTCCTGCATGGAGAATACTCCGTTTTCCTTCCCTGCCCTGTTTCGGGATATGGCAGGGGAAGCCGTTTCTCTGGACGGCGTGATTTTTTCAGGGAGCATTGTGTCCGCCAATCAGGAGACGGTAGAGATTTCCATTGAGAAGGGGGAGTCTTCTAATGAGGTGATTTTTTCATTCCCCGCCCTGCCTGAAGGAAGATGGTCTTACAATGTCCTGGTTCAGGCAGATGATGGTTCCCAAAGAATTTTGTTTTCCGGGTATATTTCCGTACTCGGTGTTTCTCGTGTCGCACAGTTGGCAGGCGGTACGCCAATGAAGAACCGGACTCTGCTTGTCGCCATGCCCGGGGAAGCGACAATGCGTCTCCGTATGGAGTGGATGGCTACTACTGCTGCACAGGCTTTTGCCTATCATGCGCTCCAGTCTTCCAAGGATGCTCATGCGGATGCGGAAACGGCGAGCCAGGCAGCCAAGACGGCAACAGACGCGGCAGCCACCGCTGCAGGACGGGCCGAAGAGGCGGAAGGCTATGCAGGGTCTGCCTGGGCCTCCAAAAGGGCTGCCGCCGATTCCGCGTCCGCTGCCGGCACATCCGCAACTAACGCAGCCCGTGACGCTAAGAGTGCCAATGACGCGAAAACGGATGTGGAGTCGTTGGCCGCCACCTGGCCGGAAACGGTCAGCGACGGGAAGCAGCAGATTATTGAAGCCAGGAATGAGGCTGTTACTGCCATACAGGACAAGCAAGCGGCGGCCGTGCTTGCCGTAGGTCGTGCCTCACAGACCGCGCAGCAGAATATAGCCAGCGCGCAAAGTACCGCTGTTCAAGCCGTCCAGACAGCACAGACGGAAGCGGTGGGAGCGGTTACACCACTTGTCCAGCGCGCCGAAACCGCCAAAGATGACATTGATCAGGCGGAGAGGCGTATCAATACGGCGGCGACTAATGCCACGACCTCCGCCACCAGTGCGGCCAATTCCGCGACGGCGGCGGCTAATGCTCTGGCGGCCATACCTCAAGTAGATGATGCAGGCAACATGACGTTGGACGGCAATATCACCGCGGCGGGAGGCACGTTTGACGGGGCTATAAACGCCAATGGCGGCATCAACATCCCGCTTGCCGTGGGGGCACCAACGGATACGTCAGCGGTCAACCGCCTGTACGCCGCCGGGCTGGCTGCCGTCAC
>OLZF01002194.1_pt1 | contig 10942 bp, 10 predicted proteins | sample 1674391 | NCBI WGS metagenome assembly OLZF01 (sample SAMEA103958166, study PRJEB25191) | human gut metagenome | biome: human-associated habitat [ENVO:00009003]; feature: intestine environment [ENVO:2100002]; material: feces | place: Germany | collected 2013/2015
CCCTTGACCACCCAGCCGTCCGAATAATCCCATTCCTCCATGGGGCGGTACGGCAGACCGAGTTCCCGTCTACGCTGCTCGTCAGCGGCCTTTCGTTTGAGAAAATAGTGCCGCATCTGCTTTTCCATCATGTCCACGCCGTAGTGCTGCCCCTTTCCGGTCTGTGCGGCAAAGGCGTTGAACGGAATGGACTTGACCAGCGCCGGATAGATTACGTTGTCTGTCAGGTGGCGCTGTACGATCTTGTCGCGGAACGCCGGAGCGTTGATAGTCCTTGCCTTCGGCTCGTAGATCATGAACGAGTCCAGACCGGCGGGAAGATAGCCCTTGTCGATCTGCCGTGCGATCCGCTTCAGATTTTCGGTCTCGCTACTCTCGAAAATGGCTTCTGCCTTTTTGCTCCGTTTTCCTCTTCGGGTCTTCTTGTATGCTTCATATAAAACGGGAGTGCTTTTGAACTCCTCGTATTTCATCACTTGCGTGCCGCTGATAGCACCGCTTCCTTTCTTGGGCCGAGGCGCGTCGGCATGATGTGTTTGCCCTCAAACCGGGCGGGAATTGGCCTCCTTTGGCTTGAACCTTTGCCTTCACCCTAAAAAGGGCTACCGGATCTCGGCATACTTGCCAGCCAGAGCGGGACGAGCGCAGTTGTTGCCGTTGTATACGTTGTTGTTGTTGACGCTCCCATCAGTGTTCACGTTGTACGCGTTGTTGTTGTTGCTGGAGTTCGGGGAGCGAAGCCACCAGTTGACTGCACGATACAGGCCAATCCCCATGAGAATATCACAGTAGATGCCGTTCCAGTTCCCGGTCACGCCATGCCGCACACAGATACCGGACGTCCAGCGAATGCTGTATCCAGATGTCCGCCTTATGCTGGTTGATGCCGGGATAAGCTTTGGACGCTTTCAGCGCGTCGATAAGCTGCTCCAATGTCAGACAGAGCGCGATCACTTCGGTTTGCAGCCTCTGCCGCTCCTCGAATGCGCGGTGAAGATCCGTCGTGTTGGCAAGATGGCACTTCTGAAGAATCTCCATCGCCATGGTTTCAAGCCTCTGACCCGTTGGATACCTTCTTCGCCGCGGGATGACTTTTTCATTTCCTACGGCCTCCGAGGTGTAAATATAAAGATCTTTCGCACGGTTCAGAAGAATGAACTCTTTATCCGAGAACTTGGACATAAGTATCTCCGTTGCTTCCGAGGCTGCTCGCCGGCAGGGTCGTGCCGGTATAGGTCTTGTATGCCGATTCCTTCAACTCGTCGATCTGCGCCTGCAAATTAGCGGCAACATTGTCCGTAAGCTGTGCTTTCAGATTGGCGAACCAGACGTCGAAGTCATACTCCCACTGCTCAAATAGATCACTGATGTCGGCCGGGCCGGGAAGACCGGTCACGAACGGGCATTCCGTTTTGCCGATTACATTCTCGATGTTTCCGGCGTTAATGGAAGTCGCCCCCGCATTGACCAGAATATAAGCCAGTGCGTGCTGATGCACCTTTTCAGTGTTGGTCAGCGTCGGCTTGGACGGATCTGAGCCGGGATTTCCACTGACGATCTTGATGCTGTTGGCGCGGGTAGCCGTTTCGGTATTCACCTCCAGCACGACTGCGTCGTACCGCTTTAAGGTCACGTCCGCAGCGGGGATCGTCAGCGGCATGGGAGCGTCGTTGTAGCTCCATGTGCGGTTGAACCATGCCTTGCCGGACTTCACAATGACCTGCATCCCGCTGCCGGGTACTGTGGCCAGAATATCGCCGATGGAGTCGAAAACGCCATCGGTGATCAGTCCGTCAAAAATGGATGAAAGTTGTTCGGCTGTATACTTCCTGTCCCCATTCAGGGAGTTGAAGAAGCCGTAAGTAAATGCCATACGATAGGACCCTCCTTAATTGTCGGTCTTTTCCGTAGATGTGAAGGTCGGGTTCAGCGACTCGCCGTTCTCGTCCTGAGAAATCACGATTTCCGTCACGCGGGAGGTAGCCTCCTGACCGTATTCGTTGACCACCTGCACCACATCGCCGATGTTGAAATCCTTTTTGTAGACGAATTGGCGGCTGCCGTCGATCTCGCCCTCAAAGGATTTCGTGACACTGTTCTCGCTTTTGGCAAGTTCCTCCTTGCCTTTCTGCTTGAGCTGCTCGTCATACTCGGCATCCGTCATGTAGGTTGCCTCCACCGTGTTGCCCTCGTCGTCCACATAAGAGGACTCCAGCAGCTTCGACACGCCGGCAGCGTCCGTAAACATCTCCCGACGGGAAAGACCGGTGCCGCCTCCATCGTCGTCCGTTGCCTCGGAAAGCACCCGCTCGGCTCCCTCACCCTCGCCGCCGACCAGAGAAACCGTCCGCAGGTTTTTGCTGGACTCCAGATAGTTGCTGGAGAGGATGTTCTCGAAATCCGGTGAGAAAATGACCCATGGATGGTCGCTCTGAGCATACGAACGGTCCTCGCCGACATACAGCTCGAAGAGAAACCCGCCGCTGCCGTCCGGCAGAACGCGGAAGCCGATCTCTTTTTCCTCGCAGAGTGAAAGGATGGCGTCGTACAGGTTTTCTCCGAGAAACTGTGTGTCAACAGTGAGACCCGTGATGCGTGTGTCGGTCGAGACACGGAATACGAAATTCGGGATTTTGCGCTTGCTGTTGCTCGGTGCGATCACGTTCTCGTTGAGAAGCGTCCGGATCGCGTCCTGAAAGTTTCCATTCAGGACCTTGTACCCCCAGATGACTCTGCGGCACAGGATAGATTCCAGCGAACGGCCCGTCACGATCAGGTGATTTCCGTTTTCCGCGTCGGTATCCACCTGAATGTCCTCAATGATCATCATTCGGTCGGAGTCCTTGGTGACAAGATAGTTTCCCTCCTTCAGATAGGAAAGGGCGCTGGTCTCCGCCGGCATATAGATCTCGAAATCCCCGTATCCGCGGTAGCGGTCCGTCCAGATAAAGGACTGAAAGGTGTCCAGCACCGCAAGGGAAGCCGCATTTTGATCCAATATCCACGCTTCCATACTCACACACCTCCGTAAGCCTTTCGATAACTAAAAGTCACCATCAGGTTCGTCTTGGTCTCGGCGGAATCGGTCGTGAAGTCAAAGATGTTGTCGCCCGGCGTGATCTGGAGCCAGTCCGCATCCTTGGCAAGTGCGCTGATGATGTTGGTGTAGAACCCGTTTCGCAGCAGCCGTACATACTTGTCGCCTTTGATCGTGGAGATGATGATGTCGTCCCCGGGTGCGAAAGCGGTGCCTGTGATCGCGGTGATTTTGTCGGTGTCGATTGCCATGGATTCCTTGGTGGTTACATTGTAAAGGGTGATATCCGATACCGTCGCCACCGGATGCAGCGTGATGATCAGTCCAGTATCGGAGTCGCCCTCATAGTTGATGATCGCTCTGGAGTCGATGCGGATAATGCTGAACTCGATCATGGGTTCTGTCACCGATTCGTTGGAAAACGGGAACTCGAACTGCGCCGAAGCGTCCATGAAAAGCGTCGACGAACCGGACGCATCATAGAAATACGGATCGGGGCAGAGAATAGAGATCTGTGCCGTTTCCGCTTCGCTGAAAATGTCCGGTTCGTTCGACTCCACATAGCCCTCCATCTGTACCTGCCGGTTATCGGTTTCGATCACCAGCTTCACCTTTCCCTTGACCGGGAAGAAGTGGTAGGTCTTCTGACGGCTGTCCTCAATGGTTGGCGCAAACATCATCGCCAGCGTAAGAACGATGTTGCGCTCCATGGTTCTGGCTGAGGAATAGCCGCTGCCGTCCATCGTTGCCAGCTCCGTGGTGTTGATGTTTGCCTTGCTCGGTCCCAGCCCCTCGATGGATTTCACGATGAGCCCGGACTCTTCTGGGTTTGCCAATGTCAGCTTCAGCGACTCGCCCTTGGGCGTTGTCACCGTGATCGCTTTGATCATGCTCTGCTCACCGCTCCTTTCAGCGCCGAGAACTGGTTCTTTGTCTGACGGTAGATGTCGAGACGGGAAAGCGCCTTCGGCGAATAGTTGTTCTGGGTAAAGGTGTAAATATTTCCGGCTCTGGAACTGCCGGCGGTGTCTGTGCTGCGCTCCTCCTCTGGTGCCATACCGATGCGGATAGTCGCAGCCTTTCTCTGACTCAGCAGAGAACTCAGACGGGTTGCGCCGTGCTCCACGCTGCTCAGGTCAAGAACCGGACGAATGGTTGGTTCGGCATCCAGATTGCCGTTGATGGCGTCGGACAGCTTGGAAACGATAGAGGTCGCTCCGGTCAGACTGCTCGTTGCCATATCGGCGGATTCCTTTTCCGCGCGGTAAGCATAGTCCCTCAGACCCTTTGCAAATCCAAGATCGGCGTACATACCCAGTTCCGCGAATTTCTTGGAGGGAGATGCCACCTCGATGGAAGCCATGGCTGCCGAATAAGCCGCCATCGCCATTTCCGCAGCTGCCGCAGCCGCCGCTTCAATGTTGCTCCGAATGCCCTGCACAAAGCCGTCCACCAGATACTTGCCACCTTGCACCCAGGTTGGGTACTGCTCATTGATCTTGGCAGAGCAAGTGGTTGCCAGCGTTTGCAGCGAATTGACCGCCTGCGGGGTGCCATTTTGAACGCCGGTCCCAATACCCTGCGCCATGCTGGTGCCGATGCCGGTGGTCTGCGTGATAAGGCCGCTGAAAGTTGACTGGACGTTGCTCTGATACGCAACCTGCACACTGCCCATTGCCGCCGCAACCACCTGCTGAACGTCGATGTCCATATTGGATGCCATGGAGTTGGGGTCCCAGCCGGAACGCTCCTGCGCCGCGGCCTTGATCTCGTCCATGGTGAAACCGAGACGAAGCAGGTCGTCCTGCGACTCGTTGAGATAGTCGGCGTAAGCCTGAAAGGCGGTCCGGTTCCGCTCCACCTCGGTCTGCTGGGCGCTTTGCAGTTCTTCAGCAAGTGTAGCGAGGGAAAGCTGCTCCTGGATCAGCTTGTTGTAAGCCTCCTGCGTTTTCTCGCTGGTGGCTCCAAGCGTTTCCAGCGTATTCTGATACTCGCCCTGCGCCAACTGAACGCGGCTCGCCTGAAGTTCCAACTTATTTGCCAGCAGACTCATGTTCATGGCTGCTTTTTCCGCACTGGTGGCGTTGGGGTTCAGCTTCTCCCAGAGTTGGTATTCAAGGTCTGCCGTGGTGGTGTCAAGGCTCAGCTTGTCAAGTTCGGTCTTGAATGCGTTGACAATGTTCTTTGCCTTCTGTTCAGCGGCCTCTTCGGCGCTCATGTCGCTCTTGATGCCCTCGGCAATACCCTGTACGATGTACCTACCGACCTCCTCACGGAATACGACAGAGGGCGAGTGAATGCCGAGGAAATTCCGGATGCCGTTGAGCAGCGTCGTGCCGAGCTGTTCCATCGACTCCTTGGCGCTCTTGAGTTTGTTCTGAACACCGTTGATCAGACCGTCCACCGTGTACTGGCCGAGAGTCGTAAAGACTTTGGACGGCGAGTTGATGCCAAGGAAATTCTTAAACCCGTTGATGGCGTTCTGCGCCACGTTCACGATTGCGTCCTTGACCGCGTTCACGCCGCTGGAAATTCCCTTGACAAGTCCGTTGATAATGTGCCCGCCAAGATTCACGACTGCCTCCACAAGCCTTGGGGTGTTTTCCTCGATGGCCTGTCCGAGTCCGTCAATAAAGTTGATGATAAGATCAAATCCGGCGTTGACCACCACCGGGATCTGCGCGGCTACCGCGTTGACAAATTCCAGCACCACGGAAATCGCAGTTTCCACGATCTGTCCAATGTTGTTACGGATTCCTTGCAGGAAATTAACGATGATGTCGCAACCGGACTGAATGATTTGCGGAAGATAGCTTGCGATGGTGGAAAGAAGCTGCGTCAGCAGCATTGCCACCGTGTCCATGATAGCTGGGGCTGTTGCCTGAATGGCTTGCATCAAGGAGAGGATCACCGTCGTAGCCGCCGCGATCAACGCGGGAGCGGCAGACGCGATAGCCGTAGCAAAGGTAACGACGCCCTCCGCGATCTTCACCGCTACTGCTGGAATCAGGTCGGCAAAGCCGAGAACGATCATGCTCAGCGAAGCTACGATGCCGGTTGCCCCTGCTGCAAGGGATGCCGCCAATGCGGTGATGCCGACAGCCAGTGCGGAAATGCCTGCTCCGGCCGCCAGAAGTCCCGTACCGAGCGCCAATACGCCGACGCCAATCAGCGCCAGAGCGCCGGACAAGGCGAGAATGACGGGAATAACGGGCGAAAGCACTGCACCTGCCACACCAATCACGGTGAAAGCGCCCGCCAGCGTGATAAGGCTCTTGGCAATTGCCTCGCCGCTCATAGCGCCCAGCAGACTCAACACCGGTGCAAGGATCGCCAGCGCACCGGCCGCGACCAAAAGTGCCGCAGAACCGGCAAGCGTGCCGTTCATCAGGTTCAATGCCAAAGCCAGTTCGCCGAGTGCAATACCCAGCGTCACCATGCTTGTTTCAACCTGATCCCAGGTCAGCTTTGCCAGCTTTCCGACCGAGTCGGCCACCAGTTCCAACGCCGCACCGACCACGACAAGGCCCGCGCCAACTGCGATGGTATTTTTCGGCATGACCTTCAGCGCAATAGCGATCTCAGCCAAAGCAACGCCCATTCCCGTCAGCCCCTGTACAAGCTGACCGGGGTCAAGAGAACCCAGATCGCCGATCGCAGAGGCGAAGATCTTAATGGATGCACCTACCAGAATAAGACCGGCTCCGATACCCACCATGTTCTGTGCGCCGCTGGTGAATTTCGTAAAGACAGCAAGACCGCCCAGCACCGCGCCGAGACCGAGAAGCCCCTGCTTCATGTTCTCCCAGTCCATGCCGCCAAGGTCGCTAACCGCGGAAGCCAGTATTTTGATTGCCGCAGCAAGTACAACGATGCCCGCCGCCGTGCTGATCGCACCGCTCCCGAACTTCGCTGTCCGGAGAAATACGTCGATCTCTGCCAGCAGCACGCCAACACCGAGCAGCCCTTGTTTCATCTCTTCCCATTTCATGCCGCCCAGTTCCGCGCAGACGGAAGATAGGATCTTGACCGCTCCGGCGAACAAAATAAGACTGCCTGCGCCCTTGATCATCTGCCCGCTGCCGGTGGACATCGCCTTGGACGATGCCACCACGATAGCCGACAATCCGGCGATTGCTACCAGTCCTCTGGAAACGCCCTCCCAGTCAAGACTACCGAGCGTAACCATAGCGCCGGCAAGAATTCCGATTGCAATGGACATGGCCAGCATGGCGGTGCAGGAACGGGTAATGCCTTTCTGCATCACGTCGATCTTGCTGAACACAGCCATGGATGCCATAAGATCGGCAAACAGCACCGTGATCGCGCCAAGAGAAGCTGCAAGCTTGTCGCTGTCGATAAAGGAAAGCGCCACCAGCGAAGCCGCCAGAATACCGACCGCCGTAGCGATCTTCATAAGCGTACCGGCTTTAATGTCCTGCTGCCACGCCTCGAAGCAGCCCTTGACACTGTCCAGAATGCCGACGATAGACTCCTTGATGCTTGCACCGGTGTCTACAAGGTCTTTCGCACTTTTCAGGAATTTCGTAATGCCGACGGCGATGGCGCTGAGGGAAATGCCGTTGAGCAGGTCGATGATCCCGCTGAAATTAGCGTTGCTCAGCTTGTCGATGATGCTTCCAGCAGCGGAGCCGAATGCGCTGACGATACCGCCGCCGATAGTTTTCAGCGCTTTGCCGATCGCCTTTAGCATCTGATAGAATTTGGAATTTGCGAGCGATGCGCCGATGGATGCAAATGCATCCGTAACCGCCGACTTCATGTCGCTGGCGCCGCTTCCGATCTGGCTCAGCCGTGTCTGCACGCGTTCCAAAAGCGCATGGAAAGTTTCAAAGCCAACAGCCGCCAGCTTTTCGCTGACAAACTGCTTCACCATTTTGATGCCGCTGATGATCGCACTGAGCGCCGCTGCAATTCCGTTGGCGATCGTGGTGAACAGTCCGCCCTCGCGGATCAGCTCCTCCACGTTTGTAACCATGCGCCCGGTTTCCCCGGTAAAGCCAAGGATGGTTTCCAGCAAAGCACCCGCTTCTGCCCGGACAGGGGCAAAGGCGTTCCATAAGGCGCCGAATGCTTCACCGATCAGTTCCACCGCGCCAAACAATGCCGAAAAGGTGTCTTTCAGGTTCTGCGATGCGGTGTCGCTCAGCTTCAGCTTGGAGGTAAATTTGGCGAAGGAGTCCGTCAGTTCGTAAATGCGCTGTGCCGTGACAGCGGGGAACATGGCGGTGAACGCTTCCTTAATCGGCTTGATGACGCTGACCAGCCCTTCAAAGGCGCTCTTCAGCCCCTCAATCAACTTTGCTCTGCCGCCGAGGTCTTTCCAGCCCTTCAGCAGTTCGTTGCGCGCATTTGACTGCGCATCAATAAACCCGCCGATGGTGGTGCTCAGACTGGTCCACAGGACCTTTGCCTCCTCAAAGTCGCCGAACAGGATCTCCCATGTCATGGCCCAGCCGGAACCGACCGCTTCCTTCAGCGTATCCATAAGCTGACTGAAAGTCTTAACGTCCTGTGCCGCTGCGAACGCCTTTTTACCGATCTCAGTCGTTTCGTCGGCGTACTGGCGCAGCGTTCCGACCAGCGCATCTGTCGTCATCCACTGGTCCTGCAAGCTGTCGTTGAAGCCGTGCGTCGCGTCGATCACATTGCCCTTGACCGTCTTATACATGCCGTCGGCAGTCTTTGTCAGTGTGCCGCAGGCTACGGCGGACTCCAGAAGCTGTGTCTTGAACTCCACTGTCGCCATGTTGGCGTTTTCGATGGACTTCCAGTCGATCAGCTTGACATAACCGGCGCTCAGCGCCTGTGCAAAGTTATACATGGCACGGGAGGCTTCATTGGTGTTTGCGCCGGAGACCGCGGCCACGTTGGAAACGCCCTGAATGGCCATGACGGCATCTTCCAGCCCGACACCCGCATTGGTGAATTTACCGATGTTGGAGGTCATGTCCTGAAACGAGTAGATCGTCTTATCAGAATAAGTGTTCAGCTCGTTCAGGTATTTGTTGACTTCCTCCAGCGATGCTCCGGTGCTCATCATGATGGTCTGGATCGAACCCATTTTCAGTTCGTATTCGTCAAACCCCTGTGAGATTGGCGCAATGGTCAAAGACTCTATCATCCGTTTTCCAGCGTTGACCGCCGAATTGGTGATGTTGGCGAGGGCGGTTATACCCATGACCTCCAGCGCCGAAAAGCGCGCCTTGACTGTTTCCACGGCGTCGGACACACCGGACATATCAAACCGCTTGGCCGTTGCATTGACATTTTCAAGCCCTTTGGTAGCGCCCTCCAGATTCAGGCTCTGTTTCAGCTTTTCCAGCGTAGACAGGCTCGTCTGCACGTTAGCTTCAAACTGCTTGTTGTCAAATCGCATTTCTACGACTCTTTCGTCAACAGTCGTGCTCATGTCTTTGTAACCTCCCTCCATGCGTCATTTGCAATGCGGTCAAAAATAGGCTGGATCGCAGGGTTGATGTAATCTCGTCCCTGTACCCAGCCTCCGGTCCCCGTTCCATGCCCGTATTGCAGAATGATGGCAATGGGGCCACCATTTTGAATGTTGGAATTGTTGAATGTGATCGTGGCGACGCCGCCCCGGTTCGTGACCTTGTAGGACCACGATTTAGCCGTCAAACCCGAATCGACAGGCGTTGCGGCAGCCAGAGCGGCCACGCCGGCCTGACCGTATTTATCGAGGTCGCCAAGCTTCACCGCTTCCTTGGCCCGTTCCAGAAACCGCGTCAGTCTGGAAAAGTCGCCCTGCTGTCGAAATGTGATCATTCCGGCCTCCTGTTTATTCTGCTTTCTTCTGGAGTCCCTTCAGAACTTCCTGAAGCTTATCAAAGCCGAACATTGCGGCATAAGCCGCCATGAACCCGACAACGATTGCACCGACAACCAGATACCAGGTCAGTGCAATGCCGTTCATCTGCGCGTAAGCGCCTCCGGACGCAAACGTCAGCGCCTCGGCGATGATAAGTGCCAGAAGATTGGTCGGGATCTTGTCCCAAGTGATCTTTTTCAGAACCTGCACGATGATATTGGTCATCACCGTGATACCGGCAATAATGCTCAGCAGTACCGAAAGATTTAGTGCATCCATAATGCGTTCTCCTCCTAAATAGCGGGGCTCTCTTCCGAACCCTCTTGATTGGTGGTCGTGAAACCGGCAGCTTTCGCGGCTGCGTATTTAATGCCCTCTCCGTCAGCTCCGCAGTTTTCGATCGTGCTCTTTGTCACGATTTTCCCCAGCACAAGACTGGCCGCGGTCCCGATTGGGGTAAAAACCACCGTCCAGCACATTAGCGCGCCGGTATAACCGGTTTGAATACTCTCTCTCTGGCAAGATAAAAGCCGCCGATCAATCCCGCCGCAAGAAATGCGATAATGTAAAGCGCCAGTCGGTTGGTAAATCCGAGTCCGGCAAGATGGTCGATCACGCTGCGGCGCTTCTTTTTGGCAAGGCGCTTTCCATGCAGAGAGATCATCGTCATGCCAGCCCGTATTTTCGGGCAAAGCGGTAAAGAAGCTGGGCAGCCTGCTCACGGGTCAGGAAATCCTCCCACATCATGTTCGGCTGTCCGTCTTTAGCGCAGGTGCCGTTTCCGGCGAAAAGGCCCTCCCGAATGGCAAAGTCCCTCGCCTCCTGGCTCCAGCTTCCACTGTCGTTGTCCCGCAGGTCACTGCGGTATTTATTCATCGAAGCGGCAAACATCTTGTCAAAAGTTGCCTGATCCATGTTATCTTCCTCCTCTGTGATCACGGAATAGTCGGGGCGGCCGTAACCGCCGATCTTCTCGTAGCTCAATGCGTAGGACTTGTTTCGGACACAGCCGCCGTTTTCCACAACGCCCGCCGCGCTGGAGGTATTGCCCTCAA
>OLZF01002200.1_pt1 | contig 10905 bp, 8 predicted proteins | sample 1674391 | NCBI WGS metagenome assembly OLZF01 (sample SAMEA103958166, study PRJEB25191) | human gut metagenome | biome: human-associated habitat [ENVO:00009003]; feature: intestine environment [ENVO:2100002]; material: feces | place: Germany | collected 2013/2015
ACATCGTGGGCAAGTACGGCCCCCACATCCAGCTCCTGCTGAAAAAGGCCGGCGGCGTTTTGGATCAGATCAAGTACATCTGCCCGCTCCACGGCCCCGTGTGGCGCAAGGATCTGGGCTGGTTCATCGAAAAGTACGACACATGGAGCCGCTATGCCCCTGAGACCCAGGGCGTGCTCATCGTCTACGCCTCTATGTACGGCAACACGGAGAACGCGGCGCAGGCGCTGGCGGCGTCGCTCTGCGATAAGGGCATGAGCAAGGTGGCGATGTACGATGTGTCCTCCACTCATGTCTCCCAGCTGATCTCCGAGGCGTTTAAGTACAGTCACATTGTCCTGGCCTCTGTGACCTACAACCTCGGCATCTACCCCGCCATGCATGACTTCCTCATGGATATGAAGGCACTGAATCTGCAAAACCGCACCTTTGCCATCATTGAAAACGGCTCATGGGCGGTGAAGTCCGGTGACCTCATGCAGAAATTCGTCAACAATGAGCTTAAGAACATGACGGTGCTCAACGAGCGGCTCAGCCTCGCCTCGTCCATGGGCACGGACAAGCGCACTGAGCTGGAAGCACTGGCGGACGCCATTCTGGAATCTATGAAGTAACTGGCAGGAAAGCCAAAACCAAGACAACAGACAACAAACAGCCCCGCCGCGTCGGCTGCAGAAAAACCGGCTTTCAAAAATAGAGCGGGCAAGCGTGATACTGCGCTTGCCCGCTCTTTTCCCAAAAGGACATGAGAAGTGACCGGAGAAGATGAGAGGATCGAAATGGAGATCAGAAAACGAAACGGGGAGTCTGTTCCCTTTCAACAGGAGAAAATTTTCAACGCCATGAAAAAGGCGTTTGACGGACAGGGCCGGGAGATCGGGAGCAGCGAGCTGGATGAGATCCTCGCCACCGTTCTCGACAATCTCTCCGTCACAGTGCCGCTCACCGTGGAACGTGTGCAGGACGAGGTGGAGCGAACGCTCATGGAGCGCGGACACTATGAGGTGGCCAAGGCGTACATCCTCTACCGCGAAAAGCGGTCTGCGCTGCGCCGTGTCCGGCATACCATCGCGCGGACGGTGGGGGATGACTCGCTTGACGAGGTGCTGCGCCGCATCCAGATGGATTTTACCGAGGAAGTCTACTCCCTCGCGGCGCTTCAAATGAAGTTTGAGAGTTTCTGTCGCCCGGGCATGACGGAGGATGAGCGGGCTGAGGCACTGACCAAGGCGGCGGTAGAGCTGACTACGGCAGAGGCACCCAAGTGGGAGTTCATCGCGGCGCGGCTTCTGAACCACTCCTTTCGCTGTCGCAACGCACAGGAATGGGAGGGGCGCGGCGTCGGCGACCTCTATGGCAGGCTTCGCTATCTGACGGATAAGGGACTCTACGGTGACTATATCCTTGCCCACTATACCCACGAGGAGATTGCCATGGCGGAGGACTTTCTCTGCCCGGAACGGGACGAGCTGTTCACCTACTCCGGCCTTGACCTGCTGCTCAAACGCTATGTGATCCAGTCACGCAGCCGCGTGCCGCTGGAAACACCGCAGGAGATGTTTTTGGGTATCGCGCTGCATCTTGCTATGAACGAAGGCTCTGACCGCATGGGGTGGGTAAAACGCTTTTACGATATGCTCAGCCGTATGGAGGTCACGATGGCGACACCTACCATGTCCAACGCACGAAAGCCCTACCATCAGCTTTCAAGCTGCTTTGTGGACACTGTGCCGGACAGTCTGGACGGCATCTACCGCTCGCTGGACAACTTCGCAAAGGTCTCTAAATTCGGCGGTGGAATGGGGATGTACTTCGGTAAGGTGCGCGCTGCAGGCAGCACCATCCGCGGCTTTCAAGGGGCGGCGGGCGGTGTTATCCGCTGGATCCGGCTGGTCAACGACACCGCCGTGGCGGTGGATCAGTTGGGGATGCGGCAGGGCGCTGTGGCGGTTTACTTAGACGCATGGCACCGGGATCTGCCGGAATTCCTTCAACTGCGCACCAACAACGGCGACGACCGCATGAAGGCGCATGATGTGTTTCCCGCCGTGTGCTATCCGGATCTCTTCTGGCGACTGGCGGAGGAGAACATAGACGCGCCGTGGCATCTCATGTGTCCGCATGAGATCCTCACGGTCAAGGGCTACGCACTGGAGGATTACTGGGGTACGGAATGGGAGAAGCGGTATCTGGACTGCGTCAATGACCCGCGCATCGAAAAGCGCAGCGTCACCGTCAAGGACATCGTGCGGCTGGTGCTTCGCTCGGCAGTGGAGACCGGCACGCCCTTCGCCTTCAACCGTGACAGCGTAAATCGTATGAACCCAAACAGCCACACGGGAATGATCTATTGCTCCAATCTCTGCACGGAGATCGCGCAGAACATGGCGCCCATCGAGCATATCAGCACTGAGGTGCACACGGAGAACGGCGACACAGTGGTGGTGACGGCCACACGCCCAGGTGAGTTTGTGGTCTGCAACCTGGCGAGTCTGTCTCTCGGTAATCTGCCGGTGGAGGACGAGGCCTATATGGAACGCACGGTGGAAACGGCCATCCGCGCACTGGATAATGTGATCGACCTCAACTTCTACCCGTTGGAATACGCGCGGCTTACCAATCAGAAGTACCGCAGCATCGGCCTGGGCGTCAGCGGCTACCACCACATGCTGGCAAAGCGCGGCATCCGATGGGAGAGCGATGAGCACCTTGCCTTCACCGATGCGGTATTCGAGCACATCAACTACGCCGCCGTCAAGGCGGACACAGCACTGGCACGGGAAAAGGGCCGCTACGCGCTCTTTGAGGGCAGCGACTGGCAGACAGGCGCGTATTTTGAAAAGCGAGGTTATACCTCAGAAAAGTGGCGGGCGCTTGCGGAAACGGTGGCGGTGCAGGGAATGCGCAACGCCTATCTGCTGGCGGTCGCACCGACCTCCAGCACATCCATCCTCTCCGGCACGTCGGCGGGCATTGATCCAATCATGAAGAAATTCTTTTTAGAGGAGAAAAAGGGCAGCATGCTGCCCCGCGTTGCCCCGGAGCTTTCTATGGATACATGGTGGTACTATAAGGCGGCGCATTTGATCGACCAAAGCTGGTCGGTGCGCGCCGCGGGCCTTCGCCAGAGACATATTGACCAGGCGCAGAGCATGAATCTCTATATCACCAATGACTATTCCATGCGTCAGGTGCTCAGACTGTATTTAGAGGCGTGGAGGGTCGGCGTCAAGACCATTTACTATGTCCGCAGCAAGGCCCTTGAGGTCGAGGACTGCGAAAGCTGCTCGTCATAAGGAGGATAGCATGACGGAACTGAAGAAAAAGCCCCTCTTTAACCCGGAGGGCGACCTTGATGTGCGCCTGCGGCGCATGATCGGCGGCAATACCACCAACCTCAACGACTTCAACAATATGAAGTACGCTTGGGTCAGCGACTGGTACCGGCAGGCCATGAACAACTTTTGGATTCCTGAGGAGATCAATCTCTCGCAGGATGTGAAGGACTATCCCCGCCTGCTGTCAGCCGAGCGCAGCGCCTACGATAAAATTCTGAGTTTTCTTGTCTTTTTGGATTCCATTCAGACAGCGAACCTGCCTAATATCGGCGCCTACATTACCGCCAACGAGGTCAATCTCTGCCTGTCCATTCAGGCGTTTCAGGAGTGTGTCCACTCACAGAGCTACAGCTATATGCTCGACACCATCTGCTCTCCTGTGGAGCGCAATGACATCCTCTACCAATGGAAAACGGACGAGCATCTGCTGCGCCGCAACACCTTCATTGGGGACTGCTACAACGAGTTTCAGGAGCGGAAGGACGCTCCCACGCTGCTGCGCGTGATGATGGCAAACTATATTTTGGAGGGCATCTATTTTTACAGCGGCTTTATGTTCTTCTACAATCTCTCCCGAAACGGGAAGATGCCCGGCTCGGCGCAGGAGATTCGCTACATAAACCGCGATGAGAACACGCACTTGTGGCTGTTCCGCAATATCATCACGGAGCTGCAAAAGGAGCAGCCGGGGTTGTTCACCGCCGAGAGCGTACAAGCGCTGCGCGAGATGATGCGTGAGGGCGTGGAGCAGGAGATCGCATGGGGGCATTATGTAATCGGCGACGACATCCCGGGGCTGAACCGGCAGATGATCAGCGATTACATCCGCTATCTCGGCAATCTTCGCTGGACGAGCCTTGGCTATCCGGCATTGTATCCGGGCTTTGAGAGCGAACCGGAGAGCATGGAATGGGTCAGCCAGTACGCCGACGCCAACATGGTCAAGACCGATTTCTTTGAGGCACGCAGTACCGCCTACGCCAAGAGCACCGCACTGATAGACGATTTATAAGAAAACCAAAGACATCAGAATAGGAGATACTACTATGAATTACAGCGCTATGATTCAAAATCGCAGATCCGTTCGCGCATTCCGCGAAAAGGAAGTTCCGAGCGAGGCTATCGGCCAGCTCCGATCCTACTATGAAAAGACCTGCCCCCGTCTTGTCCCGGAGATTGCAACGGAGTTGATCGTCTTGGACAAGGATGCACAGCCGGCGCTGGAGAGCTCAGCGGGTTATAATCAATTTCTCATCGGAGCACCGCACTACCTGCTCCTTATGTCTGCCCCGCATTCCTATGCGGCCATCAACGCCGGCTACATGATGGAAGATCTCGTCCTCAAGCTGACTGAGTTGGACATTGACACCTGCTGGATGACCTTCACCGACAGCGACAAAATCAAAAAGGCACTGTCTCTCGCCACCCCGTTAGAGGTGGCGGCAATCGTTGCCTTTGGCTACGGGGAAAAGACCGCAAAAAAGCTGCGGCTGAATATCCTAAGTATGTCTCAGATCGATGTGCGGGCCGAGCAGCAGTACTACGCGCCCAAAAAGGGTGTGCATGATTTGGTTCACATGGGGAGCTGGAGCAACAAGTCTGGGCTTGACGAGATGATGGACTTCTACGACGATATGCTCTGGCAGTCCTTCTACGCCGCTTCGCTCTCCCCCAGCTATCTCAACCGTCAGCCCTATGGCTTCCTTGTGCAGGATCACAGCATCTATTTGGTGCAGCAGGAGGATGCCTACACCGATAATTTGGATGCCGCATTGGATCTCGGTATTGTCATGCTCCACTTCTCCGCCGTCGCCTCCCAGTGGGCGGGGCAGGTACGCTGGGAACTTTCACCTGCTGCGCCCGACGGCCTGCCGGAAGGACTTCGCTCCGCTGCGGTGTACCACATGTAACGACTCTGGGGGAAGCAAGGCAACGGTAAAATGCGCGACCGCCGATCCGCGGTTGAGCGTATGTTTCATTAGAAAAGAAGAACCTATCAGTCAGAGTCTGAGTAAGGAAAATAGGAGGTATTTTTTATATGGCTATCCAAACGGTAACAGATGCCATCCGCTATGTAGGGGTGGATGATAACACATTGGCACTCTTTGAAAACCAGTACCCCGTCCAGCCTATGGGAGTGAGCTACAACTCCTATGTCATTCTGGATGAGAAGATCGCCGTGATGGACAGCGTGGACGCACGGGCGGCGGAAGAATGGCTTTCCAATGTGGCGCGGGTGTTGGAGGGGCGCAGCCCCGACTATCTTGTGGTCACACACATGGAGCCGGATCATTCCGGCAGCCTCATGCGGCTGGCACAAAAGTACCCGGAGATGAAGATCGTGGGAAACGCGAAAACATTTACCCTGATCAAGCAGTTCTTCGGCACAGGTGCATTGTCGGAAGACCGTATGCTGGAGGTTGGCGAAAGAGATACGCTTTCCTTGGGTTTGCACCGGCTGCGCTTTCTGCTGGCGCCGATGGTACACTGGCCGGAGGTGATGACGGCGTATGAGGAAACGGAAAAAATCCTGTTCTCGGCGGATGCCTTCGGACGCTTTGGCTCACTGGAACGGACTGCCCGTGCCCCCTGGGTGCCGCAGGCCCGACGGTATTATTACAATATTATCGGGAAATATGGCGCACAGGTGCAGGCTCTGCTGAAAAAAATCTCCGCGCTGGAGATCAAAACAATCTGCCCGCTCCACGGTCCCGTGCTTACAGAAGGGCTGGAGGAGTGTCTGCGGCTCTATGATCTCTGGTCACAATGGGAACCAGAAGAATCGGAGAGCATACTGATTGCCCACGCATCCATCCATGGAAATACTGCCCATGCGGCGAAGACCCTCAAGGGTAAATTAGAGAAAAAAGGCGTACAGGTCAGCATATGTGATCTCACTGTGACAGATCTTTCCTACGCTGTTGCCAGTGCGTTCTACTGCGGGAAGTTGGTTTTAGCCAGCGCCACCTATGACGGAGGACTGTTTCCGCCCATGAGGGAGTTTTTGGAACATTTACGGACAAAGGGATTCCGAAACCGCCGGGTTGGCCTTATTGAAGACGGCTCTTGGGCACCTGCTGCCGCGCGGCTGATGCGCACCAAATTGGAGGAGATGAAGGATATCCACCTTTACGAAACGGTAGTGTCTCTGCGTGGTGCATTGAACCAAACCAGCGAAGCGCAGATGGACGCTCTGGTGGCTGAGCTCTGCGCAGAATAAGCTGCAACAAACCGCAGCTATTCTCGTACAGATGATGGTCTTACTCATCTGCTTTATGTCCCAAGGGCAGAGTACCGTCATCTCAGGTTGAGGTCACGATGTGGTGTGGGGCGAGACCGGAGTCTTGAGAATACCCAAACAAAGGAAAGGAGCTGACAGATATGGCAGCTATGAACATGAATCAGGAGCAGTTTGAGCAGGCGATCCGGGAGGAAAAGCCCGTTTTGGTGGATTTCTGGGCGCCCTGGTGCGGCTACTGCCGGAGGATCGGCCCCGCGTATGAGAAGATCGGAGAGGAATACGCGGACAGCCTCGCCGTCGGCAAGATCAACATTGACGAGGAGCCGCGGCTGGCGGGGGCCGAGGGGATCGAGGACATCCCAACTCTGGTGCTGTACCGGAACGGAAAGGCCGTGGATTCCATCACCGCGCCCGGCTCAAAGGCAGAGATCGACCGTTTCATTCAGGAAGCCTTGGCGAAATAACGGAGGGTTCAGATATGAACAACAATCATGTTTATGATATGCTCGTGGTGGGCGGCGGCCCGGGCGGCTACACCGCCGCCCTGTACGCGGCACGGGCGGGGCTGGACACCATCGTGCTGGAAAAACTGTCCGCCGGTGGGCAGATGGCCCTGACCGAGCAGATCGACAACTACCCCGGCTTTGAGAACGGGATCGACGGCTTCTCTCTGGCGGAGAAGATGCAAAAGCAGGCGGAGCGTTTTGGGGCACGCAGCGAATACGCGGAAGTTCTCCGCATGGATCTGACGGCGGTTCCCAAGCTCGTGGAGACCAGCGAGGGGATCTTCCGGGGGAAAACCGTGGTGCTGGCCACCGGCGCAGATCCCAGAACGCTGGGCGTTGCCGGAGAGACGGAGCTGTTGGGCCGGGGCGTGGCCTACTGCGCCGCCTGCGACGGGATGTTTTACAAGGGCAAAACGGTGGTCGTGGTGGGCGGCGGCAATTCCGCCGCGGCAGATGCCCTCCTTCTCAGCCGCGTGGCGAAAAAAGTGATCCTCGTCCACCGCAGAGACACCCTGCGGGCCACCAAGATCTATCACGAGCCGCTGGCACAGGCCGAAAACGTGGAATTCCGTTGGAACAGCGTCGTTTCCGCGCTGCTTTCCGGGGACAGGCTGACCGGCGTCCGCCTGCGGGACACCGTCACCGGTGAGGAAAGCGTGGTGGACTGCGACGGCGTATTTGTCAGCGTGGGCCGACAGCCCGCCACGGCGCTGGCGGTGGGTCAACTGGCGCTGGACGGCGGCGGCTATATCGTGGCCGGAGAGACCACGGAAACCAGTATTCCCGGCGTTTACGCCGTGGGCGACGTGCGGACGAAGCCCCTCCGTCAGGTGGTCACCGCCGTGGCGGACGGCGCGGTGGCAGTCCACATGGCGGAGAAATATATCGCGGAAAACCGATAAGGGAGGTAGATTGAAAAAGCCATGTTTAAGGTCAGGCCGGATACGACCGCAGTGGGGATGCCGACATATCTGCAAGGCAAACTGCCAGAGTGATGGCAGATAAGATAACCCATGTAAGATCGGGAGATATGTTGTCTCTCCATATCCAGTCCACGCAACAGTGAGCAACTGAACACAAAACACAGCCACAGATGTACTCTGCGGCTGTGTTTTTATGCGTGGTATACCGCGTGACAAGCGGTTTTACTATGACGGCGTCACATAATTTGAGAAAATCGGCGCGGCGCTGCTCCGGTTGTACGATTAGGCTCCTTGAGCTCTGCAAAGCTTTTGGAGTTCAAACAGAAAATACCCACAGCCAAAGCGGCTGTGGGTATGATCAAATCAGATTGTACGAGCTGACGCTGTCCTGCCGATCTCTACAGACTGTAGCTGCTTCTTCCATCTGCAAAACCCCGACGCTCCGTGGCTGACGGGGTTATCCGCACTTGCTAATACGCCCAAAGGGGGCTCCTTAGCGCGCAGAAGGAAAGGGACGGTCAGCCTCCGGCGTTTTGAGAAGGAAATGGCTTTTGTGAAAGTCGAGCAGGCCCTCATCCCGCATTTTTCCAAGCTCCACGGACAGCCCGCTGCGCTCCACACCGAGGTAATCCGCAAGCTGCTGCCTTGAAAACGGAATGTCGAACTCATAGACCCCGCGTCGCAGCGCCTCAGCGGAAAAATAGGACATCAGCTTTGCACGCGTCGTGCGCTGGCCCATGTGGGTGAGCTTTTCGTTGAGCCGCAGGTTCTTCTCCGCTAACTCGCCCAGCAGATTGCGGATGAACCGGCTATGGTAGGAGCAGGCGGAGGGGCACACGCTCAAAACGCGCCTTATGTGTAGAAACATCACCGTCATCGTGCTCTCCGCCTCCACGCTCACGTTCAGCACCGCTCCCGGCGCGCAGGCAAACACATCCGCGAAGGTCTGCCCCGGCCCGGTCTTGGAGAGGATGTTGCGGTTTCCCCAGATATCCTCCTGCATAATGAGGGCGCTGCCCGCCAATACAAGGCCCACCTCCTCCACCGCCTCTCCGGCGCGAAGCAGGCGGGAGCCTTTTGGAAAGGTGTCGATCCTTGCCCCGAGGCAGGAGAGCAAGGTGGCAAGCTCGTCGTCGGAAATACCGGAGAAAAGCGCCGCGGCGTGGAGCGTCTGGAAAAATTCTTTCATAAAAAGTTCTCTTTCGTTGAAAATTCAACTGACTTGTTGCTTTTAGTATAGTACAATGAACGCACAAAAGCAACAGGAGCTTCGAAGAGGCGTGAGTTTTCTGCAAGAGAGACAAAGACTATGAGTTATGAAAACTGGAAGGACAAAATCGGCACATTTGAAGTGATGGACGTGCGGGGCAAAAAGATGGACTTCTTCCCCGCATTGAAGGCAAAGGCTGCCGCACTGAAAAACGGCGAAGGACTGCATATCATCCAGACCTTCGAGCCTGTCCCTCTGTACCCGGTGTTGGCTCTTATGGGCTTTGAGCGTCACACGGAGAAGGTGAGCGGCAGCGAATACCACGTCTGGTTTTATCGAGTGAGGAAAGGAGAATAACCGCATGAGCTACGAAAACTGGAAGAATAAGGCGCAGGGGTTTCAGACCGTGGATGTGCGCCATATACAGGGCAGCTTCTTTGAAGGGCTGAAGAAAAGAGCCGAGGCGTTGGAGGTGGGCGAAGGATTACACATCATCCAGACCTTTGAGCCGCATCCACTGTACGCTGTCATGGAGGGCTTGGGCTACGAGCACCACACCGAGCAGCGGGGTGAGGCGGAGTTCCATGTCTGGTTCTGCCGTGTGGAGAAGAAGGAAGGCGACAGCTCCGCTCCCTTCAAGCCGCTGGCTCTTTTGAACTATCCCATGATCGATGAAAAGCTGGGGCAGATCGCCGTGGATTTTTGGGAGACCACATGGCAGAGCGAGAAGCGCGTACTGCCCTACGAAACGCGGCTGCTGCTGTCCCTGACCAACGCTGTCGGTGCGGGCCGGATGAGGCAGGCGGCGCGAGAGCTGGTAAAGGCATATCCCATTTTGGGCGATGGTGTTCTTTCCTACGTTGGTGACGACGGATATTTTCATTTGATGGATTTGCAAAGCAAAGAGGATATTCCTCTATCACAGTACAGCATTCCTACATCCGACATCAGCAACATTTCCGTAACACCACTGTTTGCTGATAATGGTCATCTTCTAATTCGAGAATTGAATGGTTCCGAATGTACTTACTTTGCATTAGATACGAGCGGTGATATACAGACGTTTGATCTTTTGTATGATGTTGACGGTGATTCCGAAATCTTTTATCCGATTACATCTGTAGATGAAGATCACTACTTGGTTTGCGCTGGCTTTGCTGTCCAAAATAAGGTATCAGCTTTAGACGATGGTTCTTCCACTGTCTTACCTGTGCCAGATCTTCTCTATGCAATTATTAATAAAGATGACTACTGGCACAGCATTACAAATTATCAATCTTTTGAATAGCACTCTTTCCTTCTAACTAAAGTCACTTTGACAATTTTTCCCACCAATCTAAAATTTCACATTAAAAGCCTTCCGCAAAGAACGCGGATGGCTTTTTGCATACCCCCTATTCGATAATTATGTCGAGCTTGATGTGTCGTATTCGGAAGGGCAAGAAGATAAAAGCGAAAATTATATTGTTGACTTGGAGAATAGGACACAAAACCTATCTTCAATGACTTTAGCTTCCCAGGGAATACTTCTTCCGATTGTTGGTGAATATGGCGATGCCCTTTGTGTATTAAGTAATGGATGAAAAAGGGATCTATCTTCACGACAAATACACTGAGATAGAAAGTCTTGTGAAAATCGGGCAGTATTATCGGGAACAGGCTTACGGCGGCTATGGACTCACTCAGT
>OLZF01002201.1_pt1 | contig 10897 bp, 9 predicted proteins | sample 1674391 | NCBI WGS metagenome assembly OLZF01 (sample SAMEA103958166, study PRJEB25191) | human gut metagenome | biome: human-associated habitat [ENVO:00009003]; feature: intestine environment [ENVO:2100002]; material: feces | place: Germany | collected 2013/2015
ACTTCAACCGGAATAATATAGATTTCTTTTTGCAATAGAAAATCCAACTCTCCTTTGGAAGTATCTGAAGACCAGTAATAGATATTCAAGCCTTTCACTGATTTCAGTTGTTGTAACACATATTGTTCGGTAATTGCTCCTTTATAATCGGTAAATAAAACATTGCCTTCCAATAATGCTTGTGGGGGGAGTCCGCTCATTGCTCCCATTAATCCGGTGTCTAGCATAAACAGTTTGAATGCGGAAAAATCTTCGTAGGCCGATAAAGGTATTCCACCTTTCTTTACCCGGTTTACTTTATAAATAAGACCGGCATCTATCAGCCATTCTATGGCCAGTTCAAAATCCTTGGCTCTTGCTCCTTCTTTTATAACTCCATAAATGAATTTGCGATTTTCTTTAGCCAGTTGTGCAGGAACCGAACGCCACACCATACGAATCCTAGGGACTTCGGCAATAGGAGCGTGTTTGGAAAAATCACGGTCATAAGAATCCAGTATGTTTTGTTGCAACTGGCGGACTTCGGTATAGTCTTTATGCTCAATAAATGCATTGACTACTTCGGGCATTCCTCCTACGAAATAATACTGTTTAAGGAAGTCGGTGAATTTAGAACGGAAGGTAGAAATGAGGTTCCAATCTTGCTTTGCAAGCAAGCTGACAAAAGACTCTTGTCCGATAGCTTCTAAAAACTCGGAAAAAGAAAGTGGATATAGGTCTATAAAATCGACTTTTCCCACCGGGAAAGAGTCATTTTGATGCATAGCGATGCCCAGTAAAGAACCAGCTGCAATAACATGATACTGTGGCGCTTTCTCCAGGAAATATTTCATGGCTGTCAAGCCGCGTGGGGCTTCCTGAAGTTCGTCAAAAAGAATTAAGGTATCTGTATCTACTACTTTTCCGGTTACTAACTGGATAGCCATCAAAATACGTTCGATATCAAAATCTTTTTGAAAAACCTCTTTCATCACTTCATTGTCTTCGAAGTTGATGTAGGCAAACTGTTTGTAAGCAGTAGCCGCAAACTCTTTCATAAGCCATGTCTTTCCTACCTGACGGGCTCCGCGAATAATCAAAGGCTTTCGTGTAGACTTTTCTTTCCAATCGTACAATTGTTGCATTGCATTTCTTCTCATACTTCTTTCTTTTATTGTCAGCTACTTATAGGTACAAATGTAAGCACTAAAAAGGATAATAACAAAAAGTCGTATCCTAAAAGTGTGGTATTTAACAAAAAGTTATACCCTAAAAGTGTGGTATGTTACAGAAAGTCGTATCAGAAAAGTGTATGATGCTGCTATTTCTGTTTGTTATTGTACCAAGTTACGATACCTTACTCCGTCAATCGATGAAGAGTAATGACGATGATTTCTGCCGGAGCACCGACACGGATTGGTAACTTTGAAGTTCCTATTCCGTTTGTTATAATCAAAGGAATTTTTGCTGTATTATATGCCAGTCCGGTGATAAAACGATTGCCGTAGTGTGAGTTCAGTGCCGGGGCGACTCCGAATACACGGACTTGTCCCCCGTGTGTATGTCCTGCGAGAGCGAGGTCTGTATTGGCTACTGAAACATCTTCTATGTAATCCGGCGTATGAACTAGTAAGATGACAAAATCTTTGGGAGAGAGTGCCAAAGTGGGTGATACTCCGTTGCGCCCCAGATCGAAAGGATTGCGCACTCCGGCGATAATAATCTGCTGGCCGTCTTTACGCAGCGTGTCTACTTCGTGTTCTAACGGACGCATTCCGTAATGTTTCATTGTGTTCACAATATCGTCGTGGCAACGTTCGTAATCATTATTACCCATCACTCCATAGGTTCCCATTGGTGTCTTTACACGTGCCAGTGCGGAAAACAAAGGTTCTACATATTCGCAACCTTCCTGATAATCACCACCCATCAAAAGAACATCTGCTTTTTGGGCAATCAATAGACGGACAAGATCGTTCAATCCTTTCTCTTTCAGCAGGCTTTTGTAATGTAAATCGGAAATAAAAGCGATGCGGAAACCTTCAAAAGCTTCAGGGACATCGCGGTGGGTGAAGTCGTATTTTACTACACGATCCACTCCTGTATAAACAGATGACACATCTACGCTGGAAGAGGTTATTTGGGTTCCACGGAGCATCCGGTCGGATTTGTCCGCGTCGGTATCAGTCTCCTTTTTCTTTGTATGTTGCTTTTTGTTTTTAGAAACAGCCAGTGCTTTGAGTTTCGAGTGGTCGGGAGCGAACAGTCCGGCAATGGCGTTAGTCGTATCCGGATAAATGGAATCAGTATGTAAGACAGGGCGTGGCAAGCTAGCCACCATATTCTTTTTCGACTTACAGGAAACCAGCAAAAGCAATGTCAACAGGATAACAGGGTAGATTGTTTTCTTCGTCAGTGGATAAATCGTTTTCTTCATCAATGGGATATTTATTTTTTTCATCAATAGGGTATTTATTTTCTCCATCACAGGAGCATTTATTTTCTTCATCTTCTCTTAGTTTGAAGTTTTCTGGGGTGCAAAGATACGAAAAATCATGTATCTTTGTCCGTCAAAACTCTTTATAATATATAAAAGTATGGAAGCAGTAAAGCGTAACTCATTGCAAGCATGGATATTAGCAGCACGCCCCAAGACACTCACAGGAGCCATTACCCCCGTCATGATAGGTACGGCCCTTGCCGCAATGGACGGACATTTCCATTGGCAGCCCGCACTCGTCTGCTGCCTGTTTGCGGGTTTGATGCAGATTGCCGCCAATTTCATCAATGACCTTTTCGACTTCCTCAAAGGGACAGATCGGGAAGATCGCCTGGGACCCGAACGTGCTTGTGCACAGGGATGGATTTCTCCGCAAGCGATGAAAACCGGGATTATTATTACGGTTGCTCTTGCCTGTCTTATCGGTTGCACATTACTTTTCTTTGCCGGATGGGAACTGATTGTCGTAGGAGTGCTTTGTGTATTATTCGCTTTTCTTTATACCACCGGCCCTTATCCTCTTTCTTACAACGGCTGGGGAGATGTACTGGTGATTGTCTTCTTTGGATTTGTGCCTGTTGGCGGAACATATTACGTGCAAGCGCTAACATGGACGCCGGATGTCACTATCGCCTCTCTGATTTGTGGACTATTGATTGATACGCTACTGGTAGTCAATAACTACCGTGACCGGGAAGCGGATGCGCGCAGTGGAAAAAGAACAGTGATCGTTCGTTTCGGTGAGAAGTTCGGCCGCTATTTTTATTTGATGCTGGGTGTTACAGCTTCTCTTCTCTGTCTGTGTTTCCTTCGTGAAGGTCATTTTTTAGCCGCTCTTCTTCCGCAACTCTATTTGATTCCTCATTTCCTCACCTGGAAACGGATGGTGAAAATATATAGTGGTAAAAAATTAAACAGCATATTAGGCGAGACTTCGCGTAATATGCTGTTTATGGGTGTTCTTATTGCAATAGGAATGTTGGTAAGTTGAGAATCATTTCCCATACATCTTTTCGTAGTAACCCTGATAATCTCCGCTGGTAACTTCTTCCACCCAAGCTTGGTTGGCCAAGTACCATTCGATTGTCTTTACGATACCGACTTCGAATTTTGTTTCGGGATACCATCCTAAAGCATTTGTAATCTTTGTAGGATCGATGGCGTAACGTTGGTCATGTCCCAGACGGTCTTTAACGAACGTAATCAGATCTTCATTGATCCAGTCGATCGAAATATTTCCGTTTTCGTCTTTCACCTTCTTTTTGAGAACCTGGCGATATTCGGGATTCTCTGCCATCAGACGGTGGATAGTTGAAATAGTCAGTTTTACGATTTCGAGGTTTGTCTTCTCGTTATGTCCGCCAACGTTGTACACTTCTCCGTCTTTACCTTCACGTACAACGAGATCAATCGCTTTGCAGTGATCTTCTACATAAAGCCAGTCGCGTACATTACTGCCGTCACCGTAGACGGGGAGATGTTTTCCTTCGAGGATATTCTTGATAATCAACGGAATCAATTTCTCCGGGAAATGATACGGACCATAGTTGTTTGAGCAGCGGGTAATTGTTACCGGCATTTTATAAGTATCATGGTAAGCCATCACTACCATGTCTGCGCTAGTCTTAGAGGCACTGTACGGGCTATGAGGACAAAGCGGGGTTGTTTCTGTGAAATACCCTTCGGCTCCCAGTGAACCATACACTTCGTCGGTGGATACCTGATGATAGCGTACACCTTTTCTCCAGGTAGGGTATCCTTGTTCATCTTTTCCCATTACCCATGCGCGGCGTGCACAATCCAATAAGTTCTGTGTTCCGAGAATGTTGGTAATCAGAAACAGTTGCGGATTTTCAATGCTGCGGTCAACGTGACTTTCGGCAGCGAAATTCACCACATAATCAAAACGATACTCAGCAAAAAGACCGTCTACCACATCACGGCTGCAAATGTCTCCTTTGATAAAGACACAGCGTTCGTTGTCGATGTCTTTGGCAATCGTTCCTAAGTTACCTGCATACGTCAAAGCATCCAATATCACGACTTTGATGTCGTTATGTTTGGCCAAGATGTATTTGATGTAATTTGCCCCGATAAATCCTGCGGCACCGGTCACTAGATAAGTTTTCATATTTTATTCTATTATGTTGATTTTAGGATTGTTTTGCCAATTCGATAAGATACTTTCCGTACTCGGTCTTTTCGAGTTGTTGACCTAATAGAAGCAATTGCTCCGTCGGAATCCATCCCTGACGCCAGGCGATTTCTTCAATACAGCTAACGTAGAAACCTTGCCGGTTCTGAATAGTAGCCACGAAGTTGGATGCTTCCAGCAGACTGTCGCAGTTACCCGTATCCAGCCATGCGAATCCGCGGCCGAAGAGTTCCACTTTCAATGTGCCTTCTTCCAGATACAGGCGATTCAGGTCTGTAATCTCATATTCTCCACGTGCTGAAGGACGAAGAGCTGCTGCTTTTTCCGTCACACTGGCATCATAGAAATAGAGTCCGGGAACGGCATAATTACTTTTCGGCACTTCCGGTTTTTCTTCCAGTGAAATAACTTTCCCTTGTTCGTTAAATTCCACTACACCGTATGCGCGCGGGTCTTTTACATAGTAGCCGAAGATGCAGGCGCCTTTTTCTATATTGGCAGCCCGGCGGAGCATGGCAGAAAAGCCTTGTCCGTAAAACATATTATCCCCAAGAATCAGACAGCCCGGTTCGCCGTTCAGGAAATCGGCTCCCAATACGAAAGCCTGTGCCAGTCCGTTAGGTTGTTCCTGTATTTTATAGGAGAAAGACATACCCAATTCCTCACCCGTTCCCAGCAAATCCCGGAACATAGGCAAGTCACGTGGAGTCGAAATAATCAACACTTCGCGTATTCCTGCCAACATCAGTGTCGACAATGGATAGTAAATCATCGGCTTGTCATACACAGGCATGATTTGTTTGGAAATCGCTTTGGAAAGCGGATAAAGACGAGTGGCGCTTCCACCGGCCAGAATAATTCCTTTCATTGTCGTCTGAGTTATTCATTTTACTGTGTGCAAAGGTCGGAAAGAAATCTGACGTGACAAAATGAATTGTAAGAAATCTATCCTGCCAGTTCAATAACTTCGAGGTCTTTGAACGTTCCGTTGTCGATGACAAAGCGCACCATTGTCCGCACTTTATGGAAACCGGACATCCCTGCGGCTCCGGGATTGATGTGCAGCATGTCCAACGTTTTGTCGTATTTCACCTTTAATATATGGGAGTGTCCGCTGATGAAAAGTTTCGGCGGACGTGCCATCAAACTGCCGATAACCGAAGGGTCGTACTTGCCCGGATACCCGCCGATATGCTTGATCAGCACTTCCGCTCCGTCCACCGTGAAGCGGTTCACCTGCGGGAACATCTTCCGTATTTCCTGCCCGTCTATGTTGCCGTAAACTGCCCGCAGGGGCCGGAAAGCCGCCAACTTCTCGGCTACTTCTACCGAACCGATATCTCCGGCATGCCAGATTTCGTCGCACGATTCGAAATATTCCAGGTATTTCTCGTCCCAGTAAGCGTGAGTATCAGATAATAATCCAATTCTTGTCATAAAATTCTTTGTTTAATCCCACAAAGATACTATATTTGGAAAAATCTTAAAGCACATGGAAAGCAAATATAATTATTTTAAGCGGGATATCAGTTGGCTGTCATTCAACTACCGCGTATTGATGGAAGCTCTGGACGAGCATCTCCCGCTCTACGAGCGTATTAATTTTATTTCCATCTACTCTTCCAATCTCGAAGAATTTTACAAAATCCGTGTAGCCGACCATAAAGCTGTCGCTTCGGGAGCTACGGAAAGCGACGAAGAGACCGTACAATCCGCCCGCGAGCTTGTAGAAGAAATCAACAGAGAAGTCAACCGGCAACTGGACGACCGTGTACGCATCTACGAACAAAAGATACTGCCCGCCCTGCGCAAAAACCATATCATATTCTATCAGGACAGACACGTAGAACCGTTCCACCAGCAGTTTATCAAAGACTTCTTCAAAGAGGAAATCTTTCCTTATCTTCAGCCCGTACCCGTATCCAAGGATAAAATCGTCTCCTTCCTGCGAGACAACCGGCTTTATCTTGCCATCCGCGTCTATCTGAAGAACACCGAGCCACGCACTCCCTATTACTTCGTCATGAAACAACCCTACGCCAAGGTACCCCGCTTCATCGAACTTCCGCCTTACGAGAAGAATCACTACCTGATGTTCACCGAAGACATCATCAAGGCGAACCTCAACCTCATCTTCCCCGGCTACGACATCGACTCGAGCTACTGCATCAAAATCTCCCGCGACGCCGACATCCTGATTGACGACACCGCCAGCAGCGCCGACCTCGTGGCCCAACTGAAGAAAAAAGTAAAGAAACGCAAGATAGGCGACGTATGCCGTTTTGTCTACGACCGTGCCATGCCGCAAGACTTCCTGGACTTCCTTGTAGACGCCTTCCATATCCACCGTGACGAACTCGTCCCCGGCGACAAGCACTTGAACCTGGAAGACCTGCGCCATCTCCCCAACCCAAACAAATCTCTGCGTGGTCTTGAAAAACCGAAGCCTATGAAGCTCACCGTCCTCGACGAAAAGGAATCCATCTTCAACTACGTCGCCCAAAAGGACTTGCTGCTCTATTACCCTTACCACTCTTTCGAGCACTTCATTCACTTCCTCTACGAAGCCGTACACAACCCGGAAACCCGCGAAATCATGGTGACACAATACCGCGTAGCCGAAAACTCCGCCGTCATCAACACCTTGATAGCCGCCGCCCAAAACGGTAAGAAAGTCACCGTATTCGTAGAACTGAAAGCCCGTTTCGACGAAGAGAACAACCTCGCCACCGCCGAAATGATGCAAGCCGCCGGCATCAAAATAATATACAGTATCCCCGGTCTGAAAGTCCATGCCAAGGTAGCCCTCATCCGCCGCCGCGGACTGAACGGCGAAAAACTCCCCAGCTACGCCTACATCAGCACCGGCAACTTCAACGAGAAAACCGCCACGCTCTACGCCGACTGCGGACTCTTCACCTGTCGCAAAGAGATAGTGAACGACCTCTACAACCTCTTCCGCACGCTCCAAGGCAAGGAAGACCCGAAGTTCACCACTCTTCTCGTTGCCCGCTTCAACCTCATCCCGGAACTGAACCGCCTCATCGACCGCGAAATAGCCCTCGCCGACCAAGGCAAGCAAGGACGCATCATCCTCAAAATGAACGCCCTTCAAGACCCCACCATGATTGACCGCCTCTACGAAGCATCCGAACACGGCGTACAAATAGACCTCATCGTCCGCGGTATCTGCTGCCTCATCCCCGGTCAGCCATACAGCCGTAACATCCGTGTCACCCGTATTGTAGACAGTTTCCTGGAGCACGCCCGCATCTGGTACTTCGGCAACGACGGCAACCCCAAAGTCTTCATGGGATCGCCCGACTGGATGCGCCGTAACCTCTACCGCCGCATCGAAGCCGTCACACCCATCCTCGCTCCTGACCTGCGCGACAGCCTGATAGAAATGCTCAACATCCAACTCGCCGACAACCAAAAAGCCTGCTGGGTAGACGCCCAACTGCAAAACGTATTCAAAAAAAGAATACCCGGCACGCCAAGCATCCGAGCACAATACACCTTCTATGACCGGCTGAGTAAAAATACAAACACACTATAATCAACAAATGGCCAAGAAACAGATTCATTTCCGTACGGTTATGAACTAATTTCGAACTTGTGCTAATTTGTCGTTAATACTGAATGAATTTATGATTGATGATGCATGATTTTATTCGTCTGACAATTGTTGCTTTTTCGTCTGACAGTTGTCAGACGGAAGAATAACAGTTGTCAGACGAAAGTTCAACAACTGTCAGACGAATAAATTTATATATAACGGGGATTAAATCATTGCATACTGCCAATCTAATTTTAGAAAAACTAAGATTAGTTCATACCGGCCCTCAGGCAGATTGTTCAGTGTATTGTCTCTTATTGTCAGGGTTGCCTTGCTGCCTAATGGAATGATAAGGCTATGTTTTCCCGGGGCTACTTTGGCTACGTAATCATTCTTTATATTAGTAAGTGGAAATTGTGCCAGTTCTTCTCCATTTGTTTTTGGGTAGCTTAGATTGTAATAGATAATCTAATGAGTATTTCCCGCCGCAAAAAACCGGCGGACGGCAAACTCTTCGTGCTCCTTGCTCATTGTATAGAGTACCATGTTGCGTACGCCTTTCTTAAACTCATAAATGTGATTAAGAAAAATCCGGATTTCGCCGGGGATGATTCTTTCAGTTGCCATGATGCAAAGTATTCTTTTTATGTTAAGGTAAAATTAGCTGATTTCTTGTTTCACTTGTTCAACCCATGCGCTGATACGTTCGTCTGTCTTATTGTCTTCATTGACTTCGTCAAGCGGAAGCCCTACAAACTTGCCGTTTACAACAGCGATAGAAGAGTCGAATGTGTAGCCTGCGGTGTCTGTTGCTCCACAGAATTTACAATGGGTATCTTTCAAGTCTTCATAAAGAATACCTATTGCGTCACAGAAAGTGTCGCTATACGAGTCAGAGTCGCCGCAACCGAACAGGGCTACAGACTTATGAGATAAATCGCATTTTTTTAAAACTTTTACTCCATCATACCAGTCGTCCTGAAGTTCGCCTGCTCCCCAGGTAGAAGAGCCGAGCACCAATACGTCATATTCATTGACTAATGCCTCTGTTAGTTTGGAAACATCAAATACATGTGCCGAGGGTACATCTAATTTTTCTGCAATTCGGTGGGCAAGGTCTTCTGTTGTTCCGGTTGTGGAACCATAAAATACACCAATTTTATTCATCTTTGATTCGTTTTTAATGTAACGCTGCAAAGATAGAGGGTCTTGAAGAAATAGGAAATCCCCATTTATAATGGAAGATTTGTCTCCTTCTCATTATAAATGGGGATATATGGAATAAAAAATGGTCGATCTTTTTAATGGTGGAACAAGCGGATGCCTGTAAATGCCATTGCCATATTGTATTTGTCGCAAGTTCCAATCACATGATCGTCACGTACTGATCCGCCCGGTTGTGCAATATAGCTGACGCCACTCTTGTGTGCGCGTTCTATATTATCTCCGAATGGGAAGAATGCGTCTGATCCTAAAGCTACGCCTGTCATTGTATCCAGCCATGCCCGTTTTTCTTCACGTGTCAGCACTTCCGGCTTTTCTGTGAAGAACTGTTGCCAAACACCGTCTGCCAATACATCGTCATAATCCTCCGAGATGTAAACGTCAATTGTGTTGTCACGATCTGCACGACGGATTTTCTCAATCCATGGCAAGTTCATCACTTTCGGATGTTGGCGTAAATACCAGATATCCGCTTTGTTTCCTGCCAGACGCGTGCAGTGGATACGTGACTGTTGACCTGCACCAATACCGATCGCCTGTCCGTCTTTGGCATAACATACCGAATTGGATTGCGTATATTTTAAAGTGATTAAGGCAATGATTAAGTCACGTTTTGCATCAGCAGGGATTTCTTTGTTTTGCGTAGGCATCTCTTTCAAAAGACTCTCATCAATTTTTAATTCATTTCTTCCTTGTTCGAAAGTTACTCCGAATACATCTTTGTGTTCGATAGGGGCCGGACGGTATGCGGGATCTATCTTTATTACATTGTAAGTCCCTTTTCTTTTATTCTTCAGAATTTCCAGCGCTTCGGTTGTGTAGTCGGGGGCAATTACGCCGTCGGACACTTCACGGTTGATAATACGTGCTGTTTCTTCGTCGCAAGTGTCGGACAATGCGATGAAATCTCCGTAAGATGACATACGGTCTGCGCCACGTGCACGTGCGTATGCTGTGGCCAATGGGGACAGCTTCATGTCATCTACGAAATAAATCTTTTTCAGCGTGTCGCTCATTTCTACCGCAACGGCAGCACCCGCAGGGCTGACATGTTTAAAAGACGCGGCAGCCGGCAGTCCGGTAGCTTCTTTTAGTTCTTTCACTAATTGCCAACTGTTGAACGCATCCAGCAGATTGATATAACCGGGACGTCCATTCAATACTTCGATGGGGAGTTCTCCTTCTTTCATGAAGATACGGGCAGGCTTTTGATTAGGGTTGCAGCCGTATTTCAGTTCGAGTTCGTTTGCCATTTTATTAAATATAAAATTACGAGTTACTAATTACAAATAGATAGCGACAAAATTACTAAAAAAAGACTAGCTTGCCTAAAGTTGTGCCACAAAATAGTAGCATATAATTAGTATTTGCTAACGAATGAGGGCATAAAATACCTATAAATGATGATTGTATTTCAGCAAAATATTCCGTTTCTTTGCAGTCTCTAATATACATAGGTATGATGGATAATTTACAGAAA
>OLZF01002202.1_pt1 | contig 10894 bp, 8 predicted proteins | sample 1674391 | NCBI WGS metagenome assembly OLZF01 (sample SAMEA103958166, study PRJEB25191) | human gut metagenome | biome: human-associated habitat [ENVO:00009003]; feature: intestine environment [ENVO:2100002]; material: feces | place: Germany | collected 2013/2015
AGGAAATGTTGCGGTTTGATGCGTTTCATACGTCAGCGCTCCTTAGAATCGGAAGTACATAAAGGGGTCGTTCATGCCCTTGCTCAGGCAGAACAGGCACAGCCAGAACAGCACGGCCAGAATGACCGCCCCTGCCCACGTGCCCTTGAGCCGGCGGTACACATACGCCGGCAGCGACGTCGAGCACACGAGGCCGAGCACGAGGAACACCCCGTAGGTCTTACCATACTTGAGAAAATCGAGCGGGTAGGCCGCCGCGTGCGAAAACAGCGGCAGCAGCCGGCCGAAATACGCGCCGAGCTGCCCGAGGTTCGACACGGAGAACACCGCCCACGACAGCGGAATGAGCACGAGCATGTACAGGTGCCCGAGCACCGGCCAGCGGTCGAGATATTTCTTGAGCCAGAGCTTTTCGACCGTGAGGATTCCAAACAGGCCGAGGCCCCAGAGCAGGAAGTTCAGGTGCGCGCCGTGCCAGAGCCCGGTCGCGACCCAGACGACCAGCAGGTTAAAAATCATGCGCCTGCGGCTGCAGCGGCTGCCGCCGAGCGGGAAATACAGATACTCGCGGAACCACGTGCCCAGTGTGATGTGCCACCGGCGCCAGAACTCCGTCATGCTCAGCGCGAGGTACGGACAGCGGAAGTTCTCCGGCAGGTGGAAGCCGAGCATCCGGCCGATGCCGATGGCCATGAGCGAATAGCCCCAGAAGTCAAAATAGAGCTGGAACGAGTACGCGAACGCGGCCATCCACGCCAGCGGCGTCGAGAGGCTCTCAAAACCGATCGTGGTCACATCGCTCCAGAGGCCGCCGAGCTGGTTGGCGAGCAGGATCTTGAGCGCCATGCCGAACACGAACAGCTTCAGCCCGTCGACCGCCTGCCGCAGCGATACATCGCGCGCGCCGAACTCCGGCTGCAGCTGCGCATAGCTCGCGATCGGGCCGGAGACGAGCTTCGGGAACATGGTCAGGTATGTGCCGAACGTAAGCAGTGAGCACTCCGGCGCGACGGTGCCGCGGTAGACATCGATGAGATAGCCGCCGGCGGAAAACGTGTAAAAGCTGATGCCGACCGGCAGCGCCCAGCCCAGCAGCGGCACGGCCGCCTTGCCGCCGGACACCCAGCCGAGCACGCCGTTGACGCCGGTGAGCAGGAAGTTGAGATATTTAAATAGGAACAGCCACAGGAAATTGTAGCACAGGCCCACGATGAGCCACAGCTTTGCGCGCGGCTTGTCGCGCGTGATGGCAAAACCCAGCCCGTAGTTGACCAGCACAGATGCGGCCAGCAGCGCAAAGTACGCCCACTGACCGTCCAGCCCGATGATATAAAACACACAGCTCCCCACCAGCAGCACGGCATTGCGTGCGCCGGCCGGGCGCGACGGTGTCAGATAATACACCAGCAGAAATGCCGGAAAGAAGCAAAACAAAAACGACAGGCTGCTGAAAACCACGGACCCTATCCTCCTGAACCCTCGACAAACCCGCAAAAACAAAAAATTTCGCATGAAAAGGGTAGCATAAATTTCGGCATTTGTGTGCATTTTCCGACAAAAAAACTGCACAAACTTTCTGCCCGTTATTTGGTGGTTTTCGTGGGTACTGCTGCGCGGGCGGAAACGCGCGGCAGAAAAAGAAAAATCTCCGGCGCTGTGCGTTTCAGCGCCGGAGATGCTTCTCTTTTCTCAACATCCGATGGGCCGGGATGTCTGCATGTCAGCTCAGGAGCACTTCGTCGGACTCGACCTGCGCGCCCGCCACCTCGGCGAACTTTTCAAGCAGGTCCTGCTTCGTGAGCTTCTTTTTCTCCTCACCGGAAATGTCAAGGATGATGTGTCCCTCGTTCATCATGATCAGGCGGTTGCCGTGCACGATGGCGTCTTTCATGTTGTGGGTGATCATCATGGCGGTGAGCTGGTTTTCGCGCACGATGCGGTCCGACAGCTCGAGCACCTTGGCCGCCGTCGCGGGGTCGAGCGCCGCGGTGTGCTCGTCGAGCAGGAGCAGCTTCGGCTTCTGCAGGGAGGCCATGAGCAGCGTCAGCGCCTGGCGCTGGCCGCCGGAGAGCAGGCCGACCTTCGCCGTCATGCGGTCCTCCAGGCCGAGACCGAAGCTCTTGAGCTTCTCATGATATTCCTCGCGCTCCGCCTTCGTGACGCCCCAGCGCAGCGTGCGCTTCTTGCCGCGGCGCGCGGCGAGGGCGAGGTTCTCCTCGATCTGCATGTTCGCGGCCGTGCCCATCATGGGGTCCTGGAACACGCGGCCGATGTACTGCGCGCGGCGGTACTCCGGCATGGCGGTCACGTCCACGCCGTCGAGGATGATGCGCCCGTCGTCCACCGGCCAGACGCCCGCAACGGCGTTGAGCATGGTGGATTTGCCGGCGCCGTTGCCGCCGATGACGGTCACGAAATCGCCCGGATTCAGGTGCAGCGACAGCCCGTCGAGCGCCCGCTTTTCATTGATGGTGCCGGGGTTGAAGGTTTTGGAGATATGGTCTAATGTCAGCATATCACTTACCTCCCTTCTTCAGGCGGTGGAACGAGCTCTTGGCCTGCCCCTTGAGATACGGTACGGCCAGGAACGCGGCCACGATCACGGCGGTGAAGAGCTTGAGGTCGTTCGGGTCGAGCTTGAGCCAGAGGATGAGCACCATGACGAGGTAATACACGATGCCGCCGAGGATGACAAAGCTCAGGCGCACGGAGAAGTTGCAGCCCTTGCGGAAGAACGCGTCGCACAGCACCTCGCCGATGATGACGGCGGCGAGACCGATGACGATGGCGCCGCGGCCCATGTTGATATCGGCAAAGCCCTGGTACTGCGCCATCAGGCCGCCGGAGAGCGCGACCATGCCGTTTGAGAGCGACAGGCCGAGCACCTTCATGGCATTGATGTTGATGCCCTGCGCGCGGCTCATGGCGGGGTTGGCGCCCGTGGCGCGGATGGCGCTGCCCTGCTCGGTGCCGAAGTACCAGTAGAGGAGCGCGATGAGCACGGCCGCGAGCAGCAGACCCTTCCAGATCGCACCAGGCACGCTGCGCAGCGTCAGAAACAGGCTGTACTTATCCGGGTTGACCGGAGTGTTGGCCTTCATGCTCATGATGCGCAGGTTGATCGAGTAGAGCGCGAACTGCGTCAGGATGCCGGCGAGGATGGCCGGAATGCCGAGCTTCGTGTGCAGCAGGCCGGTCACGAGACCCGCGAGCAGGCCCGCGACCACGGCGGCCAGCAGCGCCGCCCACGCCGGCCAACCGGCGATGATGAGCATGACTGTCACGGCGCCGCCGGTGGTGAACGACCCGTCGACCGTCAGATCGGCGACGTCGAGCAGGCGGAACGTGATGTACACGCCCAGGGCCATGATGCCCCAGATGATGCCCTGGGCGACGCCGCCGGGCAGACGCGAAACCAGATTCGGCAGGCTCAGGGACGCAAGAACCAGTGAATTCATAAAATTACCTCATCGTGTAGAGTATCCCTGCCGCAGAAACTGCGGCAGGGAGCCGGGAATTTGTTCGAATGATCAGCCGATGGCCGCGTAGTCGCTCGGGATGGTGAGGTTGTAGGCAGTCGCCATCTCGGGATTGTACTTCTTGACCGGGTTCGGGTAGTACTCGATGGCCATGGTGGAGATGTCGGCCTCGCCCTTGAGGATCTTCACGGCCATCTCGCCGGTGGTGCGGCCGAGCTCGTAGTAGTCGATGGACAGCGTCGCAACGCCGCAGCCCTTGCAGATGCCCTCCTCGCCGGCGACGATGGGCTTCGTGGCAGCGCCCTTGATGGCCTCGGCGCAGGAGGCGGCGGTGTTGTCGGTCGGGACGTAGAGGACGTCGTTGGCGTCGCTCGCCGTGCCGGTGACGGAGACGACGTCGTTCGTATCGGCGAAGGTGTAGATGGTGACGGTGCAGCCGGCCTTTTCAAGCGCGGCCTTGACGACGTCCGCCTGGTAGACGGAGTTCGGCTCGCCGGAGCAGTAGATGATGCCGACGTTCTTGGCGTCCGGGAACAGCTCCGTGATCATGGCCGCCTGCTGGTCGAGCGGGGCCAGGTCGGACGTGCCGGAGATGTTGCCGCCGACGGTGCCGGAGAAGTTGTCGATGCCGAGCGCAACGCCGTACTCCGTGACGGCCGTGCCGAGGATCGGGATGTCCTTCGTGGCGGCGGCCGCAGCCTGCAGCGCACCGGTCGCGTTGGCAAGGATCAGATCCACGCCGCTGGACACGAAGCCGTTGCAGATGGTGGCGCAGGTGGCGCTGTCGCCGGCGGCGTTCTGCTCGTCGAAGGTGACGTTCTCGGCGCCGAGCGCGTCGGTGATCGCGTCGCGGAAGCCCTTGGTGGCCGCGTCGAGCGCGTCGTGCTGCACAAGCTGGCAGATGCCGACGGTGTAGCTGTCGCCGGAAGCGGCAGCAGAGCCTGCTGCGGCAGAGCTTGCCACAGAGGAAGCCGCTGCGGAGGAGGCAGAAGAGCCGCCGCAGGCGGTCAGGGCAGCAGCAGCGCCGCAGACAGCGGCAGCAGCCAGAAACGAACGACGAGTGATTTTACGCATAATGATTACTCCCTCATTTTTCGCTCACGCGGCCACAGGATGCCGCGCAAACACGCATTTCAATGTCCAGCAGAGCGATCTCTGCTTTACACTCGTGAAGTATAACACAGAATCGCTGGCAAAACAATCCACTTTTGCCTGAAAACGGCCTTAATTATCGATTCAAGTAAAGTCATCTATCAATTATTTCGAACTATTATTTCGTTTTTTCTGATACTCCGTCAGTTTGTGCAGTTCCGTGTCCAGCGTTTGCAGGTTTGCTTCCAGCTGCGGCAGATAGTCCTGCGCATAATCGTAGCCAAAATACAGTGCCTGCCAGAGCTTCGCCTGCATCCGGCGCACCAGCACCGGGCTGAGCACTGCCTCCAGCTGCTCCACGGTATCTTCCAGCGCCATGCAGGTCTGCGCCCAGCGCACGTCAATGGCTTCCCGGGCGGGCACATCGTAGCGGGCAAGGTAATCCTGCACCTTTGCTTCGATCACCTGCCCGCCGCAGCCGGTGGGCTGCAAAAAATAGTGCACCTCCCCTGCCCGGCTGATCTCCTGCGCCAGCGGGTAGAGGGCGCAGACCAGCGGCTCGGCGTCGTGGATGGCGCAGTGGTCTTCGGTGAGGAAGGGGCAGTTGTTCCGCTCCTCCTTCACGGGGGCCAGCCGCAGCACCGGCAGGCGGCTGAGGACGATTCCGTTAAGCTCTGTCATATATTCGTTTCTCCTTGCACGGAAAATTGTCTATTAGTTTCAGTATAGTATATCTTCGCTGATGATGCAAGCGGGCGGGCGTCCCTTTTTTCTTACGGGCCAAAGGCGGCCCCCGGCGCTGTGGTTTCAAGCGGAAAACGCCAAAAATGTGGAAAAGCACTTGTGAAACGGGTCAAATCGTGTTATCATTAATCGGTTAGAGCCTACGAGTCAGGGACGCGCGGGCCGGCTATTTCGATTGGATGGGAAGAATAACAGCATGGGAAAAAGAGAAAATCTCCGCAATATCGCCATCATCGCCCACGTTGACCACGGCAAAACCACCCTGGTCGACCAGATGCTGAAGCAGTCCGGTGCTTTCCGCGCCAACCAGCAGGTCGCCGAGCGTGTCATGGACTCCGGCGATATCGAGCGCGAGCGCGGCATCACCATCCTGGCCAAGAACTGCTCCTGCGAGTATCAGGGCGTCAAGATCAACATTGTCGATACCCCGGGCCACGCCGACTTCGGCGGCGAGGTCGAGCGCGTGCTGAAGATGGTCAACGGCGTTCTGCTGCTGGTTGACGCGGCCGAGGGCTGCATGCCTCAGACCCGCTTTGTTCTGCAGAAGGCCCTGCAGCAGAACCTGTCGCTCGTCATTGCCGTCAACAAGATCGACCGTCCCGACGCCCGCATTGCCGAGGTCATCGATGAGATCCTTGAGCTGCTGATGGATCTGGGCGCTACCGACGAGCAGCTGGACAGCCCGATGGTGTTCTGCTCCGGCCGCAACGGCACCGCCAGCTACGACTGGACCGATCCCAGCGCAGGCACCGACCTGAAGCCCCTGTTCGACACGATCCTGAAGTATGTCAAGGCCCCCGAGGGCGAGCCTGATGAGCCGCTGCAGATGCTGGTCTCCAGCGTTGACTACAACGACTTTGTCGGCCGCATGGGCGTCGGCCGCGTGCAGAACGGCGTCATCAAGGTCGGCAGCCCGATTCAGGTCTGCGACTGGCACAACCCCGATGTGCATATGAGCGGTCGCATCACCAAGCTGTTCGACTTCAAGGCCAACGGCCGTGAGCCGATCGAGAGCGCCCAGGCCGGCGATATTGTCGCCTTCGCGGGTCTGCCCGATATTTCCATCGGCAACACGATCTGCGACCCCAGCAAGGTGCAGCCCCTGCCCTTCGTCAAGATCAACGATCCCACGGTCGAGATGACCTTCTCGGTCAACGATTCCCCGTTTGCCGGCAAGGAGGGCAAGTATGTCACCTCCCGCCAGATCCGTGACCGCCTGATGCGCGAGCTGCTGAAGGATGTCGCGCTGAAGGTTGAGGATTCCGCCACGAACGATTCCTTCCGCGTCATGGGCCGCGGCGAGATGCACCTGTCCATCCTGATCGAGACGATGCGCCGCGAGGGCTATGAGCTGCAGGTCAGCCCCCCGCATGTTCTGACCCACGAGGAGAACGGCAAGGTCATGGAGCCCATGGAGCGCGTTGTCGTTGATGTGCCCGAGACCTATCAGGGCAATGTCATGACCGCACTGGGCGCGCGCAAGGCCATCCTGATGAATATGCAGATGATGAACAACCGCTCCCGCATCGAGTTCCGCATGCCCAGCCGCGGCCTGTTCGGCTATCGCAGCCAGTTCCTGACCGACACCCACGGTGAAGGCATCATGAACACGATTTTTGACGGCTACGAGGAATGGTGCGGTGACATTCAGACCCGCTCCACCGGCTCTCTGATCAGCTTTGAGACCGGCGATGCCGTCACCTACGGCCTGTTCAACGCCCAGCAGCGCGGCACCCTGATCGTCAACGCCGGCGAGAAGGTCTACGCAGGCGAGGTCGTGGGCTACACCCCGACCGGCGAGGACATCACCGTCAACGTCTGCAAGACCAAGCACCTGACCAACACCCGCGCTTCCGGCAGCGACGATGCCCTGCGCCTGGTGCCCGTCAGCAAGTTCAGCCTGGAGGGCTGCCTGGAATTCCTGGCCCCCGACGAGCTGCTGGAAGTCACCCCCGAAAACCTGCGCATCCGCAAGCGCATCCTGGACCATGACCTCCGCATGAAGGCCGCCAGCAAGAAGAATAAGTGATTTTTTCACACTGAACCAAAGGAGGCTGCTGCACCGCAAACACCGGGCAGCAGCCTTTTGCGTTAAAAGGACAATGATATGAACAGCTTTCTGGACAAGATGCGTTCCTGGATACCGGCCCATGCCCCAGAGTGGGTGTTCAAGGCCAGCATGGCCGTGTGGGAAGCCTACAAAAACCTGACCATGCCGGAGCAGAAAAAGTCTTTTGGAAATAAAAACCCGGACAAGACTTTCTTCGTCATCCGTCTGTATCCCCCGGCAGCAGGCTTTTTAGCCGACTATAACTATGTGCTGGGCTATATGAAATATGCCTATGATAACGGCTGGATCCCTGTGGTGGATATGCAGAACTACCAGACCCTGTATAACGAGGACCATCCCATCCACGGCACGACCAATGTGTGGGAGTATTTCTTTGAGCAGCCGCTCGACCCCGCCACCGGCAAGCGCTACACGCTGGAAGAAGTATACCAGAGCAAAAACGTCATCCTCTCCAACGGCAGCGACCAGCGCTGTAACTTTACCGGCGATAAAGACCCGGAAGTGCTGAAATGGCAGCACGAGATGGCGATGAGGGCACCATTTAATCAGGAACAGAAAACCTATATTGAAAAACTGTCCGCTACAGCCAAAATTCCGCAGGGCGTTAAACTGATCGGCGCGCCAATCCGTGGCTCTGATTTGGGCAAACGCTTTTATGGCCATGCAATCCAGGCTACAACGGACGAAATGCTCGCTCTGCTGGAAGAGCGCCTGCAAACCTGGAAAGAGCCGGGAGAAGAGATAAGCATTTTTGTGAACTCGGAAGAGCAGAGAGCTATTGATTGTGTCAAAGCAAAATTCCCGCAGGCGTATTGTACGGACTCGGTACGTTTCGTAAAAGGTGAATCGGACGGCGTCATGCGTGTAGCAGATTTGTATCAGAAACTTAGCAAGTACGAAAATATTCAGCAATATTTGACTAACATTTGGTTGCTGTCTCGGTGCGATTCATTGATTGGTTCGATGAACAACGGCTATTACACTGCTATTATCTGGAACGGCGGCAAGTTCTCTCATCTGGAGACCATCGACAAAGGCCGTTACAAATAAAGCATCCATAGTACGAGGAACCCTATGAAAAAATTCAAACTTGGCGAATTTGAACGAAACAGCGCGATTGTGTTTGCCATCTCCATGCTAGCCAATGTCGTTACGTATCTATATCAAATCGTAATGGGAAACCTGCTTTCCCCGGCAGATTACGGCACCATCAACACGTTGCTGTCGCTGTCTATTGTTATCGGTGTGCCGTCGGGGATCATCTCGACGCTGGTAGCTACTTACACGGCCAAGTATCAGGCTGTCGGCAAACCGGAATTGATCGGCGGCTTTATGCACAAAATGCTGCGTGCCAGTGTGCTGCTGGCTTGTGTGGTGTTCGCTGCAGGTGCGGCGCTGTCCAGTATCATCGCCAATGTTTTGCAGATTGAGGAGACCCGCTACATACTGGCCACCATGGTCGTGGTGGCGTTCAGCTGTGTGGCGCCGGTTTTCAGCTGTACGCTGCAAGGTGTTAAGCGATTTGTACCTTACAGCATAAACGGTGTGCTCAATATCGCTATCCGCCTGCTGCTCAGCATCCCTTTTGTGTGGATGGGTTTCGGCATCGGCGGCAACCTGGCAGCTGTAATTTTGGCAGCGTTTGCCACGGCGGCGTTCTGCTTCTGGCGTGCACGTGACCTGTTCTTTGCACCCAAAATAGAGCAGCTGCATCTGGACCGTACCGAGATACGGAGCTACTTTGTCAGCACGTTCTGGTTTCAGCTGTTTTTGCTGCTGATGGCCAACGGTGATGTGTTGCTTATCAAGACCTTTGCTGCTGACCCGGCGGAGGTGGGCATCTACTCCTCGGGCAGTGTCATCGGCAAAATTTCGCTGTACTTAGCCAACGCCATCGTGCCGGTGCTGCTGCCGATGGTGGCCGAGCGCCAATCCACCGGCCACGATACCCGCCAGCTGCTCAAGCGCGCCATGCTTTGGGGCGGCGGTGTTGCGATGCTGTGCGCTGTGGGCATGAACGTGGTGGGTCGCCCGATGATCGGCCTGCTGTTTGGCGAACGCTACCTTGCCGCCATCGACCTGCTGCTGCCTATCTCGTTCTATGTGGTGCCGGTGGCCTGCCTGACGATCCTCATCAACTACCTGATGCCGCTGGGCCGTTCAGGCTTCTTCACCGTCAGCATGGCGGCGGGGTATCTGCTGATTTTTGTGCTGGTGTCCCGGTTCCATCACTCGGTGGCGCAGATGTTGTACATCATGGGCGGCGGCCTGCTGCTGGTGCTCGGCGTGTCGGCCCTGATCCTGACGATGTCCGAATCCCGCCCCCTCCAGCGCCCGCGCCTAGGCACGGGGCTGGTGATTTTGGCCGCGCTCGCCGCCACGCTGCTGGCATTTTGGGCCGGCGAGGGATGGATGCCGGGCCATCGTTCGATCGAGCCGCTGGCTTCGGCCGTAACGGTGGGCGTGGAAATCTGTATCCGCCTGATGCTCCTGCTGCTCCTGCTCCTGTTCTGGGTGCTGCTCACGCCGGCTCGCCCGCCGGAGGCAGAAGACGGCGGCTGGCCCTTTCCGCCCCGGTGATGGAGATGGAATCCCGGGTGGGATAAGCCCTTTCCCGGGCCTGTACCGGAAATATCGTTTGCACAAACGCCATGGGATGAGCGTCGTCCCATGGCGTTTTGCCATATGAAACGGGCGTCACGCAGAAAAGACTTGCTTGTGACGCAGCGTCATGGGGTATCCTATACGACAGAGGTGTTGAACATGCCGAACAGCCGCGCCATACCGCAGGGATATATGACCGTGGGCCAGGCCGCCAAAAAGATGGGCGTCACCGTCCGCACCCTGCAATATTACGACCGGGAAGGCCTTCTGCCGCCGTCGGGGGAAAGCGAGGGCGGCAGAAGACTCTATACCGACAAGGATTTGATCAAGCTCCATCAGATCCTGTCCATGAAGCATCTCGGTTTTTCCCTGGACGACATCAAAAACCGCCTGATTTCGCTGGATACCCCCGCCGACGTCGCCAAGGCGCTGACGGAACAGGCCGCCTCGATCCGCCAAAAAATGGAGGCGCTGGCGGAATCCCTGGCTGCTCTCGAAGCGCTGAAGGCCGAAGTGCTGCAGATGCAGACGGTGGACTTCAAGAAATACGCCGATATCATCATCAACCTGCAAATGAAAAACGAATATTACTGGCTGATCAAGTATTTCGACGAAACCACCCTCGACCATATCCGGAGCCGCTTTGACAAGGACAGCGGACTGGCCATGATGGCGACCTTCACCAGCCTGTGCGACGAGGCGATCCGCCTCTGGCAGGAGGGAGTCCCGCCGGTAAGCGAAAGGGCCCAGGGGCTGGCCCGGGCGTTTTGGGAGATGGTGACGGACTTTACAGGAGGGGATATGGGGCTGCTGGCAAACTTGATGGAGATCGGGAAATTCGACGGGATGGACAACGAATGGAAACAAAAGCAGGAGCTGGCCAACGCATATATCGAATCCGCCC
>OLZF01002204.1_pt1 | contig 10877 bp, 8 predicted proteins | sample 1674391 | NCBI WGS metagenome assembly OLZF01 (sample SAMEA103958166, study PRJEB25191) | human gut metagenome | biome: human-associated habitat [ENVO:00009003]; feature: intestine environment [ENVO:2100002]; material: feces | place: Germany | collected 2013/2015
ACTTCGCTGGATGATCTGACTAAAACGGATTTGGAGAAGGCTTGGCGGAAAGTGGTCAAGCGGCTCGGCATTTCGTTCGATACGTTGAGAACCTTTGAAATTTCTGAGATTGAAATGGGGCTGAACGTCCCGGTTGATATGACATGTACTGAAATGATACACCGAATCCGGGGATTTAGATCGAAATGCTATAAATTGAAGGAATCGAGTTCTGAATGCCGGGAATTCGTTTCGGGATGCCATACTGCTAAAATTTGTAATGGGATCGACGAAATGAATGGAAATGTTCTGATACGACGTAATATCTTGCGGGTGGAGTTTTTGTTGGGTGACGGACGGCGGAGCGTTCTCGGCCGATTGAAGGTCGGGACGCTCGGTGAATTATTCGACGGGTATTATATACGGGCTGTAAATTATTTTTGGCGGAGTTGCCGAGAGTTTCTTTTTGATACGCTCGGTCGGCGACCGTCGTTCCGGCCTAAACGGGGGAACTTGAAAGAACTGACCGATTTTATCTTGATGCTGGGGCTGGCGAGCCTATCCCATACCGAATTGGAAGGCTATGCAGGGCTGTTGTCGAAAGGGGCTCAACGTGATTTTAGAAAGTGGCTGCGAATACACTACGAGCGAGAGAAAGAATACTCATGCCCCGATTGCCAGTTTGAATTTTACGAGGCTGTAAAATGGCGTTTGATAGAATTAATTAGAAAGAATAACCTGCAAACGAGTGATTGAATATTCACGAAAAATGAATCTATAAAAAAATATTATAAAAAAATATTATAAAAAAATTTAGGCCTCGTAATGGCCCCAGAATTTATTGGGATTTCGCGGGCTTCGGAGCGTCGATTTTGGACCGTTTTAGGGGTTGTAGCGGCGTGAGGGAGAATATTGAGGCTGTTATTTGCGTATCTTTGTAAAAATGAAAAACGTCCGTTTATGGTAGATAATTTAACGATAATGTTGGAAAAGTTTTCGGGGAATTTCGAGAACTGCGAAATCGTGAAAGTGTTCGATAATATTGGTGTTTACCGGCTGAAAGGCCCCTCCCGTATCGCGCCTCACCCACTCCGGCTGATCTACATAAGGAGGAGCGGAAGGCTCTATATTGTAAATAGCCTCCGTAAATGGTACTGCGGAAGAACCTCGTTGTTTGATCTGACCTCCGAGACCCTTGTCCATGCCTTGAAGCGGTTGGCGGCCGATCTGAATATCTCCTACGAGGAATTGGGCCGGGGCCGTGTTACCCAGGTAGAGGTCGGGCTGAACCTGCGGACGCGAATCCCGTGCCGTCGGCTGATCCGCCTGATGGCAGGTTATAAGACCCGTTCGAGAAACGTCTTTAAGGATGAAACCGTCTATTTCGGCGACCGGAGCTATAAGAAAGTCATGGTCTATGATAAAACAGCCGAGATCGTCGCTAAAACGCCGTTGCGGAACCGAGCCCGACAGGGTGAGGTCTTCGATATTCTCGCCCGGTATGGCTACTATTTCCCGCGTTACGAATTTAAGCTGGCCGACCGGCAGGCCCTCGCGTTGAATAGGCTCGATATTCACTCCGTGGCCGACCTTGTAGCCAGCTACGGCGATCTCTATCTGTTCCTCGCCCGGGAAGCCCGGAATTTCGTGCTGTTCGAACGGATCGAAATAACGGATGAAATGACCCCGAAAGAGCGTGAGATCGCCGAGGGGCTGAACGAATACGGATATGCCGAATATCTTGCGAAGCGGCGGGAGGCTTGCAGCTCTGCCACGCGGAAAGGCTTGAAGGCAGCCCGCTGTAAAGTACGGAGGGAATTGGTAAGCGTCATCGACCGATACGACGCTGGGAACTACGGAAGCCGTCAATTTCGGATAGACCTCGGGCGGAACCTTGTAAGAATAAGTAAGCGCGACCCGGCGCTGAACCTCCCCCAAACCCTCCGGGAGCTGTTCACAGGGCGGTCGCGGCGGCCTCTCCGATAAATAATAATAAGGGGAATAAGTAATCTATGTAATAGCTATAATGCTTTGGATAGGATAAAGGAGGATATAATAACGTGAAACTGCGTGAACGCTGTATCTACGTTTCTTGATAATCTTGCCCTTGTCTAATAGGAGGAACGTCGTATATTATTTCGCGCCGCGTTCCTCCAAGCCCCTCGACGTTTTATAATACGCGCCCTCGACCAACTCTCGCGGCGTTCTCCGCAGTGCTGTTGTAGATGCCGATTTCTACGCTCCTGCCGCCTCGAAGGAGTATTTACCCGTCCGAAGGAGATGCCTCCTGGAAATCGCTGTTTTCGGCCTTGTAAACGAAGCTCCTATTATTGACGTTTGGGGAGTATTGTTGGAGAATACGTGAACGAGCCTATGCGGTCTTTGTATTGGCGAAATACCTAAATACGAACGGATATTATTTCGAGCCGCGGCGCGGTGCGTTGTTGGAGATTAACCGTTATCTGCCAGCCTGCCTATGCCTACTTTTAGCGCGATGTCGCGGCGTGAAAACGGGAAACTTTTGGAGAGGTCGATTTTAGGTCTTGGAAGCCTCCAGCGAACTACTTGCCCGGAGGGATAGGAAAACGCTTGGAGATCGTCCCTTTTGTCGTTGTATAGACGGGCTGTCGCTGACGTGGAGGATTGACGCGTGCTAAAAGGGGTGTCGCTCTATTGAAATTGGCGGCTGTAATAGTGAGTTCTCCGTTGGAGCCTTTGCCACGGCGGTGTACTATTGAAGCCTACCCAGCGCCCCGGTCGAATAGCGGGTATAATAGTGCACTATTGAAGATGTGATTTATTATTTACTATTCGTGTATTGAAATGATTGTTAGAGAGTTTGGATTGTTGAAAATGACCGGGTTTTAACCCTGATTTTAACCCTCGTAATTTTTGCGCTCTCGTAAACGACTTAAAGTGAGGTCGTAAATCGCTTCCGATTATATTAGCAAAGAAAATATGTTACCCAATAAAGGTGGTATAAGTGAATCTACAATAATACCGCCTGGAACCACAACTGAATATAAAATCGGAGATATTTTGATCTCTAATATTCGGCCATATTTCCAAAAAATATGGTGTGCTGATAGGTGCGGTGGGTGCTCTGCGGATGTTTTGTGTATTCGTGCAAAAGAAAATACAGATAGCAAATATTTATACTATCTGTTGAGCCAGCAAGCGTTTTTCGATTACGTAATGTCGGGAGCAAAAGGGTGTAAAATGCCTCGAGGGGACAAAAAACAGATTATGCAATGGCCTGTAAATATCCCCGCAATAGATGTGCAGAAAAAAGTTGTAGCTATATTATCTTCTCTCGATAATAAGATCAGACTCAATCGACGGATAAATGATAATTTAGCAAGCTAATCGAAGGAAACCTCCTCGACGGAGAGCTCGCCGGACATGAGTTTGGGTAGAAGGGTATCACGGAGAGTGGATAATTTTATGTTTTCTTTTTTATTAGATTCAATTTGACTAAATAAAGGATCAGCAATAGAGTTAAATTGCTTCAATTTAGTGTCAGAGGGTATTGATATTGGAGTTTTTCTGAAAATCGGAACAGTCAATTGTTGCTGAGTCGTCCCCGTTCCTGTAATATTCTGAGTTAATGCCCACAAGTATAAATATTTTGCAGACAACTCTTTTTTATTAGGGATTATTGAAATTAGCCGGACAATAGGAACATATGGTTCTAATCTCAAACAGACATAACCTATAGTTCCTCTTGCAGAAATAGTTATACTTTCCTCGTGAATTTTTGCAACATTTGTATAACCATATAATCCTTCATTATCTATTCCATTAGAATATATAGGAACATGACACTCAATAGTCTTTTTATTAGTATATTTTGAAGGCCTATCACCTCCAGCAGTAATAAGTGTGATATCTCCTAATTCACAGTGAACCCATTCGTTTCGATCGAAATCCACAAACCACGACTTAAACAACGCTTTGGCCTGCTCCTCTAAATTATCATTTATACGCTTATTGGTCTCTATTTTTTCGTCAATTGAAGAAAGAATAGAGACTATTTTTTGTTGAGTTTTAATATCAGGAATTGATATATCTTGTTCCTGAATAAAACTGTTGAAATCTAAATTCTTAATGCCGGTTGTGCCATTCTCATAGGGGAACATAGCATCTTTATTGTACAGATAAAGCCAGTAATTAAAAAGATATTCAGGTTGGATGCCCGTTGCTGTGATGGCTTTACAGAAGTTAGAACATATCAAAGGCTTACTATATCGGGATAATATTTTATCGGATATTAGCGCAATGCGCCCCGTTGACTGCGTTGGACTCCCGCCGGATATTTCAATTATTAAATTATTAGCAGATAAAATCTTTGATGTCGCTTTTTTATTATGGATAAAACGTTGTGGCATTTTGCCGACATTGCCTTTGCAAAGTTCGGGAATGTCAGCCCCTCTCACACATAATACTTCTGTTGTATAGTTCTCTGTGGGGGAGCCTTTGCCCCAATCACCACTTTTGACTTCTGATATTACATCCTTTATTTTGCAGGTTACTCGTGTCATACCTAATTTATATATTTCCGATGTGAGATTTTGACATTGCTTTGATTAACCATTGCATAGTGCATTGTCGTGTCGATTTTGACGTGCCCCAATAGCTTTTGTACCTGTTCGACCGACATCCCTTTATCAATGGCCATTGTAGCAAGTGTTCGGCGGAATTTATGCGGATGAACTTTGTGAATCGAAACTTTGCGGCCGAGTTGGCGGAGACGTAACTCTACTCCGCTAATTTTAAGCCGATTATGCGGCTTGGCAATGGATACGAAGAGTGCCGGATTGTCATCTGTCCGGCTTTCGAGGTATTGTTTCAGATGAATTTTTGTGCGGGCGTTGAAATAGACTTCCCGTTCTTTGTTGCCTTTACCGAAAACGACGCACTCGCGTTCGTGAAAGTCTATATCTTCTCGATTAATTTTTACCAGTTCGCCGACGCGGATACCGGTAGACGATAGCATGTCTATGATTGCCAGATCTCGTATATGGGTGCAGTTGTCACGCAAAATTTCAAGATTTTCATCGGATAGCACCTCTTTAATTAAAGAGCCGGTTTTAACTTTATGGATGCGTCTCACCGGGCTTTTAAGAATATAATCTTCGTCTTCGAGCCATGCGAAAAAGCTTGAGAAAATTCTGCGGATATTGTCTATGGTAACTTTTGACGATTGGTTATTCGATTGGTATGATGCAAGATAACATCGTAGATCGGTCGTTGTTATATCGACGATATTCTTGTCGATCTGCCGTAACATATATTCAATAGTCGAAGCATAATATTTTAATGTTTTCTCAGAGCATCCCTCGACGCGTTTGGCTGATATAAATAGCGTTTGCAGTTGAGAATTAGCCTTGACTCGCGCTTCGCTATCCGGAAGCTTTTCTGCGATGACAATATTTTGCAATGTGCGATTCAGCACGTTACATAAGATGCTCATTTGATCTGCCGTAATGACGGTACGCATCGCGGTTTTAATTTCGTCAATTAGTTTTTCTTTCATGGCTGCGTTTGTATTATTGAAATTGATAAAGTTACGCAGTCCATTGAAATACACACAAAGATAACCGATAAATGATAATTTAGCAAGCTAATCGAGGGAAACCTCCTCAACGGAGATCTCACCGGACATGAGTTTGGGTAGAAGGGTATCGCGGAGAGATGATAATTTCCTATTTTCAATTCGACAAGTAACCATTCTATTAAAGATGGGAGAAAATAACTTATCTAAATTAACCAAAGCCTGCTTACTTGGGATTTTTACTTTTGATATTTCTAAATCACATCGTTTGATATGCCCCATAGTAACCGCTTTGTCTTTCGCAATGCGAATAAATTTATTCAAATGATGCTTTGTCCAATAAAAAACAAACCATTGAGGATACTTTGCCGAAGATACCTTAAATAAATGTTGGTTGAGCCCACATTTTCCACCACACCAAATATCTACAAGTAGGGTTCCTGACCAAGAAAATATAATGGTTCCATCAGAAATTATATATTCAGGTTTTATTAAAGATGAGCAACGATCACTGTTGGTGTCACATTGTCCTTGTCCAAGTTCTTTAATCTTTAAAACTGGCAATCCTGCCTCATTAGGCATCGCTGGATATTTTTGCATAGCCAATCCATTAAGGTATTGGGCAATGTCAGTCAAAACCCCGTCTTGCCATTCTCCTAAATTCTCTGTATTTTGAATAAAGTAATGATTAAACAGCGCTTTGGCCTGCTCCTCTAAATTATCATTTATCAAAGTTACTATTGTAATTTCTATTTTTCGTATATTTGTATTAAACTGGGATTTCTAATGGAATTAGATCTTAATATTGATTCAAATGGCAATGTAATCGTCAATACATTGTCGGAATATGTTGCATATATTTCTCAGTTGCAAGCTGCCAATGAAGGTAGCAATGAGCGATTCTTTTTCAGGGGCCAATCCAATAAAAATTGGGATGTGCGCCCGTGTTTATTTAGAGAGAATAACCTGACGATTGAATCCGATATTATATCCGAGGCTTGTGCTCGTGCTCCTTTTGAATTTGGCGGCCGAAGTGCATTTGAACGACTGACAAAATTACAACATTATGGACTGCCAACCAGAATGTTGGATGTAACGCTAAATCCTTTAGTCGCGTTGTATTTTGCGTGTGCGAAATGTGAAGATAAAGAAAACTACGACAAGAATTATAAAGAATCTGATACTATTGATGTCGACTCCGATCATTCATTTGATAATGAATATGATGTCGATGGGCTGTTTATTATAGACGGGCTTATGGACATAAGCATAATTCAGATGATATTGATCTGTTGGCCCGAATCGCGGAAATGGATTTCAGCGGAGATATTGTATTGCATCAATTGGTCGAGAAATTAGGACTACGCAGTCAAATAAAACAAGCCGAGGATTTTGAGGAACTGGCAAAGGTGATGCAAAATGCTTACTTTGTTATATCGACATTCAACAATGAACGTTTGATTCGGCAGAGCGGAGCTTTTTTGCTTTCTGGTAGCATTAATATTCAACTCAATAAATCTGATTACGGCGCCAGTCGGATCGAGAAGAGCAGTTGTTCTTTAAATAGCCAGTTTGCGAGCGAAAGGATAATCATACCGGCCGGAAGCAAGGAAAGCCTTTTAGAAGAATTGAATTTCTACAATATAAACCAAGGGGCTTTATTTCCGGAGTTGGAGCATCAGATGGCATATATCAAATATAGTATGTGTAAATCTAATGTCAGAAGCGCTTCATCTTTTGAAAAGATAGATTTTGATGCAATAAAAGCTGAAGAATCTAAGGAAAGTGTTGAGATAGCTGAATCCGTAGTGAGAGAAGAGTTAGTTGATAAGGCTATTTATGATATCATATCACAATATATTTCAGATGATGCTATAAAACAGAATGTTCTTCGAATTATTACACGGCAAACCGAATATATAGATTGGGCCAATAAGGAAGCGACCATTAGTGATTTGAGGCGTAAAATCAAACGAAGCCTGTCTTTACAATCTATTAGTTCTGATGTCGCAACGCAATCTGCGCGTAATATGGTATCACAACTTGTTAACTTGTATGTGAAAAAATAACAATTATATGCACTTCACCGAAGATGATTTTGAAAACGCTATTCTCGAGTTGTTTCGAGAGCAATTAGGCTATGATTATGTGTACGGTCCCAATGTAATGCGCGACTATGCAGAACCGCTTTACGTGGAGGTGCTGGAGGCTGTGTTGCCGCAGATCAATCGTGGACTGCCACAGGCCGCTATTGACGAAGCTATGGTGAAAATTCGGACCTATGAGGGCGGAACGTTGGTACAGAAGAATGAATTGTTCACGGATTATTTGCAAAATGGCGTAGCTGTCAATTATTTCGATGGCCGCGAGCAATGTTCCGCAAATGTCCGGCTTGTCGATTACGATTCACCGTTACATAATCGGTTTACGATCGCTAATCAATGGACGGTCGATGGGCACTCGGTAAGGCGTGCGGATATGATCGTATTTGTCAATGGATTGCCGCTGGTGGTGGTCGAACTCAAATCGCCATCGCGTGAGAATACAGACGTGTCGGAAGCTTATGCACAATTGCGTAACTATATGCAGGAGATTCCGTCACTCTTTATCTATAACGCTTTTTGTGTGATGAGCGATCAGGCGATGACTAAGGCGGGGACGATCACAGCGGGTGAAGACCGTTTTATGCAGTGGAAAACGGTAGATGGGAGTTATGAAGATACCCATAGCGCGAATTTCGATGTGCTTTTCGCGGGAATGTTCGAAAAAACGCGGTTTGTTGAATTGTTGCGGAATTTTGTTTGTTATTCGAAAGACGGTAAACAGGATATTAAGATATTAAGTGCCTATCATCAGTTTTATGCCGTACACAAGGCTGTGCTTTCGACGGTTAAAGCAGCTGAGACAGATGGTCGGGGTGGCGTGTTTTGGCATACGCAGGGCAGCGGAAAGTCATTGTCGATGGTCTTTTTCGCCAAGCAGTTGCAGCAGGCGATGTCGTCGCCGACTATCGTCGTGCTGACAGACCGTAACGATTTGGACGGTCAGTTGTACCGGCAGTTCGCTTGTTGCAGGGATTTTTTGCGTCAGACACCCGTGCAGGCCGAAAGTCGGGCTCATCTTCGGGAATTATTGGCGGGACGCGAAGCGAACGGTATCTTTTTCTCGACGATGCAGAAATTCGAAGAGAGCGAAGAACCTCTTTCGACGCGACGAAATATAGTTGTTATGGCCGACGAGGCGCATCGCAGTCAATACGGATTGGAGGAGAGGGTCAGGATGGTTACGGATGCTGACGGGGTAACGCAAGCCAAAGTTGTAATCGGCGCGGCGCGTCTGGTGCGTAATGCGTTGCCGAATGCTACCTATATCGGGTTTACCGGAACGCCTATTTCGCAAAAAGATCGGTCGACACGCGAAGTGTTTGGAGATTACATCGACGTGTACGATATGACGCAGTCGGTGGAGGACGGTGCGACACGGCCGGTATTTTACGAGAGCCGTGTAATCAATCTGAAACTCGACGAGCAGTCCTTGCGGCGTATTGATGCGGAGTATGATGCGATGGCTGAGGAGGCGGAAGAGTATGTCATTGAGAAAAGCAAGCGTGAATTGGGGCGGCTCGACTCGATCCTTGGAGCTGACGCGACGGTGGCATCATTGTGCGAGGACATCGTAAAACACTATGAGGAATTCCGGCAATACGAGCAGACGGGTAAGGCGATGATAGTAGCCTATTCGCGGCCAATAGCGATCAAGATTTACCGTCGGATTCTCGAAATGCGTCCGGTGTGGAGTGACAAGCTGGCTGTTGTGATGACTTCCGGTAATAAAGATCCGGAAGACTGGCGGGCGATTATTGGAAATGATTCCCACAAGAAAGAGTTGGAGAAGCGGTTCAAAGACAACGATAGCTCGTTGAAAATCGTCATCGTAGTTGATATGTGGCTTACGGGTTTCGACGTACCTTCGCTTTCGACGATGTATGTCTATAAACCGATGTCCGGACACAATCTAATGCAGGCTATTGCTCGTGTGAATCGTGTGTTTGGGGATAAACAAGGTGGTTTGGTTGTGGATTATGTGGGTATCGCTTCGGCGTTGAAGACGGCGATGAACGATTATACATACCGTGACCGCAAAAATTATGGTGATACGGATGTGGCTAAAACCGCCTATCCGGAGTTTCAGAAGAAACTGGACGTTTGCCGTGATCTGATGTATGGATTCGATTATGGTGCTTTCTTCGGTAAGTCTGATTTGGAGCGGGCGAAAGCCATCAGCGGAGGTGTCGATTTCATGCAGTCCCCCGAGCGGATGGAAACGAAAAAACTCTATATCAAAGAGGCGCTGCTGCTGCGGCAGGCATTGTCGCTTTGTCAGAGTTTACTGAATTATGAGCAACGTATCGAAGCTGCCTATTTTGAGGCGGTTCGCACATTACTGACGCGCGTGGAAGCCAAGGGCAAGATTTCGTTCCGTGAGATTAACGGGCGTATTAATGAATTGCTCAAGCAGAGTATCAAGAGCGAAGGGGTAATTAATCTTTTCTCCGATATCAAGGAGGAGTTCTCTTTGTTCGATTCGAAATTCCTGGAAGAGGTTGCCCGGATGAAGGAACGGAACTTCGCCGTAGAATTATTGCGTAGGTTGATTGCAGAGCAGGTACAACTATATCAGCGAACGAATACGGTACGAGCCGAGAAGTTTTCGGAAATTCTGGCCGATGCCATGAGCCGCTATTTGAAAGGGATGCTGACGAACGAAGAGGTTATCGAAGAACTGCTGAAAATAGCCCGTGAGATCGTTCACGGCGAAAAGGCCGGCAAGTCGCTTAATCTGAACAGCGAAGAACTTGCCTTTTATGATGCGTTGACCAAGCCTGAGGCTGTAAAAGATTTCTATTCCAACGATCAGTTGGTCGCTATTACGCGAGAGTTGACAGATGCGCTTCGGCGAAACAAGACGATTGACTGGAATATGAAGGAGAGTGCTCGTGCCGGAATGCGGCGTATTGTCAAACGATTGTTGAAAAAGTATAATTATCCGCCTGCTGGGCAGGAAGATGCTTTGAATACGATTATGGAGCAGTGTAAGAAGTGGAACGAAAATAATTGAATGAGATAGCTATGGGTAAGTTGGAAGAGTCAGTCGTATAATGATTTTGCAAGATATAGTAATAGGCAGTGTCCATAATTTTGTGTAAATGGGAGAATAGGATTCAGTTTGAGTTACGCTCCCCTCGATCCCGGAATATCGTCATCTCTTTCCGCCGGCAGGGAATTAAATGCCGGAGATGAAAATCCGCAAGGCCATGCGAATCGCCCGAGGGGCGAGCCTTGCG
>OLZF01002218.1_pt1 | contig 10790 bp, 10 predicted proteins | sample 1674391 | NCBI WGS metagenome assembly OLZF01 (sample SAMEA103958166, study PRJEB25191) | human gut metagenome | biome: human-associated habitat [ENVO:00009003]; feature: intestine environment [ENVO:2100002]; material: feces | place: Germany | collected 2013/2015
CAGCCAGCGGTGCAGAACGAGCCTACCGAAAAGCAGTGGACAAGTTGACGGAATTTTTGGTTGCCGAGGGCGCAATCCATGCAGTCCGGCTAAAACAGAAATCCAAGACCAAGCGAAAAAAGAAAATCGCCGCCGCAATCTACGAATATCAGGCAGACTGCGACGGCGAATGGGGCGAAATATCATTAGATTTTGAGAACGGCAAGGCAGAGGTCATTTTGCTTGCCGATTGGGATACAGTGAAAACGAACAAATTTGCAAGCAGAGCAATCGCCTATCTTCTGAACTGTGAGAACGAAAAATTACCCAAGGAAATAATGGTGGCCTTTGAATAACGAGGGAGTGAGATACATGGAGCAATTACTGATTGTTGAAGATGATATCGGTTTGAATCAAGGCTTATGCAAAGCGCTGAAAGCAGATGACCGTCAGATTATATCCTGCCATGATCTAAAAGCGGCAAGAGAACAATTGCTTTGCGGGAGTGTATCCCTGGTTCTGCTGGATATCAATCTGCCGGATGGCAGTGGGCTTGAGCTGCTCCGGGAGATCAAGGAAAACACGCCCGGGATTCCTGTTATTCTGCTGACTGCCAATGACACCGATCTGGATATCGTAGACGGACTGGAGAGAGGCGCTGATGATTATATTACCAAGCCCTTTTCTCTTTCGGTTTTGCGGGCAAGGGTGAATACCCAACTGCGAAAGCAAGCGTCAAACCATAAAAATGCGCCGTTCCATATGGATCTATTTCACTTTGACTTTGAGGCTATGACCTTTTATGTGGCAGATTCAAAAGTGGAATTGAGCAAAACCGAACAAAAATTACTGCGTCTGCTTGTTGAAAACCGAGGCCGAACCATGACCCGTGGAGACCTTGTAGACCGGATCTGGACAGATGGCGCAGAATATGTGGATGAAAATGCTTTGTCTGTTACGATCAAGCGTCTGAGGGATAAGCTTGGTGCACAGAAATATATTAAAACCGTCTATGGAATCGGTTATAGCTGGGTGACAAAAGATGAATAAAACCGGCATTGTGATCATACTGCTGTGTTTTCTGGCGGCGGCAGCTGTTGTGTTATGGGAGCGGAGAAAGGCCAGAAAAACGATGGAAGAAATCGAAAGGATGCTAGACGCTGCCATGACCGGCTCCTTTTCTGAAAACAATTTTGATGAAAGCCAGCTGTCTGCATTGGAAACGAAGTTTGCGCACTATCTTTCCGCAGCAGAAGCATCTTCTCAAAATATAGCGCAGGAAAAAGACAAAATCAAAACCTTGATTGCAGACATTTCCCACCAGACGAAAACGCCGATTGCAAACCTGCTGTTATACAGCGAGCTTCTGAAGGAGGAAACTCTGCCTGCATCGGCGAAGGCAAATGTGGAGGCGCTGTACAAACAATCGGAAAAGCTGCGATTTCTGATCGATTCTCTCGTAAAGCTTTCCAGACTGGAAAACGGGATCATTTCACTCTCCCCTCAGCAAGCAGCGCTGCAGCCGCTGCTTGAAAGCGTAGTAGAACAATATACTGCCAAGGCTTCTGAAAAAGGATTGTCTTTGCGACTGCAAGATACCGATGCTTTTGCTGTATTCGACTTCAAATGGACAGCGGAAGCGCTGGCTAATATCGTAGACAACGCCATCAAATATACAGAGCATGGCACCATTACTATTTCTGCCGTAAGCTATGAAATGTTTTCAAGGATCGATATATCGGATACCGGTTCAGGCATCCCGGAAAGTGAGCAAGCGAAGATATTTGCTCGCTTTTACCGCTCAAATAGTGTGCAGAAACAAGAAGGTGTGGGCATCGGCTTATACCTTGCCCGACAGATCATATCCGGCGAGGGCGGTTATATCAAGGTTGCTTCCGTTCCGGGAAAAGGAAGTACGTTTTCCATATTTCTGCCGAAATAACAACAATTCTATCAAAACTGTTAGATTTCATTTTCCGCTGGAAAGAATGTGGAAAGAAAAAGATGTGGTTGAGTATACCGGGCGCACCCGGATCTCTGACTGCGTTATAACCTCGTTCAAATCCGACATAAGCGCTGACAATAAAAACGGCTCAAAGTTCACCGTAAGCCTCAAGGTCATCAACCGGGTATCCGCAGAGTATGTGGCAAGCGGTGAGCAGATGATGTCCGCACAGGATGCCAACGCTTCAAAAAAGGTCAGCAAGTCGCAGACAAAATCGACTACGGCCGATGGTCTGCATACAACGGTGTCCCAGACTATTTCCTCCAGCGCGTATTCCTCTTATGTCAACAGCTATGCGAACAAGGCGGCAAGCAGCAGCGGGCCGTCTGGCCGCACGACAAGGGCCTACAGCGCCGCGTAAAGGAGTGAAGCTATGGAGGGGTTGAAACTCATCGACCTCGGAAATGAGGTCAGCTATATTGATGTTGACACGTCAAAGGTGCCTTATACGTTCTCCGTCAAGCTGGGCGACAGGACGTTTGCATTCAGCATCCGCTACAATGAGGTAGGCGGTTTCTTTACGGTAGATCTGTCGATTGCCAGCCCAGGTGAAGTGCTGGTGTACGGTGATATTGTGAGATATGGCCGACCGCTGTTCAACAGCGTGGAGGATGAGCGCTTCCCGGTGCCGGTCATTATGCCGCTGTGCCTGACCGGCGACGATATTTCGGAGGTCACATTTGAAAATTTCGGCAAAGAAGTTCGGCTGTACCTCTGGGAAAGGAATGCAGCGTGAAGTTTTGGAAGCGTCAAGCGACCTTGCAAATAGGGTCGAAGCGGTTTGGCATGGATGATCTCTATTTCAAGTTTACGGTGCCATTTGAGGACAGCGAAAAACTGGGAACAGCGACCATCGAAGCCTACAACCTATCTCCGGCCACTCGCAACAGCATCAAAAAAGGAATGCCGATTATCCTCAATGCAGGATATGAGGGGGACATAGGTGCTATATTCACCGGGAAAGTTTCACAGGTTTCGGACAAGCATAGCGGCACAGAGGTCATTACCACCATTGCGGCCGCTGAAGCTCTGGAAGAATGGCTCTCGAAAGAGGTCAACAAGACCTACACCGCCGGGAGCAAGGCCAGTGCCATTGTAAAAGACCTGCTCAACATTTTTGGGCTTGAGGTTGGAACGATGGAGCTGGCGGTGGATAAAGAATACCCGCGCGGCAAGGTCTGCAAGGGCAAGGTGAAAAATGTCCTGACGGAGATCGTTACCTCTGACTGCAAGAGCCGTTTCCTCATAAGAAACGGCATTGTTACCATCAATGACCCCAAAACAGGCACGAAAACAGGATATGTCCTCAGTGCTGAGTCAGGGTTGTTGAAGGCAGCGGAAGCCACAGACCGCACCGAAACGACGACCCGCCAAACGACCGTCAAGGATGGGAAAGAAAAGCAGGAGGTCACTTATAAGCGGGAATGCCTGCTGAACTACCATCTGGCCCCGGCGGATGTGGTGAAAATAAAGTCGGATACTCTGAATGGAAACCACCTTATCAAAGGCGGTCAGCATACAGGATGCCCGGATGGCGACTGGAAAACAACGATTGAGGTGAAGCCTGTATGAACGGCAAAAGAGAATATGACCTGAGAGATCAGGAGCGCCGTGAACAGGCGGCCAATGTCCGCGTTGGAGCCTTGTGCCGGGTGGAAAAATTTGACCCTGCGGCCATGCGGGTTGATGTGCAGCCGCTTTCCAAAGCACTGGATGCCGGCGTGTATCGTACCCAGCCGCAGATTTTGTCTGTCCCGGTCGCGCTGGTTCGGGGCGGCGGCTTTGTCCTGCGCCCCTGCTACAAAGCGGGGGATGTTGGGGTGCTGCTCTATATCGACCACGATATTGACCGCATTGCGGCATCTGGAGAAGAAAGCGAGCCGAACACGGAACGCAACCACTCTGATGAAGATGCCGTTTTTATCGGTGCATTTGTGCCGGCATCTAACCCGCTGTCTGGACTGCCGGACAACTGCCTTGTGATGGCGACCGAGGGCGGCGGGATCTATGTGGCAGTGAAACAGGACAAGGTGGAAATCAAGGGCGATGTGGAAGTTCAGGGCAAAGTTAAAGTCCGGGATGACGTGATCGCCAAAACGATAAGCCTTGTCAACCACAAACACACGGACAGCAGGAACGGCAACACGTCGGCCCCGCTGCCCTGAGGAGGGGAAGAATGGCAAACATTACTGTTCTGGCATTGGATCCTCAAACAGGAGATTTGTGCTTTGATGCCAATGGGATGCTGATGCTCCGTGAGGATGCAGAAGCGATCGCGCAAAACGTCAGAAACAATCTTCTGACATGGAAAGGCGAATTTCCACTCAATACCGATCATGGAACCGACTGGGAACGTGTTGTGCAGCAGCCCCGCAGTGAAGCGGTGGATGAAGCGGACAGCGTTGTGCGGTCGAGCATTTTTCAGGAACCGTATGTGCAGGAAATCAGTTCTCTTTCCATGACGGCCGATGGCCGGGCGCTAGGTGTGGAATTTTCGGGTGTCCTGTACAATGGCGAAACAATCAGAGTGGAGGTGAACACTGGTGGATGAATACGGATGGGGCCTGACCTCAGCTGGTTTCCGCCGCCCGACATACAATGAACTGCTGGATGCTCTGGAGCATAAAGCGAGGGAATTGTTTGGGGCAACGGCGAACCTGACCGTCAGAAGCCCTCTCGGCCTGTTCCTGCGCATTTTTGCATGGATACTCAATATCCTGTTCTCTGTGCTGGAAGATGTCTACAACAGCCGCTTTGTGGACACAGCGGTTGGCACCTCGCTGCTGAACCTCGGTAGAGCCATCGGCCTACGTGTGCTGTCTGCCCAGAAAGCCAGCGGCTATATCATGGTGACTGGCCCGCCGGGGGTCATAGTACCGGCGGGATGGCTGGTTGAAACTGCGGCCGGCATCCAGTTCTTTGCTGTTTCGGATACTGAAATTGGTGCAGAGGGTACGGTCATGGTGCCGTTCCGCTGCACAAGCACTGGCCCGGATGGTAATGTGGCGGCGGATACGATCACCACCATCACAAACCCCGGCTCGGTAGCCGGTATTACGGCTGTAACAAACCCGGCGGCGTTTACTGGCGGTAGAGAACGGGAAACGGATGAAGAATTCCGCGACCGCTACTATGCCAGCGTGGACTATGCCGGCGGAGTGAATGCGGACAGCATCCGTGCCGCCCTGCTCCAGAATGTTGATGGAATCATGGAAGCAAAGGTGTTTGAAAATGATACTGATGATGTGGATGACTACGGCCTGCCGCCGCACAGCATTGAAGCTGTTGTTTACGGCGGTCTGGACAGCGACATTGCGCAGATCATTTACAAAGAACTGGGTGCCGGCATACAGACGACCGGCCAGAAAGTGATTGAGGTTATCACCGCTTCCGGAGCAACAAAGGCAATTCACTTCAACCGGCCGCACCCGGTACCTGTCTATGTGAAAGTGGTCGGGCTGTCTACCAGCGGGGACTTCCCCCATGATGGAGTAGACCAGCTCAGAGCGGCTATTGTCGCATACATCGGCGACAACGAAAGCGGCGGGGTGAGCATCGGCGAAACTTTGTATCACCAGCGGCTTCCGGCGGTGCTGTACAAGGTTCCCGGTGTTTTGGATTTCGATGTACTGATCGGTACGGATGCGGAAAATCTTCAGGCGGATAACATCCCGGTGGATAGCCGCTCCAAGGTTGTCACGGATGATGGGATGGTGACCATCGATGCGTGAATACGGCTATCTTGAAAAGATGCTGGACATACTGACAGACCCCTATACCCACCGGGATCTACAGAATGTCCGAAAAAACCGTAAGCTGGAAACGAACATCGGAAAACTGTTTTCCCTGCTGGCAGATGGCTTTGAGGTCATCCATAAAAATGCCGAACTGGTTCGGCTGTGGGATGACCTTGAAAATGCTGAGGGCGCAGTCCTTGACCGCTATGGAGCCAACTTTGGTGTACAGCGCGGTGCAGCAAGTGATGCCCTCTACCGAATTTTAATCCGGGTCAAGATGCTGGCACAGCTTTCCGGCGGCGATGGCGATACCGTCATCCGGGCAGCGGGGGAGCTGCTGGGTGTTCAGTTTTCGGATATCGAGTTGCAGGACGTGTACCCTGCAAAGGTCGCACTGTATGTGGATCAAAGCTTGCTTTCTGAGGAACGGCTGGCGCTGATAGATCAGATTGCAGTTGCCCTCAAGCGTATTCTGACCGCCGGTGTTGGCCTACGCCTGTATCTGCGGACCTACCGCACATACCGCTATGACCTGAACATTGGTCACGGCGCGATGGTAAATGTGGTTCGCTGGCTTCCTCCCGTTTCACAGGACCGCAGCAGCCGGGCAGATTTCAAAATCGGCCACGGCGGCTTTACCGAAGCTGATTTCTATCCGCCGATTGTTGGAAAAGACCGGCTGTTTGAAAGCCGCTTTGAAACATCAAGAGGAACCTATCTGCCGCCTGTGATCGAGGGCGTATACCCTGACACTGTGCAGACGGCCACCATGGCGCATGAGGGCGTGCGTGGCGCTGTTTACCATACACACCTCAAGCCCAGAAGAATTGATTAAGGAGAGAGCTTATGGCGAAATATGAAGACGGCAGCTATGGGTCTGCCGCCGGCATTGCCCTGATCGCAAAGGTTCTTGCTGGCCGCTGTGCGATGAAATACACGCGGGTGGCCGTGGGCAAGGGCAATATCCCGGACGACAAGACCCCGAAAACCATGACGGAGCCTGCCGATTATGTCATGGATGCCGTGATTGCGGGCATCACCAACCCGGTGGATGGTGAGTGCCAGGTCACGGTGCAGATCAACTCGGCAAATGTGGACAAGGGCTTCTACTGCACGGCGGTTGTCCTTTATGCAGAAGACCCCGATGAGGGCGAAGTCCCTTATACCTATCTTGTGCTGGAAAATGAACCTGAATGGATCCGCCCGGCAAGTTCGATTGTGGGCAAGCTGGCTACCATTGATCTGATCGCCGCCGTTGGTGATGTTGATACCGTGACGGCGGCAATCGACCCGGAAGCCATTGCAACGGTGGCGGCAGTAAATGACCTGCTCCAGCGGCACAATGAAGACCCGGAAGCTCATGCCGGCATCATCATGGATGCAGTGGGTTCCGCCATGAAGAAGCTGGAGGAGTCCGGTCAGATCATGGATCAGAAGACTGTTGAGACTATGATTCGCAAGGAGATTGCGGAACATGGCAGCGGTGGGTACTACGGTACATACTTTCTGACGTTGGCTGCATCGGGCTGGGAACAGGCTGATGAAGAAAGCCCGGACTACAGCTATATCTATACCGCAGAACTTCCCGACAGTACGAGCGCCCTCATTCCGAGCGGCGCACCTCTGCTGGGAAGTTTTCATATTGCCGAAGATGCGGGTGTCGTGAACGGATGCGAAACCGGGGATGGAGTGGTGAAATTCTACTCCAAGGAAGTCCCCGCCGCAGACATTTCCACTTGCATCATTCTGTTTGGCAAGGGAGGGGGTGGAGAGAGTGACTTGACCGTTGCGACCCGCGAACAGCTGGGACACGTTAAGATTGGTAACGGAATCGAAGTGACCGAAGACGGCACGATTTCGGCCAATGCAAAGGTGTCCGAAGATCAGATTGCAACTTCGGATGATACTTCCGAAATGCTGAAAGAAATTTATGGTGAGTAAATCACAGAAAATTTAGGAGGAAAACTACTATGGCTTACAATGAGAAACATCTGGTAAAACTGGCTGACCTGAAGGCACTGGGTACCAAGCAGAAAGAGGTCGCCGATGCTCTGGCGGCGCGTGTTGATACTCTGGAGAATGTTGGCTCTCAGGCCAACGTCCTTGAGGGTGTCAAGGTGAACGGCACTGCGCTGGCTATTGCCAATAAGATGGTTGACATCCTGATCGCCACTGGCTCCAAGAACGGCAGCATTTCCGTGAACGGTGCTGATGTTGCCATCAAGGGGCTGGCCGCTCTGGCTTTCAAGGCAAAGGTTTCTCAGTCGGATCTCGATGACGCGCTGGCTGCTGTTCTGGAGGGCAAGGCTGACAAGGCAACTACTCTGGACGGTTACGGCATTACTAATGCCTACACCAAGGATGAGATCAACGCCAAGATCAGCGCTGTCTATAAGCCTGCTGGCTCTGTGGCCTTTGCTGAACTGCCTTCTCTGTCTGAGAGCATTCTGGGCAATGTGTACAATGTCACCGATGCTTTCACTACTACCGCCAACTTTGTTGAGGACGCGGGCAACAAACATCCCAAGGGCACCAATGTCGTGGTGGTCAAGGTCGGCGATGCCTATAAGTACGATGTGCTGGCCGGTTTCGTTGATCTGTCCGGTTATGTTGAAAAGGAAGCAGGCAAGGGCCTGTCTGACGAGAACTTCACTGCGGCCCTCAAGGATAAGCTGGACGGCATTGCGGCTGGCGCAAACAAGTATGTCCATCCCACCCACACCGCTGCTGCGAGCGGCTTGTACAAGACCACCGTGGATGAAGAGGGCCATGTGACCGCCACCACTCCTGTGACCAAGGATGACATCACCAAGCTGGGCATCCCTGCGCAGGATACCACCTATGACGAGGCTACCACTGCCAAGGCTGGCCTGATGTCCGCTGCGGATAAGACCAAGCTGGATGGCATGGGCGCCACCATCAATAAGGCCATTGCGGACCACACGGCTACCGATGCCGAGGTGTCCGAGATGCTGGCCGAGGTATACGGCGAGTAAGTTCATAAGCATGGATAGCGGCGGGGATGTCCCGCCGCTTCCTTTTTTCGGGAGGTGATCCTATTGAGCGAAAAGCTCACGACCCTTTCCCAGCTTCGGGCTGTGTCCCAGAAGTCAAAAGATCGGGCGGCACAGGTGGCTGATGCCGCGGCCGCTGCTTTGGATGAAATGGATGGAGTAAAAGCGGATAAAACGGAGTTCGTTTCTTTTTCTATCCCTGCAACTGGCTGGAAAACTGACAGCAGTGTTCCCGGCTATACGAACTACATCGACATTGCAATCAGCGGCTTAACGGCGGCTGACTATGTGGCGGTGGATGTTGCCCCGTCCAGTAGCGCAGTGGCACGAGCGGCAAATTTTGTTGCGACCGAAAGCCGTGCCGGCATCCTCCGGCTTCGTGCGGCATCGGTGCCAACAGCTACGATTTCGGCGCAGTACCACATCATCACGGCCGCAACAGCGGCAAAGGAGGGTTAATCTTATGGCATGGGGTCCTTTTAATGCTGGCGGTGGCGGCGGTTCGTCCGGCGGCACTGCGGCAGATATTTCCTACGACAACAGCAAGTCCGGCATTTCGGCGGCGAATGTGCAGGAAGCCATTGATGCGCTTTCTGTGCTGACCCTGACGATTCAGGCCGTGCCCGCCCAGAGCGGGAGCCTGACCTATACCGGCTCCACCCAGAGTCCCACATGGAAAGGCTATGACAGCAGCATGATGACGATCGGGGGCGTGACCTCCGGCATCAATGCTGGCACCTATACGGCCACGTTTACGCCCATCGGCAAGTATGTCTGGACGGACGGCACGCAGGAAGCCAAGAGTGTGTCGTGGACGATTGGCCGAGCCGAGGTCAAGAATGTGCCGGCACAGACCGGCAGCGTGACCTATAATGGCTCGGCGCAGTCCCCGTCGTGGAGCAACTATAACAGTTCTCAGCTGACGATCGGCGGCACGAGCAGCGCAACCAACGCTGGCAGCTACAGCGCCACCTTTACCCCGACTTCCAATTATAAGTGGTCGGATGGGACGACTACGGCCAAGAGCGCTTCGTGGACGATCGGCAAGGCGACCGGCAGTATTACGCTGTCCGCAAGCAGTCTGAGCCTGACCTACCCGAAAACCTCTGGCACCATCACTGTTACGCGGCCTGGCAGCGGTACGGTGACCGCATCCTCTGGCAGTACTAACATTGCAACGGTAAGTGTTTCCGGCACCACCATCACGGTGACCGCAAAGGCGACCGGCAGTGCCACTATTACGGTCAATGTGGGTGCAGATACCAACTATACTGCACCGTCCAGCAAGACGTTCACGGTGGCCGTTACGCTGGTGTCCAAAACGCTCAGCAGCAACAGTTGGGCAGTCATCAAGGCCGTCAGCGATGCTGGGCAGGGTGCAAACTACTGGTCTGTTGGTGCCACGAAGTCCGTGACCATCAATGGCAAGGTGGGTGCGACTACGATCTCCAGCTTGAAAGTTGATGCCTTTATCATCGGTTTCAACCACAATTCCGGCAAGGAGGGCAGCAACCGCATCCACTTCCTGTTGGGTAAGATCAGCGGCAAGTTTGTTGGTCTGGTGGATAGCAGCTACGGCAGCACGACTTCCACGTCTGGCGCATTCACGATGAACACCAGCAACACGAACTCTGGCGGCTGGGGAAGCAGTCAGATGCGAAGCAAGGTACTGGGGAGCGCAAGCTCTCCCACCAGCCCGACCGCGAACACGCTGATGGCCGCACTTCCCTCTGATCTGCGGGCAGTGATGAAGTCCTGCACGAAGTATACGGATAATAAGGGCGGCGGCAATACCGCCAGCAACGTGTCCTCTACCACGGATTATCTGTTCCTGCTGTCCGAGTATGAGGTTTTTGCAACGCACCAGTATTGCAATGATGCGGAGCCGAACTATCAGGCACAGTACGATTACTTCAAAGCGGGTAACAGCAAAGTTGCCAATAAACATTCCGCCACCGGAACGGCGGCGGTCTGGTGGCTGCGGTCGCCGAACTACAGCTACATCTACGCCGCCATCTCCTTCTGCGAGGTTTCGTCGTCGGGGTCGTTGGACTA
>OLZF01002219.1_pt1 | contig 10786 bp, 12 predicted proteins | sample 1674391 | NCBI WGS metagenome assembly OLZF01 (sample SAMEA103958166, study PRJEB25191) | human gut metagenome | biome: human-associated habitat [ENVO:00009003]; feature: intestine environment [ENVO:2100002]; material: feces | place: Germany | collected 2013/2015
ATTTTATTATGAAATCCTTGAGAATAAGTTGTCAACTTTTTTTATACCACACCATCCTTCCGTATCATGGTATCCCTGGGGTACGGCATGGACGGGAGACAGATACGCAAGACAACCACATACACGCCGCCGGAGGGCGTCACGCCCGGCAAGGCGGAAAAGCTGGCTACAGCCTTTGCCTACGAGTTTGAGAAGCAGTGCCGGGGCATGGTAAACTTCAATGAGAATATCCGCTTTTCCGAGCTGGCGGATTGGTATTACGACCAGATAGCGGTGCATAAGCTGAAGCCGATGACGCTCTACTGCAACCGGAAGATCATAGACACTTATGTACTGCCGTACATCGGCAATATGAAGTTAAAGGACATCAACACGGCTCGGATCGATAAGCTGTTCAACGAACTGCACCGGGACGGGCGGAAGCGCGAGACTTACCGCCTGCGGGACCCGGAGCTGATACCGGAGGGGACGCGCAGGCCGGTGTCCAGGAAGTCCGGCGTGAACCTGAACACAGTCAAAAGCTGTGTGGACGGCATCCCGGTGCTGAAGGACACGGCGCAGCGGCTGGCGGACGCCATCGGCAGGAAACTGAATGACGCATTCATCCGGGAGGAAGCGGGCGGCGGGCTGGACGTGGGCACCATCAAGCGCGTCCGCACGGCCCTGTCGCCAATCTTTTCCACAGCAGTGAAAAAGGAGCTGCTGCTGAAGAACCCGGTCACCCATGCCACAACGCCCGGTTCGGAGCCAAAGGAGAAAGAATTCCTGGACGCAGGACAGTGCCGGGAGCTGCTCGGCTTCCTGCATGAGATGACGAACCCACAGCTCCCGAGGGCAATTGAACTGCTGTTCTACACGGGGCTGCGCGTGGGCGAGCTGACTGCTCTGCACTGGAATGAGGTCGATTTGGAAAAAGCCATGGTAACCGTAAAATATAACCTCTACCGTCTGGATGGCGAATACTGGCTTTCTACGCCCAAGACGAAGAGCAGCACCAGGGTGGTGGCTCTGCCGCCGCAGGCAGTGAAGCTCCTGCGGGAGCAGAAGGAATGGCAGGAGCGGCGCAGGCAGGAGGTCGGGGATAAGTGGATAGACCGTGGGGCTGTGTTCACGGGGCAGTACGGGGAATACATGAGCAAGAACTACATCAACCTGCAGTTCAAACGATTGCTGAAAAAGCATGATTTCCCTAACATACACATCCATGACCTCCGCCACGCAAAGGCCTCACTGCTGATAAACATGGGCATACCAACGAAAGTCATCTCCGAACATCTCGGCCACTGCGACACCCGGACAACGGAAAATATCTACGCCCATGTGTTTGCGGAGACGCTGGCGCAGACTTCGGACGCTATCAGCCAGGCACTGGCAGGGGCGGGAGAGGAAGAGATACAGCATTAGGAGGCATAGGCACAGAAAACACCAGGGTTCCCGCACAGGTACAGATTAGCGGGAACTTTGGTGTTTATTGGTTGTTTAAATCCCCAAAACGGGATGGTACGAAGCGGAACGAAACACATCTTGGAGTGCCACGAAACCGCATGAAACGGGGATATTCCAACGATAGGAAACCCTATGAATGATTGGAAGTGGTGCTTGAGAAAGAGAACATTAACACGATGGATTCCAAAGGAGAGGTGCTGCTTACCATTATGGCGAGCCTTGCACAGCAGGAAAGCCAGTCCTTGAGCCAGAACATTAAATTGGGATTGCAGTACCGATACCAAAACGGCGAGGTGCAGGTCAACCACAACCGTTTCCTCGGATACACAAAAGACGAGGATGGACATTTGATCATTGAACCTACGGAAGCAGAGGTTGTAAAACGCATCTACCGGGAGTATCTGGAGGGCAGTAGTCTGCTCCAGATAGGAAGAGGGCTTGAGGCGGATGGAATCCTGACGGCGGCGGGAAAAGCGAAGTGGCGTCCAGAAACGCTGCGGAAGATTTTGCAGAACGAGAAGTACATTGGGGATGCCCTTTTACAGAAAACTTATACGGTGGATTTCCTTAATAAAAAGCGAGTACAGAACAACGGGATTGTCCCTCAGTATTATGTGGAAAACAGCCATTCCCCTATCATTCCCCGTGATCTCTATATGCAGGTGCAGGAGGAAATGGTGCGGCGGGCAAACCTTTACAGTGGGGAGAGACGGAAGAAGCGAGTCTATAGTAGCAAGTACGCTTTATCCAGTATTGTATATTGTCCAAAATGCGGTGATATTTACCGCAGGATTGCATGGAATAACCGCGGGAAACACTCCACAGTCTGGAGATGTTGCACCCGTGTGGAGCATGGTCCGTCCGCTTGTGATGCTCCGACCATTCAGGAATCAGAATTGCAGGCGGCTGTGGTGCAGGCAATCAATATGGCCCTTGGAAACAGGGACAGTATGATGGCTGCCCTGCAGGAGAACGTGGAGGCGGTTATTCGGCAGGAGGATGAATCCTCGGTGGAGGGCATTGAGGCAAAGCTGGAGGAGTTGCAAAAAGAGCTGCTGAAGCAGGCGAACTCCAAAAAAGACTATAATGGCATAGCCGAAGAAATCCATCGCCTGCGGGATTTGAAGCAGAACGCTTTGGTGGCAAGTGCTGAACGGGAGGGCTTGAAAAAGCGGATTGCTGAGAGGCGAGAATTTCTGGATAGCCAGGCAAAGGAGGTCTTGGAGTATGATGAGCAGCTTGTGCGGCGATTGATTGAAAAGGTCACGGTCTACGATGAACGGTTTGAGGTAGAATTCAAATCCGGGATGACGGTGGATGTGGAGAGATAGGGCAGAAAAAATTGTGAGAACGGCACCTTGCAGAGATGCAGGGTGTTTTCTTGATTTTAATGAATTTTCAGTAAACTATCATAGAGGCATCTTGTGTTTATCAACCAGATGGTTTATAATAAAATGGTAAGAGAAGACGCTATTTGGAGATTAAAAAAAACTGAATGAAAAAATACTTAGAACTTGACAAGGAGGAAAATCAATGAATGAGATTTTAAAAGTTTTGGGAAAGATAATATCTAAAATCACACTGTCATTTACATATTCCTCAAAAGGGAAAGAGAGTGGTAAAGAAGATAAAGGACAGTCTGTAAATGTGTATGTAAATAATTATGGAAATAATAGCATTAAAAAAATAGGGAAGATAGATATTCTGAGCGGTATTGATAATATATATGCAAATGAAATAGTAAAAGACATAGTTGCAAAGGTTGAATTTACAGATGGTACCCCGGCTTCTTTTTTAGAGATTGAGTTTAGTGTTGAAAATTTATATGGTCCTGTAACAAAAAAGACAGATAAAGACGGTGTAGTCTCATTTCATGATATGCGGCTTAAGGAAGCAGGAAATCATAGGTTCTGCATTAAAGGAATAGAAGGATTTGTTTATAGAGACTTAATAGTGGTTAAGGATAATCCTGTAGAACTGAAATTCCTAAGTCAACCACAAGATGTTGCTTCTAAAGAAGTATTAAATGAAGTGGTGGTGCAGGCTATTTATCAGTCAGGTTCCGTAGCTGAAAATGTGCAAATAAAATTAGATATAAGCAAAGAAGGTGTAAGTTGGGCTGGGACAAGAGCAAAAAATACGAATAAAGAAGGAATAGTGTGCTTTGACAATCTTATTTTTACCAAGACTGGAAATTATAAGCTAAAAGCGATGTGCGAACATACATTTTTATATTCTGAACCATTTCATATTTTTGCACCGGGAGTCTGTATGGATTTCGAGAAATGTGAGGCAGGTTCTAAGGAAGAGGTAGAAGCTTTTCTAACAGCGTTATTAGAAAAGCAATCTGAAGGAGATGTAATTAAATATAATGGGGAGGAATATTGAATATGGATATTACATTTAAACCGAAAGAACTAAAGCCGGCAAGGGATAGGAAGAATATGAATGCTATATTTCTTGATAAAGAATTTGAGAGAAAAGTTTTATTACATATTATAACAAATTCTTTGCAAAAAAATATGTCTCCCTGTTTTCTGGCCATTGAAGGTAAAATGGGTGAAGGAAAAACTGTTCAGACAATTAATACCTGTTTTAAACATGGCATTCATCCATATTATTTTTCAAGTTCACAACTAGCAGGGAATTTAGAAGGAGATTCTATAAAAGAATTAGAAGCTACTTATAATTATCTTTTAGAACATGATAAAGAAGATAGTTTTAGTGTAATTATAATTGACGATTTTCATTTGAGTATTGCATCATGTGATGAAAGTACTTCAAAAACAGTTAATTCACAGATATTAACGGATTATCTAATGAGCATAGCTGATACGACTAAAGCTACTCCTGGCAAGAAAATTCCTTTTATACTGGTTGCCAATACGTTTGAACAGCTATATTCACCACTGACCAGAGATGGAAGAATGAAGTTATTTAAATGGGAACCATCGAAAGAGCAGAAAAGAAGTATTATATATCAGATGTATAATGATATTTTGATTGAAGGAGTATCTACTGAATTTGAGGAATTTGTGGAAGATAATATTAATGAGTCACTATCTTTCTTTGGAGAAGTGAAGAATGATATTTATACAGATATGGTAGAAAATTATTTAAAAGAAGAGATTTTTGCAGATTTATATGAAATAACCAAGAAGTTCAATAATGATTTACTTCTTTATGATAAAAAATTTGTGGAGGTAGGAACCATCAAGAGACTTGCGGAAATTCGTAAATTAGAATATAGGGTTCAGACAGTAAGGGAGAGGTCAAAATGTTAGAAGTAAAAACGGGAATTGATACAGGCTTAGATGTAATGGTAAAGCCTAGATTAAACATTTTGTATATGGTTATATATGAGTTGGCAGAACAGTTTGGTGCAAATTCTAGCTGCTTAGAAACAATAAGGAAAGGAATATTAGATAAGCAATACATAAAAAAAATTACTCTTCGTTATTACAACGGAGATAATGAAATTGTGGGTGAGATTTATTTTGAAATTGACTGGGAAAAATACGAAATAAATGCAGCGGATGATAAAGGGGCAGAATTTAAAATAAATTGTAAGAGATCTACTTATTCGCAAATTTCTGAAATGGGTGAGGAAATTATAAAGTATGTTAATAAAATGAGGCATGACTTAGATATAGTAAAAATTAAGCCATGGTACAATACCATTACATGTAAACCAGGAGATAGTATTCAAGAAAAAGAAATTGATGAGTATTTAGGCTTATCTTCGGGAAAGGAAGAGGCTAGTTATAATATTTCACCAGAATTTCAACATAATTTTGAATTGGTATTCGGAATGCTTGATGAATTAACAATTGGAATTAGGCGTAAATGATATTTTGAAAATTAGGATTAATTTTGAGGATCAGAAATGACGACATCTAACATGGTTATAGAATTGTGTAAAAAAATGAATATCAGCATTTCAGAGTTGGCAAGACGTATCGGTCAGTCTCCGCAAAATTTCAATAAGAAACTAAAGCGGGGTACGGTTTCTTCTAAGGAAATGGCGGAAATTGCAGAGGCATTAGATGTCGACTATGAGCAGGTATTTATTTTGCCAGATGGTGAGAAGATTAAATTTAATTAAGAAAGAAAAGATGTGAGAAGTTATGGAACGAAATTTATTAGTCGGAAACGGTATTAATATCCAGTTTGGCGGAATTGATGTGTACTCTGGCTCTGCTACGATGAATCGAGTTGTCGAAAATATAAAAGCAGGAAAGTATACAGCTTTAACGGAAAATAACTTATCTATAGACGAACAATATGAATTGTTAGATAAGATGGTTAAAGTGATTGATCAAATAAAAGCCGGTAAATGTAGAAGCAAAGCGGATGGGCTATTTATGCTTATGGAATTGGATAGAATAAAAAGAACATATCCTGATAGCAGTAGCATCACTTCGGTGTTCTTAGAAGACTATTTTTTGGCATTTGAGATTTTTAACAATGGGTTTAAGGCTAAAGATGGTGAAGAACAAAGCGAATTATATAGAAAGATTATATTTACACTACTTCGCCAGATTATAGTTGATGGAATATATAACGAGGGTGCTATCAATGATGTGTATAAAAGTTTCTATCCAGGGATGAGTACATATCTTAATAGATTCTCCAATATTTTTACAACAAACTATGATTACAATTTGGAAAATTCGTTGGGGAGTGCAGATAAAGTGTGCCATCTTCATGGTGAATTTGGAAAATTGGCTCCGGAGTATGATGTCACGAGCTTGTATTATGCAGCTCATAAGGCAGAATGTGACACGTTAATATCTAAAAAGATCACTAGTATGGATCATATATACAGCGATGCGGTTATGAGTTGGTCATGGTTGGACAAATATGGAGAGTTGATTGAACCTGATACAAAGCGAAAAGAAGAACTTTTTAAATCTATCGGTGGACAGTTGGAAATCGTAGGATTAGCACCAGCAAATGACGAGCATTTGTTTTTGATGATTAGTAATAATCCGAAGATAAAGTCGGTTGTGTATTATTACCTTAAAGATGAAGATAGATTTGAATTGCCGAATCATATTAAAAAACTTGTAACATACAAAAAGGTAGAAAAACTCTGGGATTCTATGAAATAAGGAAAGAGAGAGTTTGATATGTTCGCTCCTACGACCGCAATGCTAACAATAGCGGTGGATTAGGTAGGACGGAGTGAGAGGGCATTTGACGTACTTCCTATCCTCTCGTGCCATGTTGAAACAGTCGCTCTGCTGACGAGAAAAGCCCAGTAAATCAAAGGATTCCGCCGATTTGGGGCGAAAATGGATGTGTGTTTCTGCTTCCGCAGAATGGGTATGAGGGAATTGATTTACCCAGGGGGATAGGCTGTGGGTAGAGCGAGAGTTATCTTTTGGCGAAAGTCTATTATTTGGCAAAACAATTCGGCATTATATTGGGGGAGTGTAATGTTGTCACGAGTATTACATTTAGCATTGATTTGAGACAGAAAGAGTCGGTGTTGTAGAACCTAAAGAAAGAGTGCCATTGTTAGCACTCTTTCTCTAGGTTTTGGTGTTTTCTATACTTCTGATTTTTGCTGTTTGGCTTGTTGGGAATTGTGCGCTCAATCAGTTTCTGCTCTAGGGCAGGGTTCAGATAGTTTTTGCGGAAAGTCGGTTTGTGAGAAAGTCCGAGCCGTTCCATAAGATCTGTAGCCGAGAGCGTTTCATCGCCGAGAGCGGAGAGAATCCGCTCAATCGGCGTTTTATCTTGATCGGTTACTTGGTCGCTATCTTGATCGGTACTGCGACCAATTACCGTAATCTCCGTCAGGCTGTCTCGGATGATCTCAAGTATCAATTCTACAAATCCTGCGCTGTCTGCCTGCTTGTTGGCGGCACCGAGAGCATCGTAGTACTCTTTCTGACGTGACTGAATAAGTTCTTCAATCGGCAGCCAGAAGAACATTTCTTTCCACTTGCCGAGCAGGAGACTGTGCCACATCCGTCCCATGCGGCCGTTACCATCTGCAAAGGGATGGATGAATTCGAACTCATAATGAAAGATGGCACTTTTAATTAGCGGGTGAAGCTCCGACTTCTGATACCATGCAAACAGGTTTTGTATATGCTCTGGCACGAATTCCGCCGGAGGAGCCATGTGTGACGGGAAGGAAACTTGCCTGTGATACTTACGGAGGCATCGGCAGGCTTGGCGGCGGTGCGCTGTCCGGGAAAGATCCAAGTAAGGTAGACCGCTCGGCTGCGTATATGGCGCGGAAGATTGCCCGTGACATTGTGCAGGCTGGATATGCGGAGCAGTGTGAAATTCAGATTGCCTACGCCATCGGGATGGAACATCCGGTGTCAGTCAACGTGGACTGCTTTGGTACAGAGTTCCAGCCGCTGGATTTCATTCAGGCTTATGTGGAGGACAGCTATGATCTGACACCAAGGGGGATTATTAACCGGCTGCATCTTCTGGATGTGGATTACAACCTGGTATCCGCCTACGGACACTTTGGGAAACCTGGACTTCCGTGGGAGGAATAAAAAAGGCTTCCGTGGTTGGAAGCCTGTGAAATAAAAATTAATTATCTGAGAAAAGTTGCGAAAGCAGATAATCAATATCCGTTGAGAATTGTGGATGGTGTCCGTTGGCATATGCGTCAAGATATGCCTGACAATCATCCACGATTGTTTTTGTGTTTTTATCGATGATGGTTTGAATCAGTGTGGCAAATTGGTTACCTTCGGTGCGATACCGTCTGAGATATTGTTTGGTAACGGGAAACATTTTTATGTAGTGCAGGCCATGCCTGTTTTTAGGGCGTGTGGTAGGTCTGGGAGGTAAGGCAAAATACTGATCCTTGGGTGCTGCGGCAGGAATGTTGGAACGAATCGGAACAGCAAAATCACAGTTCTTCCCTTTGTATTTCAAACGAATTACAAGTACATAGGGGCGTTTGGATTTCGTAAGAATCTCTGGATCGTTTTTATATTTATCAAAAAGTGTTGTGTCGATGGAAACAAGTCTCATAACAATGATATCCTCCCGTAAAAACAAAGGGCCTGCCTTGCGGCAAGCCCTTCTACAAGTAAGCGATATTCTACGCTTTGCAGCACCCCGTCGCTTGCGGAAGCTAAACATACACGTTCATGATATTCTTGCCGTCATGACCGGCGAGCACTTGGCTCACTATTATTATACTCAAATTGCACCGAAATAGCAACGGATTGAAAAAATTTTTTTGAAGATGGGAGGTGGAGCAACCAGCAGGCATTGTGTAAACAGTGTCATGATAAAAAGACGCGGGCGGAAGATAACAATCCAACTTATAGATATTGATTTAGAGGACATCAAAGGCGATGTTCTTTTTTATTTGGAGGTTTGATGAAAGACACTGTATCAATGAATATAAATGGGTATCACACGGATGCGCCTGTGTATACGTTACTTGATGCCGAGGATTACGCAAAGGTATGTCATTGGAAATGGCAGCAGGCAAAGAGTGGGTACGCCAGACGAAATATTCAGATAACATTGCCTGATGGAAGTAAGAAATGGAAAATAATGCTGTTGCATCGAGTAATCTTAGGCGTTGAATGGGAATCAGAAGAGGGGACATGTGTAGATCACATGAATGGGAATCGGCTAGATAATAGAAAATGTAATTTGCGTATTGTTACTATGAAACAAAAACTATCGGATAGCCAAAAAAGCGCAAACTATCCCTATCATCTTTTAAGAATGATTTATTCATTTTACATTTATGCGGGAACTGCCTCTTTTGGTGGTTCCCATCCTAATGCTTTCAACTTCTTTAAGTATGCATGGATCTTCCGCTCTGCATTAAACTGATTGTAGTATTCTGCCCCAAGATCCTGATATTTCACACCGTCTTTCAGGATATGATAAATCGCTATTAAGATCGAATGTGCCACTGCTACATATGCACGTTTCTTGCCACGGTGGGTACTGATCCGTTTAAACTGGGCATGGAAATAGGAACTTTTATGTCTTACCGCTGCATGTGCACATAATACCAGCGTGGATTTCAGCAATGCATTTCCTTTCCGGATCTTTCCACTTTTCCGTTTCTTTGCACTCACATTGTCCCCCGGACATAACCCTGCCCACGATGAGATATGACGGTCGCTGGGAAATCTTTCCATATCTGTTCCGATGACAGCTATGATTGTCTGTGCACTGGTGTTACCAATTCCTGTAACATCCTGGATCACCTGGGATGCCTGTTTTTCCTCTGGTTTCATAAAGTTGTCAATCTCATCGTTCAGGTTTTCAATATGAACGTTTAATTCATCCAGATGCTGGAGCAGCTCCTTTAACATCCTTCTCTGCAAAGGGCTCATGAATCCCTTCAGATCATCAAGGATCTGCTCTTTCGATGCTTTCAGGTTATGGGCGATCAGTTTTTCTTCATACATCTCATCATATTTTTTCTCATCAATCTCATTTCCTGACAGGATGTATTCCAGGATCTTTCTGGCACTTTTCCCATTGATATTTGTCACGGTTCCTGACAGTTTGATATTGGCTCCTTCGAGCATCTTTTGCAGTCGGTTCAGTTCCCGCGTACGTTCTCCAACGAGACTTTTCCGATACTGTACCAGTTCACGCAGTTCTCTCTGATCCTTACTCGGGATATAACTCGGCTGAAGTAATCCGTGCTGGAGCAGTTCTGCGATCCATTCTGCATCCTTTACATCTGTCTTTCGTCCTGGTACGGCTTTCATATGTGCCGGATTCACTACAATCGCATGAAGACCATAGGATTCCATGATGTTATACAATGGTTTCCAGTAAGAGCCGGTGCTTTCCATCGCAACGATCTCACATTCATTTTTTTGCAGCCATTCTGCCAGTTCCATCAGTTCCCGGGTGGTCGCACCGAATTCCCGGAGTTCTTTCTTGCGTTTATGGTTCAGACAGGCAACAATCAGTTTTTTGTGTACATCAATACCACAACAAATGTCGTAAATTTTATCCATATCAATACCTCCGGATCTTATTTACGGCACGGTACTCTGTCTTTTGTCAGTTTACTGTACGTCCTTTCGCCAGAAATGGCTGGACAGATGGTGGTGCAAATGAGAGTACCGGAAATCAATTTAGCTCACGGGCTACAGGCCCAAGCCGCTAACGATCTTTACCGTTACTTTTAGTATAACGGATGACACATCTGTTCTACAATCTTTTCTAAACAAAAAAGATATCATTTCCGATGTACCATAACTTACATAGGAAACAATATCTTTTTATGAAAAACTTCCGGACGCCACTCCGGTTTTATTCATGGTGTAGCACGCGAGGCGCGCATGGGAATTTAGTTCAAAGTTCCCCT
>OLZF01002233.1_pt1 | contig 10716 bp, 5 predicted proteins | sample 1674391 | NCBI WGS metagenome assembly OLZF01 (sample SAMEA103958166, study PRJEB25191) | human gut metagenome | biome: human-associated habitat [ENVO:00009003]; feature: intestine environment [ENVO:2100002]; material: feces | place: Germany | collected 2013/2015
TATTTTTTTTAAAGGAAAATAGCAATCTCTATTCTTTTTTTTACAAAATCTGACCATGCACACGTTTGTATAAAATACATAATCTACTAAATACCAACAGATTAACTAAATATATCCGACTCTAAAAATCAAAGAATAAATAGAGAACAATTTCCTGCTCTTGCAGAATCCAAAATCAATTGTTTACTTTGTAAAAACAGTTTTAAACCACTAAGATGTACCTATGAAAATCATACTTAGTTTGTTTTTCGTGCTTTTACATTCCGTACTATCTTATGCTTACAATCAATTTTCTTTTGTCAAGTATCAGGTAGAAAACGGACTGTCTCACAATACAGTATGGTATACAATACAGGATCATCAAGGTTTTATGTGGTTCGGTACCAGTGACGGTTTGAACCGTTTCGACGGGAAAAACTTCAAAATTTTCCGCCACATCCCGAAAGACAGTACTTCTTTGGGAAATAATATTGTCCGGACCATTTTCGAAGATGAAAGACAAAATCTTTGGGTAGGTACAAACCGGGGAATATACATTTTCAATTCACAGCAGGAAGAGTTTGAATTTTTCGACAATAAAACGGAAGACGGAGTATTAATCAGTAGTAATGTTTACGATATAGAGCAGAGCCACGACGGCTCAATCTGGATAGCTACTTTCGGACAGGGATTGTTTATCTATACTCCCCAGACCAACACTCTGATTCAAAATACACAACATTCTTCTTTTATCAAATCCATTACCTCCTCCGGTTCAGGGGATATGTACATCGGCACCCGGCAGGAAGGAATCATTTGTTTCGCCCCTAACGGAATCTATAAACGTTCCTTTTCTCCCGACCTCCAGACTACGGAGCAAAATAACGAAACCAATGCACTTTATTACTACAACGATACCTTATGGTTCAGTCTCGGCACCAACAGCCTGAACATGCTGGATTTGAAAAGTAATCGAATACATACTTTCCCCACTCAGTTCGGCACGACCAATGTGACCAATATCCGTAGTATTCTTGTGTATTCGGATACCGAATTACTCGTAGGAGCGGACAACGGGCTGTACCTTTTCAACCGGACGACCCACCAGTTTTTACGAATGGACGATCCTTCGAATCCGAAAAGTCTGAGTGATCAGTCTATTTTCAATATCTTCAAAGACCGGGAAGGCGGTATCTGGATTTCCACCAACCTGGGAGGGGTGAATTATCTGCCCCGTAACCTGAAACCTTTCCAATCTTATTTTCCCCGTTATCAATCGGGATCTATCTCCGGTAAAGCCATCAGTGAATTTTGTGAAGATGCACAGGGAAATATCTGGATAGCTACAGAAGACGGTGGTTTGAACTATTTGAACACGAAAACAAACCAGATTAAGAGCTATCTGCCGGGAGCCCGGGGAGCCAGTATCAGCTATCACAATATCCATGCTTTATTCCTCGACGGCCCGAAATTATGGATAGGCACTTTTTCAAGAGGCCTGGACATCCTGGATCTTACCACCGGACGGGTCGTCAATCATCAGCATACGCGCGGAGATATCCGAACCATCAGTGACAACAGTATTTACTCCATATACAAAGACCGGGAAGGTACTATCCTGATCGGAACAGCCTGGGGATTAAACCGTTACAATTCATCCACCGGGGATTTTTCACTCATCACCGATGTCGGAACCACTTCCCACATCTACGACATCCTGGAAGACAGCAGAAACAATCTGTGGATTGCGACTTATAATACCGGCCTTTTCCGCTATCATTACCCGGATAAGAGCTGGACACATTACAACTATAACCCCGACCAAAAAGGATCTGTAACCAGTAACAGTATCATCACCATTTTCGAAGACAGCCGGCAGAACATCTGGTTCGGGACAGAAGGAGCCGGTTTGTGTACATTCGATTACGACACCGAAACTTTTGCTTCTTTCGATCCGGAAAACCAGGTATTGCCTAATCCGGTGGTTTATGCCATCGAAGAAGATAAAGCCGGAAATTTATGGATAGCCGGAAATGCCGGATTATTATCGATCAATCCTCAGACCCGGAAATGGAAACTATATACGCAAGCCGACGGGTTGCAAAGTAACCAGTTCAATTTCCATTCTTCCCTGCATGCTCACGACGACAAGCTCTATTTCGGCGGAATCAACGGATTCAACTGTTTCTATCCCGAAGATTTCCGGGAAAATACTTATATACCGGAAGTAGTCATCACCCGGTTCAGCCTTTTCAATCAGGAAATAGGGCCCGATACTCCTGACTCCCCTTTATCCCGGTCCATTACTCAAACTTCTGCGATTACGCTGCCCTACGATCAGAATACCTTCAGTTTTACTTTTGCTTCCCTCAGTTATCAGGCTCCGGACAAGAATGAATATGCCTATATGCTGGAAGGAGTCGATAAAGAATGGATCTATACCGATGGTAAAAATGAAGCTTCATACACCAACCTCCAACCGGGAGATTATGTTTTTCGGGTGAAAGGTTCGAACAACGACGGCTTATGGAATACCGAAGGTTCCTCGATCAGCTTACAGATTCTTCCCCCTTTCTGGAAAAGCAGCTGGGCTTATCTGTTTTATACCATTTTAATCTTGTTCCTGGGGATTATGACTTTCAGGTCCTGGTCCAAGCGGGTGAAGAGGCAACACGAAGAATTACTGAAACAATACAGACAACAACAGGAAAAAGAAACCTATCAAACCAAAATAAACTTTTTCACTCAAGTAGCCCATGAAATCCGTACTCCGTTAAGTTTGATCAAAATGCCTCTGGAAAGTATTATCCAATCCGGCGACGGCAATGAAGAGACGAGAAAATACCTCACTACCATGAATCAAAACACGGACCGTTTACTCAACCTGATCAACCAACTGCTGGATTTCAGGAAAACAGAGACAAACGAATTCAAGCTTAAACTGAGAAAATACAATTTAAACGAATTACTTCACAACATAGTAAGTCGTTTTGCCCCGGCAGCCCAGTTAAAAAATATCGCCCTGGATGTCCAATTACCCGTGACTCCTTATATCGGCTGTGTGGATGAGGAAGCACTGACAAAGATCATCAGCAATCTCTTGAGCAATGCCCTGAAATATGCCCACGATAAGATCGAAGTGACATTACAAACCGAGCAGGAATATTTCGAGATCCGGGTATCCGACAACGGACCGGGCATCCCCCGTTCGGACAGGAAAAGAATTTTTGAAATCTTTTATCAAACGGACAACAGCCGGGGCGGAACCGGTATCGGCCTGCCCTTAGCCAAATTGCTGGCAGAAAAACATGGCGGCAGGCTTTATCTGGACGAACAAACACAGAAAACTACATTTATTATCCATATTCCTCTGTTGCAAGAAAATACCCAAGAAGACGATCAGGTAAAACTGGAACTGTTGACCTCTCCGGTAAGCGATACGGGCAAAGAACTCCAGACTCTTGAAGGGAAAGGCAGCTATAGTATTCTTTTAACAGAAGACAACACCGAATTGCTGAGCCTGACAGCCGAACAATTGAATAAATATTACCGCATCCTGATGGCCCGGAACGGGAAAGAGGCACTCGCCATTCTAAAGGAAACAAACGTCGATCTGGTAGTCAGCGATATCATGATGCCGGAGATGGACGGTTACAGCCTGTGTGAAAGTATCAAGAACAACCCTCAATATTGTCACATTCCGGTTATCCTTTTAACCGCCAAGACTACGACCGACGATAAAATCAAAGGACTTCAATACGGCTCGGACGCTTACATCGAAAAACCTTTCTCTGTACAACATTTGAAGACTCAAATAGACAATCTGTTGCAAAACCGTCAGAAACTACGGAAACTTTTCGCTTCTTCACCTTTGGTTACAGCCGAAACGATGGCTATTTCGCCCAAAGACAAAGAATTTATCGAACGTCTGGATACCGAAATTCAAAAGAACCTGCAGGAACCTACTTTCTCTATCGACACACTGGCAGAAATCATGTGTATGAGCCGTTCGAATTTCTATCGGAAAATCAAAGGAATTTCAGGTATGTCGCCCAACGACTACCTGAAGACAATCCGTTTGAAGATGGCTGCCGAATTGCTTTTACAACAAGAATACCGGATCAACGAAATCTACGAATTGGTCGGGTTCAGTTCTTCTTCTTATTTCACGAAATGTTTTAAAGAACAATTCGGAGTTCCCCCGAAAGAATTTTTGAATAATGCTAAAAACAATGCCGGAAATAAATCGTCAGAAATAGTAACATGAACATGAAAATCAGTTGATTTTCTATCGTTGCAATCCTTTTTTACAGTCTTCAGCCCATGTCCGGCAGGATATTCCGGTCAATCTGTTCATCGGCACTTCCGGATACAACGGTCAGGTAGATCCGGAGCAAACCGACAGAGGGAAAAACTTTCACTCTCAAAGTCGAAAGCCGGCATTCCATAGAGGTTCTTATCCGGAAAATAGAACCGAACGGGTTACGAATCGACAATTTCCAGCTCGAAAATGCCGAAATTGTCCGGGGAGGAGAATTGATTTTTAAATATTAGGGCTATATTTGCACTACTAATTAAATCACAAGATCATGAAAAAAGACGTCGCTTTAGGGATTGACATCGGTGGTACCAACACCGCTTTTGGTTTTATCGACAGAGAAGGGAACTACCTTACAGAAGGGAACATCCCGACAGCTAAACATGAAGATATCAACGATTATCTGAAAGAATTATATCTGGAAATCGAAAAAGTACTGGATCCTATCCGCCAGGAAGTCAACTTTGTAGGAATCGGAATCGGAGCACCCAATGGTAATTACTTCAAAGGAGCGATCGAATTTGCACCGAACCTGCCTTGGCACGATGTCATTCCTTTGTGCGATATGATGAAAGAATACTATCCCGAACTGCCGGTTTATCTGAACAACGACGCCAAAGCTGCAGCTATCGGTGAAATGATTTACGGCGGTGCCCAAGGGATGAAAAATTTCATCATGATCACTTTAGGTACCGGTCTGGGTAGTGGATTCGTAGTCAACGGCGAATTGGTTTACGGACACGACGGCTTTGCCGGAGAACTCGGTCATACCATCGTTTCTCCCAACGGCCGCCAATGTGGTTGCGGACGTAGCGGTTGTCTGGAGACCTATGTATCTGCCACGGGAGTAAAACGCACCGCTTATAAAATGATGGCTAAATATAACTATCCGAGCGAATTGAGATCCATCCCTTTCAATGAAATGAATGCGAAAATCGTAAGCGAAGCTGCACAAAAAGGCGATATGATCGCTATCAATACTTTCAAATATACCGGAAAAATGCTGGGTGAAGCTTTGGCCAACGCCGTTGCCATCACCAGCCCAGAAGCCATCTTCCTGATGGGAGGCCTGGCCAAAGCCGGCGACCTGCTTTTCGAACCGGTAAAAGATCATATGGAAATGAATCTTTTGAAGATTTATAGCAATAAAGTCAAAATCTTACCTTCTAAACTGACTAAGAATGTCGCCATTTACGGAGCTGCTGCTTTAGTCTGGAAAGAGCTGGAAAAATAAACTTCGAATCCTGCAGGTCAGGCTAAAACCTACCCGCAGGCTTTTAATAATCAACCGAATAACCATAGCAAGGCAATTATAAGTAACCACTTCAACACCTTTTCTTCCCAATCTGTTTCCCTGCATTTTCCCCTATAACGATAGACAATCTGTATCTCTGTTATTGTTGAATTTTGCTTTTGTCGTTTTATTCCGGCCATATCCTCAGACTTTGAATTGCAATTACAGTCGTCATTCTACTACTGTAATAATAATACAAAAATATACGACAAGTATAATCGTTATCATAGTGTACGGCCACATAATTTTCCCCTATATCCCCCCTATTCATTCTCAAAAGCTTACAATCAACCATTTTTCTTTCGCAGATAAGCGATCAGGCTTTGGCGCAATTCGTCCATAAATTTAGTCAGCTGTTCTCTCTCCTTCAATTGATACATCAGCGAATCATAATTAGCCGGGAAATCGAGTCCCAGACAATCGGCCAAAAAACGCACCGTACCGATTTGTGTGACACTTTTACTATCACCTTCCAATTTTCCGGAAGCCAGCAAAGACAACGAAAGTTCCAACAATTCTGTCGGAGTCAATCTCAATTTATACTCCTGTTTCAGAAACGATTCGCGACAATAAAACAATTTTTGCTGACGTTCCAGGGAGGTATGCTGTAAAATCAGATAACGGGCGATCGTTTCCCGGGTAACTGCAGGCAAATCGTTCAGGGCAAGCAGGGCTCCCTGCTCGCGGATTGTCAGATACCGATGGGTCCAGCCAAAATTGTCGTCATAACGATACAATTGATTAAACTGGTTAAAGCGTTCCATAATCACTTTCATCAACACCGGATCTTTACCGGCCCGTTCGACCCAATCCGCTAAAAACGAAGTGCACATAATCTCCCCGATCATCAAATGACTGTTAAAGTCACTTATACTCCGGGCTTCATTAAACCAAACCTGATCTGTTTCCTCTTTATGAATAGTCACATCGGCATGCATAAGATTCTGCAAATAGACCAGTACTAAATTTAAAACTTCCATCTGAGTGTTCCTGAATATTCTCCTGAGATAACTTATGATGTCGTTTACCCCGGTAAACGACATTGTCATACCTCCAAAAGAATTCAAATTTATCGTACCGGAAAGTTTAGTTTATAAAATCTATAAAGTTCATAGCCCCTACGACACTTTTCAACAATCCCCAGCGATGTCATCCCGAACAAAATCCCGAAAGATACTATACCGGAGTCGATGAACTTTAAGTGCCGAAGCACAACTTTATAAACTTAAAAAACTAAATTAAAACGGCACGTTTTAATCATTTTTCAAGTAATCTTTTTGCCGACTTAGAAAAAACGCTTCCCTCCGAACTGATGGAATAAACACCCTCAGCCTACAACTATACAACAGTTGCAAATTTAATAGAAATATTCCTATTAACAATAAATAATATAAAATTCAATTACAAAATTTCTGATTCTCTCAAAATGATTTACACAACCTAGTGTAATTAGTATATAAAAAGCTTATTAAGTCTTTGAACCTTGCTGATACTTTTTTACAGCTGTTGAAACGAATGACCGGAACCGGAGGTTTCGTCAAGAGGATAGCGACAGAGACCAGAAACTTTATAAACCGATTTAAACCAACTTCTATTTCAGCTTCATTCCCCGGATAACAAAAGTTTTATCACACATTCTTCCTTAATTTACGGGTAATTGGAAATCTATATCTCGCTACCGATACATCGTTCGTACGATTACTAGCAGATGTCGGTATAAACAGAAAAAGGTCCCCGGAAAATTGCACCAATCCCCAGGAACCCTTTCTCAAATTAGGATAACACAAAAAGTTCTTTATTTCATCAGCTCCTTTTTCAACATCGGCATAAAATAACCACCGACAACAGAACGAGCCTGGAATCCGACCTGTTTAGCATCGGGTGTTTCGTGCCAATCGCTGATAGGCACACGGCTGCCCGTTTCGTTGGCATATTTATACACCGGAGCGATAAATTTCTGCATCGTCACAACATCCGGTGCCATCGTAGCCGTCCACATGATCCAATCGGATTTCGTATACGTACGGCGAGAATCCAAAGGTAATCCATAAAGATTCTGTTTGGTGAGATAATAAGCGATCTCTTTCTGAGCGACTTCTTTCGGAAAGATATTCAATCCCAGTAATTCATCCCATACCAGGTTGTATTTCTGACTCCAGGTACCGGCTTTATCGAAGGTCAATTTATAATGATCTCCGTCTGCAGCCATTTCCACCCATTTTCCGGCCATCTCTTTGGCTGCCTGAGTATATTTCTCAGCGATATCCTTTTTACCCAGCATTCCGGCCATTTTACCGTATCCGGCAATTCCCATAATCGCTTTGATCGAAAGATTGGCATTATGAGCAAAATGTCCGGCAAAGTCGTCCGTACAAAGCTGATTTTCAGGATCCAATCCTTTTTCCAATAAGAAATCAGCCCAAGTAGTCAACATATCCCAATGTTTAGCTGCATAATCCGCATTTCCTTCTTTATGAGCGATAGCGGTAGTCAGAATCAGCATATTTCCGGTTTCTTCCACCGGCATATCTCCACCGTAAGTCTGGCCGTTAGCCAAAGGATAGGTCCCCACATCGTGAGCGGCAAAAGGTTTACTCCATTTTCCGCTTTCACTGTATTCGAAAATGAAATTCATCAAGCCTTTAGCCAATTCGACATTGTATTTTAAGAATAAAGGTGATGAAGGATAGGTAATATCTACCGTACCGATCGAACCATTACTGAAATTTTCTTTCGAGAAGAACATCAGTTCCCCATTTCCGTTCGCCACCAATTTATGGGCGGCAATAGCCTGACGGTAAACCAAAGCACACAGCTCGGCATACTCTTTTCCTCCACAGGCAGCAGCTTCGTCCATCAGTTCACGGTCGAAACGATCGCAACGACTCAGTATAGTCCGGTAGTCTTTCTCAGCTGCAGCAAACTCCTGTTCGATCGTTACCTGACCGTTTTTCTTCCAATAAGGCATCAGATTTTTACCGAAATACTGGATAGAATACAAATCATCGTATCCGATCAATACATGCCCGGCCACTTTATCGGTCCCTACTTTTCCTAAATCCTCACTATAAGCCAGAGCGATCATCTCTTTATTCATATTTCCGGACAAATTACGATCGGCGGTATTTTCCACTTTTCCGTTAGCAGCAAATGCTTTTTTAGGAGTATAATAATCGGCGATCATCATAGCCGAACGATCCGAGGTATTTCCTACAAGATAAAAATATCCCCAATCGATACGCAAGTCGTCTCCCCGTTTGGCAAGTACCGGTTGTTCTTTCGTCCCCGCTTTCAGGAAGGTCTGTCCGTTCTTTTCCAACCGTTCACAAACCACCGGCTGACCGGTTTCGTTAACCGCCCACTGCGGAGTGGCTTCGATATACACCTGCACATCATGTTGTTGTCCGTCTTTCGAGACTACTTCATAAGAAATATAATTTACCGGCCGAGCCATCAGATACAGATCGTCACACAACAGAGGTGCGGTAAAAGTCACATCCAACTGCACAGGTCCGGCTTCGAAAGCATACAGAGTCTGAGTAGGTAATACCATTGCAGACACCTGTTCAGCCTCCTGATCAAAGAACGTCTTATCGGGCTCCTTCACATACAATCCGAAATCCACATAACCACCGCCGGTTTTGTTTTTACAATAAGCAGCGATCACATTCTTTCCCGGTTTCAGGGTTTTCTTCACTTCGTCTTTCAATTCGGCCACAACATTATTGTGCCATTCATATCCGGTTTTTACAACCTGTTTCCCATTGATGTACAGTTCAAAGGTATCGTCATGAGAATATTTCAGGAAAACATCGGCATCCGACAAATCCCGATTCAGATCGAACTCCCGGCGCACCCAGATATCTTTGGTGGTCCACTCGGTACCCAGAAACGACATTTCAGGCGTATCGAAAGCCGCTTTTCCTTTCGTCCATCCTTTGGGATTGAAATCGACTTTTTCCCAACCTTTCTTCGGTTCTTTCAACGTATAATTTCCTTCCCAAGCCTCTACGGAAGCCATATCCACAATGGGATACAAGGGCAGATTTTCTTTTCCCATAAAACGATAACTCTTTCCATCCACCCGTACCACTCCGATCAACGGATGATTTTTACCGGTCCAGTGTTTTACAGGACTATCATACAAATTATCGGTTGTCGACCAGGCAGAAGTATAAGGGTCGATAGTCACCAGCGGATAAGCCGGAGCACGCAAATCGCTCTTCGGTTTTTCAGCTTCGGTACACGCGGTAAGCAAACAACTTGCCCCCAACACTAAATACAGTAATTTTCTCATTTTCATTTCAATCATTTCAAAATTATAGCATATTTCTACTTTCCCTGATCTCACCATTCCTCGCGTATATTTCCATCTTTATCCCTGAAAACCGTGCGGTCATTCGTAAATGTACCTTCGAATCTTCTATGATAAGGATACCCTTCGGGAGAAGTGTAAGTATAGCTGTAATTCATCTTCAGGGTCGTCGTGATCACCGATTTATTCTGTACCAATAAATCCGGAGATTCCGAAATGCTAATCCTATTCTGTGAAGCGTCACCTTCAGCCATCAAGTTGATTTCCGGAGTCATGGCAGTATAACTCAATGTACTGTCGCTATTGACCGTTACCTGAATCACATACTCACGGCCCAGTTTGTTTGCTTTTTCACAAAGATCAGCATCTACTTCTTGATTGAATACCAGCTGGGTTATACCATAACGGTCACGAAGATCGACAAACGTCATACCGCCCATCTTACGAGTTCTCTGCACCCATCCGGCTAAAGTAACCACCAGACCTTCGTCTGCCAGGCGCAAGTTTCCACATGTTCTTGTTCTATACATCTTTTTAAAGATTTATTTGTTTTAATTCCATGAATCAAAAGTATACATACAATGTATCTGTAAAATAAAGCATTAAAAATGCTCCTACTAAATTGCAAATTGCATCTTTACCGATTGCACCAATTCCAAAACATAATTTTTCTCTTGTAGACGCATATTTATATTGCGGATTTTTCTGAGTTTCTTTTTGATTTCCCATGATTCTCCTCCTCTAATACTCCTTTGTTTATTTGTTATTTGAGTGAAGAAACCTGTGCACGTGTTCCTTATGTTTGTTGAT
>OLZF01002234.1_pt1 | contig 10715 bp, 1 predicted proteins | sample 1674391 | NCBI WGS metagenome assembly OLZF01 (sample SAMEA103958166, study PRJEB25191) | human gut metagenome | biome: human-associated habitat [ENVO:00009003]; feature: intestine environment [ENVO:2100002]; material: feces | place: Germany | collected 2013/2015
CCGCATTCCTCCATCCGAATGAATTCGGAGGCTTCCTGCGGCTGTTTCTGTGAACGCTTCCGTCCTCAAGGGCGAGCTGACACAGGCAGGCGCAACGACGGTCGGCGCAAACGGGCAGATTCTCTCGTCCGGCCCGACGACGCTTGCGAGCCTCACCATGACCGACGCGAAGGATTCTACTTTTGGCGACTTGACCGTCACCAGCGACGTCTCGCTCACGAACACCAAGCTCACGGCCAACCTCAAGAAGGGCGGCAATACCACGCTGACGGGTTCGGCACTCACGAGCAAGGGTGCATCCGTTCTGGATGTGCTTTCCCTTGCTGAGGGGTCTTCCGGCACGTTTGGCACGCTTATGGTGAACGGTGCGATTGACGTTGATGCGTCGATCCTCCATGGCGCAATTGCCAAGGGCGGAGCTGCGACTGTGACGAACGGTGGTGAAATCCAGTCCACCGGCAAGACGGAACTCGCGTCTCTCACGATGACGGATGCGAAGGATTCTGCCTTTGACGAATTGACCGTCACGGGTGACGTGTTGCTCACGAATACCACGCTTGATGCTGATCTGCGCAACGCAGGCAACACGACCCTTGCGAACGCGACGCTCACCTCTACGGGCAATACGACGCTCGCTGCCTACACGCAGACGAACGGTGCAGCTTCGTTCGGACATCTCAACGCGAAGACGGTTGACGTCACGGAAGGTGCGTTTGCGACGGCAGGTCTCACGGCTGATGAAGCGGCCTTCAAGGGTGCTGGCTCTCAGGTGACTTTGAACGGCCTCACCACGGTGGGCACGCTCACGGCGACGGGCACGAACGTCAAGATGTCGGATCTCGTCATTACCGATGCGCTCACGAACGACAGCACGCTCACGAGCAAGACCTTCAAGGCTCAGGGTGCGGACGGAAAGGCGGTCTCCGTGACCAATACCGGCACGATTCGCTTTGACGGTGCTTCGGGTTCCGTTGCCTACAGCCAGACCGCCGGTGCGCTTGAAGTGGCCAAGAATGGCTTTACCGATTCGACCTTTGACGTAAAGGGCGGCACGGTGAAGACGAACGGCCTCGGCAAGGGCAATGCCTGGACGCTCGGCGGCGTGAAGGACGCGTCTGTCTTGATGACGCTTGATCGTCTCACGTCTGAAGGTTCGGTCTCGATCAACGAAGGCGCAACGCTTGAAACCTCGCTCATCACGCTTGACGGCAAGACCGAAACGGTGGTGCTCGCAGGCGGCACGCTCGCCACGATGATGGACCAAATCTTCGACGACGTGAAGATGAATCAGGGCATCGACATCGGTGCGGGCAAGCCCGGCGACATCGTGGATGTCGAAGGTCTCAACGCCGTCGTGGGTGTGGGTGACATCAAGGACGAAGTGTCGACCGGCATCGGGTTCAACGCGGGTACGGTTGCATTCAACGACAAGGTCTACTCCCTGACGCTCGCAGCCGACGTGCTCGGCAAGCTCGAAGCGGACGACGGCGGCGACCTTGAAGTCGTCTTCAACGGTCGAGCCAACGTCAACCAGTTCACGGTGGACGTGGCCAACGGCATCGAAGCCACGCAGGGCGGCAAGCCCGCGCATGCGGTCTTCGCAGGTGAAACGCTCATCAATGCCGACAAGACCCAGCCCGACCTTCAGTACACGAAACTCGTCGTGGGTTCGGCTGAACCGGCCATTGCGGACGCGCACAACCTTACGCAGTCGATGGGCTTCATGAACGTGACGGGTGTGACAGACGGTCTCTTCATCCGTGGTGAGGATACGGAATTCGTCTTGGTCGGCGTTGATGAAAAGGCGCAGGGCGTGGGCGACATCCACAGCTTCATGCTCGCCGACGGTGTGGTGGACGTGGGCGAAGGCGCAGCCTTCACGCTCGGCTCCTACGGCAAGGCCCTTGGCACGGAAGGCAAGCTCACCGCCATCACGAACAACGGGACGGTGAACGTCAAGAACGGGCTCTTTACGGTTGAAACGCTCACGGGCAACGGTACGGTGGCTGTTTCCGACAAGGATCATGCCAAGGTGGCCGCGACCCTCAAGGTGACGACCCTGGAGCAGAATGACGTCAGCAACTTCGGGACGATCGAAGCTGAAACGGCGACGATCGGCACGCTAGCCAACACGGGCACGCTCAATGCGAAGACCCTTGCCTTGACGGGGGTTGCTTCGACGAACGTCGGTACGATCCATGCCGAAATCGCGAGGCTAGGCGAATCCGTCAATCTGACGAACACCGGTTCCTGGACGGGTAATGCGCTTGATGTGGACGGCACGTTCGTCCATAACGGCAAGACGCTCGATGTCGCCACGGCCACGATTGACGGCACGCTCACGAATGCGGGTGCTGCCGACATTGATGCGCTCACGATCAACGGACACGTCGATCAGACGGGTTCTCTCACGGCCAAGGGCGTGACGGTTGCGGACAATGCAGACATCGTCAACAACGGTTCCCTCACCACGGATACGCTCACCCTCAAGGAAGCCTATGCGGGCAAGGGCGACCTCACGGTGAACGTCAAGACCGATTTGACGGGTTCGCTCGTCTCGACGGCTGACGGCATCAAGCTGGGCGACCTCACCGTCACGGACGGCGATCTGACCGCGCTCAACCTCACCACGGGCAATGCCACGGTGACGGGCAAGAGCACCGTCACGCTCGACAACTGGACGGGCAAGACGGTGACGCTCTCGGGCACGACGACGGTAGCCGATGCCATGACGTCTGATGCCCTCACCACGACGGGCACGCTCACGGCGGGCAATCTCACGACGAAGACGCTTGAGCAGAGCGGCACGCTCCGCGTGACGAAGACGCTCACGGCTGACAACGCGACGCTCTCCGGCAAGGCGACGGTCGACGGCCTCCTCGACGTTGACGTGCTCACGCAAAAGAGCGGCGAACTCGTGGCCCAGAACGTTGATGCCACGGAAGTCTCTCTGTCTGGCAAGGCGGATGTGGGCACGCTCGCCTCCGACACGCTCACGGTCTCGGGTTCTCTCGAAGCCGACGAAGTGACGACGAGCACCTATGAGCAGACCGCAGGCTCTGCCGACATCGGCACGCTCACGAGCACGACCCTTGCGAACGCGGGCGACATGACCGTCGGCACGATGGATGCGGCGCTTGCCAACACGGGTACGCTCACCATCAAGACGGGCTTTGCGCTAACGGGCTCGAATGCCGGCACGATCACGGCTGAAGCCTCCAAGGGAACGTTGACGGACTTCACGAACAACGGCACGGCCTCGTTCGGTAAGACCACGGCCACGGGGCTTGCCAACAACGGCACGATCACCTTTGCCGACGCGACGCTCGAAGGGGCGAATAACAACACGAAGGACATGTCTGCGGACATTCTCAACGTGAAGGGTTCGCTCACGACGACGGGCACGCTCACGGCGGGCAACACCACCGTAACGGGCACGCTCAGCGTCAATGGCGGCAAGACCTCGCTCGATGCGCTCAATCTCAAGGGAACCCTCGGCACGAAGGGAGAACTCACGGCCCGGAAGGCCGAGATCACGGGTTCCTTCAATCTGACGAGCGGCAAGACCACGATTGGCAACGCCACGGTCAACAAGGGCCATGTGAACGTCGCGGGCGGCAGCTTCCACGCAGATGCCTACACCCAGAAGGGCGGGTCTCTCACCCTTGCTCAGGGCGGATCGTTCACGTCGGGCAACCTCATCGTCTCGGGCTCCGACATCACGCTGGGCGACGCCGCGCTTAACGCCGAAGGTTCGATCAAGGACTCGAACATCACGATCACCGCCGGCAACTGGGCCGACAACCTCCTGGGACTTACCAACACCGACAAGGGTGCTCTGGGCGACAACGACTTCACCCTCACGGGCGGTGTGCTCGATCTTGGCGACAAGACGCTCACGTCGAGCGGAACCGTCACGATGACGGGCGGCACGCTCGTGGCCGACAAGATTGCGCTCGACGGCAAGACCCAGGGCACGATCACGGTGGGCGGCACGGGTACGCTGCAGACGTCGTTTGATCAGATCTTCCATGACTTCGTGGTCGAAGGCGTGGAAATCACGGCCACCAATTGGGAAGAAGGCTGGGGTGCCGTGCACGGTCAGGTGATCGAGGCGGCGACCGACGTGGGCGACATCAAGTCGAGCATCACGACGGGCATCAAGTTCGAAGGGGGCTCCCTCTCCTTTACGGACGAAGCCTTCCGCACCGACTTGGTCGCTGAAGTGGGCAGCGCCTTGGCTGATGCTTACGGCAACGGCAAGGTCAATGTCGAATTCCTTGGCCATGCTGTTGACGACTTCACGCTCGATACGATCCATAAGCTCGAACAGGACGGCATGGGCGACAAGACCCAGGGCCTCGTCTTTGCGGGTGACGATCTCATCAACAACTCCGGCGACAAGACGCTCGACGTGGGCAAGTCCGATACGGACGACATCCACATGAATACGGGCTTTGCCGGCGTAACCGATACGGATCACATCAACATCAAGGACGGCCTTGAGTTCGTGCTGGTCGGCAAGACCGACAAGGACGGCAAGCCTTCCGGCGACAAGCTCCTTTCGGATGCTGAAAACGGCGGCTCCGTTCACGTGAACACCGGCACGCTCACGCTAGGCTCAAACGGCGTCAAGGACAAGACGGGCGGCACGCTCGCAGAAGTTGTCCTCGATGAACAAGGCAACCTCGTCATCAAGAACGGCGACTTCACGGTCGAGCGCATCGAGTCCGACGGCACGCTTCATGTCACGGGCGGCGGTTCGCTCACCTCGAACGACGTGACGCTCGACAAGGGCGACAGCAAGATCGACGAAGGCGGCGTGCTCGTGGTTGAGGACGGTGAGTCAAACGGCAACCTTCACATCAAGGGTGACGGCGCGCTCACGAACGAGGGCACGCTCATCGCGGGCGGCAAGGATTCGCATGTCGATACCCTTGTCGACGGCGATCTCGTCAACAAGGGCACGGGGCTCTATGACGACATGGACATCACCAACGGCGGCCACTATCACAACACCTCGACCGGCAAGGATGCGGGCGACCGCATCGACGTGGCTGAGGGCGGCAAGTGGACGAATGACGGCCAGTCCTCCTGGGGTCAGGTCGACATCAACGGGCAGTTCGAAAACAATGGCGGCCTCGAAATCGGTGACGACAAGGCTGAAACCGACGACTTCCACGTGGGGCCCGAGGGCAGCGTTGATCAGAACGGCCAGCTTGATGCCTCGAATGCGGGTCACGCCCAGATCGACGGCAGCTTCACGACGGGGGAACTCACGCCTGAAGGCAAGCCCGACGACAACGCTTGGTCGAAGTTCGACGATGTGACGGTCGGCAACGGCGGTCATCTCGAAAACAACGGCACTGAGCTCGGCAACGGTCTCGTCGTGGATCAGGGCGGCGAATACGTCAACAACGGTCATTCGAACTGGGGTTCCGTGGACATCGCGGGCAACGGCGACAACAACGGCGACCTCACGATCCGAGGCGACGGCAAGGACGATACGCCGGACTTCATCGTTGAAGGCAGCGGCTCCATGACGAACGACGGCACGCTCATTGCCGGCGGTGAGGATACGAAGAACGACACGCTCGTTGAGGGTGATCTCGTCAACAAGGGCACGGGCCTCTACGACGACATGACGATCACCAACGGCGGCCACTATCACAACACCTCGACCGGCAAGGATCAAGGCGACAAGATCGACGTGGCCGAAGGCGGCAAGTGGACCAACGACGGCCAGTCCTCCTGGGGTCAGGTCGACATCAACGGCGGTGCGACGAACAACGGTGATCTCATCATCGGCAACGGCAACGACAAGGATGACGACTTCCACATCGGTCCGGACGGCTCGCTTGAGAACAACGGCCACATCGACGCGGGCAACTCCGGCACTGCCGACATCGAGGGCGACCTCATCAACGGCAGCCTCACGCCCGAAGGCAAGCCCGATAAAGATGCGACCATCAAGTTCGAGGATGCCGTTGTGCATCCGGGCGGCAAGCTCGAAAACAACGGGACCGAAGAAGGCGATTCGCTCGTCGTCGAAAATGATGGCGAATACATCAACAACGGCAATTCCAACTGGAACGACGTCACGATCAACGAAGGCGGCCACGGCTCGAACAACGGCAAGCTCGATGTTGAAGACGATCTCGTCATCGACGGCATCTTCGACAATGACGGCACGATCAACGCCGGCAACACCGTCATCGGCGGCGACTTCAACCAGACGGACGACGGCGTCCTCAACACGGGCGACCTCACGGTTCGTCCGGGCGGCGACATCGACATGGACAAGGGCGAGATCAACGTCTCCGGCGACCTTAATCTCAACGGTGCAAACGTTGTGATCGGCAACTGGAAGGCCCTTTCGCCCGACAACCGCGTCTCGCCGACGTGGAGCGCCGAGAAGCCCCTCGACGGCAAGCTCTGGGTGATCGGCAACGGCGACCTCACCTTAGGCACCGCCTCTGACGGCTTCGCGGACAAGATCCAGAAGTTCGACGAAAAGGTTCCGGGTCTCACGGGCGCAGCCGCCCGCGTGACGGTGGGCCAGACCGTCACGATGGGCAAGGGTTCCTCCCTTGCCGTAGGCTCCAACGTCTGGAATCCCGCCAAGGACGAAGGCCGCGTTGAGATGAAGGAAGGCTCCGTCTACTTCGGACGCGACTCCTACGTGCTCATCGACATCGGCAGTCTCGGCGACGCGCCGGCTTTTGCGACCACGGTCGAAGGCGCGACGGCCACCGTCGAGCACGGCGCAAGCCTTGTCTTCGGCAACCTGACGAAGACGGGCGAATTCACGCTCCTCGAAGGCTTTGACCTTTCCGCCAACCTTGGTGAGGACGGCGACTGGAAGGGCGGCTGGGACGGCGAAGACCTCTACATCGTCAATGACGACGGCTCCGGCCTTGACTACTTCATCCAGCTTGACGTAGACAAGGACGGCAACAAGGTGAGCGCCAATGTCGACGTGGCCGACTTGGAAACGGTCTATCCCGACATCGTTCTGCCTGGCCTCGGCAACGAGGCACTGCAGGATTGCGCCAAGGGCAACGATTCGTCCTTCATCTGCGGCATCGTCAAGGATGAAAACCTTACGGTCGAAGAAAAGACGCGAATCATCAATTCCGTTGCGCAGATCGCATCCGTGGGCGGCACGACCGCTTCGGCCTACGCCGACATGGGACTCGTCTCCGACGTGCTCGAAGATCGTCTCTCCTTCACGGGCCCGACGCACAAGGACGGTCAGCTTCTGCAGATTCCCGCGACCGATGCCCTTTGGGTTGAGGTGATCGGCGGCAAGACCAAGACCGGCTCGCTCGCGCTCTCGAACCTCTCGGGCGGCGTCAAGAGCGACACCTACGGCGTCATGATCGGTGCGGATGCGCTCATGCCCAAGCCTGCCGTCAAGGTGGGCGGTGCGTTCTCGTACCTCTCGGGCAGCCTCACGAGCACCGGCAGCGGTCTCTCGACCACGAACGACTACGACACCTACGGCGCGCATCTCTATGCGGCCTGGACGCCCACCACGAAGTTCAACCTTGTCGGACACGTGGACTGGATGCTTCAGGACTCCGACATTTCGATGAGCATCGGGACGGACAGCTTCGGCAAGGCTTCGGCCAAGCCCAACGTCAATGTCGCTCAGGCCGGCATTCGTGCCGAGGTTCGCGAAACCGTGGGCGTCTTCGACATCGTGCCGCACGTGGGCCTGCGTGCCGTCTACACCAAGACGGATGACTTCAAGACCAAGATCGACGGCAAGAACGCCTTCCGAAATGCGCTTGAAGACACCTTCACCGTGCAGATGCCCATTGGCCTGACGGTCTCGGGCTATGTCCCTGCGCAGGGAGGATGGACGGTTGCACCGAAGGCCGACGTCACGTTCGTGCCGCAGGTGGGCGATACCGATCAGACCTCTACGGTGCGCGGCACGGCCATGTCTTCGTCCGACAGCGTCAACGGCGCATTCGCGGGCGAATACTACGGTCAAGTCAAGCTTGGGCTCACGATGATCAATCCGAAGGCCGACACCTCCTTCGGCGGGACTGTGGGCTATGCCCGTGGTGATGCCGGCAAGAAGGATTTGACCTTCGGCGTGCAGTTCACCAAGAACTTTTGACGACTAGTTGAGGCGATCTGCAAAGGTTGCCTCGACCAACCCAGAACCGCCCGGGCGTACAAGCGCTCGGGCGGTTTGCTATTGGTCGAAGGAAAACGCGTTAGACAATGTCTATCACTCAATAGATTGGCGGATTTCCGAAGGGAATCCCGTAATTCTTCAGGGAAAACCCAGATGTCGAAATAAAAGAGTCTGCCTATCAGACAGGCGTTTGTAACGGATTGTTGTACCAAAATGACTTTCTTGGATTTCGTCGCCTGATCCCGCGAAATGCGCAAGCGCTTTTACAAGAGTTACAAAAAACTGTTGTAAGTCGTGACGTGGTGGAAACCCGAAATGGCCTAGAGAGTTTGACTTATATCAAATTTCGGGGGGGGCTGGGTAGTCTGGCAAGTGCACTTTCTCGTCATTTCGAGAGAGGCAGGACCAAACAAACCATTTATTTGGAGATAACAAATGAATCGCGTTTTCAAGACCAAGTGGAGCGTGGCTCATCAGGAGTACGTCGTTACCGACGAAAAGCATGCGAGCAAGACCAAGGCCGCCAAGAGCGTTGTAGCGCTGGCTGTCGCAGCTCTCATGCTCGGTGCCGGTGCGGCATCGGCAGCCTATATGGAAAAGGGGCAGGTTGCCACATCGAATGCTGATCTCGAAGCTGCCAAGCAGTCTTGGCAGTCTGACGAGTACAAAAAGGACTGGGGCCTTGAAGCCATGAAGGCTTCTTCTGCCTATGCATTGGGCTATCACGGGCAGGGCGTGAAGGTAGCCGTGATGGACTCCGGTGCTCTTCTCCAGAAGCATCCTGAACTCGCAGGTGATCGTTTTAGCGGCACTCATGTCCAGGGTGAATATGGTTCCACGGGCAACCGTTATCCTCAGTCCGTTGTGAACGGTGGCAAGGGCCAGCCCTACGAAAAGGGTGAAGCTTTTGACGTGACCGGCGACTGGATGATGGGGGTGAACGACTCGCACGGTACGCATGTCACCGGTACTGTGGGCGGCAATCGCGATGGCAATGAATTCCATGGCGTTTCCTGGGGCTCTGACATTGTTGTCGGCAACACGGGCGCGACCGACAGCAACAACTATGGTCCTTTCCAGGATCATGATTATTTCTATGCTGGATGGAAGGCATTGGCTGATGATCTGATTGCTTCCAACGGTGCTGATCGCGGTGGTGTCATCAACAACTCTTGGGGTACCAACGCCCGCGTGATGGTGCTTCAGGTGTCGTATAAGGATGAGAAGACCGGCGAAATCAAGTGGAAGACGGTGAAGGACGAGGCTGGCAATATGACCTATCAGCATGCCGGCGAAGGTCTCGGTGATCGTCCGACTGATCCGAATAAGGAAGGCTCGTATCGTTGGTATCCGTCCGGCCATCTCCCTGCCAACTCAGTGGCAGACTCGGAATACGAGTTCTTCTATTCCAACATGATGTATGGAGACAAGTTCGCGGCGGGCGAAGCCAATTCGGACAAGTCCTTTGTGGACGCCGCTTACGAAGCCGTGAAGGGAACGAACGTTGTCCAGATCTTCACGACGGGCAACCGCAACATGGAAAACCCGTTCTATCGTCCGCTCTATCCGTACTTCAACCCCGAAGCTGAGAAGCATTGGATTGCGGTTGCCGGTCTTCAGATTGATTACGATGAATACCAGGATGAAAACGGAAAATGGCAGATCAAGTACAACTACGGCACGGACGGGAAATACAAGTACAAGTGGGTCGACGGCTTCAATGAGGCTGGTCTTGCGAAGTGGTGGACGGTCGTTGCCCCTGGCGACATGATCTACAGTTCGACGGTTGATGACAAGACGGGCGAAGCCGGCTATGAGTCTTGGGGCGGTACCTCCATGGCCGCACCGCACGTTGCAGGTGCGATGGGCGTCTTGATGTCGCGCTATCAGGATATGAGCGCACTGCAAGTTCGAGACGTGATGTTCACGACGGCAAATCGCTACAACACTGACAAGACCCTGTTTGAGGGTTGGACCTCCGATGAAGGCGTGCCTGATGACAACTACGGTTGGGGTGTACCTGATCTTGACAAGGGCATGTACGGTCCGGGCCAGTTCCTCGGCAAGTTCAACTACAACATGCAGACGAGCGCCTTGGACGTTTGGACCAATGACATCTCTCAGAAGGCTCTCGATGCCCGCAAGGCTGAAGATGAAAAGTGGCTCGCCGACTACGATAAGAACCTCAATGCCGATTTCAACCTTGGTGAGGACTTCGTGATCGGTGATGGCACGGAAGCGTCCGACGATCATGTCATCTCGCTCGAAGATGCTAAGAAGTGGCGCAAGGAATACTTCGAGAAGCGCATGGCGGCCATCAAAGCCAAGCTCAAGAATGGCGAATACGACGGCACTCTCGTCAAGAGCGGCACCGGCACGCTCGTCATGACTGGTAGCAACACCTATCGCGGCGGCACGACCGTTGAGGGTGGCACGCTCCTTGGCTTTGCTGAATCCTTCGGCGTATCCGGTACGGCGACCAAGGCGACCGGCAATGGTCAGGTAACCCTAAACAACTCCCCTCTAAAGAGGGAAGGTTTCGATCTGGCCGAGGCTTTTCTCC
>OLZF01002236.1_pt1 | contig 10699 bp, 9 predicted proteins | sample 1674391 | NCBI WGS metagenome assembly OLZF01 (sample SAMEA103958166, study PRJEB25191) | human gut metagenome | biome: human-associated habitat [ENVO:00009003]; feature: intestine environment [ENVO:2100002]; material: feces | place: Germany | collected 2013/2015
GCTACGGCCTGTGCTACTTCACCAAGGAGATGCTGGCTGACGCCGGCAAGAGCTTCGAGGGCCAGCGCGTGGTCATCTCCGGCTCCGGCAACGTGGCCATCTACGCCAACCAGAAGGCTACCCAGCTGGGCGGCAAGGTCATTGCCATGTCTGACTCCAACGGTTACATCGTGGACGAGAATGGCATCGACTACAAGGTCATGAAGGAAATCAAGGAGGTCAAGCGCGCCCGCATCAAGACCTACCTGGACTATGTCCCCACCGCTAAGTACGTCGAGGGCAGCCAGGGTATCTGGACCGTCCCCTGCGACATCGCCCTGCCCTGCGCCACCCAGAACGAACTGCCCCTGGCCGGTGCCGAGGCTCTGGTTGCCAACGGCTGCTATGCAGTAGCCGAGGGTGCCAACATGCCTTCTACCCCCGAGGCAATTGCTTACCTGCAGAGCCACGGCATCCTGTTTGCCCCCGCCAAGGCTTCCAACGCCGGTGGTGTTGCTACCTCCGGCCTGGAGATGAGCCAGAACAGCCTGCGCCTGTCCTGGACCTTCGAGGAAGTGGATGAGCGCCTGCACAACATCATGGTCAACATCTATCACAGTGCTGCCGCCACTGCCGAAAAGTACGGCATGAAGGGCAACTTGGTCGCCGGTGCCAACATCGCCGGTTTCGAGAAGATCGCCTCCGCTATGATGAGCCAGGGTATTGTCTGATAACCTGTAAAACCGCATAATTCAAAGGCCCGCCGTGGAAACACGACGGGCCTTTTTGTATCTGCTTTATTCTTTTACTCTTAGACAAAGGGATTGAGAAAAGCCGACATCATAACACTTCGATTGGTGGCGGTGCAGGCGTCCACGAGAGTGACCAGATTACTGGACGAATAATTGCGCTGGCCGCCGCCGATGTCAGTCCATTCACCGGGAACTGTCAGCTTCAATTGGTCGCAGAAGCGGTCCTGCAGGGTCTCGAGGTCAACGGTGCTTTCGGGCAGGTCATCGTAGGAGATCGTCATGCTCAGGATGGGGCCATTGTTGGGCAGGTAACTGATAAAGATGGTGGCGTCCAGTGTAAGAGCGTTCTCCGGTGAGGCAACTTCCTCCGGCGTGGCACTGCAATAGGTCAGTTGCAGTTGCTCTACACCGGCCGCATCAGAGTAAAAAATACAGGTATGCAGACCAGTATAATGATAGTCGCCTCGTTCAGCAGTTTCAGCGGCTTCCGTGACATCGACTAAGGCGAGAAGCGCGTTCAGCTGTTCATCGCTCAGCAGACCACGGCGGTTCGCCTGCCGCAGCTTGCCAGACATTCGTGAATACTTTTGGAAATTTTCCTCACCAACCAGAAAATTATTGGATGCACTCAAAATCTTCTGACTATAGAGGGCACTTATGGTGGGGTCCAGCCGCTCTTCATCGGTCATTACACCGGCTACGGCAGGGCGGGTGAGGGCCGTGGTGTCGGCCTGCCGGTCCCGCGCCTGGGTCAGCAGCGGCGGCGCAGCCAACAGGGCGGCGCAAAAGGCGGCCGTCAGCCAAAAACGGGGGTCAATCGTCAGCTTCTTCATGGGCGTACACCTCCTTGGGCAGGGTCAGGGCGACGGTGGTGCCTTCGCCCACGGTGCTGGTAAATTCCAGCTTGGCGCCAAAGGCGGCGGCAATGTCGGCGCAAAGGGCCAGCCCCACGCCGCTGCCGCCGTTGGCCCGGGCCCGGGCCTTGTCCACCCGGCTCGGTCAGGTGGGGCAGGGCCTCAGGCGGGATGCCGCAGCCGGTGTCGGCTACCTCCAGCCGCCAGCGGTCCTCGGCGGGCAGGCAACGCAGCGTAACCGTGCTGCCCGGTGCGCTGGCGTGGGCGGCGTTCAACACAAGGTTACGCAGCAGGTCCGCCAGCAGTACCCGGTCGGCCCGCACGGCGGCGTCCTCTGGGCAGGTCTTTTCGAGGTTCACGGGGCAATCGGGCAGGCTGCGGGCCACATCCTCAAAGGCGGCGGCCACCGGCACGGCGGTCAGGGTCAGGGCTTCCTGCCGCAGGTCCTGCAGGCTGAGCAGCTGTTGGCTCAGGCTTTCCAGCCGGGTGGATTCATGGTAAATGGCATCGGCGGCGCGGCGCTGGTTTTCGGGCGGCAGTTCGCCGCCGCGCAGTAAGTCGGCGTAGCCGATCATGCTGGTCAGGGGCGTTTTCAGCTCATGGGTCAGGTCGGCCACAAAACGGCTTTGGCGGTCGTTCAGCTGCTGCAGGGCAGTGGTGTGGTGGACCATCAACAGTGCCGCCAGCGTCAGCACGGCCTGCAATAAGAACCACTGGCGCAGCGTGGCGGTGCGGGCGGCGTAGGCTGAACCGGCATCCAGCGCTGTGACCATCCAGACCCAGACGCGCTGACTGCTGGCCCCGGCGACTTGATCGCAGAGCAGCAATGTTTGCCCGCAAAGGCGCATCGTGGTTGTGTCGGCGTCTTTCAGTGCGGCCAATTCACTTTCGGGGATGGTGTCGGGCAGCTTGGAGTAGATGACCCGGCCGGTCTGGTCCAGCAGGGCAAAGGTGCAGGGGACCGAACCCACGATCAGCCGCTGACGGTCAAAATACAGCTGCCCGGCAAAGGCTTTATCGCTGGCGTTGATATAGCGGGTACCGCTGTCGTCCGCCAGGATCATGTGGGGCGAGTCGTCGGCCTTGACTTCCTGCAGGGTGTCGGCATAGCCGAACAGATTGCGCTGGTGCTGCAGTACAGCCTGATCGGCCAGGGTATCCAGCGCGGCGGTGAACTGGCGGTCCGCCAGCCACCCGCCCACCAGTGCCAGCACCAGCGAAAAGCCGCAGACAGCAAGGGCGAGGGAGCGTTTCATGGGGGCCTCCTTTCTAAGGTGGCAGAGGGTTTTGACGGCCCCCTCTGGGAGGGGGCTCCCGCGAAGCGGGTGGGGGAGAGAGCTTTGAATTTAGTAGCGGCCTATTTATTTGTCTCTCCCTCAGTCCGCTTCGCGGACAGCTCCCTCGCAGAGGGGGCCTTTTAGAGGTTACGGCAATAACTTGTACCCTACTTTGGGTACGGTCACGATCTTATGATCCCAGTGCAGTTTTTTGCGCAGGCGGTGGATGTGGATGTCTACCGTGCGCGGCCCGGCATTGCTGTCCAGGCCCCAGACTCGCTCATACAGGGCCTCGCGGTAGAGCAGCTGCCCCCGGGCACGGACAAGGGCCAGCAGCAGATCAAACTCCCGGGGCGTCAGCTCTACGCGGGTGCCGTTTTGGGTGACGATGTGGTTGTCCGGGTCGATGACGGCATCGAAAGCTTGCAGTGTGGCGGCCCGGCGGCCGGTGTGGCGCAGCAGGCCTTCCACCCGGGCCAGCAGCTCCGGCGGGGCAAAGGGCTTGACGATGTAGTCATACGCGCCCAGCCGCAGCCCGCGCACCCGGTCCTCCACCGTGGCTTTGGCCGTTAAAAAGATGACCGGCGTGCCCGTAGGGGCAATGTAGTCCATCAGGGTAAAGCCGTCCACGCCGGGCAGCATCACGTCCAGAAGAATAAGGTCGAACAGCGTGGACTCCAGCAGGTTGGCGGCTTCGTTGCCGGTGTGTGCCTTGATGAGCGGCTGGCCCAGGGGTTCCAGCGTCATTTCAATTAAGTCGGCAATGGCGGGCTCGTCCTCGACAATTAAGATAGGCCGCATGGCGGGCATCTCCTTTCTTTGGATTTGACACCAGTATAGCACAGGCGTTTTTCAAAATCATTTCTAAATGAGAAATAGTGCAAACAAAAAGACCCCCTTGTGTAAGGGGGGCTGCCTGCGCGCAAGCGCAGACTGGGGGATTGTGACCTTGTGGGGCAAACCGACTTGCCAGGTAAACGGAACGATCCCTCAGTCACCGTCGGTGACATATCCCTTTGCAAAAGGGAGCCTTTAAGAGGTGCCTCAATTCTGCAAAAACTCTCGTATTTCCTTTTCTACTGCGGCTACTTCCTCGGCGAAAGCGCGGGCGGAGACGCGCAGGGCACCGTTGCCCAGCACGATGATCTGCTCGGCACCGTCGCTGCTCACCACGCGGGTGCGGTGATCCTTGGCCAGCTCGTGGGTGGTGCGCTCGATGTACATGTCGGCGGTCTCGGCCTCCTGGGTGTAGACTACGTACAGGTTGTGGTGCTTTTCTACTTCCCGCGTGCCACCGCGTACTTTGTAAGCGTCAAATACCAAGATGGGCACGCAGCGCTTGTACCCGGCGTAGTTGCACAAAATGTCCATCAGGCGGCGGCGGGCGGCATCCAGGTTCGTCTCGGCCATTTTGCGCAATTCATCCCAGGCAAAAATCACGTTGTAGCCGTCCACCAGCAGGTAGTCCGGCCCGGTGGGCTGGGGCTTGGCAGGGGCGGAAGAAGTCACCACCGGGGCCGGGTGGGTGTGCATGGCGGTGCGGGCGGCTTTGCCGTCGTTATCCGCCCCGGCGGGCTGGCCACGACGCTTGATCTTGCCATAGGTGCGCTCAAAAATCGCCAGCAGTTCCTTGTCCTGCTCCAGCGTGCCCCGGTAGGCGGCCGCGCGGCGGCGGGCGTTGTTGGCCTGTACTTCCTCGTTTTCATCGGCGGCATCGGCGTCCACCCCGGCGGGGCTGTCCAGGCGGCGGGCAAGCCCGCTGTCCACATGGGCCTTGGCAGGCACCTCATCCCAGCGGACGAGATACCCCGCGCCGTGGCTGCAAAAGACCGAGTCGGCCGGGTTCTCCACGTCGGCGTCCGGGTCGTAGCCAAAGTCAGCCAGCACTTCGTCGGCGTTGTGGCAGGCATCGTACCCGGCGGGCAGCACAGCCCACCGGCCCAGCCCGTGGGTGTAGGCTGCGACCTCCCGCGCATAGCCGCGCGCCGTGGCAACGGGCAGGCGGCCGGTCAGCCGCACCGTGTTTTCGGAATTCGGGAGTGTTTCAGGCGCATGGAAGCTGCCGCACATCCGCTGCACATCGGCCATGGCGCGGCCCAGCGCATCGGCGGGCAGCTCCAGCGTAAAATCGTACCACGGCTCCAGCAGCTGCACGCCGTCCCCCGCCGCAGCCATCCGCAGGCCCTGCCGCACGGCGCGGTAGGTCGCCTGCCGGAAGTCGCCGCCCTCGGTGTGCTTTTCGTGGGCGCGGCCCGCCGCCAGCGTGATCCTGACATCGGTCAGCGGTGCGCCGATCAACACGCCCGGGTGGGTGCGCTCGGCCAGATGGGTCAAAATCAGCCGCTGCCAGTTTTCGGCCAGCGTGTCGGGCGGGCAGTCCGCCGCCAGCTGGACGCCGCTGCCCCGGGGCGCAGGCTCCAGCAGCAGATGCACCTCGGCATAGTGGCGCAGCGGCTCATAGTGGCCAATGCCCTCGACAGCCGCCGTCAGCGTCTCCTTATACAAAATGCCGCCCTCGCTGAATGTCACATCCAGCCCGAACCGCTCCTGCAGGATATTCTGCAAAATTTCCAGCTGCACCTCGCCCATCAGCTGGACATGTACTTCGCCGAGGTCGTCCCGCCAGTTCACATGCAGCTGGGGGTCCTCGTCCTCCAGCGTCTGCAGTGCCTTCAGCAGGGTATGGGGGTCGGCTGCGCTCTCGACACGGTAGTTCAGCACCGGCTCCAGCAGCGGGGTATCGGCGTCAGCCTCCGCTCCAAGGCCCTGCCCGGGGCGGGTGGCAGCCGGTCCTGCCGCAGCTACGACCATACCGGGGTATGCCTCGCTGATCAGGCGGAATTTTCCGCCGTTGTACAGCCGCAGCGCATCGGCCTTCTCGCCGCCGGGCAGCACAGCCTTGACCGGCAGCACGCCGCCGGTGATCTTGAGCCATGTCAGCCGTGTGCCCGCGTCCTCGCTGATCTTGAACACCCGCGCGCCGAACTCCGGCCAGCGCGGCGGGGTACGGGTCAGCGTCTGCAGCCCGCGCAGCAGGCCGTCCAGCCCGTCCAGCCGCAGTGCCGCGCCGAAAAACACCGGGAACACCTGCCGCCGCGCAATGGCCGTCACCACGGTCTCGGGCGAGGCCGCGCCGTTTTCCAGCACCTCGTTCATCAGCGGCTCACTGCACAGGGCCAGTGCCTCCGGGTCGGGCACGGCAGAAAAATCCACGCACCCGTCCCCGAACCGCCCGCGCAGCTCCCGCAGGCGGACGGCGGCATCAGCACCCGGCAGATCCATCTTGTTCACAAACACAAAGGTGGGCACCCGGTAGCGGGCCAGCAGCTTCCAAAGCGTCTCGGTGTGGGCCTGCACGCCGTCCGTGCCGGAGACCACCAGCACCGCATAATCCAGCACCTGCAGGGCGCGCTCGGCCTCGGCGGAAAAATCCACATGTCCCGGCGTGTCCAGCAGGGTCAGTTCGCACGCCTCGGCCCCAGCGGCGGCGGGCAGCGCCAGCACCGCCTGCTTGGCAAAGATCGTAATGCCCCGCGCCCGCTCCCGGCTGTCGGTATCCAGAAATGCGTCCCTGTGATCCACGCGGCCCAGCTTGCGCAGTACCCCCGCGCGGTAAAGCAGCCCCTCGGCCAATGTGGTTTTGCCGCTGTCCACATGGGCCAGCAGCCCAACGACCAGTCGTTTCATACAAGTTCCCCTCAAAAAATCAAGATCTTGTCCCTATTGTACAATTTTTCCTGTCATTTGGCAAACGCTTTGCTGCACCCGCCGCCCTTGCGGCCGCGCACAAAACGCGCTATAATGACCGCGGAGCATAATTACCCGATTTTTGCAGGGGCCGATGCTCGCATCGGCCCGCAACTCAGGAGGCAAAATCCAGATGACCTATAAAGAAGTTCTTGAATCCGCGCGCGGCCAGATGGGCCCCTGCCATGCCTGCCCGGTATGCAACGGCCGCGCCTGCGGCGCCACGATCCCCGGCCCCGGTGCCAAGGGCAGCGGCACGGTGGCGATCCGCAACTTTGACGCCTGGCGCGATGTGCGGCTGAACATGGACACGATCCATGAAAATTTTGAGCCGGACACCGCGCTCCGCATCTTCGGCCGCACCTTTAAGTACCCCTTCTTTGCCGGGCCGGTGGGTGCTCTGGCGCTGCACTACGGCGACAAATACAACGACCTTGACTACAATAACATTCTGGTCCCCGCCTGTGCGGCGGCCGGCATTGCCGCCTTTACCGGTGACGGCACGAACCCCAAGGTCATGGAGGGCGCGACCGCTGCCATCGCCGCCAGCGGCGGCGCGGGCATCCCGACCGTCAAGCCGTGGGACAACGCGACCGTGGCGCAGAAGATGGCGATGACCCGCCAGTCCGGCTGCTTTGCGCTGGCCATGGACATTGACGCCGCAGGGCTGCCGTTTCTGCAGCATCTTGACCCGCCCGCGGGCAGCAAGACCGTGGAGCAGCTGCAGGAGATTGCCAAAAGCGCAGGTGTGCCGTTCATCTTAAAGGGCATCATGACCGTCAGCGGTGCTGAAAAGGCCGTTGAGGCCGGGGCTGCCGGCATCGTTGTGTCCAACCACGGCGGCCGCGTGCTGGACGACTGCCCTGCCACGGCGGAGGTTCTGGCCGACATCGTGGCCGCAGTGGACGGCCGCGCCAAGATCCTTGTGGACGGCGGCATCCGCACCGGCAACGATGTGTTCAAGGCGCTGGCCCTCGGCGCGGACGGCGTACTGATCGCACGGCCCTTCGTCACAGCTGTCTACGGCGGCGGGGCGGACGGCGTTGCCGCCTACACCGAAAAGCTCGGCAGCGAGCTGGCCGACACAATGCGCCTGTGCGGCGCGCCGACCCTCGATGCCATCACCCGCGATATGGTGCGGATCATCAAGTAAAAAGCAACAAAAAACACCATGCCTCCCGGTTGCAAAAACCGTCGAAACATGGTATTCTTTTTATGCCGCTTTATGCGGCGGGCACTGCACATACGGCAGGCGGTTGGTCTTCCCTCCCGAAAGGAGGTGAGATCATGCGTTTTACATTTACGTTTTATGTGGGTCACAAGACCATTACATTGAGCATCATTGTAAAAAGCAAGAACCGCCACTCTGCCAAGTGACGGTTCTTAGGTCTAACCTAATTACCCTAGCTTGAAAGAGACCAACCGCTTGTCGCAGTGCCTTTTTCTATATTTATTATAACGCTGTGCAGTCTCTTTGTCAAGCCGCAGCCTCTCGCCCCCACCCCTGCATAAATATTCTTTTTTCTGCAAAAATTGCCCAAACCTCTTGCATAACCTGCGGTTTTGCATTACTATTAAAGAACACCACCGCTTTAAATCGGCAGTGTGAGGGATTTGTGCAAAGTATAGGAGGAGTTATCATGAAAAAGCTTATCAGCACCGTTCTGGCACTCGGCATGACCGCAAGCCTCGCGGCCTGCGGCAGCAGCGCCGCCGCGACCCCCGCCAGCACGGCGGACGCCGTTTCGACCGAAAGCACCGCAGCCGCCGACACCGACCTCGCCTACATTCAGGGCAAGGGCAAGATGACCATCGGCTACACCGTCTATGAGCCGATGAACTACACCGATGCGGACGGTAACTTTACCGGCTTTGACACCGAGCTTGCCACCGCCGTCTGCGCCAAGCTCGGCGTTGAGCCTGATTTTGTCGAGATCAACTGGGACACCAAGGTCGTTGAACTGGACGCCAAGAGCATCGACTGCATCTGGAACGGCATGACCCTGACCGATGACATCATGGCCAACGCCGCCTGCACCAAGCCCTACGCCAAGAACGCGCAGGTCGTTGTGATGAAGGCCGACGCCGCCTACGCCTCCACTGCCGATCTGGCGGGCAAGACCGTTGTGGCCGAGGCCGGCTCCGCCGGTGAGACCGCCATCAGCGAGGACGCGGGCCTGTCGCAGGCAGAGTACATCAGCAAGAGCGTGCAGACCGACTGCCTGATGGAGGTTGCCGCCGGCACCGCCGATGCCGCTGTGCTGGACCTGACGCTGGCCACCGCCATGATCGGTGAGGGCACCGACTACGCGAACCTTGCCATCAAGGACGAGCTGAACGCCGAGGAATACGGCGTTGCCTTCCGCAAGGGCAGCGATGCCGCCGAGGCCGTGAACGCCGCCTTTGACGAGCTGAAGGCAGACGGCACGATGCAGGCCCTGGCCGACAAATACAGCCTGACGCTGGCCGACTGATGGGCGAGGCAGCTGTCATCTGGGGCCGCCTGACCGAAGCCTTCTGGCTCAACTGCCAGCTGTTCGGCCTTACCTTACTGTTCGCACTGCCGCTGGGGCTGGTAGTGTCGTTCGGCTCCATGAGCAGGCTTGCCCCGCTGCGCGGCGCAGTCAAGACCTTTGTCTGGATCATCCGCGGCACGCCGCTGATGCTGCAGATCCTTGTGATTTATCTAGGCCCCGGCCTGATGGGCTTTGCCAGCCCGTGGCCGTCGGGCGGCAGCGGCCGTCTGGTGGCGGCCGTGGTGGCCTTTGCCATCAACTACGCCTGCTATTTTTCTGAGATCTACCGCGGCGGCATCGAGGCTGTGCCCAAGGGCCAGACCGAGGCCGGGCAGGTGCTGGGCATGACCCGGACCCAGATCTTTTTCCGCGTCACGCTGCTGCAGGTCATCAAGCGGATCCTGCCGCCGATGGGCAACGAGATCATCACCCTCGTCAAGGATACCTCGCTTGCAAATGTCATTGCCAACAAGGACATCATCATGATGGCGAAGGAGTACAGCGCCAAGGGCCTGATCTGGCCGCTGTTCTCCACGGCGGTGTTTTTCCTTGTGTTTGTGGGTGTGCTGACGCTGCTGTTCGGCTGGCTGGAAAAGCGGCTGGACTATTTCCGATAAGGGGGTGCAGTCATGGCATTGTTGGAAGTAAACGGCATCGGCAAAAGCTTTGGTGCCACAAGCGTGCTGCGCGGCATCTCCTTTGATCTGGCCGAGGGGGAGGCGCTGGCAATCATCGGCTCCTCCGGCTCAGGCAAGACCACGCTGCTGCGCTGCCTGAACTTTCTCGAGACGGCCGACACCGGCTCGATCACCGTTGCGGGCGAAACGCTGTGGAGCGCCGCCGACACCCGCACCCAGAGCGAGGAGGCCATCCGCAAAAAGCGGCTGCATTTCGGTCTGGTGTTCCAGAACTTCAACCTGTTCCCCCAGTACACTGCGCTGCAGAATGTGATGCTGGCCGGGCAGCTGCTGGCGCGGGAACGCCCCGACTACAAGCAGAACAAGCGTCAGATCCTTGCCGAGATCGAGGAGCAGGCGCGGGCGCTGCTGGCGCAGATGGGCCTCTCCGACCGGGAGAACCACTACCCGCACCAGCTTTCGGGCGGGCAGCAGCAGCGCGTGGCCATCGCCCGCGCCTTGGCGCTGCACCCCGACATCCTCTGCTTTGATGAGCCGACCTCGGCCCTTGACCCCGAGCTGACCGGTGAGGTGCTGCGCGTCCTGCGGGAGCTTGCCGCGCACCGCACCACCATGATCATCGTCACCCATGAGATGAAGTTTGCCCGCGATGTGGCGGACCGCATCCTTTTTATGGACGGCGGCGTTGTGGTAGAGCAGGGCAGCGCAAAGGATCTCATCGACCACCCCAAAGAGGAACGCACCCGCCAATTTTTGGCAAGCTACGGGAAATAAACGAAACCGGCAGACCGTTTTCAGGCGGCCTGCCGGTTATCTGTTTCTGTAGGGAGGGGTCTTGACCCCTCCGCTGCGCTTTGCGGCCGGCGCTCACAACATGGGTCACGCCGTAGGGGCGCATTCTATATGCGCCCGCGCCGTTTACGGCGGCGGAAATGT
>OLZF01002239.1_pt1 | contig 10690 bp, 7 predicted proteins | sample 1674391 | NCBI WGS metagenome assembly OLZF01 (sample SAMEA103958166, study PRJEB25191) | human gut metagenome | biome: human-associated habitat [ENVO:00009003]; feature: intestine environment [ENVO:2100002]; material: feces | place: Germany | collected 2013/2015
CTGGCCAAACGGCTTACCGCACTCCGGGCAGAACTTGGGCGGATGGGCCGGGTCAACCGGGGTCCAACCACACTGGCTGCACTTGGCGGGTGCCGGTGCGGGCTTGGGGTTGCCGCAGTTGCAACAGAACTTACCGGTGTTGGAGGTGCCGCAGCTGCATACCCAGCTGTCGGTTGCGGGTGCCGGGGCAGGCTTGGGGCTGCCGCAGTTGGCGCAGAATTTGCCGGTGTTGCCGGTCTGGCCGCAGCTGCAGGTCCAGCCTGCGGGAGCGGCTGCCGGGGCCGGGGCGGGCTGTGCGGCAGTCTGCTGCTGGGCACCCATCTGGTACAGGTTCTGGGCGTTCATGCCGCCCGCCGCACCGGCCATATTCATGCCCATAAAGGCCATGGCGGGGCCTGCGCCCTGATTGCCGGCTGCGGTCTGCATGGCGCTGGCCTGTGCGCCGACAAGATGCGCAGCGGCGCGGGTCGGGTCCATAAAGGCTGCGTTGCGCTGCATTTCCTTGAGCATCTGCTCGTCTTCCTCGCTGGCCTTCACGCTGGAAACACCGAAGGATACGATCTCAATGCCGCGCAGCTTGCCCCACTTGGCGGAGAGTACATCGTTGAGGGCCTCGGCAAGCTCCATCGTATGGCCGGGCAGTGCGGAATAGCGGATGCCCATATCGCTGATCTTGGCAAAGGCGGGCTGCAGGGCGGTCATCAGCTCGGATTTCAGCTGCCCGTCGATTTCATCGCGGGTGTAGCCTTCTTCCACATTGCCGCAGACATTGGTGTAGAACAAAATGGGGTTGGTGATGCGGTAGCTGTACTCGCCGAAGCAGCGGATGGCAATGTCGATGTCGATGCCGGCGCGCTGATCCACCACGCGGAAGGGCACCGGGCTGGGCGTGCCGTATTTGTTGCCCACCAGCTCCTTGGTGTTGAAGTAATAGATGCGCTGATCCATCGGGGCCTCGCCGCCGAAGGTAAAGCGCTTGCCGATGTTCTGGAACACTGCGCCGATCGAGTCGGACAGGTCGCCGCTGAAGAGCGAGGGGGCGCTGCCGGTATCGTAGGTGTACTCACCCGGCTCGGCGCACATATCCACGACCTTGCCCTGCTCCACGATCATGGCACACTGGCCGTCGGCAACGGCCACGATCGAGCCGTTTGTAATGATGTTGTCGCTGCCCTTTGTGTTGGCGCTGCGTCCGCTCTGGCGTTTCCAGCCGCGGGTAGCCAACAGGTCAGCCGGCATGGCTTCACAATAGAAGTATTCCTTCCACTGGTCGGCCATAACGCCGCCAGCAGCGCCCATTGCAGCTCTGATAAGTCCCATAATGATCCTCCTATGTCAGGGGCGGGCAGGACCCGCCCCGTTTTGTACAGATAAATCAGGTCGTTATTTGTTGGCCAAGGCGGCCTTGTACTCCGCATAGCGGGGCGGCAGCTCTTCGAGCTCCTCGTTCCACTCGGTGCCGTCCAGCCTCATGTAGAAGCTGATTGCACAGGCCGTGCCGTCCGCGCCCTCGTAGTCATACATGAACAGCGAGATGCTGTCGTTATACGGGTACAGGTTGAACTTATACGCATCGCTCTCAGTTATGTTCTGGTCAAGCACCCAGTCGTAGCCGTCCAGAATAGGCTCGATATGGTCATCATAGACATTGACCCACATCGTGATGACCGGGTCATCGGGCATGCCGTCACGGTAAACCTCAAAGTAGTGGCTGCCGTCCTCGCTCTCACCGATGTAGCCCCAGCAATCGTAGGTGTCGGTGTCAAAGTAGTCACGGTTCGGTACATTCTTGTAGTTTTCCATCCGGAACCAGCCGTACCAGTTGGTGTTGCCTAGATCAGCGTAGGTGTTGCCATCGTCGTAGGTGTAGGGCGGGTCAGGCTCATCCGGGCCGTCGATCCAGCCGTCGCCGTCATATTCGTCATCGCCGCCGTCCAGCAAAGCGGGGTCAATTTCGGGCTTGGTGTCGCTGCGCTTAAAGACCATGGTCATACCGTCAAACTCAATGGTCAGCAGGTCACCCTCGCGGGTGTAGGTCATGGCCGGGGTATCGGGGTCGGTCAGCGCGTAGAAGTTGCCGTCCTTCCATTGGAAGGTGACAAAATCCTCCATGTAGGTTTCGCCGGTGCCGTCCGCGCGCAGCTCAATGTAGAAGTCCTCCATATCGACGAGGGCAAGCTCCTCCTTGGAGAGGGTGTACTCGCTGTCGGAGGCGGATTCCAGCACATAGATGCCCACATCGGTATCGCTGCCTGCGGTGGTGCCCTGGGTCATGCTGTCACCGTCCAGAGGCTGCTGCATGGTGCTGCCGGACTTGACGAAGTAGAGCGTCACGCCCTGTCCCTGCACATCGTTCAGGGTCAGGATTTCGTCTTGCAGGGTGCCGGTGCAGCTCAGGCCGCCGCAATCCAGCTGGAAAACCTCGCCGTTCAGCGTCCACTTGCCGTAGGACTTGGTGCCGTCCACCGTTACAACGCACTTGCCCTTATCATTCAGATCCATCAGGAACCCGCTGCCGAAGGCATCCTCGACCTGCGTCACGGAGCCGCCGACCTCGGCGAGGGCTGCTTCCCAGGTGCCCTGATTCGGGTCACTGGCGTTCGGCTTGCCGGTGCGGATGGAGCCGCTGATCATTGTTACGATGATCATAAGCAGGAATATCACCGGGATGGCGATCAGGATCATCCGCTTGGGGGACATTGGTGCGCGGGGGCGCTTGGCCTTGCCGCCGGGGGCTACATTGCCGTAAGGGTTACCGCCCGTGCCGCCGGGTGGCGGCGGCGTGACAGCATGGGGAGCATCCGGCGGTGTGGACGCAGGCGGGGGCGCGTTTTTAGCGTAAATCGGTGTGCCTGCGCCGGTCTGCGGCGGTGTGCCGGACGCATTGCCTGCGTAAGGATTCGCTGCGTTCGTCTGGGGCTGCGGGGCGGCAGGTGCGCCGCCTACATAGGGATTGCCGCCGTTTGACTGCGGCTGCGGGGGCGGCGGTGCAGCTTGAGTCGGCTGAACCGGGGGCTGGGGCACAGCTGCGGGCTGTGTGGCGGGCTTCGGTGCGGATACTTTTGCACCGCAATTTTCGCAGAATTTAGCGCCGGGCTTTAACTCGGCACCACATTGCGTACATGTTGCCATAGTGTCTGCCTCCTTTTATAAAGTAATATTTTAGAACCTTGCTTATTCCTGTGTCATTTCAAACCATACAGCTTCCTGCTGCGGCAGGTTCAACAGGGATTCCCCGCCGATGTGCATTACACTGACGCCGCCGTAATCATCGGGCATCATAGCCAGCGTTTCGCGCTGCGTGCGCCCTAAATCCATACGGAACAGCGAAACGGAGCAGATCCAGCCGCGGTCATCCATACCAAGGTAGGAGATGCTGCTGTCCCATGTGGCCGGAACCCTCTGGCCGTTGGCGTATTCGCCGGTATAGAAGTTCGGCTGATCCTCGCAGATTTCAAACCAGGTGCCGGTATCCTCACTCACAAAGGAGCCGATCATGCTCGGAATGCTCAACGGGGCGGTGTTCCAGACAGCCTCCATCAGGTTGAATTTTTCGTTATCGCGGGAAACGCCGTACACGGTCGTGTACTCGGCGCCGTACTCCGCATCGTAGGCCGTGCCGGTCTCAAACCGGACAATTCCGTTGATGCCGAAGAGCGGACCGCCGTTGACCATCGTGCCACACTGTGCGCCGCTGATGACATCAATGTATTCGACATTGCCGTTCTCGGTCAGAAGGAAAACATAGGGGGCGTAGTCCTGCCCGATGCTGGTCATCAGCATCTTTATATAGTCGCTGTAGCAGCCGCTGACCGCAAACTCGGTCTTGTCGCCCAACTCGTACCATTCCTTCATGGTCTGATAGGTCATAGCGCCGTCAGGGGTAACATAGTCGGTCAGGACGCGTACCGTCACCTCGCCTGTGGCAGTCACATCGCAGGTAAACCATTCATCCTGCCCGTGCAGGATCTGGCCGCTGGCCTGCCGTTTGTCGGGGTAAACATCTATGTCCGTCCACATCATGCCGGCCCCGGCAGGGGTGTACATCGGCACGGTGACGATAAGACCGCCTGTGTAGTAGGGGTAGACGGCAAAGTAGGTAAACACATTGCTCAGCTCGTTCAGGCTCTGTGCGCGCATCTTGCAAAGCTCGGATGCGTAGGTGGGGTCATCGCTGCCGTAGTAGGTATCGAAGTGCTGGGCCACGGCGCGCTGCACTGCTTTTAAGGTCAGGTCGTTGTCGGTGTAGCCAAGGTACTCGAGCATTTCGATGTTGGAAAGTTCCCTACCCGTTTCAAAGTTGTAATGGTAGGCGCCCACATCGCGGTTGTACATTGTGTCAACGCTTGTGATCTGCAGGCTCAGTACCGGGCCGGTCCATGTGCTTATCCAGATGATGTAGCTTGTGTCGATAAAATCATTGCGGGAGCGGGCGTCCTCGGCGCGCTCTACCAGATAGCCGAAGCGGTAGCCGATCATCTCGTTGATGTTCCTTGCGCCCTCGGTGTCATCATCGATCTGCGGGACCTCGTAAAAATAGGTGTCCTTGTTGCCGTAGGGGTCGGTGTAACTGAATTCCACATCATACAGCGTAGAGATGCGGGAATCATCAAACCTGCGGGATGGCTGCGGCTTTTGCGGGGTTTCCTCCGCAACTTCCACATTTTCAGCGGAGGTCTCGCTCACAGCACTTGCAGCCGGTTCGCTCGGCTCGGGCTGTTTGCTGTCCTGTGCGCAGCCTGCCGCCGACAGCAGCATCGCCGCCGCCAATAGTACGGCACAGCGTTTTTTCATGGTTGGTTCACCCGCCTTTCGGTTGAGAGTGCGGCAAGCTGCCTGTGCTTAGCCAAAGGTGACGCTGTTCAGAATGGTGTCGCCCTCGGTGCCGGGGTCAATGTCCACGCCGGAAATCTTGATGGCAAGCCAGCCGCCGGTGGGCATTTCGCCGTAGTATTCCGTCCACCACATACCCACGTTTTTGTAGGTGCGTCCGGCCATCTCCACGCCGCCGATGGTGCGCGGGGTAAGCTCCTCCACGTTTTCAAATTTGTCGTAATAGTAGTTGATCTTGTCCAGACCGCTTTGCAGCTCAAATAATATGCGCGGGTCTCCGGAGAAGATATTGCTGGGGTCATCGGTCGGGAACAGCTTAAAATCCCCAAAGCTGTTCGTGGCAGGCTTGTACCAGCCCTGATCGGGGCAGGTCACATTGAGCACCAGCGTAAAGTCCGTGCCGAATGCCTCCAAAGTCTGGGTGTTCAGACCTGCGGCCGATGGGTAATCGGGATTTTCTGCAGGAGCGGAAGCAGGGGCCGGCTCGGCGGTAGCTTCCGGCTCCGATGCTGCAGCGGGCTCTGATGCAGGCTCGGATGCCGTGTCGTTCTTGGGCTCTGCCGGGGTCTCCGTCTGGGGTTCAACGGCGGGTTCGGCGGCCTGCGCTTTCAGGTCGGATAAACCGGAATCGACCTCTTTGGTCACATCCCCCTTGGAGCAACCGGCCAAAGCCATAAGCATCATGGCTGCCAATATGGCAGCGAGCGTTCGTTGTACTTTTTTCATAGCTGTCCTCCTTTTGGTCATAAAGTGTCCATCATAGCGCTCAGATAGGCAGGCGAGACGGAAGCGTAGACGAAATCATCGACAATGTGATCTTTTTTTGCCAGACACACGGCGGTAGCCAACTCGGGATATTCGGCCTCATCCACAAGCAGTACCGTTTTGCAGTGCGGGCAGACATCCCGCAGGTCGTTTGCCAGCAGCAGTCTGTCCTGCAGGGTGCGCGGCGGATGCGGACAGACCTCCAGCAGCAGTACATCCGCCCGGCAAGAACGGCATAGCTTTACAATATCCTTTGTCTTAGGGCCGGCGTTTTGCACCTGAAAGTCCGGTCTGCCGTGTTTCAGTGCCATTGTCAATGCGCTCGTCATCACAGAGTATTGGGCGTCCAAAACGATCCTTCGCACGGCGCAGCCCTCCTTCCCTGCAAAGAATACTATTTGTCAATTTCATCATACAGGATCGGAAGAATTTTTGCCCCCACCATTTGGATAGTTTTTTGCGCTTTTTACTGCTTTTTTTCGGCACTATTGCAAAATAAGGCGGATTGCGTCATAATAATAGTGTGAAAAAGCAGCACGATACCCTTTTTGGGAAAGGACAGGCGCTATGACAAAGGTACGGCTTGGCAATCTGTGTTTAGCCGCTGCGGTTGCAGGGGTGATTCTCTGCGCTGTCCTGATGCGGGCATTTTATATGCCGTATTCCGGCTTTTTGCGCACAGTGCTGTATAATATTCTAATCTTTTTCTGGGCGGTATCGGTCTGGTGGCGTATCCTGCACGCACAGACCCGCCGCTGCCTGCTGGGCGCTGCCGCCCTGATGCTGTTCTGGCTGGATATCCGCCTGATCCGCTATGACTTTGCCCAGACACCGGAGATGCTGCGTCGATTGTGGTATGCGTACTATATCCCGATGCTGCTGATCCCAACCCTTGCACTTTATACGCTTTTCTTTTTGGATCGGGGGCAGTCCGCCCCGCTGTACAAGTACCGGTACATGATTTTTGCATTCCCTGTGGTGCTGTTCAGTCTGGTGCTGACAAACGACTGCCATCAGCTTGCGTTTGCGTTCCCACCCGGGCAGGAGGTACTGGGCAGCCCCGATTACACCTATCGGTTCGTATATTACCTCTGTCTGCTGTGGATATTTTCCTGTGCCGTGTTCACGGTGGTGTACCTTGTACGGCGCTGCCGTATTCCGCATACAAAGCGCATCCTCTGGCTGCCGCTTGTGCCGATTTTTTTTGCCACGCTCTATGCTTTACTGTACAAGCATATTTTAAATGTGCCGTGGATGCACGCTATCGCCGGTGATATGACCGTGGTGCAATGCTTGACCTTTACAGCGACCTTTGAGGCGTGCATCCGGTGCGGGCTTATCCAATCCAACATGGGGTATGCCACGCTGTTTGAGGTATCTATGGCCAAAGGGCTGATCACAGACCGGGCGTTTGTGCCTGTGCAATGCTCCATGCAGGCAGCCCCGCTCCGCGAGGAGCAGCTGCGGCAGGCGCTCACCGGCAGTGTCCAGCTGGACGCCACGACCCAGCTTCACGGCCACCCGATCCGGAAAGGGTATATTTTCTGGCAGGAGGACATCACCGAATTGGTGGCACTGCTGGAGGAGCTGCGCCTCACGCATGAGGAATTGCATGACATTGGGGACGTCATACAGGCGGAAACAGCCCAGAAGGCACAATGGCTGCAGCTGAGCGAGCAGAACCGGCTGTATGACAAAATCGAGACCGTCACAGCCCGCCAGCTGGCACGGATACAGGAATACCTGATTGCGCTCAAGGCCACGGACGATGTCGATACCGCCCGCCGGCTGCTGAAGCGTATCGTCATTTTGGGGACCTATATCAAGCGGCGCAGCAACCTTGTTTTTGTCTGTGACAAGGCGGAGGATATCGACACCACGGAGCTGCGGCTGAGCCTGTTTGAATCGGCCGAGAGCCTGCGCCTGAGTGATATACGCTGCGCCGTGCAGATTGCCGACACAGCAAAGATTCCCCCCGCGTCCGCCGTGGCGATCTATGACGCCTTTGAAGCCATCATAGAAGCGACCCTGCTGGGATTGCAGGAGATCCTTTTCTGCGCCGAGCATACGGCGCAGGGCTGGGGGCTGCGCTGCAGCGTTCAATGCACGGACGCACCCGCTGCACTGCCCGACCTGCCGCAAATGCAGCTTGAACGGGATGATGACGGGCTTTTGTATTTCACAATGTTTCCGGCAGAAGGAGGCGGCCTATGATTTCCCGAATCTCCCGCAACGCTGTCAAGGAGGGCTTTGACACGCTGCCGGCGGCCATCTGCTACTTTGACCGCAACGGTCTGCTGCGCCTGATCAATCACAGGATGCAGGAAATCTCCGCAGTCCTCTGCGGCCGCGATCTGCAGACCCTTACGGATCTGGAGCAGGCGCTGCACAGTCCCGGCGGCGGTGTGCAGCTGCGCGATGAGGGCGCCCGCATCTACGCATTCCCGGACGGAACGGTATATCATTTCACGGTGCGCCCTGTTCAGGACAAATACGGCATACCGTACACCGAGGTGATGGCCACCGATGTCACCCGGCTGGCGGCATTGCATGCTGCACTGCAGCAGGAAAACGAGCGCCTTGCCGATGCGAACCGCCGCGCAAAGCGCTTATATGACAATATGCCCGACATTGTGCGGGAGGAAGAAATCCTGAAAATGAAGATGCGGGTGCATGACGACATCGGCCATACCCTGCTTGCCGCACGGCGCGCACTGCGGCATGAGCATGACCTTGCCCGGATCAAGAGCGAGGCTGCGCAGTGGGAAAGCTCCATCTCCCTGCTGTGCCGCGCCCGGCAGGAGGATGCTGCCGAGGACCCGCTGACCTGTATGCAAAGGCGGGCGGCTGTTCTGGGCGCAGCCGTACAGCTGCGCGGTGCGTACCCTGCGGCACGCGCCGCCCGCGAGCTCTACGCACTGATCCTGCGGGAGTGTACCTCCAACGCTGTGCGGCATGCGGGTGCCACGGAATTGTACGCCGATTCCGAGCATCGGCCACAGGCATGGCACCTTTGCATCACGAACAACGGCGCACCGCCCAGGGCGGAGATAAAAGAAGGCGGCGGGCTTTCCTCGCTCCGCCGCCGTATTGAAAAAGCAGGGGGTACGGTAACCGTACACTCCCTGCCTGTGTTTGTTCTGGAAGTAACCCTGCCCGATAAGGAGAGCATTTATGATACGCGTTATGATCGTTGAGGACCAAAAGCTGGTCCGGAGCCTGCTTGAAAGCTATATTCAGAACGAGGACGGGTATCAGCTTGCTGTGTCTATCCCCGGTGCTGCAGAGGCTCCGATCCTGTGTGATACCGAGGACATCGACCTTGTCCTGATGGATGTGCAGACCGAACACCGCGAAAACGGTCTGGCCGCCGCCGAAAAGATCCATAAGGCGCACCCGGGCATCAAAATCGTGGTCGTTACCTCGCTGATCGACCATGAAATTTTAAAGCGCGCCAAGGCGGCAGGTGCAAACAGCCTGTGGTATAAGGACGGGGATGAAAGGACCCTGATGCAGGTCGTGCGCAGTACTGTGCAGGGGGCGCATATCTTCCCCGATATGCCGCCGAGCGTAAAGATCGGCATGACGATGAGCAGCGACTTTACCCCTGCTGAGATGCGCGTGCTGCGCCTGTTGGTGCGCGGGCTTTCCTACAGCGGGATCGCCAAGGCGCTTTGTGTGGAGCCCTCGACCGTTAAATATCATGTCATCAATATGCTGCAAAAGACCGGGCTGGAAAACAAGCTGCAGCTTGCCATTGCCGCCAGTGAGGCAAAGCTGGTGGTGGAATTGGCAGAGGAATAAGACACCGCAGACGGCTGTCAAGCCTGTATCGGCAGGGTGACTGTGAACACTGTCCCCTGCCCGTCAGCTGGTTCAACTGTAACGGTGCCGCTGTGCAGCAGGGCAATCTCCCGCACAAGCGCAAGCCCAAGGCCTACGCCGCCCATCTCCCGGCTTCTGGATTTATCTACCCGGAAAAATGGCTGGAACACACTCGCTCTGTACTCCTCCGGAATGCCGCAGCCTGTGTCTGCAACACGCAGCACAGCGCTGCTTTTCTTTTGTTGGATCGTGATATGCACAGAACCGCCGGGGGTATTGTACTTGATGCCGTTTTCGACCAAATTAAAGAGCAGGCGGTAGATCAGGGTGTCGCTGCCCTTGATGCTGACATCCTCACATTCCTGAAAGAGGGTGACGCTACGGCGCTGTGCCAGCGGGGTCAGGTCGGCCACGATCTCATCGGCCAGCGGGGCCAGCTCGATAAGATCCTCACGCGGGATCGACTGCAGATCGCTCATTTCCAGCAGTGTGCGGACAAGGCCTGCCAGACGGGACACCTGATCCGTCTGAAAGCGGAGCAGGTCATTGACCTCGCTGTCGGCATCGGGGTGCTCCTCGGCAAACATTTCCAGCTTGGCCTGCATGATGGCCAGCGGTGTTTTCAGTTCATGCGAAACATTTGCAGAAAACTCACGCCGCAGTGTTTCTGCTGCACGCTTTTCAGTAACATCAAAAATCAGCAATACGCTGCCTTTACCGCCAACACTGCTGCCGCATAGCTGATAAAAGCGCCCGTCCTTCTGATACAGACTTTCACCGCTGCCGCCCACAGCTACCTTCTGCAGCAGCTCCTGCACTTCCTGGCCTCGCTCCAAAGTCAGAATATTTTTACCAACGACTTCATGATCCTGCAAACCAAATAATTTGGCGGCACTGTCGTTGATCGATAAAATATTCTGCCGGTCATTCAAAAGGATCAGACCCTCATTCATACTCTGAGTAATAGCCGCCAGTTCATTCTGCTTCTGCCGCAGCTGCTTTAAGCCTTCTGAAACCTGCCTCTGCTGCTGGGCGATCCGTGTTAAAAACGGTGCCAGTTCATCATAAGTATCATTTTCCAGTGGGTTTTCCAGATCCACCTGATCCAGCGGTAAAACCATTTTATCAGTAATCCGCCGTGCCAGAAGCATAGCCACCAAAGCCACCACCAGCACTACCGCGATCATATAGGGAATACTGCCGGCCACCGTCGCAAAAACAGAGTCTGTCGTTCTTGCAACACGCAGTATATCACCATTATCCAGCC
>OLZF01002254.1_pt1 | contig 10635 bp, 6 predicted proteins | sample 1674391 | NCBI WGS metagenome assembly OLZF01 (sample SAMEA103958166, study PRJEB25191) | human gut metagenome | biome: human-associated habitat [ENVO:00009003]; feature: intestine environment [ENVO:2100002]; material: feces | place: Germany | collected 2013/2015
AGCCGATTTCCGTGCAGGTCGGAGCTTTCGCTTCGTGATGCACCAGATCGTGGTTGTCCGGATCGATGGGCAGTTCCACATAGGTACTGTAGTCGCAGCGGGAGCAGGTATCGTAGGCATCCCAGCCGATTTCCGTGCAGGTCGGAGCTTTCGCTTCGTGATGCACCAGATCGTGGTTATCCGGATCGATGGCCAGTTCCACATAGGTACTGTAGTTGCAGCGGGAGCAGGTATCGTAGGCCTCCCAGCCGGACTCGGTGCAGGTAGCGGCCTTGCCGGCATGGGAAATCGGGTCATGTCCCAGCGCCGGCAGCTCCTCATAGGTGCTGTAGTCGCAGCGGGAGCAGGTATCGTAGGCCTTCCAGCCCTTTTCGGTGCAGGTAGCGGCCTTGCCGGCATGGGGAATCAGGTCGTGGTTGTCCGGATTTATATTGCCGAAAATAAAGGTGCCACCCTGGTAATCGCAATCGGAACAGACCCTGGCATACACAGCCTTAGATACGCAGGTGGCTGCAGTCTGCTCATGCATTTCGAATGAATGGGAAGCTATTTCCCCTTTTTCATGGCAATAGACGCAATTGCGCCAATGCTCAGCATCATCGCACGACCATGAGCTTTCATCATACTTGTGCTCCGCCGTATATGCTCCGCCGCAGACGGAGCATGCGCCCGTATCCCCGCAGCTCACGCCGGAGCAGGCTTCCGTTTCGGTGTGGCTGGGATCGCGCTTGCAGGTGCGGGTGTGGGTTTTGTTTCCATTGGATATCCAATTGTTCCAGTCGTGATCCAGCGCGTCCGTTTCCTGATAGGCGGTGTAATCGCAGCGGGAGCAGGTATAGTAGGCGCTCCAGCCCTTTTCCGTGCAGGTGGGGGCTTTCACCTCTTCATGGCGCTGCAGATCATGGTTGTTCGGATCAATATCGCCGCTTTCAAAAGTGCTCGGCGTCTGGTAGCCGCAGTCGGAACAGACCTTGTAATACACGGCCGGAGATGCGCAGGTGGCCTCGGACTTCAGATACCGGGCGTCGGGCTGTTCCACGAACGAATGGGAAGTTTTGCTCCCCGCCTCATTACAGTAGATACAGGCGCGCCAGTGCTTGTCGGGATTGCTCAACCAGGGGCCGTTAAACTTGTGGCTTGCCGTGTATCTTTCGTTACACTCGTCGCACCAGCCCGTTTCCCCGCAGCGCACGCCGGAGCAATCGCTCGTTTCTGTGTGGGTGAAATCCCAAGAACACACACGGGTGTGGGTGCCGTTGCCATTGGAGTGACAGAGCATCCATTTGTGCTTGCTCGGGTCTGCACTGCCATATTCGCCATAGCAATCCCGGCACCGGGCGGGGTCTACGCAGGTGGCCTCCCGAATGTTGCAGTTTTCCGTCTCTATATGGCTGGCGTCGCGTTTGCAGGTATGGGTGTGGGTTTTATTTCCGTTGGATGTCCATGCGCCCCAGTCATGGCCCAGCTTGTAAACCGCACCGCACTCAGTGCAGGCGGCAGGTACGGTGCAGGGCGCTGCGCTGAAGGTACAATCCTTCGTTTCGGTGTGTGAAGCATTATGCTTGCAGACGCGGGTGTGGGTGCCGTTGACGTTGGACTTCCACTCGCCCCAGTCGTGCGGCCCGTAATCGCCGAAGCGTGCAGTACAGCCGCCGCATTGTGCTTTCCGTATGCACGTGGCCTCCTGTCCAATCCAGTGATTCTCCAAGATCTCTTCCTGGCAGTCATTGCACCTCAGCAGATGCTGATTTTCGTACTCTTTTAGCAGAGCATAGGAACCGCCTAAACAATACTCGCCGTTCGCCTTGGTATGTCCAGCCATCGCCGTGGTTGCTACAAAGAGCAGCGCAATCGCCAGGAGACATGTAACCAACCATTTTTTCATGTTTTTCTCCTCCTCAAATTTTTAAAAACGCTATGAAATGGAAATAAGATTATTCCGCTGTCGGTATCAGGCGAATCAGCACGGTGGGAATCTCTGCATCGGTGAAATCCAGCGTGAACACTGCGTTTTCACCTTCCACGATGTAGGGCAGATCAATTTCCGTATCGTCGGCATTCAGCAGCGCCAAGGTAACGCCGTTCAACAGCTCGGCGGGCAGCGTGATCTTTACCTCGCCCTTCGGACGGGTGAGCTTGCCGGAAACTTCAAAGCAGACGCTCAGCAGCGTATTGCCGTTCGCAGTTTCACCCATGCGCAGCACCAGCTCGCCATAGGGCAGATGCTCGCCCTCCGCCGTCACTTCTTCAACCAGCGCCAGATGTATGCCATCGCTTACATTGCCGCATACGGGGCAGAGCGTGCGCGTTGCTTCATCCTGCTTGAATTCGACGATGGCGCATTCAGTCTTGCCGACGTGCTTGCAATCCTTGCGCTTGCAGGTCGCGCTGTGCGTGCCGTCGCCGTTACTCGTCCATTCGCCATACCAGTGCAGCAGCGTCTTCGTCTGGTGATCCTTATAGCTGTCATTGCAGTTTTTGCAGGTGTGCAGCGTGTAGCCGCCCTTTCCGCAGGTGGGCTTGACGACCTTTTCGGTATAATCGTGCCCGGCGGCGGGGATTTCCACCTTGGTGGTGTAATCGCAGCCCTCACGCTGGCAGGCGTCATATTCATTCCAGCCAATTTCGGTGCAGGTGGGTGCCTTGGCATCGTGGTGCACCAGATTGTGTTTCAGCGCAGGCAGCTCCACCTTGGTGGTGTAATCACAGCGGGAGCAGGTATCGTATTCCTCCCAGCCGGTCTCGGTGCAGGTGGGCGCTTTGGCGTCGTGGTGCACCAGCTTGTGTTTCAGCGCAGGGATTTCCACCTTGGTGGTGTAAGTGCAGCCCTCGCGCTGGCAGGCGTCATATTCATCCCAGCCAATTTCGGTGCAGGTGGGCGCCTTGGCGTCGTGGTGCACCAGGTCGTGGTTGTTCGGGTCAGGTCCATACCATGGGTGTACATAAGTATCCGTTCCCTTGCGGTAGCAGTAAGCGCAGTTTGTGTAGTACACGGGCGGAGAAACGCAGGTGGCTGCGGACTTAAGGCACGAGCTATCGTTGCCCTGAACGAAGAAATGTGCGCCCACCTTAGTTTTCGCTTCGTGGCAGACGGTGCAGCTAACCCAGTGGTTTTCGGCATCCGAATCCCAGCCCTGATTCGCAGGGAAGGTATGTGCGCTGTAGTACTGCCCGCCGCAGGTAGTGCATGTTCCCAGGGTGATGCAGGTTGCGATGCTGTCGCCGGAGCAGCTTTCGGTGTCGACCGCATCGCAGCCGTCACGCTGGCAGGTGCGGAAATGCTCGCTGTTGTTGCCCCTGGATTGCCATGCGCCCCAGTCGTGACCGAGTTTGCCGTATTGAGTGCCGCACCGGGTGCAGGTTTTGCCCGTGGTGCAGGTCGGCGTTTCGGTGCCGCCAGAGTGACGGCCGATTGGATTGTCATCAAATAGGGCATAGCTGCCTTTACCGCAGTGTGAACATATGTAAATTACATAATGATAATCGTCGTTGAATCGCTCGAATCTTGTAATCTCATGATCTGCCGTCGTGTTGCAGAAACGGCATTTGTCGCGGATGGTTTCCGCCTTCGCTTCCGGCGCCATTCCCGGCAGCAGGCACAGCAGCAGCGCCGCAGCCAGCAATATGGCAAAACTCTTCTTCTTCATCTTCGTCGCCTCCTTAAAGTTAGGGTAACACCGCACAAATGAAGTGGTCGGCTGGCAAATGGATTGTGCGGTGTTGCCTTTATGATGGATTTACTGTGCCAGTTCCACCAGCGTGTCAAACGCGGGCTTCGGCTGGGCATCCTTGTCGAACAGGAGCGGGTACTCGTCCGCGCGCCAGCTCAGGTCGTCCACCGTGCCCCATACCTGCACCGCTTCGATGCGGTCGGCGTAACGCAGGAAAATCTTCATCAGGTCGCCGTAATACTTCGCCTGCTTCTGCAGATTTTCCTCGCTCGTATCGTCAATGCCCACGTCAAGTTCGGACACGCGCAGGAGCAAATCACGCTTGGCAATCTGCTGGAACGCCCAATCCACGCGGTCAATCGTCGGGCTGCCGACGGAGTAGTGTGCCTGGAAGCCGTAGCCGTCAATCGTGCCATCCGCAATCAGGCTGTCCAGCAGAACGCAGATGCCGTGCAGCTTGGGGTCAAGGGGGGTGTTGTAATCATTGTAGTACAGCTTCACGCCGTCCGCGGCGTACTTGCGGGCGTACTCAAACGCGCGGTTCACGAAATCCTGACCGATTGTCTTTGTCCAGTTGGATTCGCGCAGCTGGTCGCTGCCGTCCGCCACGGCTTCGTTCACAACGTCCCACGAGACAATCAGCCCCGGATAATTCTCGTTCGTCCACGTCAGCACCTGCTGGATGTAGCTTTCCATGCGGGCGAGCATGGTTTCGCGGCTGCACAGCGGCTTGTGGGTCGCGTAGCCCTCATGGAAGAAGGCTTCGGGCGTCTGGGAGTGCCACACCAGCACATGCCCATGCACCTTCACGCCATTGTCTCGGCACCAATCGAGGAACGGAATGCAGTTGTCGAACTTCACAGCGACGGCCGTGTCGTCCGTGCGGCTGAGCTTGCGGCATTCCGCCATGTCCAGCAGCGAATCCGGCTTCATCTCGTTTCCCGCGGTCATGATGGTGAACTGGCTGCCGTAGAACGCCATGCGTTTGCTGTCCGCCACTTCACTGGCAACAACCGCCGTGCCGAAATCGAACTTATCCGCATAGAGCGTCTTGAGGGCAGGCAGCGAAGTGGTGTCGAAGGAGTCAATCTTCTCGTCGCAGGTGAAATTGCGAATGGTGAAGGACGTTTCCTTTCCCGCGCCCTCAACGTACAGCACATACTTGTCATACCGACCGGGAATGTACGAGCCGGACAGCATTGCCCATTCGCCTTTCTTCGCCGTGCCGGTGACAATGTTCTCATAGGATTCCTCGCCGTCGCGGGTATGGGCGACGGACAGGATGAAGCTGCACGAATCCATCTCGTCCTGCTTCACCTGCACGGACAGGTTGTAGGCGCGCCCCGGCACAAGGTCGAAGTCGCGGCCGGGAGAGTTCCACGTCGCGGTACGCCCGGTGATGTACAGCCCGTCAGCGGTCGTCTCGATGGCGGCACCGCCCGCAGAACGCGCATACCAGCCGTCCGTGCCGCTGGTAAAGTCCGACGTGTAGTGAATCTGCGGCGCGTCGGAGTAATCCACCTTTTCGGGCGCGGTGATGGTCAGCGTAACGTCATCAAGGCAGTAGTTTGTGCCCAGATAGTTATCCGACGCCGTGAGGAAGCGGATATTGACGCCCGCGTCCGCCTCGAAATCGCAGGAGATTTCCGTCCACTCCTTGCCCTTGACGTTCACCTGCGCGTAGTAGGCGTAATCGCCGCCCGCCTTGCCAATCGCCATAGTGCCGTCTTCCGAGCTTTCGACGTAGACGCAGGCGGACAGGTGGACTTTCGCGCCGGCTTCAATGCCAACCGACGCAGCGGAGAGGTCAACGGCATCCCAGTTATTGCTGCCGCGTCCAGAAACTCGCAGGCTCTGCTTACCGCTGTGTGCCTGCGATTCCGTCACGCCGACGGTGCAGGTGCCAGACTGGCTGAACGCGGCGGCGTTGCCATCCTCAAAGTCGATGGTGACGGCGGTCTGCGCGGCTTCTTCCGCTGCAGCGAAGCAGGGCAAAAACAAGCAGAGTGCCATCAGCAGAGAAAGCGCTTGTGCGACCCAGTGTTTCATGTTTAATTTCCTCCCTTAGCGTCTTGGGGGTCTATGGAATGGATGATGTAATAATTTAATTATACACAAAAATTGTGTTTTGTCAAGAATGTCTGATTTCTTACCAGAACGAAAATGGTTTCGTTGGGTGGTTTTTTCTGATTCTATGCTGATGGGCATGGTTGAACTGGTCTTTTCCATGCTTCCAGAGGGTAATGAAAACGGACGAAGTCCGCGGTCGTCTGCTGGAGACCTTCGGTTTCGCCACTCCTGTCACTGGTTTTTATCGCCGCATTGTGGCTTTTGTCCTTGAATTTTCCGGTTTTTTGTTACTTAACTGATGGGCAAGAAATATTGTCGAAATCTTTCCAAAAGCCCCCTTGAAACAAGGAAAAAACCGTGCTATCATCAAACCGTTTCTAATGAACTTACGACTGAACGACACGTCTTTCTACAAGGGAGGACAACCCCATGAACATCCGCTGCTTCTGCTGCATGGGCGACAGCATCACCAGCGACCAAGTCAGCGGTATCGGCACGATGGTGGCGCATCGGCTGAACGCGCAGGAGGTGCTGAATGCCGCCTGCGGGTATGCAACCTGCTCCGACTGGCACGAAGGCGATAGGAACATCACGCCTGTAACGCTCATCGAGCCGCCGAACACGAACACGGCGGACAACGTGCTGTCCAATCAGGTGCGGCGCGTTTTGCAGGCGCTCACGCCGAAGGGCAGCATCATCCGCTGGACGGTGGATGGCGTCGAGTATGCGATTCCGGCGGAAATCGGTATCGGCACAGGCACGCTGAGCACGCCGGACGTCATCTACATCGCCATCTCCACCAATGACGGCAATCAACCGGAAAATGCCCCGGCGGATGACTTCGCGGCTGTCTGTGAACTCCCCTACGCCGCCCTAACCCGCACGTCGATGGCATCTGCGCTGCTCTGGGCGGTGCGAACATTGCAGGCGGTCTGCCCAAACGCGGCGATTTTTCTCGCCACGCCGCTGCAAACATACACCCCGCAGGAATGGATGGACGAATCTCACGGGCCGCTCAAGCGCAGTGTCATCCAGAAAGTCGCGCAGAAAACGGGTGTTCACTGCATCGACAGCTTCTACGGAAGCGGCTTTGACCGCAGCGTTGCCCGCTTTCACGGCGAAGTCCACCCGGACGAGGAATGGAAAATCCGCATTGCTGACTTTGTGACAAAGGAAATCGAATCGACCCTGTATAAGGAGTAACCGATGGAGAATATCAAATGGCTGTGGGGCGTAATGGACAAGCGCTACCACAAGTGGCACATTCTTGGCCTCATCATCAGTGCCGTCACGTCGCTGATGCTGCTCATCAACCCCTACCTGACGATGCGCCTGATGGATGATGTCATCGTCGCGCAGAACCCCGAACCGCTCGTCGGCTTGCTGCTGGCGATGCTGATTGTCAAGGTTACGCGCGAAGGTTTGCGCTACCTGATGGTTGTCCTGCTGGAGCATTCCTCCCAGAACACGCTGATGAACCTGCGCATGCGGCTGTTCACGCGCCTGCAGTATCAGGACATGCGCTTTTTCGACATTCACCGCACGGGCGACCTGATGACGCGCCTGTCCGCCGACACAGACTGGTGCCGTCATTTTCTGGCATACATAGACTATGTGGCGGTAGACAGCATCGTCATGTTCGTGTCGTCGTCGATTTACCTGTTCTCGGTGAACTGGAAGCTCGCGCTGGCAATGGTCTGCGTCACGCCGCTGCTGATGATTATCACGAAAGTGTACTCCAAGGGCGCGCGGCGGATGTTCGTGGACATGCGCGACAAGATGAGCGACATGAACGCGAAGGCGCAGGAGAACATTGCGGCAAACCGCGTGGTGAAGGCGTTTGCGCGTGAGGAATACGAGGAGAACCGCTTCGACGAGCGTTCCCGCGCCTTCCGCGATGCGAATCTGGATATCAACAAGCGCTGGCTGTCCTTCTACCCCTTCATCGAGATTCTGGCGAACGCCATGACGCTGCTGACCGTCTTTTTCGGCGGCTACCTGATGATTACCGACGGCATGACGGCGGGCGAACTGACGATTTTCACCCAGCTGGCGTGGACGCTGAGCGTCCCCATGCGGCAGCTGGGCAACCTGCTCAACGACTGGCAGCGCTTCATCACCTGCTCGAACAAGGTCATGGAGATTGAAGTCTCCCGCCCGGAGATTGTAGACAGCTCCTGCGCGGTGAATCACGACCACATCGAGGGTGCGATTTCCTTTGACCATGTGTCCTTCGCTTACGGCTCGCAGCCGGTGCTGTCCGACGTAACGTTCTCCGCCAAGCCGGGGCAGACCGTCGCCATCATGGGGCCGACCGGTTCCGGCAAAACGACGCTGATTCAGCTGCTCGCCCGCTGCTACGACGTGACCAGCGGCAGCATTTCCGTTGACGGCTGCGACGTGCGCAAGTGGAAGCTGCAGCAGCTGCGCGATGGCATCGGCACGGCGACGCAGGATGTTTTCCTCTTTTCCGACACGGTGGAAGGCAACATTGCTTTCGGCGACCAGACACTGACAGAGGACGAAGTGCACGACTTCGCCCGCCGCGCGGCCGCGGACGACTTCATCAAGGGCTTGTCCGAGGGCTACGACACGATTATCGGCGAACGCGGCGTGGGTCTTTCAGGCGGACAGAAGCAGCGCATTGCCTTGGCGCGCGCGCTGGCAGTCAAGCCCGGCATCCTCGTCATGGACGACACCACTTCCGCCGTCGATATGGAGACGGAGAAGTACATTCAGGCGCAGCTGCGTCAGCTCCCCTACGACTGCACGAAGCTGATCATTGCCCAGCGCATCTCCTCCGTCAAGGATGCTGACCTCATCCTGATTTTGAAGGACGGCGTTGTGACCGAGCGCGGCACGCATCAAGAGCTGCTGCGTCAGCGCGGCTACTACTACGAAACGTACTGCCTGCAAAACGGCATCACGCCCGACACCGCTCCGCAGGAGGTGATGTAACATGGCGCGCAACAAATTTGACGTAGACGAGCGCTTGGAAACCCCGTTTGACTTCCGGCACTTGAAGCGCGTGGGCGTTTACATCGGCAAGCACAAGTGGAAGATGCTGCTGGCGCTGCTTCTGTCCGCCTTGGCATCGGTAACGAGCCTCGCCGTGCCGAAAATCACCCAGACCGTCATGGACGTCGCTGTGCCGCAGAAAAACGTTGACCTGCTGCTGAAGATGGCGCTGGCGTTCATGGGCATCATCATCGTCGGCATCGTCTTCACGGTCATCCGCTCCCGCATCATGGCGTTCGTCAGTCAGCAGATCATCTACGATATCCGCAAAGACCTCTTCGCGCACCTGCAGCAGCTGCCTTTCGCCTACTACGACAGCCGTCCGGCGGGCAAAATCCTCGTGCGCGTCATCAATTACGTCAACAGTGTGTCGGATATTCTTTCCAACGGCATCATCAACTCGATTCTGGAAATCATCAATATCATCTTCATCGTCGTCTACATGTACACGACCGAGCCGACGCTGGCGACGATTGTTGTGGCGGGGCTGCCGATTTTCGTGGCGATTATCATCATCCTGAAGCCTCGTCAGCGCCGCGCGTGGCAGAATCAGTCGAACAAAAACAGCAACTACAACGCGTATCTGGCAGAATCCATTGACGGCGTGCGCGTGAGCGAACTGTTCGCGCGGCAGGATGTCAACTGCTCCATCATGCAGCGGCTGGCGACGGCGTGCCGCGCGGCGTGGCTGAAGGCGATTTACATCTCCAACAGCGTCTGGCTCTCTTCGGAAATCATCACCCAGATTGTTTTCACCCTCATGTACTACGCGGGTGTGTACTGGCTTGGCGGCGCGGTGGTCTCCTTCGGCGTGATTCTCGCCATGGGGCAGTACGTCAGCCGTTTCTGGCAGCCGATTACGAATCTGGCAAACATCTACAACAGCTTCGTGAACAACATGGCGTACCTGGAGCGCATCTTCGAGACGATGGATGAACCAGTCGTGATTGACGACAAGCCGAATGCCGAGACGCTTCCGCCCATTACCGGCGCAGTTGATTACAACAACATCACCTTCGGCTACGAGGAAGGGCAGACCGTCCTCAAGGATGTTGACCTGCACGTCAAGGCTGGCGAAAGCATTGCGCTTGTCGGCCCGACGGGCGCGGGCAAGTCCACCATCGTCAACCTGCTCTGCCGCTTCTACGACCTGCGCAGCGGTTCCATCACGCTGACGGATGAATCCGGCGTGAAGCACGACATTACCGACGTGACGCTGCACTCCCTGCGCTCGCAGATGGGCATCATGCTGCAGGATTCCTTCATCTTCTCCGGCACGATTCTGGATAACATTCGCTACGGCCGTCTGGACGCGACAGACGACGAGGTACGTCAGGCGGCGGCGGTTGTCCGCGCGGACGACTTCATCCGCGAAATGCCGCAGGGCTACAAAACGACCGTGAACGAGCGCGGCGGCAGCCTTTCGCAGGGACAGAAGCAGCTGATTGCCTTCGCGCGCACGCTGCTGAGCGACCCGCGCATCCTGATACTGGACGAGGCAACCTCCTCCATCGACACCAAGACGGAGAAGCTGCTGCAGGACGGCATTCAGGCGCTGCTGAAGGGACGCACGTCCTTCATCATTGCGCACCGCCTGTCCACCATCAAGAACTGCGACCGCATCCTGTACATCGGCAATCAGGGCATCATGGAAGCAGGCTCTCATGACGAATTGATGGCCAAGCGCGGCGCATACTACGAGCTGTACACCGCGCAGGCGCGCGACCAAGGCATGGGGGAATAAGGCGCGCACGGCGCTTCTGAGAATTGCATAGGGACAAAAAGCGGGGTTGCGTGAAAAATGCGCAATCCCGCTTTTTTGGTTCTTCACGGAAACTTGGGGGAAGAGCAGCTTGGGGGCGCGTCTGCGGACGCG
>OLZF01002262.1_pt1 | contig 10603 bp, 7 predicted proteins | sample 1674391 | NCBI WGS metagenome assembly OLZF01 (sample SAMEA103958166, study PRJEB25191) | human gut metagenome | biome: human-associated habitat [ENVO:00009003]; feature: intestine environment [ENVO:2100002]; material: feces | place: Germany | collected 2013/2015
TTGGACGCGGCCCAATCGAAAGAGGGGTGACTATTATGTGCAGCACCGTGCTTTCGTTTTTGCTGCTCAGCCTGTGGGGCGGCGCGGCGGCGCTGGCGGCCTGGGTCGTCTGCCGCCTGTTGCGCCGTGCCCATGCGCCCAGCCGGTTTTTGTGCTGGCTGTGGCTGGCCGTGGGACTGCGGTTCGTGCTGCCCTTTGGCATCCCGCTTGCCCTGCCCCGCCCGCAAAACACCCAACTGGCCGAGGCCGCCGACACTGTGCAGGCCCTGACCCAGCCGGAGCTTACCGCCCCGGACCTGCCTGCCATGGTTCCCGCCGCCCCCGCCGTGCCTGCGCCCTGGTACACCACACTGACCGTGTGGCATCTGCTGGCGGCGGTATGGGCTGTGGGCGTGGCACTGCTGGCCGTGCGTGCCGTGTGGGGCTACCTGCGCCTGTCCCGCCAGGTGGCGCTGGCCTGCAAAACGCCGGATGGCTGTTTCAGCGGCCCCTGTGTGCCCACGCCCTTTACCCTGGGCCTGCTGCGGCCCCGCATCTACCTGCCCGCCGGGCTGGCTGGCCCCGCCCGGGACGCCGTCATCTTGCACGAGCGCACCCACATCCGCCGGGGCGACCCGCTGACCAAGCCGCTGTTTTACGCCGTGGCCTGCCTGCACTGGTTCAACCCGCTGGCGTGGCTGGCCTTCCGCGAGTTTGAGCGCGACATGGAGGCCGCCTGCGACGAAGCTGCCGTGCGAGGCCAATCTTCCGCCGCCCGCAGCGCCTACTGCGAGAGCATTCTGCGGTTTGCCATGCAGGGGCGCGGCGTGCCCGGCAGCCTGGCCTTTGGTCAGGGCAGCGCTAAGACCCGCATCGTGCATCTGCTGCATTACCGCCGCCTGGGGGCCGGGGCCATGGTGGTCTGCGCCGTGGTCATCGCTGCCAGCATGACGGCCTGCATGGTGCGCCCTACTTTGGAAAACGCCCCCGCCGCCACGCCGGAGACCGCCGAAGCCGCTGAGCCGGAGGCCACGCCTACCCCCGCACCGACGCAGGCACCCACCGCTGTGGTCAACACCGCCCAGCTGCCGCTGCTGGAGGACCCCGACAACAGCCCGCTGTTTATCGATCCTGTACCGGATTACAAGTACATTTCCCGCTTTAAGAACAACAGCCACCGCGGTGACGATCTGTGTGCCGCCCCCGGCACCGATGTGCTGGCCGCGGCCGATGGCGTTGTCGTCCAGGCCGACGAGCATTACAGCTGGGGCAACTTTGTGGTCATCGACCACGGCACGAACGGCGAGGGCCACAGCTGGCGCACCCTGTACGCCCACCTGCAGAGCTATGCTGTGGAAGTCGGACAGCATGTTACCCAGGGGCAGATCATCGGCTACGTAGGCAACACCGGCCAATCCACCAGCAACCATTGTCATTTTGAAGTGTATGTGGATAACATTCTGACCTCACCGCGCTGGTTTACCGCCTATCACGGAGAGGGTGACAGCGCCGAGCCGACCGACGAGGAGCGGCAGGAACTCATCGACCGATGCGTCGACGCCAAGCTATACGATGCCATGCACACGATGGATGAAGCACTGGACGGCCAGGGGGCGCAGACCGTTATCTTTTCGCTGCCGCTCGTCCTTTCTGACGATGTGCGGATGAGCAGCACTTTCGCCCAAAACCGCACCGGCGTAGACCTGGCGGCCCCGGAGGGCACCACCGTACTGGCCGCCGCCGACGGCACCGTGACCGAGTACGACTATAATGAGGACGACGGCTACTATCTGGTGCTGTACCACGGCATGGACGACGGTGCCTCGTGGCAGACGCGATACAGCCACCTGGGCAGCGTGAAGGTGCAGGTCGGGCAGCAGGTCGTGCAAGGCCAGGAGATCGCCGCCTGCGGCAGCACCGGGGCCAGCACCGGCCCCCACCTGCATTGGGAAGTGCTGAAAAACAGCGAACGCGTAGACCCGCAGACGGTTTGCGAGCTGCTGCTTACCATGTAATAAGGTAACATACCCATGAAATATTCTTCCCTCGGCCCCGCCCTGTTGGCGGCGGGGCTGCTTTTTTGCACCCTTTTTGCGCCGTTTGGCGCGTATGCCGACAGCAAAAAGGACGAATTATCGGCAAAACAGAATCAAGCCCAGCAGGCCTACAACGAAGCCCAGCAAGAACTGGAAGAACTGCAAAACCAGCAAAGCGAGACCCAGAGCCAGATCGACCAATTGCAGGGGCAGAGCGCCGAAGTCGCCGCCCAGTTGAGCGGCATATATACAGCCTTGCAGGAGGCCCAGCGCACCTTGGACGAGCGCACCGCGGCCGCCGAGCAGGCCGCCCAGGCGCTGGCGGACAAGCAGGCCGAGTACGACGCCAGCCTGGCCCGCTGCAAAAGCCAGATGGGCGCGATGCAGCTTTTGGACGGCGGCGGCAGCATTACCCTTTTGATGCAGGCCCGCAGCCTGTACGAGATGCTGTCCTTTGCCGAGACCCTGCGGGAGCTGGCCGACCACAACAGCGCCGCCCTGGCGCAGTTGAACGCCGAGGCCGAAGCCCTGGACACCGCCCGCGCCGAGGCCCAAGCCGCTGCTGACGAAGCCGAGGCCGCCCGCGCGGCGCTGGATGCCCAGCAGACCGCCCTGGAAGCCACACAAAACGAGCTGGGCAGCGCCTTACAAGCCGCCAACACCGCCCTGACCGAGCAGCAGGCCGCCGAACAGGCACAAGCTGTGGTGACCGAGGCCGCCCGCAAAGCCTATCTGCAGGCCACGGCGGATCTGGACGCCTACGCCCGCGCCCAAAGCAGCAAGTACACCACCGCCGACCTGCACCTGACCAGCCTTGCCTTCCGCTGCCCGCTGGACAGCTACGGGCGCATCACGACGCAGTTTGCCGAGCCGGACCCCTGGGGCATCCCCCACCGCGGCACCGATTTTGCCGCGCCGGGCGGCACGCCCATCTATGCGATTGCGGACGGTGTCGTCAGCGCGGCGCGGACGATGAACAGCTACGGAAACTGCGTGCAGGTCAGCCACGGCACCGCGGACGACGGCCACCGGTACGACAGTCTGTACGCCCACATGAGCAGCATCGCCGTGGCGCAGGGGGCCGCCGTGCAGAAGGGCGACCTGCTCGGGTATGTGGGCAACACCGGCAATGTCTACGGCGCCGGCGGCGGGTATCACCTGCATCTTGAGCTGCGGGTGAACGGCAGCCGCACAGACCCGCTGGGCTATGTGCCGAGCCGATAGGGATGGATTTTATCGGCAGCCTGCGGAAACACCCATCTCCCCTGCGGACGATTTGAAAACGAGGTTTCCTATTTTGACCTTCGGTGATTTTTTGTATTTTGTCGGCTTTCAGGTCGAATATACCGCCGTGCGCCTCGCGCGCAGGGTGTGGGCGGCAGCACAGTGGGCTGCGTGGGCCGCGCTTACGCTGCTGGCCGTGCTGCTGCGGCCTGTGGTGCGGGCGGCGGCAAATTTCAAGGCAGCGCTCTGCGCCCCGCGGCAGCTGGCAGATTATCTGCTGCCTGTGCTGGCCTGCGCAGCGCTGGCCGTCTACCTGCGCACAGCGCTTTCCCAGCCCTTTGTGCTGCGGGTCGAGGTAAACGGCCAAAGTGTCGGCTATGTGGCCGGTGAAGCAGCCTTTGAGGCAGCGCGCGCCGATGTGCAGGCCCGCATCAATGGGGTGGCCGACTGGCAGATACAGCCGGAGTACACCCTTGTCCGGGGCGGCGCAGATACCCCTACTCTGACCGAGCGGGAAATCGCCGATGCCATCCTGCGCGCCTCCGGCGGGGAGATCACCGAGGGGACCGCCGTCTACATAGACGGCGCGCTGCAGTTCATCACCACCGAGGGCGACCATCTGCGGCAGTTCCTCTATGCGCTGCGCCGCCCCTGGCAGCGCGAGGGTGTGCAGACAGCCTTTGTGCATGGGCTGCGCATGGTGGACGGCATCTACCCTGCTGCTGCAGTCACACCCTACCCTGATCTGATAGAGGCGCTGCAGCGCGGGGACGGCCTGTTGCAGGTCAAAGTCGTGCGGTATGAGACTGTGACAAAGGCGCTGCCCTTTGAGACACAGACCGTTGAGGACCCCGCGCTGGACTTTGGCAAGACCGAGACCGTACAGGACGGGCAGGACGGTGCCGAGCAGGTCACAAGCGAGATCACCGAGATAGACGGCACGGTCGTGGCTGTGCAGGCCGTGGATGTGCAGCTTTTACAGCCCGCCGTGCCGCAGATCGTACACCGCGGCACCCGGCTGAAGGACGGCATGGTTGGTAAACTGGGCACCGGCAGCTTTCTCTGGCCTGTGCCGGGGTATTCGGGCATCAGCCGATGGGCTAATCTACCCTATGGCCACCGCGGGGTGGACATCACCGCGCCCTACGGCACGCCGATTTACGCCGCCGATGCCGGCACCGTTATTGCCGCCCAGTGGCATAACCACCCCACCATGAGCTGGGGCTACTATGTGGAGCTCGACCACGGCAACGGCTACAAAACGCTCTATGCGCACATGTGCCGCTATGTTGTACAGGCCGGGCAGACCGTGGAAAAGGGTCAGCTGATCGGCTATGTGGGCGCTACGGGTGCCGCCACCGGCAACCACTGCCATTTTGAAATGTATTACAACAACGCCCTGATCAGCGCACGGAATGTGTTCCCGGATATATAATTAAATTTATTTTGCAAACCACTTTACTTTTTTGATTTTCCGTGGTAGAATACTTCACATAGTAAAGCTGACTAAGCTCTCGTTCAGGTGCAATGACGCACACGGACGGGAGCTTTTTGCCTAAAATGAGGTACTGCTATGGATCACATCGACCGCAAAATCATCGACATTCTGCAAAATAATGCCCGTTCCCCGCTCAAGGAGATCGCCGACCATGTGTTTTTGTCCAGCCCTGCTGTGTCAGCCCGCATCGCCCGGCTCGAAAGCTCGGGGACTATCTCCGGCTATCAGGCGCAGGTCGATGCCCCCAAGCTGGGGTACATGGTCAAGGCCTTCATCAATCTGGATATGGACCCCCAGCGCAAGCCGGAGTTTTACCCTTATATCCAAAACTGCCCCCATGTGGTGGAGTGCAACTGCGTCACCGGCGATTACAGTATGCTGATCGAGGTTCTGTTCGGCACAACACAGGAGCTGGACCAGTTCATCAACCATCTACAGCAGTTCGGCCGCACCCGCACCCAGATCGTCTTTTCTACCCCGGTAGAGCATCGCGGTGTGCCGGTGGCAGTGCCGGAGGAATGATTAGAGGTATCCCCCGCAGCGCAGCAGGAAGATCCAGCCCGTCAGCGTCAGGGCGGAAAGCAGCGTTGTCAGGGCGATGCAGCTGGATGTCAGCACGCCCTCGTGGCCCATATTCTTGCTCATGACATAGGCGCTGGGGGTCGTAGGGCTGCCCAGCATGATGAGCAGCGCAACGAGTTCTTCATCCCGGAAGCCGAGCGCTACTGCACAGGGCAGAAACACCGCCGCCAGACCGACCGTCTTGATGAAGGCCGCCGCCACCGTGGGACCGAGCTTTTGGATGGCCTTTGTGCCCTCAAACGATGCGCCGATCGACAAAAGCGACAGCGGCGTGGTGAGGGACGCAAGGCTGCTCATGGTCTTGGTGACCATCTGGGGCAGCGTGAAGGGCAGCAGCGCATAGACTGTGCCAAAAATGATACCCAGCAAAATCGGATTGGTGGCAACCCCGCGCAGCAGCTGCCCTGCATTCGGTGTGCTGCGCTGCAAGGGAGATTCCATCATTAAGATAAGCACGGCAAAAATGTTGAACAGCGGCACGCTGCCCAGAATCATCAGCGGGGCCATGCCCGCATTGCCGTAGATATTCTGGATAAACGCCACACCCAGCACGGCGGCGCTGCTGCGGTAGCCCGCCTGCACAAACTCCCCTACCAGAGCTTTGTCCTTCAGGAAGCGCTTGGCCCCTGCCCAGACGGCCAGAATGCCGACAAGCGTAGCCGCAAAGCAAAACAGCACAAATCTGGGCTGGAAATCATGCAGAATATCCACACTGCCCATGTCGAGAAACAGCATGACAGGCAGCGTGACCTTAAAGCAAAGCTTATCCGCCGCCTTGCAGAATGCAGGCGGCAAAAAGCCTGTCTGCCCCAGCAGATACCCCACCACCATGACAAAGAACACCGGCATGGTGGCATTCAGACTAAACAGCAGGTTTTGCATTGCGGCACCCCTCATTTCTTTATAAAAACAAAAAAGAAAAGTCCCACAGCGAAAAACTGTAGGACTTTTCTTGGTGCGGAAGATGGGACTTGAACCCACACGTCATAGACACACGCACCTCAAACGTGCCTGTCTGCCGATTCCAGCACTTCCGCTCAAATCGCATTGACTGCGAGAGATATAATACCACAATCCGCACCCAAAAGTCAAGCCTTCTGCGAAAGTTTTATTCACGAATTGCCAAAAAACGCCCTGCGCCCCCGGAGGTTTCCTTCCGGGGGCGCAGGGCTGTTTATGAAGAGAAAAGAAAATGGCAAATCAGGCGCGGTAGCTTTCGGGCAGCTGGTCAAGGGTCTGCCACTTCTCCATGGCAGCCTCCAGCGTCATACCGTTTGCAACGGCATCGCGGCGGCAGGCGTTGACAGCCTGGATCTCCTTCATCTTCTCACCGGTCAGGGCGTAGCCCTTCATGGCGATGAGGGTGGCCGCCCAGGCGACCATCGGGATAACGCAGAACAGCACGATGACAACGACATTCATGCCCGGCGTGTAGGGGTCATACTGGGTAGGCAGGTTGTTCAGGCCGATGAAGGTCACAGCGATGCCAACGACCGTGGCCGCCAGACTGGACACCAGCTTATCGACAAGGCTGAACAGCGTACCCATGATGCCGGGGATATACTTGCCGGAGCGGTAGGTCTCGTAATCGGAGCAGTCGGCGACCATCGGGATAGGCATATCGGCCGTAGCGTAGTATGCACCGTAGCCGATGCCGAAGAAGAGGACAAACAAAACCGTGTACAGGTTGATGGACAGGCCATTCTCCCCCAGCAGGCTGAGGTGGAATGCATCGCCGTGGCCCCACAGCAGCAGCAGGACTAGCACGCCGACATAGCAGGCCAGCGCCACACCGACATACTTTGTCAGGCTTGCCTTCTGGCCCTTCTTCTGGCTGGTGCGCACAGAGAGCAGGAAGAACGGCACACTGAACAGATAGCCCAGCACCATCATGGGCAGATACAGCCCATCGTAAGCGCCCATCATGCAGCCGTACAGCATGCAGAGGACCGTTGTGTTGTTGGCGATGGAGAGCGCCAGCTTGGTGCCGGCACCCGCGATCATCAGCCGCTGCATGGGCTTGTTTTCCTTGATGATCTGGATATATTCGCTGACCTTGACCTTCTGGGGCTTTTCGCCGCCGATGCCGAAATATTTGGGCTGGTCCTTCTCCCAGATGCCGATGATGGCAAGGATGGTCAGCACAACGGACATGGCGATGCCGACCGGGGCCAGCGTGCGGAAGAACCCTGCGGAGGAGTAGCCGCCCTCATAGCTTTTGGCCAAAATCGGCGCCAGAAACTGCATGATGCCCATGCCCAGCAGGGAGCCGACCGTGTTAAAGATTGTGAAGAGCGGGCGCTGCTTCGGGTCGTTGGTCAGCACAGTCTGGCCGGAGCGGGTGCAGCTGGTCTGGAACGTATAGCCGATGACCCAGACAAAATACAGTCCCACAAACGCGGCATAACGCGCCCACATCATGGTATCAGGGATCATGGGGGTGATGCCGTACAAAATCAGGATGCTGACGGCCATGATGATGTTGCCGATGGCCATGAACGGACGGAACTTACCGAATTTGCCGTTCGTGCGGTCCATCAGCGCGCCGATGATCGGGTCGGTGATAGCGTCGCACAGACGCATGGCCGTGACCATGACCGAGGCAAACAGGGTGCCCAGTGCCAGCACATTGCTGCCGAAGGTGGCAATGTAGGAAAGCACCAGGACATAATAGACATTGGTGGCACCGTTGTTCAGCGGAAACAGTACCAGCTGGTAGAGTTTGGCGCGGTTGACATTCGACGCCTTTGCATTTTCGCTCATGGGCTGCTCCTTTATCGGTATTTGTTATGGCATTGCCGCCCCCGGCGGCCTTTTATACCCAGTTTGCGCTGGAGGATTTTGCCTTGCCCAGCTTGTAGGCGGGGTTCGGGGTCTCGACCTTGCGGAATACCGCATCGTCGATGCAATCCCCTGCCACGGCCTGAACCTTCGTCTCGCCGTCCAGCTTGACGCGGAACTTGAAGATATGCTCGCCTTCCTGCTCCTCCAGCTTTTCGCCGTTGACATAAAGGCTTACCTGCTTCTGGTTTGAGTAGACCTTGACCTCGATCTCGCTCTGGGTACGGTCCGCAAAGCGTTTGGAGCAGATATGCACAAACGGCTCATCGCTCCACCACGCCTTGTAGATATAGAAGCTATCCTTCTTCGTCTTGCGGTCAAAGGTGACAAGGCCCTTGTGGTTCATGCCCGGCTCGCCGCCCTGATCGCGGGCGTCTGCAGCAAAGTCGTACATATTCCATACATGGGTCGCCCACAGCCAGCTGTGGCGTTCAAAGCAGCGCAGCATGTACTCATGGTAGATTGCCTGATATTCCTCGGTATGGTCACCGCGGCGGGGATGCTCACTGTGCAGGTTGGGCATGCCCTCGGCGCCGTATTCGCTGAAGCCCAACGCGCGGTTCGGGTAGCAGAGATGGAAAAAGTCCATCCAGAGGTCATTCAGGAAGAGGCCCGGCACATACCAGCCGAGGTACAGGTTCCAGCTGACCAGATCGGTGATGTGGGCCACCGGGTTGAAGGGGCCGCACATTGCATAGCAGGCCAGCGTGGTCAGGCGGGTCTTATCCATCTCATGGCAGAGGTCGTTCAGCACGCGGTGGTTGTCCAGCATATCGCGCTTGTCTTTTGTGGAGATCGTGATCTCGTTGGAGACGCCCCAGCAGACGATGCAGGCGTGGTTGTAGTTCTGGACGATCAGCTCCTTCATCTGGGAGATCGTGTTCTCACGCCCATTGGGCATATGCTCAGAGATATAGGGGATCTCCGCCCAGACGACCATGCCGGCCTCATCGCAGAGGTCGTAGAAATACTGGTCGTGCTGGTAGTGTGCCAGACGGATGGTGTTCGCGCCCAGCTCCTTGATGAGCTGCATATCCTCGTCATGCATTTCCCGGGTGATGGCATTGCCGAGGCCCTTGCGGTCCTGATGGCGGGAAACACCGTGCAGCGGGTAGGCGCGGCCGTTGAGGAAGAAGCCCTTCTGCGGGTCAACATGGAAGCTGCGCACGCCAAAGCGCTGCCGCACCTCGTCCTGTACGGCTCCGTTCAGCACCAGACGCACCGCGCAGGTGTAGAGATAGGGATCGCGTACGCCGTCCCACAGATGGGGATGCGCAAGCGTGACTGCGGCGTCACTGCCCTTGCCGGTCAGTACCTCAGCCCCGGCGGCATCGAGGATCGAGAACTCGATCTCGCCCTCCCCCTCGATGCGGGTCTTGACGGTGATGTCTGCATTTGCGCCGTTGACAGTCGGGGTGATCTGCACGCCGCAGCTGCCCAGATAGTCCAGCGCAATGTGATTTTTGCTGACGACCAGCAGGCTGACATCGCGGTAGATGCCGCCATAGAAGGTGAAGTCCGCCTTCTGGGGATAGACGCGGTCGTTCTTGCTGTTGTCCACCGCCACGGTCAGCTCGTTCTCCTCCGCCAGCAGGCCGGTCACCTCTGCGCGGAAGGTCGAATAGCCGCCGTCATGGCGCATGACCTCCTGACCGTTCAGCGTGACCCTTGCGCTGGCGTTGACGCCCTCAAACTGCAGCCAGACCTGCTGCGTTTCAGCGTCATAAGCGGGGGCCGCAAACTGCGTTGTATAGGTGCAGGTGCCGCGCCAATAATCATTGCCACCGTCCTGACCGTCGATGTTGTTCCAGGTATGGGGCAGATTCACCGCAGCGGTTTTGCCGTCCGGCCCGGTGAACTGCCAGTTTTTCATCAGCTTGGTCGTGCTTCGCATTGCGCCCTCCTGTGTTGTTTTTTACTGTACCTGTATTGTACAGAACTGTTAAATTTCTGGCAATAGGTTTGCGAAAAGTGGTATTTCTGGCGGGATATTCGGTTTTGGGTGCACAAAAAAGGCCGCCCGTTCTTTGTACATCTTGCACAAAAAACAGGCGGTATTTTTTCTTTCATCCCCTGGTGAGCGGCATCACGATCTTGACGGCGAACAGCTCTCCGCGGGGTTCTGTCGCCATAGTGCCGCTGTATTTCTGCACGACACGGCGGGCAACCTTCAGCTCATAGCTGTGGCGGCGTCCGTGGTCGGACTGGCTGCCGGACAGCGCCGGGCCGATGACGTTGATGACCGCGAAGCCCTGCCGCCTGCATACAAGCAGGTCGATCATGCGGCGGTCATTCTGCTGCTGGGCTGCAGCGTCGATGGCCTGGTCGAGCAGGTTCGAGAACAGCGCGTACAGGTCACCCGGCTCGATGGCCGCAAGGCAGGTGCCATCGGCCACGCAGTTCAGACGGATGCGCTGGGCCTCACACAGCAGGCTCTTTTCGG
>OLZF01002264.1_pt1 | contig 10598 bp, 9 predicted proteins | sample 1674391 | NCBI WGS metagenome assembly OLZF01 (sample SAMEA103958166, study PRJEB25191) | human gut metagenome | biome: human-associated habitat [ENVO:00009003]; feature: intestine environment [ENVO:2100002]; material: feces | place: Germany | collected 2013/2015
GGTCATCACGCTGGTGACCTTCATCCCGAGCGTCGTCATCGGGTTCCACATGGTCCGCGTCTCGTTGTTCGAGGCCGTGGCCGACAAATACGTGTCGCAGGTCTTCAACTTTCCGCATACCCGCGTGATCGAGTGCAACAAACACTACGCGCAGGGCAAGAACTCCTCGCAGATCGAGCTGCTGCTCGTGGGCGAGCCGCTGGGCGAGGAGGTGATCGAGAATGCCCGTACGCAGATGCGCAATTTCGGGCTGGAGGAGGCCGAACTGGTCGTCCGGCAGGCCAATACGGAGGACAAGGTCGACGTGGTTTCGCTCCAGAAGAGCTATCAGGAGCTGCTGGAGGAGAAGAACCGCCGGATCGGCGAGATGTCCTCGCAGCTGAAACGCTACCGGGTGACCAACGTCGAGGTGAACGACATCTCGCGCGAAGTGGGGGCCATGATGGACAACATCGGGGCCATTTCGCTGACCAAGGGCATCACCTTCGACGTCGAGGGCACGCCCGGCGATACGACGCTCGTGTGCGTGGTGACGCCCCGGGATTCCGCGCTTCCGGTCGACCGTGAAACGCTGATCCGCTGGTTGAGAATCCGCACCAAGGTCGAGAACGTCAAACTTTTCGTGGAACCCTAATCCGGGCGGCAGGCATGAAACGAACCGATCTGACCATTTTGCAGCGCTTCTGGCTGGAGACCCTTTGGCTGGGCGCACGCGTGTTCGCCGTGATGCCTTACTGGTTCAAGTACTACGTCGTCGAAAACCTGCTTTTCGTCCTGCTCTACTACTGCCTGCGCTACCGCATGAAGGTCGTCAAGACCAACCTGCGGAACTCGTTCCCCGAGAAGAGCGAACGCGAACTGGCCGTCATCCGGCGGCGGTTCTACCGCACGCTGTCCGAAATCTTCGTCGACACGATCAACATGGCCTACATGAACGAGGAGAAGGGGCGGACGGTGCTCACGGTCAAAGACGTGGAGAAACACGTGGAAGCGGTGCACGGCCGCGACTGGATCGCCATGACGGCCCATTTCGGCTGCTGGGAGTACTGCTCCTACTGGGGGCTTTACGAGCGGTCGCAGATGCTGGTCGCCGTCTACCATCCGCTGCGCAGCAAGGTGATGGAGGAACTCTACCGGCGGCTGCGCAATTACGAAAATTCGATGACCGTCTCGATGAAGGAGAGCCTGCGTTTCTACCTGCGCAACCGGACCGGAGGCATCGCCGGCAAGAACCTCGTGATGGGGCTTATCGCCGACCAGAATCCCCCGCGGCGGCCCGACAGCCGTTGGTTCCGCTTCCTCAATCAGGATACGATCTTCTTCGACGGCGGCGAGAAACTGGCCCTGCGCTGCAAACTCCCGGTCTACTTCGTGAAGATGAACCGCCTGCGGCGGGGACGCTACGAAATGTCCTTCGAACTGATTTATGACGGCAAAGAGGAGGTCGCCGAATACGAAATCACGCAGCGTTACGTTCGTAAGTTGGAGCGGATGATCTGCGAGTGTCCCGAACTGTGGATGTGGTCGCATCGCCGCTGGAAGCACAAACGAACTCATGTCGGTCGCTAAAATCATCATACTCAACTGGAACGGCGCAGACCACCTGCGTCGTTTCCTGCCGTCGGTCGTGGCCGCGGCTCCCGCCGGCGTCGAGGTCATTGTCGCCGACAACGGTTCGACGGACGACTCTCTCGCGGCGCTCGCCGCCGGGTTTCCGTCGGTCACGGTCCTGCGCATGGACCGCAACTACGGCTTTGCCGGAGGCTACAACCGCGCATTGGAGTATATCGAGGCCGACTATTACCTGCTGCTGAACTCCGATGTCGAGACCCCCGAGGGGTGGCTTGCGCCGATTCTCGACTGTCTGGACCGGAATCCCGACGTGGCGGTCGCCGCGCCGAAGCTGATCTCCTGCGCCGACCGCACGGAGTTCGAGTATGCGGGGGCTGCGGGCGGTTTCATCGACTACCTGGGCTATCCCTTCTGCCGGGGGCGCATCCTGCGCCGCGTGGAGAAGGACAGGGGCCAGTACGACGACGAGCGCGACGTGTTCTGGGTGAGCGGCGCGGCTTTCTGCTGCCGGGCCGACGTGTTCCGTGCGCTGGGCGGCTTCGACGGCGATTTCTTCGCCCACATGGAGGAGATCGACCTCTGCTGGCGGATGCAGCTGGCGGGTTACCGGGTGCGGATCGTGCCACGGAGCAGGGTCTACCACCTGGGCGGCGGCACGCTCCAGACCGATTCTCCGGCCAAGGTTTTCTACAATCACCGGAACAATCTCGCCATGCTTTACAAGTGCGCCTCGCCCGCACAGCGGTTTTGCGTGGCCGTTGCGCGCCCGGCGCTCGACCTGCTCGCCGCACTGTCCTACCTCATGCAGGGCCGCCGGGATAACTTCCGCGCTGTGTTCCGCGCCTGGCGCGACTTCATCCGCTGGCACGGGGCGCTGGCCCGCAAACGGCGTGAGATCCGCGCGAATCGCAAGGGTTCCGCCGCGGAAAACATCTACCGCGGCTCGGTGGTGCTGCGCTACCTTTTCGGCCGGCGGACCTTTGGCGGCATGATGCGCTGACGCGGAGCCGATGTCGTCGTTTTCGCAACGGGACTTGTGCGATCTTCGGTTTTTTGCGTATCTTTCTGAAAAATACCCTCGCTTATGATACGTGCGGCTCTTCTGCTGTCGGCAGTCGTGTGTTTTTTGCAGCCTTTTCGCGCGTCGGCGACAGGGCAGGCTGCCGAACGGCTTGTCGTCGGGCGCGATACGATGCAGTTGTTCGCACTGCCGCTGGCGACGGCGGATTCCGCCGTGCTCGCCCGGCTCGAAAAACGGCTGGACGAACTCGATGCCTCCGGCTCTACGGCTTGCTGGCGTCGCTGTATCGGTGTCTGGCGGCTGGACGACGAGGGCATCTTGTGGCTTGAGTGCGTGAACACCGAGGACGGCGACGTCGTATTTTCCGGAGCGGAGCTGGTTCCCGAATTTGCAGCGGGATCACGCGCCCGTGCCGGCTGGTTCAGCGGAGAGATCCGCTATGGCACGGGGAATCTGGTGTATTACCAACACGATGGATTTATGCGGAATCTCGAACGCGAATGGGTGGCTGCGGTGTCCGAGGGGCGCGTGAGGGAGACGAAAGCCTACCGGAACCGGCTGTATGAAAGAGGTGCGGATGCGACGGACAATGCGCAGCGTGTGGCCGCGGCGTTCGACAGCCTTCATGTCGGAAAGTCGCCCGATCTGCTGTCGTTGTATGTGGTCTTTGCAGCCGATTCCACAGGGCGGGTGGTTCGGATCGACCGGGCGCGACTGTTGTCGGAAAAGGGAAGTCCTGTTGTCAGCGATCCGGCTGACCCGCTGTTGCAGGCAGCTCTGCGGGCGTTTCGCTCGGTGTCGCGCTGGGATGCCTGGTGGGTCGGAGAGACCTGGAAGGAACAGGCGTATTTTATTCCGCTGCGCAGGGCCGGGAGGGTTTGGAAACCGCGAAGAGGATAACGATGCTTATTGCTCCGGCTTGCAGGGAAGCGTGAACCAGAAGGTCGAGCCTTTGCCCGGTCGGGATTCGACGCCGATGCGGCCGCCCATCGTTTCGACGATCGACTTCGAGATCGCCAGTCCGATGCCGATGCCCTGCCTGAACGATCCCGCCTTGACGAAACGTTGGAAAAGCTGTTCCCGGTGTTCTTCGGGGATGCCGGCTCCCGTGTCGGCGACGTAGACGTAGAGTTCCCCGCCGCGGATTTCGAATCCGAAATCGACGGAGCCTTCGGAGGTGAATTTCACGGCGTTGCTCAAAAGGTTGGCGATCACCTGAATCAGCCGCTTGCGGCCCGTGCGGATGTAGCGGACGGGATATTTCCTGTGGAAGGTGATCCGCACCGGGCTGTTCTTGGGCTGCTGCATGCGGAAACCGCCTTCCAGCTCTTCCATGACGGCATTGAGTTCCACGTCGCTATATTCGTAGCCGAGGGTTCCGGCTTCGATCTTCGAGAGATCGAGGATGTCGCTGAGTTGCTGCATCAGTACCTCGCCGTTGGAGCGGATGATGCGCATGTACTCCTGTTTCTCGGTCGGGGCGGGGTCGTCCATGAGCAGTTCCGAGAATCCGATGATGGCGTTCAGCGGCGTGCGCAGTTCGTGGCTCATGTTGGCCAGGAAGCGTGATTTCATGCGGTCGGACTCTTCGGCGCGAACGCGGGCTTTCTCCAGTTCGCGCTGGGTGCGTTTCTGGGCCGAGATGTCGCTCACGGTCAGCACCACCCGGGGTTGTCCTGCGACGGTGAGGAAATTGCCCGCCACGCTTACGTCGCAGTCGACGGTCTCCGTGTGGTCGTCGGAGGTGTAGAGCACCATCGGGGCCTCCAGTCCCGAGAAGCCTTTCTTCGTCCGGAACACCCCGGTGATGGCCGCGCGGACGGGACAGTCGGCGCACAATTCGTGCGTGCCGCAGACGCCGGCGTCCTCGCCGTTCCTGCAGCGCAGCAGGTTGCCCACTTTGGGCGGCACGGCTTTCGGTGCGGTTCCCGTCGCGGAACGATAGTTGGTTTGCAGAACGTTGAAATCGGGGTCGATCAGCAGCAGGTAGGCGGCTACGTTGCGGAATATGCAGTCGTTGACCCGGTCGCTTGTTCGGATGTACCGGCGCTGGTAGCAGATACGGACGGCCAGGAGGACGCAAAACGCCGCCAGCACCCCTGTTCCTATTACGTATAACAACTGCATCCGATTATTCGGTTTTCGTTTCCGATCCCAAAGGTAGGTAAAATCCGGTGAAATAGGAGGGTAAATGATAAAAAAGACATCCGGAATCGTCCGGATGTCTTTTTTTGTCGGTGGGGGATCTTTCTATTTGTTGATCTTGGCCCACGAGTCCTTGAGCGTTACCGTGCGGTTGAACACCAGATGACCGGGGGTCGAGTCGGTGTCGGGGCAGAAGTAGCCCACGCGCTCGAACTGTACGGCCTGGCCTACGGGGATGTCGCGCAGCGACGGCTCGAGGTAGCCTGTGATTTTGACCATTGATTCGGGATTGAGGTTGTCCTCCCAGGTCTGCCCTTCGTCCACGTCGTCGGGGTCCTCCTTCGTGAAGAGCGGGTTGAACAGCCGGATTTCGGCCTCCACGGCATCCGCGGCCGACACCCAGTGGATGACGCCTTTCACGCGGCGGCCGTCGCTCGACGAACCTCCGCCCGACATCGGGTCGTAGGTGCAGCGCAGTTCGGTGATGTTGCCCCCCTCGTCCTTGACGATCTCCTCGCACTTGATGAGGTACGAATAGCGCAGGCGCACCTCGCCGCCCGGCGAGAGGCGGAAGAACTTCTTGGGCGGATTCTCCATGAAGTCGTCGCGCTCGATCCAGATCACCTTCGAGAAGGGAACCTGCCGCGTGCCGGCGGTTTCGTCCTCGGGGTTGTTGATCGCCGTGAACAGCTCGGTTTTGTCGTCCTCGTAGTTCGTGATGACCACCTTCAGCGGATTCAGCACGGCCATGCGGCGCTCGGCGACCCGGTTCAGGTCTTCGCGCACGCAGTATTCCAGCTTCCCGAGGTCGATCACGTTGTCGCGCTTGGCGACGCCCACCATCTCGGCGAAGTTGCGCACCGAGGCGGGCGTGTAGCCCTTGCGGCGCAGGGCGCAGATCGTCGGCATGCGGGGATCGTCCCAGCCCATCACGGCGCCCTCCTGCACGAGCTTCAGCAGTTTGCGCTTCGACATCATCGTATAGGTGAGGTTCAGGCGTGCGAACTCGTACTGGTGCGAGGGGAAAATGTCGAGCGCCTGGATGAACCAGTCGTACAGCGGACGGTGCACGTCGAATTCCAGGGTGCAGATCGAGTGGGTGATCCGCTCGATCGAGTCGCTCTGGCCGTGGGCGTAGTCGTACATCGGGTAGATGCACCATTTATCGCCCGTGCGGTGATGCTCGGCGTGGATGATGCGGTACATGATCGGGTCGCGGAACAGCATGTTCGGATGGGCCATGTCGATCTTGGCGCGCAGCACCTTGGCTCCGTCGGGGAACTCGCCGTTCTTCATTCTCGTGAACAAATCGAGGTTTTCCTCCACCGAACGGTCGCGCCACGGCGAGGGCGTTCCCGGCACGGACACCGTACCGCGGTTTTCGCGGATCTCGTCCTGCGTCTGGTCGTCGACGTAGGCCAGCCCCTTCTTGATCAGTACGACGGCCCATTCGTAGAGCTGGTCGAAATAGTCCGACGCGTAACGCTCCAGCTCCCACTGGAAGCCGAGCCACTGGATGTCGCGCTTGATCGAGTCGACGTACTCCACGTCCTCCTTGACGGGGTTCGTGTCGTCGAAGCGCAGGTTACACTTGCCGCCGTATTTCTTCGCCAGTCCGAAGTTGATGCAGATGCTCTTGGCGTGGCCGATATGCAGGTAACCGTTCGGTTCGGGCGGGAAACGGGTCTGTATGCGCGTTTCGCCCCCGGCGATCGACTCTTCGATGATCTCTTCGAGGAAGTTCAGCGACTTCTCCCGTGTTTCGTTTGTTTCGCTTGCCATATTATTTTTTATGATTCTTGCTGTTGTAAACGGTTTTGAGCAGTTTCACCCCCACGACCAGCATCTGCTGGGTTCCCAGGGCCGTGCCGTCGTGGTGGGCGGCGAACTCCGCGCGGACCGAGACCGTGTCGTCGAAGAACGAGCGGCGGTAGGAGAGCGCCGTGCGGCTGTATACCTTCTGGTCGGTGCGGAAAAAACTCTCGGCAGGGTAGAGTTCGCGGCCATAGGGGAGCGGTGTGCCGTCTTCGAGTTCATGTCCGTAGAAGAAAGGGTGGATGTTGTCCCCTACATAGAGGCGTTCGTCGAGCGAAAGTCCCCAGCGGCTGATCCGGAAGGCGAACTCGCCCATGCAGGGCGTTTCCCACGAGTGGCCGAAACTGCGGTCGCGCTGGGCCGTGAGCAAAGCTCCCAGTTTGATGTCGAAATCGAAGAAGGCGTTGAACCGCACGCCGACGCAGGGGTTGAGCAGTTGCAGGTCGACGACGTTTTCGATCGGCGCGCCCTGCTGTCCCGCATAGTGGAACATCGAGTAGTTGAACCCGTAGTAGAACGTGTCGAGGTAGTGGCGTCCGGCGAGCAGGATGCGGAACTTTTCGCGCGAGAGGGTGGAATACATGCCCTCCCAGTCGCAGACGAACTCGACGTAGGAGTCCCTTTTGCCGTTGTACTGCGCCAGCACGCCGTTCATGCGGTTGTGGAAGAAGCGTTCCGACTCGGAGAAGAATGCCGTCGAATAGTCGTCGTCGTGCATCATGTCGCGCGTGAAGATACCGGCTGCGGCCGTCACCTTGGGCGTCTGGAACTGGTAGTAGAAGACGGGTTTGATCTCCGAAAGATAGGCCGATTCCTGGGTTCCGAAATTCTTGATCATGTCCGCGGCGATGACCAGCGTGTTTTTCTCGTCCCACCGGATGCCGACACGGGGCGTCAGCCGGGCCGCGAAGTCCGTGCCCGATTCGATGTCCAGTCCCGGCACGGCGAACTCGTTGCTGCCGAATTCCTTGTTGTCGAAATACATTTTGAAATCGGTTCCCAGCAGAATCTCCTGTGCGTGTCCTGCGGCGACGCATCCGGAAAGGGCGAGCAAGAGTAAAAGTTTTTTCATAGGTGTCAACGGAATATAGCTGACAAAAGTAAGGAAAAGATTTTAATTTTATTTACTTTTGCCCCCGAAATCAATCGTTCCGAACCCATTATGCGCAAAATCACCAACGAAGAACTCGGCAGGCCTTCGGCCGAGGAGTTCGCCGCGATGGAAAAGATGCCTGTCACGGTGGTGCTGGACAACGTTCGTTCGGCCCAGAACGTCGGGGCCTTTTTCCGCACGGGCGACGCTTTCGCCGTGGAGCGGATCGTCCTGTGCGGCATCACCGCCACTCCGCCCAGCCGTGACATCCACAAAACGGCTCTGGGGGCCGAGATGACCGTGCCCTGGAGTTATTGCGCTTCGACCGTCGGGTGCATTGCGCAGCTGCGTGCCGAAGGATATGCGGTCTATGCCGTGGAGCAGGTCGAGGGGGCCGTGATGCTCGACGCGTTCCGTGCCGTGCCCGGGGTGAAGTATGCGCTCGTCTTCGGCAACGAGGTCGACGGCGTGGGGCAGGAGGCCGTCGACCGGTGCGACGGGGCCGTCGAAATCCCGCAGGCCGGGACCAAGCATTCGGTCAACGTCTCGGTGTCGGGCGGCGTCGTTTTATGGAGTTTCTTTTGCCAAATCCGTCCGAAGCGTTAACTTTGCCGCGTTGTAAAACTTAAAATCTGAAAAAATGTCAGTAGAAAGCACCGTCCGCGCGGTAACGACTTACCGTCTGACGGAGATGAAACAGCGGGGCGAGAAGATCGCCATGCTCACCTCTTACGACTATTCGATGGCGAAGATCGTCGATGCCGCGGGTATCGACGTGATTCTCGTGGGCGACTCGGCCGCCAACGTGATGGCCGGTTACGAGACCACGGTTCCCATCACTCTCGATATGATGATCTACCACGCCCGTTCGGTCGTGCGTGCCGTGGAGCGGGCGCTGGTCGTCGTCGACCTGCCGTTCGGAACCTATCAGGGCAACTCGAAGGTGGCGCTCGATTCAGCCATCCGCATTATGAAGGAGACCGAGGCCGACGCCGTGAAGATGGAGGGCGGCGAGGAGATCCTCGAATCGGTCCAGCGCATTCTCTCGGCCGGCATTCCCGTCATGGGACACCTCGGCCTGACGCCCCAGTCGATCCACAAGTTCGGAACCTACGCCGTCCGCGCCAAGGAGGAGGCCGAGGCCGAAAAACTGCTGCGCGACGCGCACCTGCTGAGCGAGGCGGGCTGTTTCGGCATCGTGCTCGAAAAGATTCCCGCGGCGCTGGCCGCGCGCGTGACCGCCGAGATTCCGACCCCGACGATCGGCATCGGCGCCGGCGCGGGCTGCGACGGCCAGGTGCTCGTGATCCACGACATGCTGGGCATCAACAAAGGGTTCTCGCCGCGCTTCCTGCGCCGCTACGCCGACCTGCACACGGTGATGACCGGTGCCGTGGAGCAGTATGTCAGGGATGTGAAGGAGTGCGATTTCCCCAACGAAAAGGAGCAGTACTGATTTTTGACCATGGCGGCACACGTGCCGCATATCCCTTGAATCCCCGGACAGAACGTACCGACGTGTACTTATCTGTCCGGGGATTCTTTACGATGCATGACATCTGCACTGCCCTGATCGAAAAACGCCGGCGCCGTATCGTCGTCTTTTCACTTCAGCGCTTCGTCGAGTTTTTTGTAGAAATCCGGTCCTTCGCCCGCGTATTTTCCGATGATGAGGCCGTCGGGACCGATGATCACCTTGGTGGGGTATCCGCTGACAGCATATTCGACAGAGATGTCTTCCGCTGCCGGAACGTCTTTCGGATTGTAGACGTTGATCCACGGCAGCCGGTGTTCTTCGACCGCGGCGAGCCATCTCTCCGGAGTGTCGTTGCAGTCGACGCCGACTATTTCCAGTTTGCTTTTATAACGGTCGTAGTATCTCTTCATCTCCGGGATTCCTTTGATGCACCATCCGCACCAGCTGCCCCAGAAGTCGAGCACGACATACTTTCCGCGAAGCGACGAGAGGGTGAAATTCTTATCGTCGGCGGTTTTCAGCGTGAAGTCCGGAGCGGGGCTGCCGGCGACGATCTTCGCTTCGGCCAGCCGGATCAGGCGGTATTTTCCGGCTTTGGCCAGCAGCGGTTCGAGCAATGGCCTAAATATCGAGTTGCGGGCCGCATCGGCGAGTCGTTCGTGGTATGTTAAAACGCTGTCGATGGGTATTTTCGTCAGGCAGTATCCTGCGAGCGGGTTGTCCGGATTGGCGTCGATGTAGTCCATTTCGCAAGCCCGGCGGCGGGCCATCACCTGCCGGAACCGCTCGTAGAGCGCTTCCTGTTCCGCGCGGCTTTTTCCGGCCATGGCATCCTGCAATCGCTGGCCTTCGATCCAGAAGGGCCGCAATTCCTGATAATGGCGGCTGTGATCTTCGTTGAGACGTGTGCCCGAAAGCGTGCAGTTGAAAACCGTCGAGTCGATCCGGCCCTCGATTTTCACCTGTTCGCCCTTGTCGAGGAATAATTTCATGTCCGAAGTGCTGGTCGAATGGCGTCTTCCCTGATCGAATTCCATGAGCTGCATGGGGATGATGATGAATTGTGTCGGCCGCTCGACGGGCGTGTCGTATGCAAATCGCCCGTTGGCGGCGACGATCGTGTCGTAGGTGATCCGTTGGTCGTCATCTCCCTTGAGGCCGGGCATATCTTCGATCGCGCAGTGCACGATGCAGAGTGAATCGTTGGTCAGGCTGTCGATATGCCCCGTGATCGTATGTCGGGGTGCGCAGCCGGCGACGGCGGCCGCAAGCAGGAGGAGCAGGTCTCTTTTCATTTCGGAATGGTGGGTCGATTCTGCATTCAAAGATAACACAAAAAGTCTTCCGCCGAACCTATTGATAGAATGTTGATAAAAAAACCGGCGGATAGGTCCGGAAATTAGGCCGTTTCGAAAAAAAACACTACATTTGCGAGCAACAAAAATCCACGTTCATTATGTCTTTTATCAATGAAA
>OLZF01002268.1_pt1 | contig 10582 bp, 7 predicted proteins | sample 1674391 | NCBI WGS metagenome assembly OLZF01 (sample SAMEA103958166, study PRJEB25191) | human gut metagenome | biome: human-associated habitat [ENVO:00009003]; feature: intestine environment [ENVO:2100002]; material: feces | place: Germany | collected 2013/2015
TTCTTCATCTGGTCCGACGATTGGGAGTACACCCGCCGTATTTCCCGGGCACAGCCCTGCTACGTGGTCCCGGCCAGCCGGGTCGTGCATGCCATGCAGAACCCCGGCATCGTGAACATTGCCGCCGACGTTCCCGCCCGGTGGGAGCGCTACCGCTATTTTTACCGTAATGACGTGGTACTGTACCGGCGCGAGGGCCTGCGCGGCTGGCTGTGGCTGCTGGCCAAAGACGCCTGGCACACTGCGCAGGTGCTTTGCAGCCCCCAAGGCTGCAAAGCCTGGCGCATCGGCATTATTTGGAAAGGATTCTTCGCGGGGGTGCGTTTCCGCCCCGCAACACCCTACCTGCCATGAAACTGATTGAAACGATCCTGCACAAGGCTGCGCTGTACCCGGTGGTGGCCTTTGATGTGTTTGATACGCTCATTAAGCGCGATGTGGCCCGCCCCACCGACCTGTTCGCCCTGTTGGGCGCGGACTTCGCCAAAGCCCGCATCCAGGCCGAAGCCGAAGCCCGTGCCGCCAAAAGCGGGGAAGTGACTCTGGCGGAAATTTATGCCCGCCCCTGCCTGGCCGGATACGACCCGGCGGCAGAATGCGCCGCTGAGATCGCCTGCGCTGTGCCCAACCTGCCGGTGCTGAAAGCCGCCCGCGCCCTGCATGCCCAGGGCAAACGGCTTTACTATATTTCCGACATGTACCTGCCCAAGGTCCAGCTGGACGCCATGCTGGCCAAGTGCGGCTACGACTTTTTCGATGGCGGCTTCGTCTCGGCCGATTACGGCGTGCAGAAGCGCAGCGGCAAGCTGTTCCGCCTGTTTCTGCAAAAAACGCAGACGCAGGCAAAAGAGGTCCTTTTTATTGGCGACAACTGGCGGGCGGATGTTGCCGGTTCGGCGCTGGCCGGCATCCGCAGCTGGCACCTTCCCACGCAGGAGGTCCCGAGGGAAAGCCTGCCTGCCGGTGCGGTGGCGGCTTTCACCGCAAACCGCTTGCCGGGCATCGAATCCGAGGCCGAGCGCCTTGGCTTTGCCGCTCTCGGCCCGCTGGCTGTAGCTTACTGCCAATGGCTGCATGCCCGGGAACAGCAGCACCCCAATGCCAAAATCCACTTTCTGGCGCGGGATATGTACCTGATGCGCCAGGTCTACGCACTTTTGTACCCGCAGGAGCAGACCGCCTACTTGCAGGTCTCCCGCCGCAGCCTGTGCCCGCTTCTATTGGCGCAGCACCGGTGGGATCTGCTGCTGGCCGCTCTGCCGCGCCAATCCCTTACCGGTGCGCAGATCGCCGCCTATTGCGGTACCGCCTGCCCGATGGACCTGCAAGAAAAATCCTATGATTTAAAGCATGGACCCGATACCGCCCGCCCGCTGCTGCAAGCGCTGGCCACGCCCCAAAGTGCCGCCGCAGTGTCCGCCTACCTCACCCGGCAAAACCTGCAGGAAGGGGACATCCTTGTGGACATCGGCAGCGGCGGCACAACCCAGGTGCTGTTACAGGCTGTGTGCAATATAAAATTGCATGGCTGTCAGCTCTCTTGTGACGACCGACTGCGCGGGCGCTTGCGCGAAGATGAGACCGCCGTTTTTCTATTCGACGGCCGACCCGCGCCGCTGCTCTACTGGGCAGGCCAGCCCATGCTGGAACGCCTGATTTCCGAGGATGTGGGCGCGACCCTTGGTTACACCCAAACCGATAAAACCATCACCGTCCAGCAGGCCTCCCAGCCGCCCACGCCGCTGCTGGACGCGCTGCAAAAGGGAATCCTGCGCTTTGCGCAGGATTGGCAAAAGTCGTTTCTGCAAACCCTCGCTATCCCGCCGCAGACTGCCATCTCGCCTTTTCTGCGGCTGGTCGGCCAGCCTACGGCAGGGGAGACCGCCCTGCTGGGCGACCTGACCGTCGAGGACGGCGGCGTCTACCCGCTGGCCACGCCGCGCAAGGTCGGTTATTATCTCACCCACGCAAACCAGGCCAAGCAGGACCTCTCCGCTGCCCGGTGGAAGATCGGCTTTCTAAAGCGCCTGGCCCCGCTGCCCTTGCCCTATGACCGGCTTTACGCCAAAATGAAAAAATGAATTTTGAAAGGAGTGCAGGACGTTATGCCGCCGCGTATCAGTGTGATTGTGCCCATCTACAATGCGGCATCCACCCTGCGGGCTGCCGTGCAGTCCATCCTTACCCAAGATATTGCCGGGCTGGAGGTGCTGCTGGTCGATGACGGCTCCACCGATGCCACCCCCGGCCTTTGCCACGATCTGGCCCTGCGGGACGACCGCATCCAGGTCATCACCCAGAAAAACGCCGGTATCTGCGCCGCCCGCAACCGGGGGCTTTCCGTCGCTGAGGGCATGTATGTGACCTTCTGCGACGACGACGATCTGCTGCTTCCCGGTGCGCTGGCCCTGCTGCTGCAAAAGGCGGAGGACACCGGCGCTGACATCGTCCGTGCCGATTACGAGCTGATCCACATCAGCCCCGACGGCACCGAGACCCCGCAGCCCCACCCGGCGGGCACGGCCTGTGACCTGGCCGCCGACGGCGACTACCGCAAGTTCCTGCAAAACAGCGGCCCGCAATTCGTCTGGAATGCCCTCTACCGCCGCTCGGCCATCGGCAATCTGCGCTTTGACGAGCACTGCCGCTATGGCCTTGAGGATTTCATCTTCAACGCCGGACTTTATGCCCGCACCGACAAAGTACACTACCTGCCGCAGCCTGTCTACCGCCATTTCGAGAGTGGGCAAAGCACCTCCCAGTGCCAGACCGTACAGGCTTTGCAGGGGCGCATCGGCGTGCTGGACCGCTGGATGACAGCCGAGTATAAGGCCATTCAGGCCCGCTGCCCCGAAGCTGCCCGCGCGGCCGTCTGGAACGACCGCCGCGCCCAGGCTATCACCTTTTTGATGCACCAGCTGCGCGACGCACACGCCCCGGGCGTGCTGCGCCGCAAGGCCTGGCGCACGCTGCGGGAGGCCCCGGTACGCTGCGCCGCCACGGCTGGCGCACTTTACGCGGTGTGCTGGCCCGTTACCCGGCCCCGCCGCTGGATCTTTGGCACGAAGCCAAGCACCATAAAAAGCAGACCGGCGCACTGCTGCTGTACAACCTGCGGCTGCAACGCCTGTATGAACTGTGGGCCAACCGCCCGAAAAACCGCAGGAGGAAACTGCCATGAAAACGATTCTGGTTACCGGCGCCGCCGGATATATCGGCCGCCACGTTGTCAAAAATGCGCTGGATCGCGGCTGCAAGGTCATCGCGTCTGACTTCTCTTTTAAAGGCGTGGATGAGCGGGCGGAGTTTTGCGATGTGCCCATCTTCAGCGGTGACAAGGAAATCTACCGCAAGGTGGGCAGCCCGGACATCTGCATCCATCTGGCGTGGCGCGATGGCTTCCGCCACAATTCTGCCGCCCACATGAAGGATCTGTCCAGCCATGTGACCTTTCTCAACACGCTGGTGGAGGGCGGTCTGCAGGGGTTGAGCGTTATGGGCACGATGCATGAGGTCGGCTATTGGGAGGGTGCCATCAACGAAAGCACCCCCTGCAAGCCGCAGAGCCAGTATGGCATTGCGAAAAACGCCCTGCGCCAAAGCCTGATGCTCAGCCTTGCGGATTCCCCCTGCAGGCTGCACTGGCTGCGCGCGTACTATATCACGGGGGATGAAGCCCACGGCAGCTCGATCTTTGCCAAAATCACGCAGGCAGAGCAGGACGGCAAGGCGACCTTCCCGTTCACGAGCGGCAGCAATCTTTACGACTTTATTGATGTGGATGAGCTTGCCAACATGATCGTGGCAGCCAGTGTGCAGGACCGGATCAACGGCATCATCAATGTATGCACCGGCAAGCCCATGAGCCTGGCAGACCGTGTGGAAAAATTCCTGCGGGACAAAAACTATAAGATCAAGCTCGATTACGGCGCATTCCCGGACCGACCCTACGACAGCCCGGGCACCTGGGGTGACCCGGCAAAGATCAACCAGATTCTGGCCATGGATAAAAAGGAACAGCAATGAAACGATTAGGCATCTTTTTCTTCTACGAAAAAAACGGTGATGTGGATGATTTCATCACCTACTATCTCGCAGATCTGCATAAGAACCTGACAGAGCTGGTCGTTGTCTGCAACGGCAAGCTCAGCGCGCAGGGACGCGCTGCTTTTGAGCAGTTCACCGATACGATCATCGTGCGGGAAAACAAGGGGCTCGATGTATGGGCCTACAAGACGGCGCTTGACTTCTACGGCTGGGAGAAGCTGTCGGAATATGACGAGATCGTCATGACGAACTCGACCCTTATGGGCCCCGTGCGCCCGCTGCGGGAGATGTTCGAGGCCATGTGGGAAAATCAGGATCTGGATTTCTGGGGCCTTTCCGTACACCACGGCGCAAAGTCAAACCCCTTCAAGGGCAAGCATCTTTACAACTATCTGCCGGTGCATATCCAGTCCCATTTCATTGTCTACCGCAAGCGCTTTGTGCAGAACCCGGAGCTGCAGGCCTATTGGGATACGATGCCGATGATCGAAAGCTACACCGACTCGGTGCAGCGGTATGAGGCTGTGTTCACCAAGCAGTTCGGGGACAAGGGCTTTAAGTGGGATGTCTATGTCAAGACCGATGATCTGAAGGAGTTTACCGACTACCCGCTGCTGGTCTGCCCGACGCTGCTGCTGCGCGAAAAAAAATGCCCGCTTTTCAAGCGCCGCAGCTTTATGCATGAGCTGGAGGCCTACCTCAACGATACTGCGGGCGAGCCGGTGCAGGAGCTGTATGACTATCTGCGCGATGAGACGGACTACCCGCTGGAGCTGATCTGGAAGAATATGATCCGGACGATGCACCCCCACGACTTCACACGGAATCTGGCGCTGACCCGCATCATTGAACCGACCGTGCAGGATGCCGCTGCGGCACAGAGCCTTTGCCAAAACCGCCGCATTGCGCTGGCCATGCATCTGTATTTTATGGATATGCTCGGCCAGAGCAGGGCCTTTGCCGCCAAATTCCCGCCACAGACCGATGTCTTTATCACAACGAGCAGTGCCGATAAAAAGCCGCAGATCGAGGCAGCCTTTGCCGGCCTGCCGGTACACAGCGTTACCGTGACCGTGGTGGAGAATCAGGGCCGCGATGTGGCGGCCTTCCTCTGCGATCTGGCCCCGCAGCTGCGGGAATATGACTACGCCTGCTTTATGCATGATAAAAAAGCCGTCCAGACAAAGCCCGGCAGCGTGGGTGCAGGCTTCGGCTATGTCTGCAATGAGAATGTCTGCAAAAATTCGGCGCATGTGCTGAATATTCTGTGCGAGTTTGAGAAGGACCCTTACCTCGGTATCCTTTGCCCGCCGTACCCGACCCACGGACTGTATTTTATGAATATGTGCTCCGGCGGCTGGGGCCCGAACTTTGAAAATACGAAGAAGCTGATGAAGGATCTGGGGCTGGATGTGCCTATCTCGGGTGAAAAATCGCCCATTGCGCCCTACGGCAGTGTGTTCTGGTTCCGCCCGCGTGCGCTCGCACCGCTGTTCGACCACGGTTGGAAGCATACTGACTTCCCGCCGGAGCCGCTGCCGCAGGACGGTACGATCAGCCATGCCATCGAGCGCATCTACCCGTTTGTGGCCCAGAGCGCAGGCTACTACCCGGCCGTTGTCATGAGCAAAAGCTACGCCGTCACCCACAACGATACGATGCAGGCCTACGCATCCGCCATGATCCGCCCGCTGGCCCGCGTCTTTGACTGCACGACCTTCTATGGGGCGTCCAGCTCGGCGGTAGGGTTTGCCTACAAGCGCCACCATCTGTTCAGCCACTACGGCCCGTATTCTGACAGCAAGCGCCGCCATGCCCGGAACTGGCTGCGGGACAATCTGCCCGGCGGCTCCTACCGGGTCATCATCAATACAAAGCGCGCGATTTTCGGCCCGCATGAGGGCCCCTATGAGGACTGATCTGCCATGAAACGACTGGTCATCTACTTCCATTATGACCCGGCGGGCTGTATTGACACTGCCTGCCGCATTGCCGTGCAGGCAGTGCAGAAATACGGCAAGGTCATCTTTGTCACAAACGGTGCGCTGGCCCCGGCGGACCGGGTGTGGGTGCGCCAGTCCGGCGCGGGCTGCATAGAGCGGGAAAACACCGGCTTTGATGTGGGGGCTTACCGGGAGGCGCTGCTCACCATCGGCCGGGAGGCACTGGCGGAATATGAGGAAATCATCCTCATGAACTACACGCTGGCAGGCCCGGTCTGTGAGCTGCAGCCGATGTTTGAGGCAATGCAGGCACGCCCGGCGCTGGACTTCTGGGGCCTGACCCGCCACTATGCAATGAAAAGCCCGCGGTTCGGCGGGAATGTGCCGGAGCATATCCAGTCCCATTTCCTCGCGCTGCGGCCCCGGCTTTTCACCGGCGATGATTTCTGGCGCTACTGGCAGGAAATGCCCCTGCCAAAGAGCTACGAGGAGTCCGTCATCCGCCATGAAACGCGGTTCACGCCTTATTTTGCCGCTAAGGGGTATACATGGGATACCTATGTGCAGACGGAGGATATGAGGGGCGTTTTTGTCAACCCGATCATGGCCTGCCCACGGGAGCTGCTGGAAAAGCGCGGCTGTCCGTTCTTCAAGCGGCGCAGTCTGTTCACGCCCTACGGGGATGAGCTGCGCCGCACAGACGGCATGGCGGCGCGGGAGCTGTGCGGCTATCTCCATGAGGAAACCAGTTTCCCGCTGGATCTTCTGCTGGTGTCGCTGCTTAAGACCCAGCCGCTGGCGGCGCTGTCCAAAAACCTGCACTGGCGCTATGTCGTTGGGATGCCCACCCAAACGCAGGCTGACCCGGCTGTGCTGGGGCTGCGGCTGATCCACTATGCGCTGCCAAAGACAGACCCGGTAACCGACTGGTATACCCGGCAGGCAGCCGCACAGGCGGATGCGCTGATGGAGCAGGCTGCCATCTGGTTTGAAAAGCAGCCGCTGCTCGGCATCCTCAGCCCCTCTGTGCCGCTGTATGCGGGCTGTGCTGCGGCGCAGCGCCGCCAATGGCTGGCTGAGAAAGAAAGCCTGCAAAGTCAGGCGAAGGTCCCTGTCGGTGAGGAGCCTCTGCCTGCACCCAACTGCGGCTGGATGCTGGTGCGGGAGTCTGCTTTCCCGCAGGGCATTCCGGACTGCAAAAACCAGCATGACGCCTGGCGACTGGCCCTGATCGCACAAGCAAACGGCGCATACGCCGCCAGCTTTGAAACAGCGGCTCAGGCTGTGGCGCGTGCTGACATTCTCAATGCGTATGAAACAGCGGCTGCACAGCCGGCCGCTGTGGCAAAGCAGCTTGGGCGTCTGATCAAGCATCGGCTGCAAACAAAGTAAAAGGGGAGAACACCCATCAAAAAGCAACGCCTTTTTTATCTGGATCTGGTCCGTGCCGTGGCGCTGGGCTGCATCTTGACTGTGCATTTCAACGCCACGGTCACGGGGTATTTCACCCTGCCGCATAAGCTGTTTACCAGCACGCTGCCGCTGGGCATCTATCTGGGGGATTTCGGCTCCACGCTGTTCTTTATCGTGTCGGGCGCTTCGCTGGCGCTGACGGTCCCGGAAAATCAAAGCCCTGCGCAGTTCTACAAAAAGCGTGCAAGGGCGGTCTACCCGCTCTTTTGGCTGGCATGGTTCGTTGTGTTCAGCTGGAGGTTTGTGACAAGGCCGGGCAGCTTTGCCGGGGCAAAGACGATCACGCTGGTGCTGACCTTCCTTGGGCTGGATAACTTTGCCGTGGCAGCTGGTTGGGTCGGCATGGATTTTGCCTGCGTGGGAGAGTGGTTCCTCGGCAGCATCCTGTTTTTGTATCTGCTGTTCCCGCTGCTGCAGCGGGCGCTGCGCAGAAACATCTGGCTGACCTGGGTCGTCACCCTTGCGGTGTGTATTCCGATCCATCTGCTGGGCTGGGACGCGCGTCTGGTCGCGGTGCATATCCCGGAATTTCTTTTCGGTATGACCTTTCTGACCATGCCGAAGCGTGCGCAGTACATCCTGCCTGCGGCGCTGCTGGCAGGTGCTGCCGCCGCCCGCAGCCTTGACGGCAAGATCACCTGCGCACTCGCCGGTGCGGCTGTTTTTATCCTGCTGGCGCTGGCAGCCCCACTGCTGGACCGCCCGTGGCCGCGTGTGCTGGGCGCGCAGCTGGCAAAAATCTCCTACGCGGTGTTTCTTGTACATCATGTTCTGATTCAGGATATGGCCGCCCATTTTGATCTGGCGGCGCTGTCCCGCCGGGATACGGTATTTTTGTATGTGGTCTATCTGGCCGCTGCGTTTGCGGCGGCGGAGGCCCTGCTCTGGCTGCAGAAGACCCTGCGCAGAGCGTTTGTCGCCCTGCGCCCTGTTTGATACCGTGTCTGCCCGCTGTTTTGCAAAAAAACAGCGGGTATTTTTTTGCTTGTGTTCGCACGCGGCCTCTGTACAAAAACGGGCAATTACGGTATAATAAAACATAATGCTAAAAGAAAAGAGGCGTTCCACTGTGTCTGAGTTCTCCGTTTCCCTGGCAAAGCTGGCGGATGTGGTGCTGGTGGCTCCGGCCTCTGCCAATGTGATTGCAAAGCTGGCCCATGGCCTGGCTGACGATATGCTGACCACCACCGTCCTGGCCTGTACCTGCAAAAAGATCATAAGCCCTGCCATGAACACCCGGATGTTTGAAAATCCCATCACCCAGGATAATTTAAGGATCTGTGAACGGTACGGGATGGAGGTGATCTCTCCGGCCAGCGGCTATCTGGCCTGCGGGGATACGGGAGCCGGGAAAATGCCGGAGCCGGAGGTACTGCTCCAGTATATTTTAAAGGAGATCCGGTATGAAAAGGATCTGGCCGGGAAAAAGATCTTAGTGACCGCCGGTCCCACCAGGGAGGCCATTGATCCGGTCCGCTACATCACTAACCACTCCACCGGGAAGATGGGATACGCCATTGCGAAGACCGCTGCGTACCGGGGGGCCCAGGTGACTCTGGTCACAGGACCGGCGGAGGAGAAGCCGCCCATGTTCGTGGACCTGGTGCCGGTGGAGAGCGCCAAGGAGATGTTTGAGGCCGTGACCGCCAGGAGCGCAGGGCAGGACGCCATCATAAAGGCAGCGGCGGTGGCCGATTACCGGCCTAAATTCGTCAATACAGAAAAGACGAAGAAAAAGGACGGGGATATGGCCATCCAGCTGGAGCGCACCGACGATATCTTAAAATGGCTGGGAGAGCATAAGGAAAAGGGCCAGTTCCTCTGCGGCTTTTCTATGGAAACGGAGCATATGCTGGAAAATTCCAGGGCAAAGCTGGAAAAGAAGAAGCTGGACATGATCGTGGCCAATAACCTGAAGGTGGATGGGGCCGGCTTCGGCACCGATACCAACGTGGTGACGCTGATCACCAGGGAGAAGGAGACGGAGCTTCCCAAGATGTCCAAGGAGGACGTGGCCGGAAGGATCCTGGACGCTGTTTTTGGAATGGAGAGGAAGGAGCCGGAAGATTTTTAAGACGGAACGGGTCTGGCCCAGATTATACTTGACGAATGGTGAATTTATTGGCAAAATAAGGATGTTGTGATTTTAAGACGTTTGAATTGGAGGTTTTCCATTGGCAGCTTTTGCAGATGAAATAAAGAGACGGCGCACCTTTGCGATCATTTCGCACCCGGACGCCGGTAAGACGACACTGACTGAAAAATTCCTTCTTTACGGCGGAGCCATCAATCTGGCGGGAACCGTAAAGGGAAGGAAGGCCACAAAGCATGCGGTCTCCGACTGGATGGAGATCGAGAAGGAGAGGGGAATTTCCGTTACCTCTTCGGTTTTACAGTTTAATTATGGAGGCTACTGCATCAATATCCTGGACACGCCGGGCCATCAGGACTTCTCGGAGGATACCTACCGGACCCTTATGGCTGCGGACTCGGCGGTGATGGTCATCGACGGCTCCAAGGGTGTGGAGGCACAGACCATCAAGCTTTTCAAGGTCTGTGTGATGCGCCATATCCCGATCTTTACCTTTGTGAACAAAATGGACCGGGAGGCCAGGGATCCCTTTGAGCTGATGAGCGAGATCGAAGAGGTCCTGGGGATCCATACCTGCCCCATCAACTGGCCCATCGGCTGCGGCAAGAATTTTAAGGGCGTATACGACCGCCAGACAAAGCAGATCACTACCTTCACGGCTGCCATGGGAGGCCAGAAGGAGGTGGCCAGCAGGACCTTCGATGTGGAGGGCGCGGATGTGGACTCCATCATCGGCCAGGATTACCATGCCCAGCTCAGGGACGATATCGAGCTTTTAGACGGAGCCAGCGATGAATTTGACCAGGAGTTGGTAAACCGCGGCGAGCTTTCTCCGGTGTTCTTTGGTTCGGCTTTGACCAACTTCGGCGTGGAGACCTTCCTGGAGCATTTCTTAAATATGACCTCCTCCCCGCTTCCCAGAAAGACTCTGGACGGCCAGGTGGATCCGTTTGATGAAAAGTTTTCCGCCTTTGTATTTAAGATCCAGGCCAACATGAACAAGGCCCACCGGGACCGCATCGCCTTC
>OLZF01002270.1_pt1 | contig 10566 bp, 7 predicted proteins | sample 1674391 | NCBI WGS metagenome assembly OLZF01 (sample SAMEA103958166, study PRJEB25191) | human gut metagenome | biome: human-associated habitat [ENVO:00009003]; feature: intestine environment [ENVO:2100002]; material: feces | place: Germany | collected 2013/2015
GTAGACTTCACCTCCCTTTTTTCAAAAAAATAAGCGCGAAGCCCACCCAACTCCGCGCCATTTTCGCATTCATCCCATCACCCAATCCTGCATCCGTTCACATCCCGCATACAGCACCTCAAGCAGCTTTTGCGCAATCAGCGGCAATCCTGCCGGACTAATCAGCCATGCGCTCACAAACAGAATCAATGCGCTTTTTATCGGGATCAGGAATAAAATGTCATTGACTGTCTCTGTCAGATTCTTCTCTGCTAGTATTCATAGGTCGAACTTTTTTAATTTGCTCATCTTTTTCGTATTTCTCAACACTCACTATCTAAGTTCAAGGGAACTGGAAATATAAAAATGGAAGTCTTGCTCCTTGCAGTATTCTTTTATTTTTTTAATCAGTTTTTGATTAGTTGTATATTCCAACAGATACACTTCCACCCCATCCGCCTTGCACGTTTCCAAATATTTGCAGAAATAATCTCTCGTCTCGCTCGTTTGTTCACTAAAAGTTCCGCTATCAAAATCAATACTGCTCCATACTGATTCCTGATTTACACCTGTCATAATCTGATCAATCGCCCCATAGCGTTCCCTATATTCCGCCACATAAGTATCTCCACCGTTGATGATGACCGCTTTTCCAAACGTCATTATGTTTTGTAGCATCGCTGTAATGCCTTCAAAAATACTCTCGTGCGGATTGTAATAATATACATCACAATTATCTATAAAGAATCCGTCAACACCTTTTTCATATAGTTTCTGAGAAAGCTGTCCTATAAACTTCTGCCAGTCTGGGTTTGCTACATCTACCCATTCTTCTTCCTCCCAGTGCTCATACTCACCGATTGCCAGTTCCGCATAGGTTGTATAGTACTCCCTGAAGTTTTCAATCGACCCAATATTTAGATATGTATATACGACTGTTCCATTTTGATGGAGCAATTCAATATCCCTTTTTGTAAAATACTGTGCATCAATTACAATCGTTTCATACGTTTTAAATCGTTCCAAAGATGAGGCGTCCGCATTTAAAAACACCCCATAATCGTTTTTCTCAAATTCCTTTGCCTGATTGGCTTTCACAAAAAAACATCCACCAATAAACATTAGAACAAATAATACAGCCAAGGCTGCTGGTTGTTTGATCCTCGTCCCGCACAATGCCTCCCACATCCTTTCGGTGATTCTCGTTTTTTCCTCATGACCATCACATTTTACACATTGATGATTATGTTTTCCCAGATTTGTTGCTCAATTTGTATTCAAATTTTACCATAAAACTTGTGAACAGTTCTACCGTCATTTTGGAATATATGAGAAAAGGACGAACTCATCTTCTAAAATGAATTCGTCCTTTAAGGCACAGTTATTAGCTTGTTTCAATACATCTTGATGTACTATTTCAGGAAGAAAAACCCTTTTATTCTTCTGCAAAAAGTTTCTGCTTCCGCTCAATCATCTCATCAATTCTCTCGATATACTGCCCGACATCCTTGACATTCTCGCATCTTTCGATTCGATGAGTGCCGTCCGGATTTGGCTCATTCCAGACACGTTTTGTCGAAGCTCCCGCTCCGCATGCCACAATGGTCTGTTTCTCTTCCATGATCAGAATGTTGTACACACCGGCTTTTCCCGGTTTTGCGTAGCCGACATTTTCAAAATTACCTGCCATATTTTTCTGACGGTAAAGGTAATAGGGTGTCATGCCCATCATATCGGCATATTCCTTTGTCATGGTGATTATTTCGTCCGTATTATCTATTCTGTAGTCTGCGTATGCTTCTTTCATATAGTTAAGCCTTGCGGCTCTTTTTATTGCCAGTGAATGAACCGTAAGATTGTCCGGAGATAATTTCATTATCTGTTCAAGGGTATTTCTCACATCTTCCTTATCTTCTCCCGGAAGTCCCACAATCATATCCATATTGATATTATCAAATCCGACCTCTCTCGCCAGCCGATATGCCGTAAGTACCTGTTCCACGCTGGCCTTCCTGCCGATGATATCCAGTGTCTCCTGCTTCATAGTCTGGGGATTCACAGAGATGCGGCTGACCTGATGACGGTACAGTACCTCCAGCTTCTCTCTGGTGATGCTGTCGGCACGACCGGCTTCCACAGTGAATTCCTTCACGGTAGAGAAATCAAACTTGGACTTTAATGCCGTGATCAGACGGTCCAGCTGCTCCGGTTCCAGTGTGGTGGGCGTACCACCGCCGATATAGACGGTATCCAGTACCTTGTCCTGAAAGTTCTCCGCCACATAATCCATCTCTTTGATCACAGCGTCCACATAGGCGTCCACCTGCCTGCGGAATGCAGCGATCGGATAAGAGGTAAAGGAGCAATAGAGACAGGTTGTAGGGCAGAACGGAATCCCGATGTACAGACTGTAGCCGCCCTCATAATGAATCTCTTTTAACAGATCCCGCTCTCTCTTCGCAATATCGATTCCCAAAAGTGCCTTCTCTTCGCTGACATAATGGCTCTGCTCCATGAAGTCCAGGATCTCTGCATCACTTCTGCCCTCATCCAGCATACCGTAGGCAATCTTCGTGGGACGGATGCCCGTGAGGTTGCCCCATGGCAGTTCCTGCCCGGTCACCTTGCTCAAAGTCCGGTACAGGAAGCGTTTCAGACCGTTCTTATAACCATCTGCAAGGTTTTCTGTCTCCGCATCCCACAAAAAAGTCTCTTCTCCCACACGGATCTTCGCCCCGGTCTCGCCCAGTTCGATTTCCAGACTGGCCTGCGGTTCCAGCTCTGCCAGCTTTTCCGGCTTTGTCTCCGGGGTGATGACTGTAACTTGCTCCTCGGCATAAAAGGCCTTCACCAGAGAATGCACATCGTATTCATAATTGGGATGGGATAATTTCACTATTTTCACGTTACTACCTGTACCTTTCCTACGCCTGCATCCGTAAAAACACAGGCACAATTTAGGCACAGAAACCTTTATCTGTGCCTAATGCATTACACTATAATAACTATCAGAACCCCATTCGCAAAACCGTTGCCACGCAGCTCTCCTTTTGCTCATGTGGTTACTTCACCATATAAATATCATCAAATATTCTTACGAATGCCAGCATTCGACGAATATTTGACGCTATTTACATGGCTCTGAATAGTTATACACAAAACGGATTATACTTCTTCTCATGTCCAATGGTGGTGCTGTCTCCGTGACCCGGATAAGCAACTGTCTCCTCAGGCAGAGTAAACAGCTTCTCCTTCACCGAGCGTACCAGTGTACTCATACTGCCGGTGGGGAAATCGGTTCTGCCCACGGATTCCTGGAACAGGGTATCCCCGCAGATTAAGAACCCTCCCTCTGGGAAATAATAGCTGACACCGCCTGCAGTATGTCCGGGCGTTGCCAGAACTTTGATCCGGATGCCATCCAGATCCAGTTCCTCGCCATCCTTCAGATACACATCTGCGGTAACCGTTACCGGACGCCCCATATCTTTCGACAGGTTGCTCTTCGTATCCAACAGGAAATCCTTCTCTGCTTCCCCGGCATAAATTTTCACCGGTTCCCAACCATGCTCCCCGGCATAAGCATCCGCTGCCGCCTTCAGTTCCTCACAGCCGCTGATCTCGAGTTCTTTCTCCTGGTTTCGGATTGTATCCTTTAGATGAGAATCCTTGTCCATGATTAGGTTTAGCTACAGAAGATGTACCACTCTCATCAACACTTTCACTAATTTTCCCCTGCGGAGGACAAGCTTTCCTTTTATACCCACTCGGATCATCATACACCACCGGATTATTCCCGCAGTACGCATACAGATTCAGTCCATCCCCCTGATAGACGTCTTCCTGCATAAACCGCCCGGCAACCGGATTATAATACCTCGCCCGCAGGTAATACTGCTCTGTCAGTTCATCATACTGCTGGCCCGTATAACGGATGCGGTTATTCAGCTGTTCTGTGGTCTCAAGGGGTATGCCAAAGGCATCATACTGATAGCTGTTCCGGATTTCTCCCTGTCCATCAGTAACAAATACCGTACTGAGCTGTTCGTCCCTGTGGTAGTAGGACAGTTCCTGTCCTCTGCGGAACGCTTCCATCCCTGCCCCGAGATGATAACTGGTGCCCTGCTCTTCTCTTCCCTCCTCCTGCAGAAGCTCTCCATCGTGGTATACAAAGCTGGTTCTCCTGCCGTTTTCCAGCAGTTCAAAACGCAGGCCTTCCGCATCATAGCGGTTCTCCTGCACGCTGCCGGTTTCGGTTTCCACCCTTGTCTGCTGGTGGCGGCTGTTATAGGAGAACAGGCGGATTCCGGCAAGATTTTTTTCTTCTATTATACCGCCCTGACGGTCATAAGAAAACTGTTTTCTATCGGCAGGGCTTTCCTCTTCGACCAGCTGGTTCTTCTCATTATAAAGATAGCGGATTTCTCCCTGTGCATCCGTCTTCCGAATTCTGTTCCCTGCTTTGTCATAGGCATAGCAAACAGAAGCGCCGTTCCGCCGCTCTTCCAGAAGCTGTCCCCGGACATCATAAACATAAGAGAGATCCAGAGCATTGCTTCCTGATATGATGTCGCCCAAAGTTGCCTATGTACCTGTCTTCGCTGTATGGTTACCGTTGCCGTCGTAGGTATAGGCGGTTTCCACACCGTTACCGTAATGGATGTTACTGATACGGTTCAGGGCATCATAGCCGTAGAGCACTTCCAGTCCATCATCATTAAAGATGCGGTTTCGTCTGTCCAGAATGTCATACTCATACCGGGTGCAGACTCCCTCTGGATCCCTGATCTCCGTGATCTGCCCTGCCCTGTCATGGGTATAGGAAACTAAGCGTTTCCCGTTGGAACGCTTCTCTTTCAGATTACCATATGCATCGTAGATGTATTCATAGGACTTTCCGTCGCAGACAGCACGGGTCACCCGGCCCAGGCTGTCATAGTGCCAGGTGCTGATGTTGGTATGTTTTCCTTCCGCATCGGACGCCTTCTCATACACGGGCTGGCCGAACACGTTGCAGGCGCGCTGCAGCCGTCTTCCATCCCGGTCAATGTGCAGGGACAGGTTGCCCTCCTCGTCATACCGGAAGGTCTCTGTATCGCCCAGCTGGTCAATTCTCTCGCTGACCTTGCCGAGACTGTTGTAACGGTACTGCACTGCATTGCCGTTACCGTCTATAGTCCTGCTGACCTGCCCTGCCGGAGTGTACTCATAGCCTTCCTTCCCCCCGTCCGCAAAGCCAATGCCTGTGATGCGTCCCCAGCTGTCCACGTCATAGGAGATGGGATTCTGGTTGCCGTCCACAACTCCCGTGATCTGCCCTCTGGCATTATACTCATACTGCTGGAGGGTACGCTGATGGTTCCCTGATCGCCGGACATCCTTGATCTTTCCGTCCAGTTCGTAGGAAAGCTCTGTCCGGTTTCCAAACGTATCCTTTTGGATGACCGGCTGATTCCGCAGGTTGTAGGAAAGCTCCTGTACCACTTCACCTAATGCATTGGTGGTACGGATGCGGTTGCCGCGGCTGTCATAGGTGTAGGCTGCGCCTACCCCGTCATCGTTTTCCGGCTCGTAGCCGTAGGGACTGATCTCTTTCCGCAGCCTGTCATTCCAGTCATAGAGATAGCGGGTCACCCCTCCTGCCGGATTGGTTCTGTGGGTCGCCCGGTCTTTCAGGTCATACCGGGTGCTGCTCTCCAGACATTCCCCGTCCGTTCCCAGAATGGCCTGTTTCAGCACATTTCCGGCCGCATCATAGGCATACTGCACCCGTCTGTCGATACCGTTCTTTCTGTCAAGGACTCTCTCCTCGGTCAGGCGGTCGTCCGCATCGTAGCTTCTGTGGATCTCGGAGCCCTTCGGGGTGGTGATCTTTGTCAGGTTGCCGTTGGCATCGTAGGCATATCTTGTAACGGCGGCCTGTACCGGGCCGTTGCCCTGGATTTCCTCCGTCCGCTGAACAAGCCACCCGTTTTTATTGTAGGCATAATGAATGACACTATGAACACCGTCCGCAATGACACGCTCTTCCAGCGTTACATTTCCCAGACAGTCATAATCGTAGCGCATTTTTGCCCCAAAGTCATCTTTCACTACATTCAGATGATTGTTTTTATCGTAGGAAAAATGGATCCGGTGCCAGCCATCCGGCTCTCCGTCCCGTTCTACTTCCTGTTGTCCGTAGGCCTCCTCCACCTTATTGCCCTGACTGTCATAGGTATAGGCGATGACACGGTACAGCGCAGGATCGGTCTCCTGCACTTTTATCTGTTCCCGGATCTTCCAGCCCAGATCATTATAGGTATAGAGGACCTCCTTTCCTTCGCCGTCCACTTCCCGGAGGATCTGTCCGTGCCCGTTGTACTCGTAGGTGTGCAGGATGTTCCCCCCGGGATCCTGTACTTCTGTCATCCGGCCGCAGGCGTCATAGGCATAGCGGTAGCCATTGCCGTCATCCGAATCTGCATCATAAGATTCCGGCTGTACCTGTTTGATCATGTTGCCATCCGCATCATAGAATCTCCGCTCCACGCCTCCGTCCGGATACAGGATACGGATGCAGTTCCCGTCAGAATCGTACTCATAGCGGATTCCTTCTCCCTCATCGCCTTTCAGGGCATAGCTGACCGGATGGATCCGGCTGGTGATGTCCCCATCAAAGTTACGGAATACACGGTGATGTTCCTGCAGGGGAGATATGGTATCTACCACACGTTCCAGAAAATCGTGGCGGTACTCATAGCCGCTCTCTTTCTTTTCCCACTGCACGGGTGGATAGTAAGTGGTCAGATTGCCCATGCGGTCATAGAATCTGCGGGTGGTGTAGCCTTCCCCGTCGATGCGGCTGGTGACAAAGTTCCTGGAATTGTAAGCCAGCTCCACCGTGCCGTAAGTATTGCTGATGGACAGTCTGCGGCCTACGGTATCGTAGCCGTAGGCAGTCTCCTCCCCCTTCGGCGTAATGACACGGCTGGGGTATGCCCGGTTGGCTTCATATTCCTTAAGGCTTTCGTTTCCGAGGGCATCCCGCTCCAGAATGCATCTTCCCCTGAAATCATACTTCCGGGCCGTTTCTTTCCATTTGCCCTCTTTGATCTTTTCCATCGTCCTGACCGGATTGTGTTCCTGGTCATAAGTATAGAGGGTCTCTCTTCCGTCGCTGTCCCATGTATGTACCAGATCATGGTGCTCATTATATTCATGGTGCACTTCAAAGCCATCCGGGAATTAATCTAATAAAAATTCATTAACAATACATCATCGTTAAATAAACACTGTAGAAGACAATAGCACTTGTCAGAAATATCGTATCCGTCATTCCTCATCTCTTGTGTTATTTTTCCATTTTCCCGGAGCTTAGTGGTTTATATCCATCGTCTTTTTCGACTTGCTTAAACCCACGGTTCCCATCCTTTTATAAATTCTTCCAAAGATGGTGCAATTTTTCTCATTTTTCCTTTTTCGTCATCTACAAATTTAACAATTCCTGTCTTTATTTCTACCACTACAGAATAGTCCACTTTTGCCTCCGTCCCAATTACAATATGTGTCACCCTGCCGTTTGAATCAGTATATGCCTCCATTATTCGTTTTAAACTTCTATACTCATCTCTGGGATCCACACCATCTATTCCAATTCCTCTTTTTTTATAATTTACATTAAACCCTAAAAAATGATAGGCGCTAAAGTATTCAATTATATCACGGTTGCCTTCAATTCCATATGTCTCTAATAGCTTTATAAAAGTTTCCTCTTTTCCATATGCCAGTGGTCTCCATTTACACCATCCAGCATTATCTGCTTCTCCCACATAAACTGCCTGATCTACATCTTTTCTCCTGGGACGTTTAGGTAATCCATCCTCTGTTTTTTGGTATGCTGCTAAAAATCTTTCAAAAAAATTATCCAATTCATTTTTTACTGACATTATTTTATCTCCATTCTTATCCATTTTTTTGTTCGTATTGTCATAGACTTGATATTTTGAAGCATCTTCGAGAATACATCTCCATCTATCCCGCCCCAGATGCCATATTGTTTTTCTATATTATGAATTCCACCACTCCCCGGATGCAATCCTACAGGAATTGGCATAGCCTGACCACTACCTTATTTTTTGCAGATTATAACACATATCGACAAGTCATAACCGTAGATGTCAAAAACGACCGGGTTATATGTAACTTTTGGATAAAAATACCCGGGTTAAAATATGCTTCGAAACGTTTCTCTTGAAAAGCATATCTTAATCCGGGTATTCACATATTCCGTATTCTTTTTATGTTAAAAAATCATACATTAATATCATTACATCAAAAACATTATCTTCCTCCCGTATCTCCATCTCACCGGCATATTGATCCACGATCTGTCTGACGATCGAAAGACCGATTCCATGCATCCTGTCGTCTTCCTTGCTTGTCAGATATCGTCCCCCGCTTTTATGCAATGCATTTTTATACCGGTTTTTAATACTGATGGCTATATTATTACCGTCTGTGGTGATCCATAGCCTGATCACCCTATCTTCGGTCAGTTCCTTTACAGCTTCTATGGCATTATCCAATAGATTGCCCAGACAAATGCTGATATCCTCTGCATTCATCTCCGCATCCTGCGGCACTTCCGTATTGGCTGTCACCTTTATTCCTGCCTTTTCCGCCATATCTGCCTTGTAATTAACCACACTGTCAATATAAAGATTTCCGCTATTGGAAATAAAATCTTTTTTGTCTAAAAACTTCAGATTTTCACTGCAGTATCTTTTCAGGGCTTCATAATCTTCCTTTTCCAAATAAGTATTTTCCAATATGTAATGCTGCTTCATATTGTGACGCAGCTTCCTTAATTCTTCCCACCATTCCTTACTTTCCCGGTTCTGGCGAATATAGTACTCACACTGATTTTTCAGGATTTCTTCCCGCATTTGTTTTTCCATATTTTCTTTTGCTTTATCATACAGATAGTAGGTAAAGACGTTGATCAGCAGGATCATGAATACTACAATAAATCCCCAGAAATAGTTTTCAAGGGTTCCTGTGATAAAAACGGAAATCAGGATCCATATACTACAGACCGGAACGATAAATACTTCCAACCAATCCTGAAGATTCAGTTCCGCTTTTCTGTTCAGTTTTATAATGAGAGAGGTAAATTTAATAATCAAATACCAGACAATTTTAGATAACACTGTGCACAGCAAGGTTACTTCTGCATCATCTGTCCATGCCAGAAATTCTTTTCCGTAATACACGAGCAATTCTGCACACATGCCGCTCATATACATAAATATAGTCGTCGCCATCAATGTTCTGACTGAATCAGTATATAGGATTCTGATCGTCACAAAAAAAATACATACAAAAAGTAATATATTCAGCCAGATATTACTCGTGCCATCTCCCAGATACGTTAAAACATATGTAACACCGTTGAAGACCGCAAAATATCCTCCCCATACCAGATAGTCTGTATACCTGCGAATTTTCTTCTTTTTCAATGTACTGTCACAAAAAATACGCTGCAGTATTACAGAAAAAATCTCCACAATAGCCAGAACAAGCATCATTCCCATCTTCTCCCCTTTAACATTGAAATATAATGCTGTCTTACATGATCTCTGTAATTTTTACTGATTTCTACTTCCCGTCCATTATCCAGAACAACCCTGTCCGCAGAATACTCCTTAATAAAACGAGTATTCACGAGCAACGATTTTCTGATTCTCAGGAATTTTACATTTGCTTTCCGCAGATTCCTTTCCACTTCTTCCAATTTTCCATAAAATAAGTATTCCAATTCAGGCATATCCAGCTGTACTGCATTGATCTGTACGATTCTTTTATCACTTTGGAAAAACCGGATCTGATTCAGTGGAATATTGTATTGCCTTTTATTATAAGAAAAGCAATAACTGTCATCGGAATTCAAATGTGTTTCAAACACCCGTTTCAGGATCTTCTCCAATTTTTCTTCAGACACCGGCTTATCTATAAATGCATATGGCTGCACTTCAATCATTTCCTTGCAGTACTGGTTATGACAGGATACAAAAATCAGAATTACCCTGCTGTCTCTTTCCCTAAGGATACGCGCGGTTTCAATTCCGCTGATACCAAGCATTTCCACATCTAAAAAAACGATGTCCATATTTCCCGTGGTGTCTGTTTCCATTAATAATTCTTCCCCACTCCGGAAACAAAAAAATTTCACATTTTTGGATAGCCTTGCCATGATGGATTGTATGATCTGTGTTTGCTTCTGCAACTCAGATAAAACATCCTCACATATAGCAACTCTTAACATTGAGAATTCCCCTTTCTCCTTCGCATGCTATAATACGATGCCAGTATGCAACTGTTCAGCCCAATATAGTTTCCTCCTTTCAAGACTTTCCGCAAAAACACTGGCAACATCAGCAACTATTCTTATTTTTTTGATATTATTACTATACAAACGATTTCCCCTGTTTTACGTAAACAATTCCCTCTTCCTCTTGATCATCTCATCAATCTTCTCGATATACAGTCCCACATCCTTCACATTGTCACACCGCTCGATTCTTCCGTCGGGGAAGACTCTCTTGG
>OLZF01002272.1_pt1 | contig 10552 bp, 10 predicted proteins | sample 1674391 | NCBI WGS metagenome assembly OLZF01 (sample SAMEA103958166, study PRJEB25191) | human gut metagenome | biome: human-associated habitat [ENVO:00009003]; feature: intestine environment [ENVO:2100002]; material: feces | place: Germany | collected 2013/2015
TCAGAAATTGAAGCCCCCACCGGGCCACGGCGCTGTGCCCGACATTCATCATGGCGACCATAATTTTCCCGCCAAAGCCCACGGGCTTGCGGGTGTTTTCAAAGAATGACATATCACACCTCCATTTTTACACACTCGGCATAGGTCAGCGGGAACGAGGCTTTCAGCACAGCGCTTTTCCGCACCGTCCAGCTGTTCTGCCTTAGGAAGCGCAGGTATTCCGCGCTCGTCCACTTGCTGTGGAGAGGGAAGCCTGCCAGCTTCATGAAAAATGCCCTGACCTTGCCGGTAAACGAGTTCCCTGCGTGGGTAAAGGTCGGCGCAATCAACACGCCATCGTCTTTCAGCACCCGGCGAATCTCGGCAAGGGCTTTCTCCGGCTGCGGCACGATATGCAGTGCGTTGGACACGATCACCACATCAAAGGACTTATCTGCATAGGGCAGGCGGAACATATCCTGCACGGAAAAGTGCAGCTTTGCAGATTGATTATCCCGCTTTGCTTCAAGAATCATCTCCGCAGAGGCGTCCGTCGCCTCGATGTGCGCCGCCGCGTTTACGATGTGTTTTGCGATCAATCCCGTGCCGGTCGCCAGCTCCAACACCGTCTTGGCTTTTACAACCGGCCGGATCAGCACATACATCTCGTCATACGCCGCCCGATCCTTTCGCATAAAGCGGTCGTAACGTCCGGCATTTTTGTCCCAGAAATTCTTGTGTTCCTGCATCGCTATCATTCCTTTCAATGTTAGATTAACCTAACCGATGCGTGCATTCGAGAGGTTAGATGACGCTAACCGTTGTATCTTGGAAAAGCCGCATCTCTGCGGCCTTTCGGCTTATTCAAATAGCTCCCTGCAAGCTCCGTACACCAGCGTTTCCAGCACCTGCGGATACAACTCCCCAATCTGCTCCTTATGGGAAACTGTGAGGATCAGTCCCCGCACCGTCGCGGCAGCCAAAGAAGCGCCGCACCTTGGCATCAAATCATATTTTTCCAAGAGCTGACGAATATGCGTTTCGTCATCGTGGTAATGGACATTTTTGACGCCCTCCGGCAGTCTCTGCAAAAGCAGCTTCGCATCGTTTTCAATGAAAACCATGTCGCCAGTATCAGACAGCCTCCGGCAGACGGCAAGAACCGCCTTTGCCGCACGCTCCGACGGCGGCAAGCCGTCAGTTTCGCTCAGTGCATGGTCGGCTACCCCGTAAAGCTCGGCATGGATGCCCTCTAAAACCGCAAAGAAAAGCATTTCCTTGGATTCGTAGAATTTATAGAACGAGCCCTTCGCAATCCCGACCGCCTTCGTCAGCTGCTCTACGGAGGTTTTCTTCATCCCCAGCGTGACAGCACAATGTCTCGTTTCCTTCAGCAACGCCTTGCGGAGCTGTTCAGTCTCGTAATCGGTAAAAGCCAAGCCCACGCCTCCTTAAATATGACCAATTCGGTTCTTTCGGTCATATTATGCCGCGTTTCTTTCTGTTTTGCAAGAGGTGCGGAGAAAAAATCACTAATCAAAAGGGGTGCAGCGTTGCAGAAAGAGACGCTGGAATTCCGGTAATCGTTGTCGCCGCGGTAAAAGAAACTATATCGTAAAAGGGCATCAGAGCGAAGCATCCAAACGCTGCGTTCTGATACCCATTTTGTTTCATATTGCACGGATGGATTGATTACAAGAAAAAAGCAGGAATTAACACAACATGAACCACATATAATATCTGCAATAATCTTCCTATGGAACGATCTGCACAACGCTCAACGACATGCCCCATGTATAGAGACGGCGACTCGTATGAGCCACCGTCTTTATACATGATTACCGCTCAGGGTCATTTCTTTTTCGTTTACTGAGAGAATTTCGATACTGCTCTTGATTTCTGTGCATAATGAGTTGTCGCGCCTGCCGTTCTTCTGCATCCGCGCCAAGCAGGTGGGATGTTTCCTGCTTGGCGCTGAGCAGCATAATAAGAGAAGGCTTCTCGTGCATGGCATCCTCTAACTGCTGTTCTGCCGCCTTTTCCTGCGCAGGACGGATGACCTGCCGTGCTTTGTACAGCTCTACCGGGTCAAAATCCGCAGCCTGCGCTTTCAGCTCGGCATATTCAGTCAAAGCCTTATCCAGTTCAACGGAATATTTCTGTTCCCGCGTCTCCAGCTTTTTCAGGCAGGCCTCCATGGTGGCAATATCCTTGCGGAATGCCTCTGCGCCTGCATCTTCTGCATACTCAAATTTTTGCAAAAGGAGTGCCTTTTCGAAACGCAATTCCTCTAAATCTTCTGTCAGCTCGGCAATGCGGACAGCCAGCGCCTTGTGGCGTTTTACATGGTATATTGGCAATTCCTTTTTCTCGGCAACCAGTGTTTTGCGCTCTTTGCTTTTTGCCTTGATTTGCTGCACCAGACCGGTGTAACGCTCCAGTTCTGGCTTCCATACGGCAAGAGATTTTTGAATATGAGATTTGCCACTGCAAATGTGAGAGAGCTGATAACAGTAGATCAGCACACGGCTGCGCAGCTTCTCCAGCCCTTCTGCTATGGCAGGAACGGTGCGGGCAACTAATGCGGCCAGTTTCTTAATTTCAGCTTTTAATTCCCGCAGCATCGCATTGTCTGCCTTGATCTGCCGGTTGATCTCGCAGCGGTCAGAAATGATTCCCTTGCGCTCCAACGCCTGCGCCGCCACGCCCTCATGGATGGTGGGAATCTCATCAATACCCTGCGCGGCGTTGCTTCGGTGGTCAATGCGTTCCTCCCGTCCCGCACGTTCCAGATAGCGGTTAGACACGTCAGCCCACGCCGCCCGCCATGCCACAAGCTGCTCCTCACTGTTCCAGCGTTCGGAGATGGGGTTCTGCCTGCCATAGCGGGTGCTTTTGGGATGCTTGTCAGCCCGGACAAGCCCCTGCGTCTCAGCAGCAGATGGTGTCATGTACACCTTCTTTCTGCCGACCTTGTAGGGATATTGCTTCTCCCAGCCATCAGCCTGCGCCGTCCGGAACTCAGCGGCAGTAAAACCGCGTTCCTCGCCGTTTTTCATGCAGAGATATTCCTTCTCGGTCTTGTACTGCCACTTGCCTTGTTCGTCCAACGGGCGCACCGTCAAGAGAATGTGGGCATGAGGGTTGTGACCGTCGGTGTCGTGGATGGCTGCGTCGGCGCACATTCCATCGGCCACAAACTGCTCCCGGATAAAGTCTTGCAGCAGCTCAATTTGCTGTTCACGGCTTAGCTCTATGGGTAGAGCAACGACAAATTCCCGTGCCAAACGGCTGTCTTTGGCTGTCTCCACTTCCTCCACGGCGTTCCAGAGCTTTTCTCTGTCTTGCCATTCCTGTAGGGCGTATTCTGGCAGGAAAACCTGCTGCCAGAGAAGTCCCTGTTTTTTAGTGTAGTCATGTTGAATCCCGTCATAATCGTTGTAGAGGCGGGAACAACTCAGATAAGCGGAAGCGGCCACGGCGGAGCGGCCTGCGCCCCGGCTGACCACTTTTGCTTCCAGATGGTAAATTGCCATCGCTCGTTCACCTCGTTTCTTTTTTCTGTTTCTCTTTCGCAAAGAGAAAATGGGCGGGCAGAACGCCCGTCCATCTCTGCGGCAAAGCTGCCGGTGGCAGGTTTGCGCAGGCGGTTGGAAAAATAGTGTCAGTTGAAGCGACGGTATTTGCCCAATCGCGCAGACGATGACAACAGCACTCGCAGGTGCTGTGGCATTGTCTGGAGGCTTCCGCAGAAGCCGCAGTCCCCCTCGGAGAGCGCACGGCTTGCCAACGGCAAGTACCACCGCCCCTTCGGGGTGGTGAGTAAGTGCGCCCTTACGGGAGAAAAAAGAAGGAGGCCCCCGGTTTCCCGGAGACCTCCCATCTGAAATTTAGAGTTGTTTTCCCAGCTTTCGTGAAAGATACACCTCCAGCTCAGGCAACTCAACAGCCTGAACCTCCGGCAGCACCTTCTCCAAGATTGCGCCCTCCTGAATGAGCCTGCGGGTGCGGGCTTTTCGCTCCTTGACCCGATTCCGTGCCTGCGCTTCCTCCAAACGGTGCTGCGCTTGCAGCAGTTTCTTCTCTGCATCTGTCATAAAAAGTCCTCCTCACTTTCTCCGTTGCCAGACGATTTCATATCCCAGCGCATCGGCAAGCTGGACAGCCTCGACATAGCGCAGGGATTCCCGCTGGAGCTTGTTTGAAAGATTGGAAACGCTGTCGGACCAGCCGTGTTCGCCCCGCAGCAGATCGACCACCTCCTGCATAGTCATTCCCTGTCGGACAATGTACGATTTGATTTCGTTTCTCAGATTGGATTTCATCAATTTTTACCTCCATATTCTCGTGTAGTCTGTTTTCGTGTAGGTAATACAGGTTTACTTGTCGGTGAAAAATCTGCCATGCCACAAATCCGCTCAGATTTCTGCCCGTGATGCCCTGTACACAGCAGCACCCTATCGGCTTCATCGTTCTGCGTGAGGTCATGCGGAACGGTGGGATATACCACATCCCGGTGCAATGGCTTCACACTTTGGTGAATCACCGGACGATGCATTGCATTCGGCTTGCAGTGAAAATTTTCATGAATTTCACAAGGATTGATTTCAGGGCTGAAAAAATGAGCCGCCGGTGTACGGTCCTGTACGGCAAGACCGGCTCGTGTACGCTGCTGTACACTGGTTTTGCGTACTGGATGCCGATTCGACGGCAGGTTTTACACTCTACCGTGAAATGCTTCACGGTGCGCATAAGCAAAGACGGTTTTTGAGAATGGAATCAAAAACAGCCGTACAGAGTGTACGGCGTGTACGGCAATTTTGAAGTCCGTTTCTCATTTTCAATACAGCGGCGGATTGACCACCTCAATGCCCACAAAGCCCCGCACCCGTTTACCGCCGACATGGACGTTATTGGTGGCCTCCACATTGTAAAGCCGCTCATTTTGTGCAAGCTCAGAGCTGACCCGGTTGGCGGACATGGGCTTCTGTGCGTTATCGTCGCACCAGCGGGTATAGGCTTCATAGATCGCCTTGGAGCTGGCTTCACTGTCAGCTTTGAAACGGATATAGCCCTCGGATTGCAGGAACTCGATCACATTGTTGCTGCTGCGCTTGACCGTCTCCATATTTTCTCTGGCCTTGCCCGAAATGCTGAACTGATAGTTGTTGCCAATCAGCCGATGCAGCCCCTCTAGACACCAAAGGAAGATGCCTTCCTTTTCCCGCAGCAGCTTCTCCACCAGAAACGGATCGTCCGCTCTGCCTGCGGGCCGGTCTTTGGTGGTCAGCACGATCTGGCGGCGAAAGAAACCGTCGGACTTGTCGTGCAAGGCGGTGAGCGCACCGTTGCCGAAGCAGAGAAAGCGGACATAAAGCTGGCTCTGATAACTCTGAACGCCCTTGCGCTCCATGTCCATCTTGCACTCAGAGGTTACGATGGACTTGATATAGTTGGTCTTGGGTAGGGCGCTCATATCCATATCGTCATCTACCATCAGGAGCTTGTTTTCCAAGTCTGCACGGCTGAACCGATTGCTCTCCACCTTCTGGATACTGGTGGTATTCATGCTATCCCCCAGCAGCGAGCGCATGACCAGCCCGATGCGGCTTTTGCCCTCGCCGCCCTTGCCGATGAGCATGAGCATTTTCTGTCCCTTGGTAGTCGGCAGTAGGCAGTAGCCGAGAAATTCCTGCAAGGTTGGGATGTCCTCCGGTTGCAGGAGCTCCGATAGGAATTGCAGCCACTTTTTCGGAGTGGGTGCGTCAGGGTTGTAGGCGACCGTCAGCCGGTTGTTGCAGTAGCTCTTATTGGCGGTAAAGCTGCCGTCCATGAAATATGTTCCGTTGGCAACATGGATGCGGTCGGTTTCAATGGGCAGCGGCGGCGAATACGCTTGCAGCTTGATGCTGGCAAGCAGATTTGCCACGACCTTGGACAAGCCAGAGGTCAGACAGCCGGAGATTTCCTCTAAGATCAGGTTGCCGATCTGTCCCTCGTCCTCGATCAGCCCGTCCACGGTGAAAAGCCGCCCACGCACACATTTCATGGGGTGCTTGTCCAAAAACTGCTGGCAGAACAGCACTTCGTTGATGTGCCTGCCGTCGTACCACTCAGGCCACATCTGCGGTGTCATATCCATCTTCAGTTTCCTCCTTATGAATTTTTTCTAAGCGCTGCCGCAACCTGTCCAGTTTGCCGTCCGCCATCTGCTGCTGGACGACTTCGGCACGTTCATGGGAATCCCCGGCACACAGAATATCCAAGTAATATTCCGTCTGGTCGAGTTCATGGCAGGCTTCCACAAACCAGGGATGAATGGGATCAGCAGGCGATTTTGGCGCATACCGAACCTTCCAGCTCCGCAGCACATGGGCGTAATCGGATAAAACAGAAAAGCACAGCCGCTCATTTTCTCTGAGCGGCTGTGCTTCTGTTTGAATGCGCCTTGCATGGATCGCCGCTGCGCTGGGCGGCTTGTCCGGGCTGAGGTGAAAGTCTGCGGCCAGACGCTGCGCCGCCCCATAGAGCGGCAAGCCGAACAGCTTTGCGGCAAAGTCGATCACATCGCCGTGCTCCCCGCAAGCGAAGCAATGGTAGTGATCGTCTGCCACATACAGACTGGGATGCCGGTCATTGTGAAACGGGCAGAGCGCCATGCCGTAGCGGTTGACCTCCACGCCGTACCGCTCCGCTGCCTCCCGGCAGCTTACGCCATATTTTACAATTTCAAAAAGATTCATTCTTCCTCCGTTTCTGCGCAAAAACGACGGCCTGCCCGATGTGGGGCAAGCCGCCGTTCGCGTCTTATCTTATGCTGATTTTGTTTCTTTCTCCGGCTCTGCCGGGGTAACTTCTTTAGCTCTCCGGGCTGTATTTCGCACTCTCTGCCCTTTAAGATGACCTTCATATCTGCAATCGTCACTGCAATATTTCACATCTGACCTTGTTGTGGCGAACACCTTTCCGCAGTTCTCGCAGGTACACTCCCGGCTGCGGCTCTCGGCCGCCTCCTGACGGTAGAATTTTGCCCGGCAGTTGGGGCCGCAAAACAGGGTATTTGTCCGCTTGGATGCAAATTCCTGCCCGCAGCACTTGCATGTCAGCGTAACCGGAACGCCAACCGTGCGTTCACCGGATTTTAACTTCTGATAGCGCTCCCGACTGCGGATACGCTCCTTCTTCAAAAACTCTTGCCGCTTGATTTCTTCCTCAGTCAGCTCCGGCGCAGGAAGCTCAAACTGCCCGATAAAGCGAAGGTGAATTTCTACCTCCTGCACCCGGTCGCCGTCAATTTTTTCCGGGGCGTGGACGATGATTTTCTCAATAAATTCGTTGATCATGGGCGTGGTCAGCTCGGAGAAGTCCGTGTACTTCCTTGCCAGCTCCAGAAACTGCTCCACACGGGCGGTGCCCTCTGCGAAAGCGGACAGCTTTTCTTCCACCTCTGTGACAGAGGCTTGCAGTGCTTTCTGCTCGGCTTCGTAATCCGCCAGCAGACTGTCAAAGCGTTCATCGGTAATGCGTCCGACGGCAAAGGATTCATAGAGCTTCTTGATGATGGTATCCAGCTCAGAAATCCGCTTTTTCTCCTTGTTCAGCTTCCGTTTTGTCTCCTTGGCTGCTTCTGCCTGCCGCAGCTGGGAGGCGGAGCGCACCTTCTTCAGAAAGGCGTCCCGGTCAGAGATGGCAAAGGTGCTGGCAGCCCGGATGGTTTCCAGAATCAGCGTCCGCAGTACCTTGCTGCGGATATAGTGTCCGCTGCAAGCGTGGGTGCGTTTTTGATGTGCCAGCGTATAGGTGGAACAATCGTAAAAGTCCGACGGATACGGATTGTTCTCTGTGCCGCCCCGTGAACGGTGGTTCATCATCTTTGCACCACAGTCCGCACAGAATACAAGCCCCGTCAGGGGATTGGCCTCGCCCAGCGTGTCGTGCCGCCGTGGTGTTTTCCGCAGCTTCTGCGCCAACTCCCATGTTTCTGCATCCACAATGGCTTCATGGGTGTTCTCGAAAATCAGCCATTCCTCCGGCGGATTCATGACGGCATTTTTATCTTTGTAGGACTGCTTGTGGGAACGGAAATTCACCGTATGCCCCATATACTCCGGCTTGGACAAAATCTGCCCAACGATGTAGCCGCTCCAGTTATAGGGGTTGGAGAACTCCTCCTTGCTTTTCCAGACGCCTTTGTTCTGCTTGCCGAAGTAGACCGCAGGCGTGTCGATCTTATCGTCAAACAGGATACGGGCGATGTCGTAGGGGCCTTTGCCCTCAATGGTCAGCTGGAAGATGCGCCGCACCACGGCAGCCGCTTCCTCGTCGATCAGCCAGTGGTATTTGTTCTCCGGATCTTTCTTATAACCGTAGATGGCGCAGTTGGTGGTGGGCTTGCCGGATTCCCCTTTGACGCGAATGGCCGTTTTCTGCTTGCGGCTCAGATCGCGCAGATACCACTCGTTCATGATATTGAGGAAGGGCGCAAATTCGTTGCTGTTCTGATCGTCGCTGTCCACGCCGTTGGCGATAGCCACAAAGTGGACACTGTGCTGCCGGAAGAACACCTCCGTGTAAAAGCCTGTTTGCAGATAATCACGACCCGCCCGACTCATATCCTTGACAATGACATGGGCCACCTTTCCAGCCTCAATGTCTGCCACTAACTGCTTCCATGCGGGGCGGTCAAAATTGCCGCCGCTCCATCCGTCATCGGTATAGTGGCGGCAGTTGGTGTAGCCTCTCTGCTGGGCGTAGCTTTCGAGATATTTTTTCTGATTCACGATGGAGTTGCTGTCACCGGCATTGTCATCGTCTCGGCTCAGCCGCTCATACAAAGCGGTGATCTTTTCCTCAGTCTGTTTCATGCGCATTCGGCGCTCCTTTCAGACTGACGGCTCATTTGTGGTGCTTCCATTATAGCACAAGTGCCGTCATTTGTAACCACTTCATTGCGAATCATCCGGAGAATCTTTTCCTCCATGGTTTCCGCCGCTGTCTCGCTGAATGCGACCCTGACCTTGTAGGTGGTACCGCCGATCCGCCGGATAATGAACTGTTCCTGTTTCGTTTGCTCCATAGGCTTCCTCCTTGCGTGATCGGTTGGTTTTTGATATAATAAGCCCGGTTCCGTTGGCTGTAAGCCAACTGCGTCTTTGCGCTGATTTTCCATACTTATTTCTCCTTTCTTTCCTCTGTGTTTTAAGAAAGTAACCTTAGTAACTTGCTCTTAGATTACTTTTTCACTAATAGGAGAAAAGTGGGGTGTAAATCGGAACTGTTTTTTAAGAAAAAGAAAATTATTTTTTCGGGAGGTGAAGCCATCGTGGATTTATGGGAGGACGAGCTGCTGGACGATGATTTTTCGGATGAGGAAGAATCTGAGGAACTGAGCGAAGATAATGCCCTTGATTTGGCCGAGGACGGCTTTGCCGATTGGGCGGACGCTTCTGACGGTGCGCCGGAGAACGAATCGCTGGAGGAAGCGCTGGCAGAGGAACGCACGCTGGAGCTGGAGAGCGAGCTGGAGCAGGACGAGCATCCCAGAGACTATGCCGCCGAGTTGGAGGACGAGGAGGAAGAAGCTGCGCCCACCAGCGAAAAACGGCTCAAACGGGAAATTCGCGCAGAGGCTTTGCGGCGACTGGAGGAAGCAGCCCGGACGGAATCCGACTTTCTGACTGTGGTAGACGAGTGGAACAAGCTGGACAGAAATCGGGAGCGCCGGGAGCGTGACCACGAAAATCTCCGCGGGGATGTTCCGTTGGAATTTCAGGCTGTACCTGATCCGAAGATCGCCCCGATGTGGATGAATTTGCCAAGGTTTCGCCAGCTCTGTCAGGGAAATTTTCTCGACATCATCTTCTCCTGTCCCTATGAGCTGCACGAGCTGACAGCAAACCGTTTTCTCTCCAAACTCTTCTTCACCCTCAGCGATGAACAGAAGGAGGTGCTGTACTACCTGTTCGTCAAGCAATACAGCACCACAAGGCTTGCAGCCATCCGTGGGCAGTCTGACCGGAACATCCGAAAGCTGCGGATGACCATTCAGAAAAAGCTGCAAAAGCAGATGCACGAGCATCTGAGCGAAAAACAGGAGAAGGACTACGGCCTTACCCTGCGGGAGCGCAAGTTCGTAGAGGAATATGAAGCACTGCTGCAAACCATGGGTAAGGATGCTGTGATCCGCCGGGAAAACAAAACCAAACCGAGAAAAAAGAAAGCCGCCCTTGACGATGGCAAGGACGGTTGATACAATAGTAATATGGTTAATATATAGTTGGATTACGAGTTGAGAGGAACAGCGCCATGAAGAATCTCTTTGAGCAGTCCCGTTCCCATTGGGTGCGGTATGACCGCTATGAACTGAAAACAGCCGCAGACGGCAAGCGATATATCACGCCGGGAAAGAATGCCAAGCCCGACATCTATAACCCCTTGAAGGAAGCGCCGGGAATCGTGCTGGACGCGCTGAATGTGGGAATGCTGATGATGAATCGCGGTCCGGAGGAAGAAGTGCAGAAGGCCATTCTGGAATTTGTGACCCATTACGGCCTGCTGGGCCTGATGACGGCGC
>OLZF01002275.1_pt1 | contig 10542 bp, 8 predicted proteins | sample 1674391 | NCBI WGS metagenome assembly OLZF01 (sample SAMEA103958166, study PRJEB25191) | human gut metagenome | biome: human-associated habitat [ENVO:00009003]; feature: intestine environment [ENVO:2100002]; material: feces | place: Germany | collected 2013/2015
TGTAGTTGATGATGTTCAAACCAATGTACTTTTGTTAAAAGCTTTGCTTGGTAAGGAAGGGTACGGCATTCTGGTGGCGAATAACGGGCAGGAGGCTTTGGAAGTGATTCGGAATGAAAATCCCGACTTGATATTGCTGGATGTTATGATGCCCGGAATGGATGGATTCGAGGTGGCTGAACGCCTGAAATCGGAAGAGTTCCGCTGTGAGATTCCTATTATTTTCCTGACAGCTTTAGATGACACCCAAAGCATTGTCAATGGCTTCAAACTGGGAGTGGGCGATTTTATATCCAAACCTTTCCGGAAAGAAGAATTGATGGTCAGAATAAAACACCAATTGTCGTTGGTGGCTGCCCGGCGGATTATAGAGGAAAAAAATGAAGAGCTGAGGAAAACCATTGCCGGGAGAGATAAAATGTATTCGGTGATTGCTCATGATTTGCGCTCTCCGATGGCTTCTATGAAGATGTTATTGAATACCATTATGATGAGCGTGGAGAAAGATAAGATCGATCCGGATATTTTCGATATGCTTGAAATGAGTAACAAGACTTCGGAAGAAGTATTCAGCTTACTGGATAATCTGTTGAAATGGACGAAAAGTCAATTAGGTAAATTGACGGTTATTCCGCAGAAATTGGATATCAGTGAACTGGCGGATGGGGTGGTGGAAGTGATGAACTCTGTCGCCGAAGTGAAACATATCAAATTGATCCGCACGGATCATGAGTCTTTTTTTGTCTATGTGGATATCGAAATGATCAAATCCATTTTGAGAAATTTAATATCTAATGCAGTGAAATTCAGTAATCCTGATTCGGAGATCAAGGTCGGGATCAAGGCAGAGGATGGGAAAGTGATCGTATCGGTGACCGATTCAGGTAAAGGGATAAAAAAAGAAGATCAGCATAAATTGTTGAAAGATAGTACTCATTTTACCACTTACGGTACCAATAGTGAGGAGGGATCGGGATTAGGATTGTTGCTTTGCCGGGATTTCGCCCGTAAAAACGGAGGAGAACTTTGGTTTGAATCCGAAGAAAATCTAGGTTCTGTTTTCAGTTTTTCTTTACCGCAATTAATAGCTTAAAATAGAGAATCCGATGAATCATATTATTATTATGGCTGGTGGAGTAGGAAGTCGGTTTTGGCCGATGAGTACTCCTGAGAGACCGAAGCAATTTATCGATGTTTTAGGGACTGGATATACTTTATTGCAGCTTACGGCAGATCGTTTTGAAGGGATTTGTCCGGTGGAAAATATATGGGTCGTTACTTCTGTCCGGTATCGGGAGCTGGTGAAAGCTCAATTACCCGGAATCCCGGATTCCAATATATTGCTCGAGCCCTGTATGCGTAATACGGCTCCTTGTATTGCCTATGCAGCCTGGAAGATTAAAAAGAAAGATCCGCAAGCGAATTTGATTGTCACGGCGGCCGATCATATCGTGATGGATGTGCCTGAATTTAAACGGGTGATCCGTGAAGGGATAGATTTTGTGAAAAGCGAGGATCGGATTCTGACTATAGGTATGTGGCCGACCCGTCCGGAAACCGGGTATGGTTATATAAAAGTAAAACAGGAAGAAGACGGTGCGAAATCCGGAGCAAAAGTAATCAGGGAGGTGGAAGGATTTAAAGAAAAACCGGATTTGAAAACGGCAGAAGCTTATCTGGCGGCAGGGGGATATTATTGGAATGCCGGAATTTTTCTGTGGAGTGTAGGGACGGTTGAAAAAGCTTTCCGCCGGAATGAACCCGAAATAGCGGCTATATTCGATTCTTTGGACGATGTTTATTATTCTTCGGACGAACAGCAGGCAATCGATGCAAAATTCCCCGAATGTAAGCATATTTCTGTCGATTACGCCATTATGGAGCATGCTTCCAATATTTATGTTTTTCCCGCAGCTTTCGGATGGTCTGATCTGGGAACCTGGGGGGCTTTGTATGAACAATTACCGAAAGGAGATGGAAGGAATGCGGTTGTCGGCGGCAAGGTATGTATGGTGGAGAGTGAAGGGTGTGTCGTGCATGTTTCGGCTGATAAGAAAATATTGATTCAGGGATTGAAAGATTATATTGTTGCCGAACAGGACAATGTGATTCTGATATGCCGGAAAGCCGACGAACAACGGATCAAAGAATTTTCAACCCAACTTCGATAAACATTTTTTCGTGATTTTTCGTTTAGAAAATAAAAACGAAGAATCATGAAAATAGAAACTTTTACTTTACGTAGCAACGATACCGGGGGTGTGGCTACGTTGCGGCAGGTACATCCGGATTGTGGCGGACAGAATATCTCTCCCGAGCTTTCCTGGGTGAATGCCCCCGAAGGTACACGTAGTTTTGCCATTACCATGTACGATAAAGATGCTCCTACCGGAGGTGGGTTCTGGCATTGGCTGATGTTCGATATTCCGGCTAGTGTCGGTGAACTGCGTCCGGATGCCGGGAATACATTCGGTCATTTAGCACCGGTTTCGGCAGTACAGAGTTTGAATGATTACGGTACTTATGGTTACGGAGGGCCCAATCCTCCTCATGGGCATGGGTGGCATAATTATATGATTACCTTGTATGCTTTGGATATCGAATCACTGGAAATGTCCAAAGATACTCCTCCCGCACAGGTCGGATTTAAGCTTTGGAAACATACTTTAGAAAAGGCTTCTATTGTTTTCTATTACCGTACTTGAAAAAGAACGGACATTTTTTGTTCCTTGGGGTAAGTTTTGTTTTCTTTGTGTGCTAAATACAAGGAAAAGATTATGGTAAATGTAATTGATACCCGGAATTCTGTTTTAAATACTTTTTTGTCTGAGATCAGAGCGGTCGATATTCAGCAAGACCGCATGCGATTCCGGCGTAATCTGGAACGGGTGGGGGAAGTGATGGCTTATGAAATCAGTAAAACGTTCGATTATAGTGCCCGGACGATCCAGACTCCGATCAATCCGATTACGGTGATGTTGCCCCGGCAAGAAGTGGTTATCGCTACAGTGTTGAGGGCCGGCTTGCCTTTTCATCAGGGATTTCTGAATTATTTCGATCATGCAGGAAGTGCCTTTGTTTCTGCCCGCCGGGCTTATAGCCGGGTAGAGGGACAAATCGAAATCCGGTTCGATTCGGTTTATACCCCCGATTTGACTGGAAAACAACTTTTACTGGTCGATCCGATGCTGGCAACCGGTAAATCCCTGGTGATCACTTACCGGGAATTGTTGAAACAGGGGAGTTTGCCTGCCCATACGCATATCGCTTCAGTCATTGCCAGCCGGCAAGGTGTGGAATATGTGGAAAAAGAATTGGCAGGAGAGCCGTTGACTTTGTGGACAGCTGCTCTGGATGAGGCTTTGACCGATAAATTCTATATCGATCCGGGGTTGGGAGATGCCGGTGATCTGGCATTCGGAGATAAGAAATAAGGTCGTTTTTTGCGAAGTAAAATCAGCACAGAGGTGAAAAAAAATAGCATACTGTTTTTTCTATTTATATGGATCGGTCTTCCCGTGTGGGCACAGTATAAAACATTGAAGGATATTTCTTATGTACCTGTTTCCGATACGGATGCTTACCGGAAAGAACGTTGTAAATTGGATTTGTATTATCCGGAGCAGCAGAAAGGTTTTGCCACGATCGTCTGGTTTCACGGGGGAGGATTGGAAGGTGGGGGAAAGGAAATTCCGCCTGTTTTTCAGGGACGGAAAATAGCTGTGGCGGGCGTGAATTACCGGTTAAGTCCCCGGGCTACCCATCCGGCTTATATCGACGATGCGGCAGCTGCTGTGGCTTGGGTGATGAAACATATCGGGGAATATGGGGGAGATCCCGCCCGGGTATACGTGGCCGGGCATTCTGCCGGAGGATACCTCACCCTGATGGTGGGGTTGGATAAAGCCTATCTGGCACGGTACGGGGAAGATGCCGATCGTTTGGCCGGACTTTTCCCGGTAAGTGGTCAGACGAATACTCATTTTACGATTCGGAAGGAACGGAATATCCCGTTCGATATTCCTGTTGTCGATTGCTATGCACCGCTTAATCGGGCACGTAAGGGGATACCTCCTTTGGTGATGATAACCGGAGACCGGCAGTTGGAAATGACAGCCCGTTACGAAGAAAATTTGCACCTTGAAGTTATACTGAAAGCTTGGGGGAACGACAAAGTCACCCTTTATGAATTGCAGGGATTCGATCATGGATCGGTATATACTCCTGCCTGTCATTTGATTTTGAATCAGATCAAACCCTGAAAGCTTGTAATAGCTTGCAAATCTGAGTGATCAGCCGTTGCAGGTGGGTAGCGGCAAATTCGGGATGCATGGATTTTTCCAGAGTCACCGGACCCGGGGCGATGGAAAATATGCCACTGAATCCTGCGGTATACAAGGAAGGGGTATCTGCGATATGGCCGGCTACCAGAAGGACCGGAATGTTTTGTTTGCGGGCTTCCCGAAGTATGCCGTAAGCCACTTTTCCCATAGTCGTTTGTGCATCGGCACTTCCTTCTCCGGTGATGATGAGATCGGCATTTTGGATTCGCTTACCGAACTGAAGATGGGTTAGGATCAAGTCAATCCCGGACATTAACCGGGCATTCGTAAAAGCCAGAAAAGCTCCTCCGACTCCTCCGGCTGCTCCGGAGCCGGGAATCCGGCCGATGTCTTTTCCGGTAGTTTGGGCGATAACGGCAGCTATAGCTTGCATGCCTGCTTCCAGATGCTCTGTCATTTCGGGGGTTGCTCCTTTCTGTCCGGCGAATATCCGGGTAGCCCCACGGGGACCGTAAAAAGGATTATCGACATCGCAGGCGATGGTGAAACTGGCTTCGGACAGAGCCGGATGAACCGCCGTGGTGTCAATAGCAGCGACTCGCGACAATATTTGTCCTCCGGTTCCTAAAAGCTTATTGTCGTGATCGAAAAAGCGGAATCCTAAAGCTTGTAACATGCCTAAACCGGCATCGTTCGTGGCACTTCCGCCTATTCCGATAATAAAGTGCCGGCATCCTTTGTTCAGGGCTTCTGCAATGATTTCTCCCAGACCATAGGAGGTCGTGAGCATGGGATTCCGCCGGGAGGGAGGTAACAGTGGCAGGCCGCTGATCCTTGCCATTTCTACCAATGCCGTGCGGCCGTCTTCCGAGATACCGTATTGTGTAGTTATTTTTTGCATAAGTGGGTTATGGGCGACAAGCGGAACGGTATGGCCGTGGAAAGCATCCGTCAGGATTTCCAGTATGCCTTCACCCCCGTCGGCTACCGGAAAATGCAGTACTTCACACTGCGGAAAGATTGTTTTGATACCTTGTTCTGCTGCCTCGGCGGCTTCACGGGAACTTAAACTTCCCTTGAAAGAATCTATTGCTACAACGATTTTATTCATGTTTGTGACGGATTAAATTCCCATATGTCCGGCAAATATAAGAAAAGTATTATTTGGGCCGTTATATACATATTAGGACTTATAAAAGTAGGTTTATTTCGTTAGTAATCCGTCTTCGGTGATCGTGTTTGGGGACCCGGTCGCTTCTGTCGGTCGTCTACCTTTTTCTATCACTGACCGGCGGACCGTTCCGGGCGAACCGGTCTGACGGCACAAAACCCGGAATCGGAATAGAATGAAAAAAATTGAACCTACATTTTAGGATACACAGGAAACTACCGATCATTTATCTGTTGATTTTCTTTCGGAAACATTTTTAACTTCTTGTATTTTCCCTTATATTTGTCACTTGTGGAAATGAACAGATATTTGATCGCTGCATTGTATGTTATGGCCGGTTGTGCCGTAACGATTCCTTTAAAGGCTCAGGGTTGTGGAGAGTCTTTGAGAGGGGAAAGGTGTAGATTGATCATAACCAATACGGTAAAGGTCGTATCTGTTTATTTGGAAGAAGAAGAAGAGGAACAGGTTTTTTGTTCCGGTTTGCCTCCGGATTATTTTCAAATCCCCGTCGTCGAGGCGCTTGCCGATGATTTTACTTTCGATAAAACGGTCCGTGTCAATATCGGATCCTTATGTCGTATTGCCCATAAGATCAGGGCTCCTGAGGTTTAATCTGCAAATTATAATTAAGATTTACGAGGGTAGTCTATCTCGGATAAACGAGAGGAAATTCAATTTTCTGAAAGGTTGACGAAGTGTCGTCAATTAAAATTTTACTGTTTACAATTTACAATTTATAATTAAATGGGTTTTAATGATATTTTAAAAAGCCTGTTCGGAAATAAATCCGACCGGGATATGAAAGAACTGATGCCGATTGTGGCCAAAGTGAATGCAGAGTGGGAGAAGCTGAAAAGTATCAGTGCCGATGAATTACGTGCAGTTGCTGAAGATATGAAAAAGGAAGTACGTGAATATATCGGAGAAGAAGAGAATGAGATTGCAGCACTCAAACGGAAAGTGGAAGAGGAAAGGCCTTCGATCGAAGAACGGGAGGAAATTTACGATCGTATAGATAAGCTGGAAGAACAGATCGACAAAAAGGTAGAAGAAGTTTTGACCGGATTGATGCCTAAAGCCTTTGCTGTGATGAAGGAAACCGCCCGTCGTTTTAAAGAGAATACTGAAATTGAAGTGACGGCGACCCAGTTCGACCGGGATTTGGCGGTTACTCACGATTTTGTCGAGATAGAAGGTGACAAAGCCATTTATTTCAATTCCTGGCTTGCCGGAGGAAATGAGGTGACCTGGGATATGGTGCATTATGACGTGCAGCTGATCGGTGGTGCTGTTTTGCATCAGGGAAAAATTGCAGAGATGGCTACCGGTGAAGGTAAGACCTTGGTGGCTACTCTTCCGGTGTTCCTGAATGCTTTGAGCGGACGTGGTGTGCATATGGTGACGGTAAACGATTACCTGGCCAAACGTGACTCGGAGTGGATGGGACCGCTTTATATGTTCCATGGGCTTTCTGTCGATTGTATCGATAAGCATCAACCCAATTCTCCCCAGCGTCGGCAGGCTTATATGGCCGATATTACTTTCGGTACGAACAACGAATTCGGTTTCGATTATCTGCGTGATAATATGGCTATCAATCCGGAGGATTTGGTACAGCGTAAGCACAATTTTGCGATTGTCGACGAGGTCGATTCCGTATTGATCGACGATGCCCGTACGCCGTTGATTATTTCCGGCCCTGTACCCAAAGGAGACGATCAGATGTTCGATGAATACAAGCCCCGGGTGGAGCGCCTCGTGAGAATGCAACAGGAATTTGTGATGCAGACTTTTAAGGAAGCGAAAGAGTTGTTGGCCAGCGATGATTCTAAAAAGAGAAAAGAAGGGGGGATATTGTTACTGAGGGCACATAAAGGGTTGCCCAAATACAAACCTTTGATCAAGTTTTTGAGTGAAGAAGGCAATAAAGCGATCCTGATCAAGACGGAAAACGAATACATGCAGGAAAATAACCGGAGAATGCCGGAGATTACCGATCCTTTATATTTTGTGATCGATGAAAAACTGAATTCGATCGACCTGACCGATAAGGGACATGATACCATCACAGCCGCAGGGGAAGATCCGAAATTCTTTATCCTCCCGGATATCGGCTCGGAGATTGCAGAGATCGAACGGGACACGAAGGATGATAAAGAAAAATTGGCGAAGAAGGATGAACTGATCCAGAATTATGCGATGAAATCCGAACGGGTACATACTGTCAATCAGTTGTTGAAAGCCTATACCTTGTTCGAGAAGGATGTAGAATATGTAGTACTCGATAATAAAGTGAAGATCGTGGATGAGCAGACCGGGCGTATCATGGAAGGACGCCGCTATTCGGACGGTTTGCATCAGGCTATCGAAGCGAAAGAAAATGTAAAAGTCGAAGCTGCCACTCAGACTTTTGCAACGATTACTTTACAGAACTACTTCCGTATGTATCACAAGTTAGCCGGTATGACAGGTACGGCAGAGACGGAAGCCGGTGAGTTCTGGGATATTTATAAACTGGATGTGGTGGTCATTCCGACTAACCGTCCGGTGATCCGTATCGATGCCAATGATTTTGTGTTTAAAACGAAACGCGAGAAATACAATGCGGTTATCGATGAAATTGTCCGTTTGGTAGATTTAGGCCGGCCGGTTTTGGTGGGAACGACTTCTGTCGAGGTGTCCGAATTGCTGAGCCGTATGTTGAAACTGCGTGGTATCAAACACAATGTATTGAATGCGAAATTACATCAACGGGAAGCCGAGATCGTTGCCGAAGCCGGTAAATCGAAGACGGTGACTATCGCTACCAATATGGCAGGACGTGGTACGGACATCAAATTGAGCCCTGAGGTACGTGAGGCCGGAGGTTTGGCTATTATCGGTACCGAACGGCATGATTCCCGTCGTGTCGACCGTCAGTTACGTGGACGTGCCGGACGTCAGGGAGACCCGGGGTCTTCCCAGTTCTTCGTATCGCTCGAGGACGACCTGATGCGTTTGTTCAGCTCGGAACGTATAATCCGGGTGATGGACCGTTTGGGACATCAGGAAGGGGATGTGATTCAGCATTCTATGATTACCAAGTCTATTGAACGTGCACAGAAGAAGGTGGAAGAAAATAACTTCGGTATTCGTAAGCGTTTGCTGGAATATGACGATGTGATGAATTCCCAGCGTACAGTGATTTACAAACAACGTCGTCAGGCTTTGTTAGGAGAACGTATCGGTGTGGCTGTAGCAAATAATACTTACGATGTTTGTGAGGCAATCGTTATGGAATACCAGCCGGTGAACGATCCGGAAGGTTTCCGGATGGAAGTATTGAGGGTATTGTCCGTCGATTATGAAGTGGATCCGGAGGAATTCCAGAAAGCCCGTCCCAATGAATTGGCCGAATCGTTGTATCAATACGTACGGGAGGCTTATCAGCGTAAAGTCGAACATATCGCTCAGCAAGCTTATCCGGTGATCAAGAATGTATTCGAAACACGGGGAGATGTCTTTAAGAATATTGTCGTTCCTTTTACCGACGGTCAACGGATGTACAGCGTGGTGACCAACCTGGAGAAGGCCTATCGTACGAATGGTGAAGATTTGATGCGTTCTTTCGAGAAATCGGTCATTCTGGCTCATATCGATGAGGCCTGGAAAGAACATCTCCGCGAAATGGACGATCTGAAACAATCGGTTCAGAATGCTGCTTATGAACAGAAAGATCCTTTGTTGATTTATAAATTCGAGTCTTATAATTTGTTTAAGACTATGGTGGAAAAGATCAATAAAGGGATGGTGTCTACACTGATGAAAGGGCAGATTCCGATGCAAGAACCCGAGCATGTACGCGAAGCTGAAGAAAAGCGGACCGATTTGAGTAAACTGCGGGAAAGTCGTTCGGAGGCTCAGGCTGCTGCCGCCAACCGTGAACAGGTGCGGCACGAACCGGTGAAAGTAGGACCGAAAGTGGGGAGGAATGATCCTTGTCCATGTGGTAGCGGACTGAAGTATAAGAACTGCCACGGGAAAAATGAATAAACTGATTTTTGATTTAGGATTTACGATTTCAGATTTCAATGGTAAGTCTGAATCGTAAATCAAAAATCATAAATCGAAAATCATAATGTATGTTGTCTTTATTTATTAATTGGGATATTAGTCCCGAAATCTTCAATTTGGGGGGTATTTCCATTCGTTATTACGGGTTGCTGTTCGCTGTGGCCTTTATTTTAGGTTATAAGGTTGAAGAGAAAATGTTCAAGTCCGAAGGATTGCCTATGGCCTGGTTGGATAAATTGTGGTTGTATGTAGCGATCGCGACGATAGTCGGTGCCCGTTTGGGACATTGTATCTTTTACGACTGGGCTTATTATAGCCAGCATCCGCTGGAGATGATCCTGCCTGTACGGTTTTCGCCCGAATTTAAGTTTACCGGTTATCAGGGATTGGCCAGTCATGGCGCTGCAATAGGTATTATAGCCGGATTGTGGTATTATTCACGGAAAGTCAGCAAAAAATCTATATTCTGGATTTTAGACCGGGCTGTGATTCCGATTGCTTTAGCCGGCTTTTTTATCCGGACAGGAAATTTGATGAACTCTGAAATTGTGGGATTACCGACCAATATGCCTTGGGGATTCCGCTTCATGAATAGTGATTTACCGAATCCGGAATTGCCGCGCCATCCGGCTCAATTGTATGAAGCAATTTGTTACCTGTTTAGTTTTTTTGTTTTGATGTATCTTTATTGGCGAACGAACGTTAAGAAGAAAATGGGATTTATCTTCGGCGCTTTTTTGATCCTGATCTTCTCTGCCCGCTTTATTATCGAGTTCGTCAAGGAAGTACAGGAACCCTGGGAAGCTGGAATGGCCTTGAATATGGGACAGATTTTGAGTATTCCTTTTATTCTGGCGGGGATTTTTATGCTTTGGTATAGTAAGAAGTTGCCGGATGAGGGGGAGAAGAAAGGAAAAAAAGGGAAAGGCTAAAGGCTGTAAGCTATAAACTAGAGGTAAAAAGAATAGAGGTTAGAGGTGGAAGAGAGAGGGGACGGGAAATATGAAATTTTAGTTGAGAGGTTATGTACGA
>OLZF01002283.1_pt1 | contig 10487 bp, 10 predicted proteins | sample 1674391 | NCBI WGS metagenome assembly OLZF01 (sample SAMEA103958166, study PRJEB25191) | human gut metagenome | biome: human-associated habitat [ENVO:00009003]; feature: intestine environment [ENVO:2100002]; material: feces | place: Germany | collected 2013/2015
TGGATACTAGTTTATAATTATACAAACGTACAAAAAGCAAATTTATTGAAAGGCTTTTAATTTTAATACAGAAAAGGCTTCTATTCTATAAATTTCGAAGTAACTAACACACGGATCGTTCAATAGCCTTAAAATAATTTTCTAGTATTTCTATACAAAACAATTGTTTCTCTATAAAGTAATCAAGATACTGAACCATCGTTGATTTCTCTGAATAAATATTGTTAGGGGTAGCTCCTTTTTTATCCGGATATCTACTATTTGCTTCAACTCCACTCACAAGAAAACTCATAAGCATCTGAGAAAAAACACAAATTTCCATGTTATCATTTCTTGCAATTAATTGCTCACAAATATTTTCGCACTTAGGATATCCTTTCATTACTTTCGCATTTTCTATTAACACACTTATAGAGCTATTATGTATAGAAAATGGATTATTGCTGTAATGTTCAACAACAATTTCACTAGGCAATTTTCCTAAGCGTTCTTCGTGATGTCTATTTATGCTATTTTGAATCTTATTATAAGAATAATAAGTTTTATCGTCTGTACTTAATTCGTGAATTTCTTTTTTGAACAGATCATAATCATTATCTCTATAAACATCGGTAAATATTTTAGAGGAGAATATCTTATCAAACACTCTTTGAGGTTCATGGCTTATTTGACGAAGTTCATCAAACGTAAATAGCTTCATTGTTAAACCTAAGTATTTACAACTTTTTTCTACAGATTGCTGAAAATGATACACTGCATTGTGATATTCTCTTGCCTGCAATAATGCGTATGAACTTTTAATATCTGAGGTCGCTAAATCCAAAAAGTCCATGTGTGATAAGTCAGGGTTTACAATGTCCATATTGTTAGTTTTTAGATTGTAATAAAAATAGCCTTCTGCTTATTCAACTTTGATATTAATACTCTTTCCGCAATGGGGGCAAGTGAGAGAAAGAGAATCGCTCTTTGGTTGCTCGAATAACTCTGATATATCACACCCTATTGCGCTTGCGATACGCTCCAGTACCTCTACGGAAGGATTACCATTTATGTGTTGGCTCAATCCGGTAGGAGTTATTTCCATTCTTTTAGCTACTTCACGGACTTCCAAACCATGTTCTTTGATTGCTTTCTTAATATTTAAACTCATAGCTTTATTTATTTTGTTTGTGCAAAAATAAAACGAATTGCAACAATTAAAGCTATCACTTTGATTAATAAAAGTTAACAAGAAGCTAAAACTTTGATTTACCCTTGTGTAATTGAAGTTATAACTTTATATTTGCACCATCAAAACGAAGTGATAACTAATAAAAGAAATAATAATTATGAAACGCTACAATTTAAGTAAGATCATGAAAGAAGCTCATAAGATTAAGAAGTACATGAAGCTGTATTCTCTTACTCATGGAGTTAAGACGTGGGCAGATTGTTTGAAACTTGCTTGGGCTGATGAAAAGAAACGTGTAGCGGATGAAGAAGCAAGAAACGCAGAGAAGGAAGCCATGAAAGCAGCTTTGGCACAACCAGCTAAAAGGAGTTCATACGATAGCTTCAACGCTCCGGCTTCCGCTTATTACACCAATAACAACAAAGGGCGTTTCGGTTCTTGCTATGTAGGTGATTAATGAGTTGAATTTGATAACAATAAATATAACGATTATGGCAACGAATTTCAAAAAACAAATGAGTGAGTTAATGAAACAAGCTTGGATGCTGGTTAAGGTGTACGGTTTCTCAATGGCTGAGGCTATGAAACAGAGTTGGAAGGTCCTAAAGCTGAAAACGGCTTTGAAGAAGGGGATAGTAAAGTTCTACTATCAAAAGCTGAACGGTGAGATTCGTACTGCATGGGGAACGCTTAAAGAGGGTTTAATACCCGAAACAAAGCGCACAGAGCGCAAAAAGAACGAGAGCCTTATAACTTACTACGACAACGAGAGACAAGCCTTTAGAAGTTGTAAAATAGCAAATTTAATCAAAGTAGAATGATTAACTCGATGGCGTCACAAACCGTGACGCCACCACAAAGATTCAAGTAACATTTATTTAAAAGCACACTATATGAAGGTAAATTACGAAGAAATTCACAATCAGATTGATATCCTATATGAAAGAAAAGAAATTTCAACCCGAGAATGGACCGGATTAAAATTTGCAATTATGGCCATTAGTTCTTATCATGCCAAATGCTATGAGCAAGCTAGGATATTAGCAGAAGGGGCTTTAAAGCTTATAGTTTTCCCGTCCATGCAAGAAAGAAAAGACGTAAAATTGCTTCCTGTTTTCCTTAAAGTTATAAATGATTTGAAAAATATAACGCCACATAAAACAGCATAGTTTACACGTTGGAAAAATGAATCAGATTATGAACATTAAAACAAGATCACCACCAAAAGCCTATCCAAAGGCTATCCCAGCTATAATTTTGTAGTCTGGAAGTTTTAAGTGTGAGAAATAATCATTAACTTAGCAACCTAACAACCATTCTTAATTGTCGATATAAAGCGGAAAATACTCCAAATAAGATTTATAAGATTTATTTAAATGCCTTACAGCATATCAGGAAGCTTTTTCTACTATCATATACGCACATAGAGAATATTATTGAGATTCAATGTTTCCCGTCTCTACAAACATGCGTACATTTCCAAACACGGAGGTTAATCTAATGCATTAAACTGGCATTTAATGCCTATTGATGTTTTGAAATTGTAGTACCAATGTAGTACCATTTTCGATTAAGAGCAAAGAAAAGCCCTCTCAGAAATCATCTAAAAGGGCTCATTGAGGTTCCTGGCGGATTCGAACCGCCGTACACGGTTTTGCAGACCGCTGACTAAGCCACTCATCCAAGGAACCAGTCTTTTCTCATTTTCGGTTGCAAAGGTAGTACATTTTTTGGAAATTCCAACTATCCGCAGCAATTTTTCTTCTTTTCTTTTTTCGTCGCACTACACTCTGCACGCTTCTCATCCATCAATCGCTTTAAGTCACAACCGGTTACACAATTTGCACATGGATTACCATTTTCTTTTGTCCGGCGGAAAAAAACATAAATTCCCCATCCGATCCGGACAATACACAACAGTAACAGGATTGCAACTACCCATTGTTGCCAATTCATCATACAAATAATCCTCCTATTCTATAAATGGCAAATGCCATTACCCACGCAAGCAGCGTGGTATACACTGCCGTAAATAATGCCCATTTCCAGCTACCAGATTCTTGCTTGATTGCTACAATCGTAGCTATACATGGGAAATAGATCAATACAAACACCATATAACAGAAAGCTACCAACGGTGTAATCGGAATACGTTCGGCAAGACTTACGGCATCTGCTTCAGCATCATTCGTATAAAGCACGCCCAGTGTACTTACCACTAATTCCTTAGCGCCCACACCTGAAAGTATACCGATACCAAGTTTCCAGTCAAAACCCAAAGGTGCAATCACCGGCTCCATAGCCTTTCCTATCTGTCCGATGTAGGAATTCTCCTGCTGTTCGGCAACCGTTTCATACGCATCATGGTCAGGATAATATCCCAATGCCCATATTACGATGGAAGCTATCATGATAATACCTCCCATTTTACGAAGATATTGTGCCCCCTTCTCCCACGTGTGACGGAAAATAGCTTTTGCTGTCGGTAAACGGTAAGGCGGAAGCTCCATTACGAACGGAGTATCATCCCCCTTCACCAGAAAACGGCTGAATAAACGCGCCAGCAATACCGCCAACAGAATACCTATTGAATATATTAATAACAGTATCAAACTACCATTGTTCGGAAAAAATGCACCTACCAGCAACAAATAAATAGGCAGGCGGGCACTACATGACATCAACGGATTGACGAGCATGGTAATAAGTCGGCTTTTACGGTTCTCAATAGTGCGCGAAGCCATAATAGCAGGTACGTTACATCCGAAGCCCATAATCAGAGGAATGAAGGATTTACCATGCAGCCCCATCTTATGCATAATCTTATCCATGATAAATGCAGCGCGTGCCATGTAACCGGAGTCTTCCATCAGCGATATGCAGAAATAAAGAATAAGGATGTTCGGCAGGAAAACAATCACACCACCAACACCACCTACAATACCATCTACCAATAGATCTTTCAACGGTCCATCCGCCATATTGGCATGTATAAAGTTACCGAGGGTTTCTACCAGCCATTCGATACCCATCATCGGGTATTCGCCAAGCACGAACGTCCCTTCGAACATGAGATACATGAACAGGAAGAAAATGGGGAATCCCCACACACGGTGCGTTACAATGGAATCTATCACGCGTGTAGTATGTTCTTTATCCAAGTGATTATCCACAAAGGTTTCTTTCAGTGCACCGGATATAAAACCATATTTTGCATCGGTAATTGCCTGATCGCAATCCTCATTCAGCACGTCTCGGATACGGCGGCTTTCCTGATCACGGACATCTATGATTTCTTTGCCGTTGGGTAAAGTTTTAATCAGCGTTTCCAAATCCGGATCATTCTCCAGAAGTTTGATGGCAAGAAAGCGGGTAGAATACTTATGACGGATACCCTCATTCTCACTAATCACCCGCTTCACCTCTTCAATGCTGCGTTCCAGTTCAGGACCGTGGTTAATGTGAATATGACGATAGAATCCATGATGACGTACTTCTTCTTCTTTATGAGCCCCACCGGTATAGCCGGGCACATACTCCCGATGCCATTCACGCAGGTCATTCAACACTTCTGCACGTACCTTGCCTTTCTGATCGAGGAAGTCGGCACCTTCGTAAATACTGATAACAACGTGAAAAAGATCTTCGATGCCTTTGCCCGTACGCGAAACGGTAGGAACCATAGGAACACCAAAGAGTTCACTCAGTTTCATGTAATCCAGCGTGTTGCCACTGGCTTCCAGTTCATCGTACATATTGAGCGCCATCACCATACGCACGTTCATGTCAATCAACTGGGTAGTGAGGTACAGATTACGTTCCAGATTGGACGAATCTACCACATTGATAACAATGTCCGGTGTTTCATCAATAATATGATGACGGACATACATTTCTTCAGGACTATATGCTGATAGCGAATATGTACCCGGCAAATCGACTATGCGGAAATGATAACCTTGGAAATTAAAATGACCTTCCTTAGCATCCACTGTAACCCCGCTGTAGTTACCAACGTGTTCGTGTGAACCGGAAGCAATATTAAACAGAGAAGTTTTTCCACAATTTGGATTACCCACTAATGCAACATTAATGGTGCGGCGTTTACCAAGAGCGATACGTTTCAGTTCTTCTTCCCCCGGATAAATATCTTCACTCATTCCCGGATGATAATTCGGTTTTGTCACTTGCTCTTTCGCCTCATGTTCGCTGAGTATTTCAATCATCCCTGCCTCCTGGCGGCGCAAAGAGATTTCATACCCCATTACTTTGTATTTTATTGGGTCTTTCAGCGGGGCATTCAGCAAAACCTCTACAGTCTTGCCTTTAATAAAACCCATTTCTACAATTCGTTTGCGGAAACCGCCATGCCCCAGTACTTTAACGATTACACCTTTTTCTCCAGTTTTTAATTCGGATAAACGCATAGTCTTCTCTCTTTCTTTAATTTGGATGCAAAGATAAATGATTTGTATTTAGCCTACAAATTATTTAGATTGTTTTTAAATAAGGAGAAATATTCTCCATTCTCCACTTTGTTCCGAAGAATTAGAAAGAATTCAATCCGTTAATATTATCTTTGCACCATTATGAATATAAAGAAAATAGCGCAATATATTGATCAGGAGAAGCTTTTCACACGAGAAGACAAAATACTGGTAACGCTGAGTGGCGGAGCGGACTCAGTAGCTTTGTTGCGTCTACTTCTTGCTATGGGGTACACCTGCGAGGCGGCACATTGTAATTTCCATCTGCGGGGCGATGAGTCGGTTCGAGATGAAATGTTTGTCCGCGAACTATGCTTACAATTGAAAGTTCCATTACACATTCAACATTTCCAAACTACGGAAGAAGCGGAAAAGCGCCACATATCCATTGAAATGGCAGCGCGGGAATTACGTTATGCCTGGTTTGAACAGCTCCGTCTGCAACAAGGGGCCGACGTTATCGCAGTGGCCCATCATAAAGATGATAGTGTAGAAACTCTCCTGCTCAACCTTATCCGTGGAACAGGCATCAACGGACTATTGGGTATCCGTCCCAAAAACGGAAACATTGTCCGCCCTTTGTTATGCCTCGACCGGAAAGAAATAACCGGATACCTACAAGAAATCGGGCAACCTTACGTAACGGACAGCACCAACCTGCAAGATGAATATACACGCAACAAGATACGCCTCAACCTATTGCCCTTAATGCAGGAAATCAATCCCTCCGTAAAAGAAAGCCTTCTCCGCACCTCAGAACATCTGAATGATGCAGCTCTCTTATATAAGAAAGGTATAGAAGAAGGGAAGCAGAAAGTGCAAACCGAACAAGGTATCCTAATCAGTGCTTTGCTCCAAGAACCCGCACCGGAAACTTTATTATTTGAGATCTTATCTCCATTAGGATTTAACAGTGCACAGATCAAAGATATTTTCACCTCTCTGAATGGGCAACCGGGGAAAATATTCCTCAGTGGAGAATGGCGCGTCATTAAAGATCGAGAGCTTCTACTGTTAGAACCGATCTGTTCAGAAGATGTTTCAACAGTCTTTTCTCCAGATGATCCTGCCCTACCCTTCCGTTTGACAATGGAAGAATTAGAAGTCACAGATGATTTCATCATTCCCCGTGACCGAAACACTGCTTGCTTCGATACAGACAAACTAAAACAACCTCTCACAGTCAGACACTACCGACAAGGCGACACATTCGTTCCCTTTGGTATGACTGGGCGAAAAAAGGTCAGTGACTACCTTACTGATCGAAAATTCTCCCTTTCCCGCAAAGAGCAACAATGGGTGCTTTGCAGTGGCTCCCATATCATTTGGTTGATAGGCGAACGTACTGATAATCGTTTCAGAATAGACGACCAAACACAGAAAGTTATTATTCTGAAGTTTATTCCTTATTAATTGCAACGAGTATCCTTTAGAAAGCGATATGACAACTTACTCCTTTTTCTTCTTTTGAGAAATAAGGAGAAATAAATATATTCTTATACCGCTTACGGAAGAAAGTCTTTGTAATAGTTGGATAAAGCCAATAAGCCGCCTGAGTACTCAGTATTCCGATTCCGGCTCCGGTAAGCACATCTGTCAGCCAATGACGATTGTTATACATACGAAAGAAGCCTGTACCGGCAGCTACTGCATACCCGGCAACACCTATCCATGGAGAAACGTCCCAATATTCCTTACGCAAAAACTCCGCACCCATAAAAGCGGTTGCGGTATGCCCCGACGGGAAGGAGTTACGGCTACTTCCATCAGGACGCTCTACACTGGCCGTCATTTTAAATGTGTTTACGGTGATACCCATTAGTGCATAGGCAGTAGCAAGGATTATGGTACGATCCGTAAAGCTATGCCTTCCTTTTACACCACACAAATTCAAGCCATAAACAGCAAACATCGGAGCATACTGCGAAAAATCATCAACCGTAAATTTACTGTCAATGTTTTCCCGTAGCTCGTCACGTAACTCCCGGTTCTGATATTGCAGCCAATGGCTTTCCAACCCGATAATCCCCACTCCAATCAAAGTTGCAGGTAAAATGACCTGCCGGATGCGGAAACGGTATGGATTATTATCCATTACCCGAACCGTATCCGTTTTGACAGAATCCTCCTGTGCTTGTCCGATTACTGTAAATGCACAAAGTACAAGCAATATAAGGATTTTACATACCCTCATCATATTCTAACTTCGCTGTGTGTTTTTTGCTCTTGTTTCCACCAAATGTATAAGAAACGCCGATATAGAAAATACGGGGATTACGGCGTTTTTCTACTTTCTGTTTCAGTTCGGGTGTATCAAGCGTATACGACTTCCGATAGGTATCAAACAAATCGGTAACCGAAGCCAATACGGAAAGATTGATACTCGGAATATCATACTTCATACCCAGATTGATACAATAATCGGCATCCCTACGACCTTGCGGCACCAGTGTGGCAGAACGATAACGTGCATTGAGCTGCATCATATAATATTTGAACGGCATGAAGTTGGCATTGAACAACGTGCTCCACGAGAAAGTATTCCTGTGTCGTGAAAAGCCCAACTTTTCTGCATTGATCTGATTGAAATATCCGTTTGCATTCCAGTTAAAAGAGAGCCAACGATTGATAGAATAACTCCAGATCAGTTCCAATCCTGCATTGTGACTCTGATCCAAATTCTCTTTAGTAGTCAGCAGTACGCCACCGTCTATGTAGCGTGATACTTCGGTAATCTGATTGGTAAGATAGCGATAATAGACTGTAGTCATCAACGATGTATTTGTATCATTGTGCCACAGCCATCCCACCTCCACCGAATGTATCTTTTCCGGTTTCAAATCAGGATTACCCGCCGAAAGACTGAGTGGATTGATACGCTCGGCAAATGGATTCATATCACTACCTTCGGGACGGTTCACACGAAGGCTATAGCTTAGTTGGAGTTCATTGTGCTCATTCAGTTTGCGGGAGGCGTGTAACGTAGGATAAATATTGGTATAGTACTGCCTCGTGATGCTGTCAAGAGAATAAAGATTGTTCCGGATATCAGCATATTCTCCACGCAGTCCGGCCATAAGACTCCACTCTCCCGGATTCATTTCTAAAGTAGCGAAGAAAGAATGAAGGGTGCGATGATGGGTAAAATCACTTGTGCGGTCAAGATCAGGAATGAAAGATGCACCATCCCAATTCTCCACATGATAATTCTGTTCGGCACGAAGCGCTTCCAGTTCATAACCTGCCGATAGTTTTGTCCATTCCGACAAATGATGCTGCCAATGCACTTTTCCGATATGCAGATAATTGGCATCCCATACCCACTCATTGTCTTTAGTGTCATTCTCCATTTGCATGGTAGAATATTCATTCTGTTCGTCTTCACTTTCGGAAGAATAAGTATAGTTCACGCTCCATTCATTGCCCTTTCCATAGGTGTGGGTATAAAGAAAGTTTCCTTCCCACATATTCTCCCTGGCATCAGCCCTGCGATTGCGAAAATAAAAATCTTCCAAATGATGATTTATATCTTCCGTAACAGATTCTATACGCTCACTTCGCAGGAAATGACGGCGATTATAGCTTCCCGAAATTTCCATGACATCATGAGTCGAAAGGTTTGCTCCCATTCCAAGTCGTAATGTGTGCGACACGGGACGACCTGTACCGAGAGTTGTCTGGTTAATGTATTCCGTGGGCGATGTACGATTGTCAAAAATACTACGGTCATAGCGATCTTGCCGGAAAGCATAACCGCCAAAGAAATTCACCCCATTGATGCCGTAATTCAAATTCACTCCGGCATTGTAACGGTCGTGGCTACCGGTATTCGCCGTCAAAGTGCCATTCAGTCCCGCCTTGCCCTCCTTTTTCAATACGATGTTAATAATACCGCTCACACCATCGGGTTTATACTCTGCCGAAGGATTCGTAATTACCTCGATACGTTCGATACTGTTTGCGGCAAGTTGATTCAGAGCATCAGTCCGTGTTCTGCCGCTCATCAGTGCGGATGGTTTTCCATTAATAAGGATAGTCACATTCTCATTACCACGCAGACTGACCGTACCTTCCAAATCCACCTCCACCGAAGGAATATTCTGCATCAAATCGCTTGCCGAGCCTGCCGAACTCATCAAATCCTGTCCGACATTAAATACTTTACGATCCAGTTTAGGCACAAAAGTGGATTTTCGCCCGGCTACCACCACTTCATTCAATACCTGACCTTTATCGTCAATCCATAATACACCGACATCAACCGTCTGATTACCATTACCCACGATGAACATTTCAGATTGTGTTTCACCATAACCGACATAACTACCCACCAGATAATAACGACCCGTTGGCACATCTTCCAGATGAAAGCATCCGGTAGAATCTGTCATAGCTCCCGTCACAAGTTTTTTTGTTGTTGCCTCGTACAAAGCTATCGTGGCAAACTCCACCGGTGCTTTATTCGTTTTACCACTTAAGATTCCTGTCACTTTACTACCATTTCCTGCAGCGAATACAATCGTAATCCAACAAATGACCACGATGCCTAAAACAAATCTTTTCATACCTTTTCTTTCTTTTATCTCAAAATTCTGAGGCAAAAGTAAAAGGCAAATTAGAAGACATTTTGAATTTTACCGGGGGAGACAATCTTTTTGAGGAGATCTTTTAGGATACGTCAACTGATTATCGAAAAGCCGTTAACGGAATTCATTCATTTCCCATTAGAGGAATTTACAACTGTATAGCGAGCTATTTTCCTACTACGACTGAGGATAGTTCCCATTAGGACTGAAGGTACTTCCCACTACGACTGAAGCCACTTCCCA
>OLZF01002291.1_pt1 | contig 10447 bp, 10 predicted proteins | sample 1674391 | NCBI WGS metagenome assembly OLZF01 (sample SAMEA103958166, study PRJEB25191) | human gut metagenome | biome: human-associated habitat [ENVO:00009003]; feature: intestine environment [ENVO:2100002]; material: feces | place: Germany | collected 2013/2015
CTTGCCTACATTGGGCCGGCCCACGATCGCGACTAAGGGCTTCATTGATCAATCACTCTCATTTCTCAGGGGTTATATTGGTAGTACTCCGTGTCCTCTCCAGGGGCATGCAACGGGCGGTCCGGCGAGACCTCCAGGCCGCACATGGCATCCAGCAGCTCATAGCCGTCCAGCCCGGGCAGCATGATATCCAGCATAATGAGCTGGGGCTGGGCGGCGATGAGGGACTCCATATTCAGGTTGGCCTTGCTGCCGTAGAACTGGCCGAACGTCGGCAACGTCCACATCTCCGCCGGGAAATACGGCCGCTGCGCCGTGCTGGGCGAACTGGCAAGACCGACGAGCAGCTCCGGCACGAGCGTCATCAGGATCATCTGTGCCGTCGAGCCGCTGGCTGCGATGCGCGTAATGCCGGCCGGGACCGTCACATCGCGCCCGGCATCGTCGGTGAACACCGTCGTCTCCACGCCCGCCAGCGGGTCATACTGCTTCCCGCCGCAGCCGGAGAACAGGCCCAGCAGCAGGGCGAGGCAGAGCGTCAGCGTCAGGATCTTTTTCATTGGGACCTCCCCGTGATACTTTTCCGAGAATTACCAAAAGGACAAAAAAGCGGATCACTTGCAGGCAAGTCATCCGTGAATACACCATATCACAGACTTCCTTTTGACCATGCAGAAGATCGTGCCTTTCCGGAAATCACTTCTTTGGATATTATGATACAATGTGCGCCGGGAAATTGCAAGCGATATTTTGCGGGTTCGACAAAGGCGAACGCGGGCAGATTCCGGGGCACAAGGCTTCCGGCCGCGCATTGTATGGGAGGCGGGCGTTCGTCCACTGCCAGCTGCCGTTAGAATGGCATGCACCAATTGCGTCTGTAGCGGCGCTCATTGAGCGCCTTGCAGGCTGTAGGTTTGGTGGCACTCCCGCTGACCGCACACGCCATTGTAGGGGAGCGGCATGCCGCTCCCGGCGCGGTGCTGCCGACTGGTGCAGGCTGGCGTTAAAACGGTGAAAACCAAAGGTTTGTCATTGCGAGGGCGCGCTGCGCCCGTGGCAATCTCGGGAAAGCAGTTACGTTTTTGCCGGAAGTACCCAATTATCCGGCCGGGCACTGCGAGATTCCCACGTCGCTTCGCTCCTCGGAATGACACGTCAAGGCGGTGCGGCGGTGCATCAGTGCTCTTACGCGGTTGAATCGCTCTGTACAAGGCACTCACTGAGCGCCGCTACAGACGCAATCGGTGCGCACCATTTTATCGATACCCGATACGAATCGCAAGCGTTGCGCCGGGAGCGGCATGCCGCTCCCCTACATTGGCCGGTGCGGGCCGCGAATCCCGTCCGGTTATTTTCCGCTTGCATTTTCCGGACGCTCCTGTTATGGTTGTAATAGCATCCGCCGAAAGGAGCGATCTCCATGATCTTCTACACCGCTGACCTGCATCTCGGCTATTTCCCCATCCTGCACGACACGGCGCGGCCGTTTACCGGCGTGCCGGAGATGGACGAGGCCCTCATTTCCAACTGGAACGCCCGCGTCGGCGCAGACGACAGCGTATACATCGTCGGCGACTTCTCCTACAACGGCGGCGAGGCCCCGACGCAGTATCTCTCCCGCCTGAATGGCCACCTGCATCTCATCCGCGGCAACCACGACACCGGCCTGAACCATGCCGAGCGTCTGCTGGACTACTGCGACAGCGTGACAGACTTTCTGGAGATCGACGACGGCGTGATCGAGGTGCTGGCCACGGCGGGCAACAACCGTTTGGGCGGCGACGACTTCGACCAGTGCATCATGAAGTACCTCGTCAGCGAGTTCAAGCGCACCGACGACATCGACCTCTCCGGTGACAAGGTCGCCATGCAGCGCCTGAAGGAGGCCGCCGAGAAGGCGAAGATCGAGCTCTCCGGCGTGACCACCAGCAACATCAACCTGCCCTATATCACCGCCGACGCGACCGGCCCGAAGCATCTGGACGTCACGCTGACCCGCGCGAAGTTCAACGAGCTGACCGGTCATCTGGTCGACGCCACGATGGGCCCCGTGCGTCAGGCGATGTCCGACGCGGGTCTGAAGCCCTCTGACCTGGCCAAGGTGCTGATGGTCGGCGGTTCGAGCCGTATCCCCGCCGTGGTCGAGGCCGTGAAGAACTTCACCGGCAGCGACCCCTTCAAGGGCATCAACCCCGACGAGTGCGTCGCCATGGGCGCCGCGCTGCAGGCCGGTGTGCTGACCGGCGATGTCAAGGGCCTGCTGCTGCTCGACGTGACCCCCCTGTCCCTCGGCATTGAGACGATGGGCGGCGTGTGCACCCGCCTGATCGAGCGCAACACCACCATCCCCGTCAAGAAGAGCCAGATCTTCTCCACCGCCGCCGACAACCAGACGACCGTTGAGGTCAACGTCCTGCAGGGCGAGCGTGAGATGGCCGCCGCGAACAAGAGCCTTGGCCGCTTCCACCTCGACGGCATCGCACCGGCACGCCGCGGCGTCCCGCAGATCGAGGTCACGTTCGATATCGACGCCAACGGCATCGTGAACGTCTCCGCGAAGGATCTGGGCACCGGCACGGAGCAGCACATCACCATCACGTCCTCCTCCAATATGAGCAAGGAGGACATCGAGAAGGCCGTCAAGGAGGCCGAGCAGTATGCCGCCGAGGACGCCAAGGTCAAAGAGAAGGTCGAAGTCCGCAACCAGGCCGACCAGATGGTTTATCAGGCCGAGAAGACCCTGAGCGAGGTCGGCGACAAGCTGCCCGAGAGCGAGAAGGCTCCGATTCAGGCCGGCATTGACAAGCTGAAGGAGACGCTGAAGGGCGAGGACACCGACGCCATCAAGGCCGCGACCGAGGAGCTGACGCAGGCGTTCTACAAGATGAGCGAGAAGCTCTATCAGCAGCAGGCGCCGCAGGGTGACGCCGCCGGCGCGCAGCAGCCCGGCGCCGACGCGGGCGCACAGGGCGGCCAGTACTACGACGCCGACTACAAGGTGGTCGACGACGATGACCAGAACAACAAGTAAGTGATTTTTCACCGCAGAAAGGGGCAGGAGTTCCTGTCCCTTCTTGCGGCATTTGGAGAAAAATGCTATGATGCGTTCTGAGGGGGCGGAAAGCCGCCGCTCAGAACAGCGCAGCACATTCCCAGAGAAGGGAGATTGCCCGTATGGCAGAGAAACGAGATTATTATGAGGTTCTCGGCGTGAGCAAGAACGCGTCCGAGGACGAGATTAAAAGAGCATATAAAAAGCTGGCCCGCAAATACCACCCGGACATGAACCCCGGTGACAAGGAAGCCGAGGAGAAGTTCAAGGAGGTCAACGAGGCCAACGAGGTTCTCTCGAACCCCGAGAAGAAGGCCAAGTATGACCAGTTCGGCTTCGCGGGCGTCGACCCGAACTACGGCGCGGGTCAGGGCGGCTACGGCGGCGCGGGCGGCTTCGACTTCGGCGACCTCGGCGACATTTTCGGCAGCTTCTTCGGCGGCGGCTTCGGCGGCGGACGGCGCAATCCCAACGCCCCGCAGCGCGGCGAGAGCATCCGCGCGAGCCTTTCCGTCGAGTTTACGGAGGCGGCCTTCGGCTGCGAGAAGTCCATCACGATCGACCGCTTCGAGCAGTGCCCGACCTGTAAGGGCAAGGGCTGCGCCCCCGGCACGACGCCGGAGGTCTGCACGGAGTGCCACGGCACCGGCACCGTCACGCAGGCGCAGCGCACGCCCTTCGGCATGATGCAGAGCCAGACCGTCTGCCCCAAGTGCCGCGGCAAGGGTCAGATCATCCACCAGCCCTGCCCCGACTGCCGGGGCGCGGGCGTCGTGCGCAAGCGCCGCACGATTCAGGTCAACATCCCCGCCGGTATCGACAACGGCCAGACCATCTCCCTGCGCGGACAGGGCCACAGCGGCAAAAATGGCGGCCCCGCGGGCGATCTGCTCATCACCGTCATGGTGCGGCCGCATGAGATCTTCCGCCGCGACGGGACGGCCGTGTTCTGCGAGGCGCCGATCACGTTCACGCAGGCCGTCCTCGGCGGCACGCTGGAGATCCCCACGATCGACGGCAAGGTGAAATACGACATCCCCGAGGGGACGCAGACCGGAACGGTCTTCCGCCTGCGCGGCAAGGGCATCCCCGTCCTCAACGGCCGCGGCCGCGGCGACCAGTATGTCACCGTCAACATCGAGACGCCCCGGAACCTCAACCGCGAGCAGAAGGAAGCACTGAAGAAATTCAGCGAGTCGCTGGGCGAGGGGAACTACGAAAAGCACAAGAACTTCTTCGGCAAGAAGAAATAAGGCGGTGGGCGGATGTATTTGGCCGATTATCATGTACACAGCAGCTGCTCGCCGGACGGCCATGTCACCATGGCCGACATGGCCCGCACGGGCATCGAACGGGGGCTGAGCGAGATTTGCTTCACCGACCACGTCGAGCCGATCGTCTGGGGCACGGGCACGCCGCGCACGGGCGAATACGACTGGGCGGCGCTGCGCGCGCAGTATGACGAGGCCGTGCGGCTCTACGGCGATCGGATTACGCTCAGGCTCGGCATGGAGCTGGGCGAGGCGTATCTCGATTTCCCCATCGCCGACCATCTGGCCGACACCGCGCCGGGGCTGGACTTTGTCATCGGCTCGGTACACATGTTCCGCGACGAGGACGGCTGCACCGACCTCTTCTATGTCGACAGCGACCGCGATGACGCGTATTATCACCATGTGATTGACGCGTATCTCACGGAGATGCTGTCGCTCGCGAAGTGGGGACGGTTCAGCGTGCTCGGGCACCTGACGCTCCCGGTGCGCTGCATCAACGAGATACGCGGCAAGGACATCCCCTTCCGCCCGCATATGGCGCAGGTGGAGGAGATTCTCCGCATCCTGATCGAAAAGGGCGTCGGCATCGAGTGCAACACCAACCGCGGCCACACGCCGCTGCCGGACGCGGAGATTCTGACGCTCTACCGCCGTCTCGGCGGCGAGATCATCACCCTCGGCTCCGACGCGCACACCGCGGACTATCTCGGCTGCGCCATCGCCGAGCGGCAGGAGCTGCTGCGCAGCTGCGGCTTCCGCTATTTCACCACGTTCCAAAAGGGCAAGCCGGACTTCCGGCCCCTGTAAATTCGGAGAGGAGAAACACGACTATGAAAATTGCGATCGGCTGCGACCACGGCGGCTACCTGCTCAAGCAGGACATCCTGATCTGGCTCGAGGAGCACGAGATCGACTATGAGGACTTCGGCTGCTACAGCACGGAGAGCGTCGACTATCCCATCTACGGCGAGAAGGTCGCCCGCAGCGTCGCCTCCGGCGAGTGTGACCGCGGCATCGTCATCTGCACGACCGGCATCGGCATCTCCATCGCCGCGAACAAGGTCAAGGGCATCCGCTGCGCCCTCTGCGGCGACAGCCTGTCCGCCGAGATGACCCGCCGCCACAACGACGCGAACATGCTCGCCCTCGGGGCGGGCATCACGGGTCCGAATCTGGCCAAGCGCATCGTCGAGACGTTCCTGAACACCGAGTTTGAGGGCGGCCGCCACGCGCGCCGCGTCGGCCTGCTCGACGCGATCGAGCCCTGACCCATCCATCATTGATCCATAGGCACGCAGCCACGTGAAAAGGAGGCACACGATGGGGACAAGAGGATACCACAGCTACCGCGGACGCGGCTCCACCGGGAAGAAGGTGCTGGCGATTGTGCTCGGCGTTATTCTGGTGGCGGCGGGAGCGTTTCTCCTGCTGCAGAACCGGTATGTGGTCTATGACGAAAACGGCAATGCCCACTGGGAGCTGCCGTTCGGCAAGAATAAGGACGACGGCGGCACTCCGATGCCGGACGACGTCGTCATCGTGCGCGAGGAGCCGCAGCGCCCGCAGCTGACCGAGCTGCACGCGCAGCTGCTGCCCGAAAACGCCCTGCGCCGCGATGCGCAGACGGTGCTCTCGCAGCATCCGGACGCGCTCGTCATCGACGTGAAGCTCCGCGACGGCACGGTCACCTATCAGACGTCCGTGGACGGCGGGCAGTATGTCACTGTCGGCGATGAGAGCTCGCTTGAAAACCTCCGCACGCTCCTGCAGAGCGACCGCTGGACGGTCGCGCGCATCTCCGCGCTCGCCGACCACGCCTATGCCAAGGCGCGGCGCGACGAGACGGCTCTGCGCCGTGAGGACGGCGGGCTCTGGTACGACTACGACTCCATGTGCTGGCTCGACCCGAACAAGCCGGAGACGCAGCAGTACCTCGCGGATCTGTGCGCCGAGTGCGCGAGTCTCGGCTTCGACGAGATCCTGCTCGACCAGTTCACCTATCCCACGGTCGGGCGGCTCGACCGGCTGCAGGCGGGCGATGTGGAGAAGACCGCCGTGCTGGCGGCGCTGACCGTGCGCCTGCGCGAGGCGATCCCCAAGACGACGGCGCTGTCGATTGAGCTGCACAGCGACCCCGTCGCGGACACGGACAAGAGCGGCCTGACGCTCGAGCTCGTGACCGGCTCGTTCGACCGGATCTATCTCGATACCGCCGACCTGCCGCTTGCGACGCTGCAGGGGGAGCTGCCCGCGGACTATGACCAGACCGTCCGCTTTGTCCCGCTCGTGAAGCAGGCCGCGGCGTCCGGGAGCTATTTGCAGACAAACTGAAAAAAACGCCTTTCCGCGTGTATGAACTGCTCCAGTTTGTGCGGACAGCACAAAAAGCCCCCATGTAGGCGATATGAAGTTTAAGTGGAGTGGCGCAGCATCAGCGGCGCCACTCCGGTCTTTGTCTGGATGCGCTCGTGGTTGTAGAAGTGAATATAACGATCAATCTTTTCATTGGCTTCATTGAAGGACACCGGTTTGTGTCTGTAAATACACTCGGTTTTGAGAATGGAGAAAAAATTTTCTGCCATCGCATTGTCATAGCAGTTCCCGCGTCTTGACATGGACGGAGTTATACCGTATTTTTGAGTTAGCTTGAAATATGCTTGGGATGTATATTGAAAGCCCTGGTCGCTGTGGAGCTGCAACTCCGCAGCGACCCTCTTTTTCTCTTTGCGCATAGCAAGGCGGATCGTGTCCAGCACAAGGTTAACCGTTTGTTCTGTGCCAGTCTTATAAGCGACAATGCTGTTATCGTATAGATCCCGGATCATTGACAGATACAGAATGCCTTGCTTTGTGTGTATATACGAAATGTCTGTGACCCATTTTCTGTTAGGCTTGTCAGCATGAAACTGCCTGTTGAGCAGGTTCTCATAGCGATGCAGCTGCTGTCCCATGTTGACCCACTTCCTTCGCCGGCGAATTTCAGACAACAGATCGTATTTTTTCATCACACGCAGAATGGTTTTGGGGTTGCAATGTATGCCTTTGGATTTCAACGCAAGACACATCCTGCGATATCCGTATGTGTTGAAGCTTTTTTCCTGCTGCTGGCGGATCGCGGCCGCCAGTTCCGCATCCTTTTCCGGCTTTCCTATCCTGCGGACAAAATCATAGTACCCGCTTCGTGATACACCAAAAAATCGACACATCGTGGATACTGAATATTCCGACCGATGACGATGGATAACAGCGTACTTTGCCCGTGGCCTCACTTCCTTTCTATGGATTGCAGAAAATCCCGCAACAGTTCATTCTCCATTTTCAGCCGCTTGTTTTCGTACTTGTACTCGGCTAATGTTTTTGCAGGCTTACGGCCTCGCTGCTTAGGAATACCTTCTGCATTCCGCCTACGCTCTCTTTTCAGCAGTTCCTTTACTACATACTTGTCCTTAAATCCGTAGTATTCGGCGATCTCCCGCTGCGTTTTCCCTGCTTCTATCATTGCTTTAATCTCTGGATACAGCAACCGTACATGGGTATAATCTCTTTTTGACATAACAGCACCCCCTGATGTAGTTCTATTTTCCTACATCAGGGGGTGTTTTGTCTATTGTCCGTTTTTACTGGGCCTGTTCATGACGGAACCGGGGGTGAGTCTTCAATCTTCACCGCATTGCAATCAGCGGCGCGGCTTCCGCCGCGAACGTCTCCGCGTCCAGCAGGGACGCCGCATCCAGCAGCTCCGCGCGGAACGTGAACGTGCCGCGCCCCTGCGCGGCGCGCTCCGCGCGCTGGGAGCAGACCTTCCAGAACGCCGCCGCGAGCGCCGCAGCCTGCAGCGGGTTCGGCTCCACCGCCGCAAACGCGCCGCAGAGCACCGAGAGCATGCACCCCGCGCCCGTGACCTGGGCCGTGCGGGCGCTGCCGCCGCAGATGCAGAATGCGTCAAGCCCGTTTGTCACGATGTCCTCCGGGCCGGAGAGCAGCACGACGCTGCCCGCCTGCCGCGCGAGCCGCCGCGCGAGGGCCAGACGCGCCATGGTGCTCGCCTGCGCGAGACTGTCCACGCCGCTCTCCTCGGCCGCGCCGTGCGCGAGGGCACGCGCTTCGCCGAAATTCACGCGCAGGATCTCCGGATGGAACGCCGCGAGCAGCTCGTCCGCCCAGCGCAGGCGCCACGCGCTCGCGCCGATGCCGACGGGGTCGAGCACGACGGGCTTTCCCAGCCGCTGCGATTCCACGCCGCAGATCATGCAGGCGCTGAACTTTTCCGCCGAGGGCGTTCCGGTGTTGAGGACAGTGGCCGCGCTGCGCGCCGTGATCTCCGCCATCTCCTCCGGGGCCTGCGCCATCATGGGGCTCGCGCCGACGGCGAGGCCGACGTTGGCGCAGTCATTGGCCGAGACGATGTTGCTCACGCAGTGGAGCAGCGGTTTTTCGCGGCCGATGGCCGTCAGACGGGAAAAGTCAAGCATAGCGGAAGAATCTCCTTATTGAAATAACACTCAGGCCTTGGCCGCAAGACCCGGCACACCGGCCTTGCGCAGCGCTGCGACGAGAATGCCCGCGAGGATGGAGCCCGCCACGGTGGAGATGAGGAACGGGACGATATAGACCGTGTAGGCCGCAGGGGTCAGGCCCATGAGGTACTTCGCGATGGGGTAGGCCGCGAAGCCGCCGATGATGCCCGTGCCGAACACCTCGGCGATGAGCGTCAGGGGCAGGTTCTTCGACTTCCAGAACGCCACGCCGCACAGCAGCGCGCCGCACATGCTGCCGGGGAAGGCCATGAGACTGCCGATGCCGAGGATGTTGCGCACAAGGCTCGCCACGAACGCGACGCCCACGCCGTACCACGGGCCGAGCACCACGGCGCAGAGGATGTTCACCATGTGCTGCACGGGGGCACACTTGCTCCCGAGGACGGGGAAGGACAGAAGGCTGCCCACCACGGCCACGGCACACAGCACGCCGGCCAGCGCCAGCTTATGGGTTGTTGTCAGGGTCTTAGCAGATTTGTTCATAATAAAAAAACTCCTTCAGATATGGGATGATTCGGAGGAAACGGGGCGCTTTAGGCAGCGTTTTCCTCCCTGCATGGCAAGGCTGGCGGACGCAATTCGCCCGCGCAGGAAACAATCGGTCGAGACTTGCTGGTCTCCTCTCACGCCGGAACACGGCTTCCCATCGCTGCTTTCTGGCCCGGATCCAGGGCGCTCCCCCTCGATCCGCTCCCGGCCGGACGCCGGGCCGCCGCCTATTTCCTCCGCTCACGCTCCCCTCTGAAAGAATCGTCAAAAACAAAAAACGGGAGACACCCGCTTGTCTCCCGCCGAAAGGCCGCAATCCTTCCTACGGCGGCATGACCCGCATCAGGTGAAAGGGTCGGAGCCATCAGCTCCCTCTCAGCCCGCTTCAGCGGACTCCCCTGTTTTTGCAGGAAGATTATATACCCATCCCCGGCCGCCTGTCAAGCGCGGCGGCGGTTTTTAGACAAAATATTCCCCAGACCCTTGCAAACAGGGGGCGTGCGGTGTATAATTTTGTCGTTGTGAATAGGGGAGCCTGCCGAAGCGGGCTGAGAGGGGGCTGGCCTGCCCCGACCCAAGACCTGATTTGGATCATGCCAACGTAGGGAAATACGGATCAACTTGCTGCAGACAGGCCCCGCCGCGCCGTCTGCATTTTTATTTCTCGGAAACAGGAGGCACTTTTTATGAACGTCAGACCTGAGCAGCTGCGGCTCTATGCCGTGACCGACCGCGCGTGGTCGCCGGATACGGAGGACTTCTTCCGCCGCATCGGGGCCGCCATCGACGGCGGTGCCACCTTCGTCCAGCTGCGCGAAAAGCATATGAGCCGGGAGAATTTCCTCGACGAAGCGCGCCGCTTTGTCGCCCTCTGCCGCAGCCGCGGCGTCGTGAGCATCATCAATGACAACGTGGAGATTGCGATCGAGGTGGGGGCCGACGGCGTCCACGTCGGGCAGAGCGACCTCGCCTGTGCCCGCGCCCGCGCACTGCTCGGGCCGGATAAGATCATCGGCGTCTCGGCGCACAACGTCGAGGAGGCCGTCGCCGCGCAGGCCGCGGGGGCCGACTATCTCGGCGCGGGCGCGGCCTTC
>OLZF01002292.1_pt1 | contig 10434 bp, 10 predicted proteins | sample 1674391 | NCBI WGS metagenome assembly OLZF01 (sample SAMEA103958166, study PRJEB25191) | human gut metagenome | biome: human-associated habitat [ENVO:00009003]; feature: intestine environment [ENVO:2100002]; material: feces | place: Germany | collected 2013/2015
GTGTCCGAGTGACAGACTTTGTCTGCGTCCACGACCTCGGCGACCCATTTGCGCAGCGGCGTCACGTCGAAGCCGCGGTTGCGCACGATGTCTGCCACGCTGCGCAGCGTGCTCTTGAGCTCGGAGAGGGGAATGTCGCGGTTCATGAGCCGGCGCATTTCCTCGTCGTCCACGTCCATGACCTGGGAAAAGTGGATGTTGTTCCAGACGTTTTCGGCCTTTTCGAGATCGTCCATGACGATCATGGCACCGTTGAGCGCGCCGACGGACGTGCCGGACACGGCGGAAAAGCGGATGCCCGCCTCACGCAGGGCCTTCCACGCACCGATCTGGTAGGCGCCTTTCGCGCCGCCGCCCTCGAGTGCCAGACCATAGGTTTTGTTACGATCCAGTTTCAGTTCCATGTCGGTTCTCCAATCTGTAGATTTTTGCGGCATAGGGCGGCAGGTCAAATGCGCCCACGCCGTCATGCAGGACAATGTGGGTATCATCAAAGCAGTCCACGGCGCAGTCATACTCGCTGCGCACGAAGGCGAGCCGCGTCTCTTCGCACAGGCCGGCACCGGGGCAGGTGAGCTCTGCGTGGCAGTGTACCGGGTGTGCTGCACGGTTGACGATCAGCAGCAGCGCCTCGTCCTCCGCCTCCTCGCCGAAGGCGTCCCGCCCGCCCGCGATGACGCGCAGAATGCACAGCACATCGCCCGCCGGGGCAAACACGGCGACCTCGCCCCGCGTGAGCGCCAGGTGCGCATGGCGCAGGGCGGTCAGCTGCGCGTACCACTGCAGCATCTGCGTGTCGCACATCTGCAGCGGTGCGCGGTTGAACGGGTCGCACAGGCCCTGCATACCGGCCTCGTCGCCGTAGTAGATCGACGGGATGCCCGGCAGCCAGAACTGCACGGCCGCCGCCAGAACCTGCAGCTGCGCGCCGCGCGCGGCCATTGCGTCCGTAATTTCGAGCGTCGCGAGCTCTGCACGCGTGCGGCTGCGGGGGTCAAAGTCCAGCGCCAGCGCCGAGCGCGTGCGTGCCACGTCGTGGCTCGCCGTCAGGTTCATGAGCGCGTAGTACAGCGGCTGCGGATAGTTCAGCCGCTGGCTCAGCAGCAGGTCTGCAAGCGTGCGCGCCGTGCTGCGCCCGGTCAAAAACGCGGCCAGAGCGTCGCGCAGGGGATAGTTCATCACGCTGTCGAGCGCGTCGCCGAGTGCGTACTGCCGCCGCTCGCCGTAGCTGACCTTCGTTACGGCGTCCTCCCAGACCTCGCCGAGGAGCACACTGTCGGGATCCGCCGCTTTGGCAGCGGTGCGCATGTCGCGCAGCACATCGTCCGGCAGCTCGTCGGCCACGTCCAGCCGCCAGCCGGACGCGCCGTCGCGCAGCCAAGTCTTGACGATGCTGCGCTCGCCGGTGATCATATATTTGCGCCAGTCGGGGTTGGCGGCGTTGATCGCGGGCAGGTCTTTAAAATCCCACCAGCACTTGTAGTCGTCCGGGTAGTGCGCGAAGCTGTACCAGCGCGCGTAGACGGAGCTGCGGCTGTTGTAGGCACCGCAGCCGGGATAGTGCCGGAAGCGGTTGAAGTACCGGCTGTCGGCGCCCGTGTGGGCAAACACGCCGTCGAGCACGATGCGGATGCCGCAGTCCGCCGCGGCCGCACAGAGCTTTTTGAAGTCCGTGTTCGTGCCGAGGATGGGATCGACCTTGCGGTAATCGCCGGTGTCGTACCGGTGGTTGGAAGCGCTCTCGAAAATCGGGTTGAGATACAGCACCGTCACGCCGAGCTTCCGCAGGTAGTGCAGCCGGTCGGTGATGCCGCGCAGGGTGCCGCCGTAGAAATCGACGGGGGCGTATTCGCCCTCCGGCGTGTTGGCCTGCCACTCGACGGGTTCGTCCCAGTCGGCGTGGTAGTGCACGGTCTGGCCCATGCGGCGGTGGTGCTCCATGCCGCGCTGCGCGGTGGCGGAGCTGTCGCGCGCGAAGCGGTCGGGGAAGATCTGATACATCACGCCGGTGCGAAACCACGCCGGGGTCGTGAATCCGGCGCGATAGACCGTCAGGCGCCAGCCGTCGGTCGGTGCGTCACACAGCCGGGCGTGCCGGCCGTCCGGCGCGGCGCACAGCCAGCGGATGCCGCCGTCGTTGCACGCGAGACGGAACCGGTAGCGCAGCGCCTGCGGCGCGGCGGGCAGGGTCACGGCCGCTTCAAACCCGGCGGCAGTCTGCGTCATCGCGACGGTGCCGCTGTACGCATCGCTGTAGATCTCCACGGCGGCGTCGAACACGAGCGTCTCCGTGTCCGCAAAGGCGAGGCGCACGGACGCGCCGGTCTCCACCGCGCCGATCGGACTGCGGAAGGCCTCGTCGGCCGCGTCGTGCTTCGGCGTGGTGTCCTCCGGCAGCAGGAGCAGATACAGGTGCGCATAGTCCTCTGCCGAGCGCGTGAAGCTGAAGTCCTGCGACATGGCCTGCCGCTGCAAGCGGCAGTAGGCATCGTGATTATCGTGATAGAGTGCGAGCGCGCGGCGGATGGCGTCCGCCAGCTCATAGGCGTTGAAGTTGGCAAACGAGAAGCCGGTGCCCTCACCGGTGAATTGATTATACGGCTGCACACTGTCACGCAGGCCGCCGGTCTCACGCACGATCGGCAATGTGCCGTAGCGCATGGCGATCATCTGCGACAGGCCGCACGGTTCGAAGCTCGACGGCATGAGCAGGAAGTCGCTGCCCGCGTACACGCGGTGCGACAGCGCCTCGTCATAGCCGATGTAGGCGCACAGGCGGCCCTTGTGCCGCCACTCGGCGCTGCGCATGAAGTCCTCGTATTCGGCGTTGCCGGTGCCGAGGAGCACGAACGCCATGTCCTGCTCATTCATGAGCTCGTCGAGCACGCACTGTACCAGGTCGAAGCCCTTTTGCGGCGTCATGCGCGTGACCATGGCGACGATGGGCGTGTGCGCGCCGATCTCAAGCCCGAGCTCCCGGCACAGCGCGGCGCGGCAGGCGGCTTTACCACTCAGGTCGTCGGCAGAGTAGGGCGCGGCGATGCCGCCGTCGTGCGCGGGGTCAAAGACGGCGGTGTCGATGCCGTTGAGAATGCCGGACAGCTGGTGCTGCCGGGCGTTGAGAATGCCCTCGAGCCCCTCACCGTAAGCCGCCGTGCGGATCTCGCCCGCGTAGCTTGGGCTGACGGTATTGATGTGGTCAGCAAAGACGCAGCCGGCCTTGAGCAGGTTCGCGCAGCCGTTGAGCTCCATGAACTCGGGCGTATAATAGCGCGCATCGATGCCGAGCAGATCCTGCACGAATTCGAAGGAGAACTTGCCCTGATAGGCGATGTTGTGGATGGTCAGCAGCGTCTGCATGCGCGACTGCATTCTGCCGGCGTACTGCGTTTTCATCAGCATGGGCAGCACGGCCGTGTGCCAGTCGTTGCAGTGCAGAATCTCGGGCGTAAAGTCCAGCCTTGGCAGCGCCTCCAGGATCGCGCGGGCGAAAAACGCATACTGCTCGCCCTCGGCCTCGCCGCCGCGATAGATGCGGTCGCCGAAATAAAACTCGTTGTCCACAAGGTAAATGACGATGCCGTCGAGCAGCAGCCGCTCGATGCCGACGTACTGGTGCCGCCAGCCGAGGTCGATATAAAAATCCGTCAGGTGCGTGATCTGGGATGCGTATTTTTCCTTGATCACGCGGTGGTACGGCGTGATGATGCGTGCGTCAAAGCCGAGCGCGGCCAGACTTTTCGGCAGTGTGCCGACGACGTCCGCAAGGCCGCCGGTCTTGGCCAGCGGCGCGCACTCGGCGGCTGCCAGCAGCACGCCGGGCAGGTAGCAGCGGCCTTTCTCGGCCAGCGCTGCGCGCAGTTCGGGTTTCATGGCATTCCCTCCTTTACCGGGTCGTGAAGGTGAAGTATACGGTGGCAAGCTCCGGCAGCGTCACGCGCGCGGAGCAGGGGAGCGTGCCGAAGGGCACGTCCTCGCTGCGGATCTCGGGCGCGTTGTGCACGCCGGAGCCGCCGAATTCCTCGCTGTCGCTCGACAGCAGCTCGCGCAGCACGCCGCGCTTGGGCAGACCAATGACAAAACCGTCATAGCGCACGGGCGTGAAGTTGCAGACGCACACGACCCGGCGGCCGTTGCGCGCCGTGCGCAGGAAGGCGATGGCGCTGCGCTCGGCGTCGTCCACGTTCAGCCACGTGAAGCCGTCCCAGCCGTCGTCAATGTCCCAGAGCGCGCGGCGGCTGCGGTAGCAGGCGTTGAGCGCGCTGCACCAGCGCTGCATGGCCTTGTGCATCGGGTAGTCGAGCAGCAGCCAGTCGAGCCCCTGCTTGTAGTTCCACTCGATGAACTGGCCGAATTCCGAGCCCATGAACGTGAGCTTCTTGCCCGGATGCGCGAACTGATAGCCGTAGAGTGCGCGCAGCGTGGCAAACTTCTGCTCGTAGGTGCCGTACATCTTGTCGAGCATCGACTTCTTGCCGTGCACGACCTCGTCGTGCGAAAACGCGAGGATGAAGTTCTCGGAGAAGGCGTACATCATCGAGAACGTCAGCTTGTCGTGGTGGTATTTGCGGAAGTAGGGGTCGAGCTCCAGATAGTCGAGCGTGTCGTGCATGAAGCCCATGTCCCACTTGAAGCTGAAGCCGAGGCCGCCGTCATAGGGTGGCTTCGTCACACCGGGGTAGGCGGAGGATTCCTCCGCGACCGTCACGCAGCCGGGCCACGCCGTGAGCACGGCCGTGTTGAGCTTTTGCAGAAAGGCGACCGCGCCGAGGTTGATGCTGCCGCCGTCGCGGTTCGGCGTCCATTCGCCGTCGCGCCGGGCGTAGTTGAGATACAGCATCGAGGACACCGCGTCCACGCGGATGCCGTCGATGTGATAGCGGTCGAAAAACGACATGGCCGACGAGATGAGAAAGCTCTGCACCTCCGGCATGGCATAGTCAAAAATGAGCGTGCCCCACTCCGGGTGCTCGGCCATGCGTGCATCCTTGCACTCGTAGAGCCGCGTGCCGTCAAAGCGCGCGAGCCCGTGCGCGTCCTTCGGAAAGTGCGCCGGGACCCAGTCCATGATCACGCCGATGCCGGCGCGGTGGAGCGTATCGACAAAGTACATGAAGTCCTGCGGTGTGCCGTAGCGGCTGGTGGGGGCATAGTACCCGGTCACCTGATAGCCCCAGGAGCCCTCGTAGGGGTATTCCGTCACGGGCAGCAGCTCCACGTGCGTGTAGCGCATCTCTCGGCAGTAGTCCGCCAGCTCGTCTGCGACCGAGCGGTACCACGGCAGGCCGGTCTCCGGCCGGCGCCAGGAGCCGAGGTGCACCTCGTAAATGCTCATCGGCGCGCGGTACACATCGCGCGCGGCGCGGCGGCGCAGGTAGCTCCGGTCGTGCCAGACGTAGCCATCGAGCGTCCAGACCTTGGATGCGGTCGCGGGTCCGGTCTCGCAGTGCGCGGCGAAGGGGTCGGCTTTGAGTACCGTCTGGCCGTCCGGGCCGGTGACGGCGTATTTATAGAGCGCCCCGTCGCGCAGACCGGCCACGGTCTGCACCCATGTGCCGTCCGGCAGACGGCCCATCGGCGCCGCCGCCGTGTCCCAGCCGTTGAAGTCGCCCACGAGCGCGACGCGCTGCGCGTGCGGCGCCCAGACGGCGAAGCGGTGCCCCGCCGCGCCGGGGAGCGCGTGGCAGCCGAACGTGCGGTAAGCGTGCACGGCCGCGCCGGTGTGAAATTTCTGCAGCTCCGGCTCCATGGGGGAGCCGGGCGCGCGTCCTGTCTTGTCCATGGCGCGCCTCCAATATCCCAGTCTAGCACCATCATTATACCGTGCCCGGCATGAAATTCCAACAGTTTTTTGCGGCCTTGCTTTGACAACATGCCCCGCAGCCGCTATACTTGGGACAGACAGAATGTATTTGGGAGGCACGGTATGTTTACCTTCAATCACTTTAATTTCAATGTCCTCGATCTCGAGCGAAGCGTGCGCTTTTACCACGACGCCCTCGGACTGGAGCCTGTGCGCACGAAGGATGCGGCCGACGGTTCGTTCCGGCTCGTGTTTCTGGGCGACGGGCACTCGCCGTTTCAGCTCGAGCTGACCGGTCTGCGTGACCGCACGCAGCCGTATGACCTCGGCGAGGGGGAGTTCCACCTCGCGTTTTCCGTGCCGGACATGGACGCCGCGCACGCGAAGCACGCGGCCATGGGCTGCATCTGCTTTGAAAACCCCGGCATGGGCATCTACTTTATCGAGGACCCCGACGGGTACTGGATCGAGATCGTGCCGGAAAAGTGAATCCCCACGCAGGAGACGGAAGACGTCTCCTGTGTTTTTTACACTTCGTTTACTTGACAAATATCTGGAAACTTAGTATCCTGAGTTTGGAAGCGCGTTGGAAAACATCTGAAAATCTGGAAAGGAGTGACCGAATATGACGCGAAGAAAACGACTCTGCCTGCTACTGACGGTGCTGACGCTGCTGCTGGCGCTGAGTGCCTGTGGCGCGCAGAGCAAGCTGGTGCTGGCGACCACGGGCATGGAACCGACGCTGGATCTCACGCTGCCGGATACGATCACGCTCCCGGATAAGGGAAGGGATACGGTTTACAAAAGCTATGTGGACAAGGCGTATTCCATGGCACTGGCGGCCGCGCTGCTGGATATGGACGCGGACACGATGCAGATGCAGCTGGCGGGCCGTCTCTCGTATGATGCGCAGACCGGCTACATCCAGTACTACACGCCGACCGAGGAACTGACGCGGGGTGACCTGAGCGAATTCCCGACGGACGCGCAGCTCGAGCAGACCGTGCGCGAGCGGCTGCAAAAGTTTGAGCCGGAGCTTGCCGACACGTCCCGGATCGTCTTCAGCAGCGCAACCTATGAGACGAATGTGAGCAGCAAAACGGTCGATGTGACGCCCGAGGTCAACGGCCGGATGGTGTATGGACAGTACCACATCTCCATTTCCTTTGACAGGGACGGCAATGTGACGGCGCTGACGCAGCAGTATGCTCCGCTCAAGGAGGGCGGCACCAAAACCGTCCGCCTGGCGGACGCCAAGACCGTACAGGCACGGCTGGATGCGCACGAATTTTCGGCGAATATCGCGCAGGAGCTGACAGACTGCACGATCACTGGGTTTGAGCAGGCGTATTACATGAACGCCGGGTTCAATGCCGAGGGCGACTATGCGCTCTATCCGATCTATGTCCTGCGTGGGCAGGGCACGGCGGCGGACGGCAGCGTGCAGGGCTTCGGAGTGCTCGTGTCTGCGCTCGCGGGATGATAAAATGGATAGAATGACCGGCGCCCCACAGAAAAATCTGCGGGGCGCGCTTTGTTGGCCGGTATGTGCGTTCAGTCGTCCGGCGCCGACAGCCGGCAGATGTCGAGTACGGACACCTCGAACGCCGTACGCTCGACGGCGCCGGTGTCCAGCACCTTGATGTAGCTGCGGCTTTGCAGCCGCCCTTCGAGGGACACGCGCGTGCCCACGTCCCAGAGTGCGGTCTCGCATGCGCGCGCGCCCCAGGTGATGCACGGCAGGTAGTCGCTGCGGCCGTAGTGCCGGTTCACGGCCAGCATCAGGTCGCAGATGTCGCGCCCCATCGGTGTCGTGCGCAGGTTCGGTGGTTTGCAGAGCGTACCGCTGAGCAGGATCAGGTTGCGGTCATACGGTTCGTCGCTGAGCGAGATGTCGCGCGCGAACACCGTGATGACCAGCTTCGCGCCCGGCCCGCGGCGGTTGTTGAACGAGCGCACATCGCCGATCACGCACAGCCTTGCCGATTCCTCCAGCGGCATCTCGGCCAGCAGCCGCTCGCGCACGACGACATTCACACGGTCGATCGTGCCGGACAGCCGCTGCGTCTCGAGCGGGAAGGTGAAAAAGCGCTCCTGCCGGTTTTCGTGCGACAGCACGGGCGGCGCCACCAGCGTGCCGCAGAGCTCGGCATAGTTGTTTTGTTCCAGTTCGTCCATGTGCTGCACCTCTCTTGTTGGGTACCACAGCCTATGTGCCGGCGGCGGAAAATATGCGTCTTGTGCAATGCGGCCGGACGCGGTATAATAAGAGCACCTATTTTTCGTGTCTCATCAGAAAGGACGAACGATTATGGAACTTCGAGAGATTCTTTCCCGCTGCGACCATACGCTCCTGCGCGTGGATGCCACCGCGGCGGAGATCCGCGCCCTCTGCGATCAGGGCATGCGTTACGGCTGCGCCAGTGTGTGCATCCCGCCGTGCCATGTCGCCGGGGCGAAGAAATATGTCGGCGACCGCCTGCGCATCTGCACGGTCATCGGCTTCCCGAACGGGTATAACACACCGGCTGTCAAGGCGTTCGAGGCAGCCGAGGCCATCCGCAACGGTGCCGATGAGGTGGACATGGTCATCAACCTGGCCATGGTCAAGGACGGCTGCTGGGACGATGTCGCGGCTGATATCCGCGCCGTGCGCGAGGTCAGCCGCGGCCGCATCCTCAAGGTCATCATTGAGTGCTGCCTGCTGACCGAGGAGGAAAAGCGCATGCTCTGCCGCATCGTGTCCGACAGCGGAGCCGACTATATCAAGACCTCCACCGGCTTTTCCACCGGCGGCGCAACGGCGGACGATGTGCGCCTGCTGCGCACCTGCTGCCCGCCGCATGTGAAGGTCAAGGCGGCCGGCGGCATTGCAAGCCTTGCCGATGCGGAGGAGTTTATCCGCCTCGGCGCAGACCGGCTCGGCACCAGCCGCATCGTGAAGATCGCCATGGCGCAGGAGCAGCAGGCCGCCGAGGCGGCAGCCGCGCCGCAGCAGCCGGAGGCACCTGCCCAGCCGGAAACGCCGGAACAGCAGGACACCACTTACTGAGTCTGCCGGGCGGCGAGCTTTTGCCGCACGGTCCGCCCCAGCCACACGCCGGGGATGGAAAGCCCAAACCAGAACAGGGAATACAGCGGGCAGATCTGTCCGAGGACGTTGAGCGGCCGGTCTGCGTAGTCCCAGACGTTCCAGCCGAGGCGCAGGTTGACGAGCACGCCGGTGAAATACTCCACCGTCGTGACGGCAGCCGCGCACAGCGTCCAGCGCCGCCAGAGCACGGTGCGCTCGCGCCCCGCGATTAGATAGATCAGCACGGCGCACACGCCGCCGCACAGCAGCATCGACCAGTGCGTCCGGCCGCGCCAGAGCAGCTCCAGCCCGCCGTAGCCCAGTCCGCCGGCGGTGAACACGCCGCCGTATTCGAGTACTTTCATATGGATTTCGCCTCCGTTGGGGAGTATGTCCCCGGGAGGCGGGATTCAGTCCGCGTTTTTGTATGCCCGGCGCAGAAAACCCTTGACAGATCGCGCCGGGACTGCTATAGTATAAAAGCTGACAACAAAGTGGGCGCCTTTTGGGCAGCCTCACCCGGCCGCAAAGGCGGTCCGCGGTCAATAAAACCCGCTCCCGTCTGGGAGGTATGTGTGTTTTATGCGCGCGGATGTGTCTTGCATCCGTGCTTTTTTGTTCCCGGAGCCACCGCTCCCGATGCAACCAATGGAGGTGTGTTCGTATCGCAACTGCAAACTATCAGATCAACGAAGAGATCCGAGATAAGGAAGTCCGCGTCATCGGCGCTGACGGCGCTCAGCTGGGCATCATGTCCTCGGCCGCTGCGCTGGAGATCGCCGAGGGGAAGGACCTCGACCTCGTGAAGATCGCTCCGGGTTCCAACCCGCCGGTCTGCAAGATCATGGACTACGGCAAGTTCCGCTTTGACCAGCTCAAGAAGGAAAAGGAAGCCCGGAAGAATCAGCGCGTCGTCGAGATCAAGGAGATCCGCATGTCCCCGGGCATCGACACGAACGACCTGAATGTGAAAATGCGCAACGCGATGAAATTCCTGAAGGAAGGTAACCGCGTGAAGGTCACGGTGCGCTTCCGCGGGCGTGAAATGGCGCATACCGACATCGGCGAGCAGCTTTTGATCCGGTTTGGCGAGGGATGCGCCGAAGTCGCAAACGTGGATAAAAAACCCAAGCTCGACGGCCGGTTCATGACGCTGTTCCTGTCGCCGAAGAATGCAAAATAATCACAAAGGAGAAGAATCATGCCGAAACTCAAAACCCACAGCGGTGCGAAGAAGAGATTCAATCTCACCAAGACCGGTAAGGTCAAGAGAGCGCACGCGTTCAAGAGCCATATCCTCACCAAGAAGGACACCAAGCGCGGCCGTCGCCTGAGAAGCACGACCTACGCGGATGTCACCAATGTCGAGAGCATCAAAAAGATGATCCCGTACAAATAATCGGATAGGAGGATTCAAAAGATGGCAAGAGTAAAAGGCGCGCTGAACGCTAGAAAAAAACATAAAAATTTAAACACCTTCGACGGGATTCGAACCCGCAACCCTTGGATTAAAAGTCCAAAGCTCTAACCATTGAGCTACGGAGGTATTCATGAAATT
>OLZF01002302.1_pt1 | contig 10401 bp, 4 predicted proteins | sample 1674391 | NCBI WGS metagenome assembly OLZF01 (sample SAMEA103958166, study PRJEB25191) | human gut metagenome | biome: human-associated habitat [ENVO:00009003]; feature: intestine environment [ENVO:2100002]; material: feces | place: Germany | collected 2013/2015
TTACTCCGAAAGGTAAATGTTTTCGGCTCTTTAATCTTTCGTACTATTACGTCGGACAGATAAATGAAGTTCTACAAAAAATATAATGGTATTATATTGAGGTAATATTTCGTGCAATTTGCATTTCAAAATACGATATTTTTCTTGAAACGACGATAAAATATCCGAAATTCTTAAAGAAAATCGGACTATTTGGCACTTCGCATACGGATTAATCCGTCCTTATTCTTCCCGCTTCATCGGGAGTTGTTCCTCGTATACGGCGGGAAGGTTCTCTTCCGTGTCTTTGTCTTTTTTCTTTTTGCGGGTAAACCGTTCGTGCAGGCTCTCCATCATCAGGTAGAAATTGGGAATAAACAAGGTGCCTACGAGGGAAGTCATCAACATGCCGGCAAAAACGGCGATACCGAGCGAGATCCGGCTCGAAGCTCCGGCTCCGGTCGAAATCACCAGTGGGAAAGTGCCGAGGATGAAAGCAAAAGAGGTCATCAGGATCGGGCGGAGACGTACGCGTCCGCCTTCGATCGCCGATTCTTCGGTCGACTTGCCTGCAGCCCGGTAATCCCGGGCGAATTCTACGATCAGGATAGCATTTTTCGCCGCCAGGGCAATCAGAAGCACTACTCCGATTTGGGTGTAAACGCTGATCGGAAGATTCATGACCATCACTCCGATCACTACTCCCAGCAGGGCGATAGGCAAACCCATGATCACTGCAAAAGGATCCGTCCAGCTCTCGTATTGGGCTGCCAGGATCAGGAAAGCCACCACGATGGCCAGTATAAAGATGATGGAGGTGGACGAACTCGCATTTTCTTCCTGATATGCCATAGAAGTCCATTCATAACCGAAGGAGCGTCCCACTTTCTCCCGGATCAGTTTGGCCATAATATTCAGCGCCTCTCCCGAGCTATAACCGTCTGCTGCGGCACCCGAGATCAGGGCGGATACGTAAGTGTTGTATTTCGTCAGGCTCTCTGCTCCGATCCGCGTCTCGATAGTAGTAAAGGCCGAAAGGGGAATCATGTCGCCCTTGGAGTTGCGGACATTCAATAGGCGTAGGTCGGTTACCAGAGCCCGGCTGTCGGGGGCACCCTCGACCTTCACCTGGTAAGTGCGGCCGAATTTCACAAAATTGTTGACATAGGTGGAACCGAGGTATGTGCCGATCGTATTGAACACCTCGCTTAGCGGAATCTGCATCAGCTCTACTTTGTTCCGGTCGATATTCAGGTAATACTGGGGTACACTGGCGCTGAACATCGACTGGACGGTAGAGAGACCCGGGGTCTCGTTGCCGGCGAGCATCAGTTCGTCTGTCATGCGTTGCAGTTCTTGCGGGCCGTAGTTGTTGATATCCTCCAGCATGACTTCGAACCCGCTGCTTTCGCCCAATCCCGGGATGGCCGGCGGTAAGACGGCGAAGGTTCTGGCTTCCGGTATCGCTTCGTAGGCCATACCGTTGAATTGGTTCACCAGGCTTTGGGCGCTTAACTGCGGAGATTTCCGTTGGTCCCAGTTTTTGAGCATCACGAACAGCGTGGCGGCATTCGAAGCGTTTGCATTACTCATCATTGAAAAGCCGTTGATCGTGATATAGGTTTCGATGCCTTCCATTTGGTTCAGTACAGCCGACGCTTTTTGCAGGGCCGTAGCCGTCTGGCTCGACGAAGCACCGTCGGTCAGTTGCATGAAAGCGATGAAATACCCCTGGTCTTCTTCCGGGATAAAAGTACGCGGCCATTTGATAAATCCCCAGAAAGCCAGCGCCGAAAGGATCAAAAAGACGATAAAAGTCATCAGCGATTTACGCATGAAGTGAGTGATCACCCAGGTATAACCATGGTTTGTCTTTTCGAAAAACCGGTTGAAAGCTTTGAAGAGAAAGAATTTGGCCGGCTGTTTGGGTTTCAGAAACAGGGCACAAAGTGCGGGGCTCAGGGTGAGGGCGTTGAACCCGCTGATTACCGTCGAGATGGCGATCGTCAGGGCGAATTGTTTGTACAACTGGCCGGTGATGCCGCCGATAAAGGCCGTGGGAATAAATACGGCCAACAGTACGAGCACAATACCCACAACAGCTCCCGACACTTCCTTCATGGCCTGGATCACCGCCTCTTTTACGGTGGGATACCGGCCGGTTTCGATCAGCCGGTAACTGTTTTCTACGATGATAATGGCGTCGTCTACTACCAGCCCGATAGCCAGTACCAGCCCGAAGAGAGTCAGCGTATTGATGGAAAATCCCAGCATCGCCATGAATGTGAAAGTCCCGACTAGCGAGACGGGAATCGTGATCAGCGGAATCAGCATCGCCCGCCAGTTCTGGAGGAAGATCAGAATAACCAGTAAAACCAGGATAAAGGCGGTGATCAGGGTTTCGTATATTCCTGAAATCGAGGCATTGATAAATTCCGTCGTATCGAGGGTCACGCTGTATTGCACCCCTTCGGGGAAATAGGAGGCCAGTTTGTCCATCTCTTTTTTCACCCGTTGTGCCACGTCCAGGGCGTTGGCTCCCGGAAGCTGATAGACGGCGATAGCTGCGACGGCTCCGCCTTTCAGGGTGGCGGTGGAGCTGTAGCTTTCACGTCCGAGCTCTATAGTGGCCAGGTCACGGATGCGAAGGTATTTGCCGTCGGGAAGGGCCTTGACGATGATATTGCCGAATTCTTCTTCATCGATCAGTAATCCTTTGGTTTCGAGGGTGTATTGGTAGGCTTCTTTGCGGACTAAGGGTTCCGATCCCACGCTGCCCGCTGTAACCTGGATATTCTGGCCCTGAATGGCCGATACGATATCCGCCGGAGTGATGCCCCGGATAGTCAGCTGATCCGGATCCAGCCAGATACGCATACTGTATTTGCCCATGCCGAACAAGCCCACATTACCTACTCCTTTTACCCGGCCCAATTCGTTGGTGATATTCAGGGCCGCATAATTAGAGAGAAAAAGAGCGTCGTATTGCGGACTATCCGAGGTCAGTGACAGAAACATCACGACGTTGGTCGATTCCTTGGTCGTAGTGACCCCGATCTGGGTCACCTCCTGCGGTAAAGTGCTCAGGGCCATGTTCACCCGGTTTTCTACGAGCACGGTGGCCATATCCAGGTCGGTTCCCACTTCGAAAGTGATGGTCAGCTGGTAGCTGCCTGTGCTCGACGAAGTCGACGACATATAAAGCATACCCTCTACGCCGTTCACTTGTTGCTCGATCGGGGTACCTACCATGTCGGCGATTGTACTGGCATTGGCTCCGGGGTAGGAGGCCCGGACAACGACTGTCGGAGGAGTGATCGTCGGATATTGTTCTACCGGCAGACCACGTAAAGATACCAGTCCTGCGATCACGATAAGGATAGACAGGACCGTAGCGAATATAGGGCGGTTAATGAAAAATGTACTGAACATAGGAATAGATTAACGTTTTGTTTTTTCTCTCACTGGTTTTACGGTCATGCCCGGACGCACATTCATCAGGGCTTCCACAACATAGCGGTCGTCCGGAGTGACACCGCTGACGATCTCCCGCATGCCGTCGTTACTCAATACCCCGACTTTGACAGTTTGCTGCACCACCCGGTTGTTCTCATCCACCAGATAGACATAGCGGCCTGCCTGTCCCGTGCCGATCGAAGCCTCCGGTATCAGTAAAGCATCTTTTACCACTTTATAGGGAAGCCGGATTTTAACATACATCCCGCTTAATAATTCTTCTTTCGGATTTTCGAGAATGGCCCGTACGGTCACCGTCCCGGTTTGCAGATCGACGTTCGGCGAAGTATAGTCGAGCTCGCCTTTCCAATAACGGCTGGTGTCCGCAGCATTGATGATCGTCAGCGCCAGGGCCGAATCTTTCGATACCAGCGGATTGGTCACCGGAGGAATTTGTTCGAACTCGGCATAAGCCATATTGAAATAAGCATACATATACTTATCTTTATACATCGTAGCCAGGGTGACCGGTTGTACCGCTCCTCCGACAAAGTTCTGAAGGTCCACCAGGTTCCGGGATACCCGTCCGTCGAAAGGAGCTTTGATGTAACAATAATTCAGATTGGTCTGAGCAGTATTCAATTGTGCCCGGGCATTCTGAAGATTCGCTATCGCCGAATGGTAATCCGATTCGGCCTGGATGAAGTCGATTTCACTGATAGCCCGGCTAGGCATCGCTTCTTTCATCTTCTCGTATTGTGCCCTGGCGTAAGCCAGACGTGCCTCTGTACTCTTCATTTCGGCCTGTGCCGCTTTCAACTGATCCTGATAGGGTTGAGGTTCGATGACAAACAACAACTGGCCTGCTTTTACCGGCACTCCCGGGATATAATTCATCTTTTCCAGGAATCCCGATACCCGGGCCACCAGATTCACCGTTTGCACGGCTTCCAGATAAGCCGGATACTGATACGTATACACGACATCGTGTTGGGCAGGTCTGTTCACTAAAATCTCCGGGGCCGCTTGTCCGCTTGCGGCTTCCTGTTTCTCTTTCTTCCTGCAACCTCCCAATATCACTCCCAAACCAATCATCAGAACGATCATCTTTTTCATAACAATGATTTTTTTAATTCGCTTTTAGCCTTTAACTTTATTTTTCCACTCCTCCCCCCAGTGCCTTATACACCTGTATCATATAGAGCAGGGTTGCACTCTGCGAATTCACATACACATTTTCGTAGTTCAATACATTGCGTTGTGAGTCCAGTACATTTTGGTAATTGGTCAGTCCTTTCTTATACAGGTCCATTGCATATTCCAGCGTCAGTTTAATTTCCTGCAGAGCAAGCCGGTCTGCATCCAGTTGTTGGAGTGATTTATTATATGACGATAAGGCATCGTCTACCTCTTGCAAAGCTGTGAGCAGAGTTTGGTTATACGTATTGATCCCTTCGTCCAGTTGGATTTGGGCCTGCCGGTTAGCCTGGGCGATCTGGCGCCCGCTGAAAATCGTCCATTTGATGCTCGGGCTGATTTGCCACGTCATGTTCTCCTTCTTGAAAAACTGTTTGTAATATTCGTTGCCATACCCGAAAGAGCCCGTTAGGTAGAATTTCGGCCACCAGTCTGCCCGTGTTGCTCCTGCTGCGGCTGCCAGTGCATCCATCGTCCGTTCGGCCGAGCGGACATCCGGGCGCCGCCGGATCAGTTCGGCCGGGATTCCTTGCATAAGGATCGGGTTGCCTTGGGGGAGAGGGTGCACTTGCAGTAAAGCTTGCCGTAAAGAATCCGAATACTCTCCGGTCAGGACAGCCAGTGTATTCACTTCCGAGTAGACCGAGGCTTCCAGTCCGGGAAGGGTTGCCTTCGTTTGTAGCCACAGGCCTTTCGATTGCGCCACCGTTAGGTTGGAAGTCAGTCCGGCCGCCAGTTTGGCTTCATTGATCCGGAGAATCTCCTCCTGGGATTCCAGGTTATTACGGGCAACTTCCAGTTGTTGCTGGTAAGTGCGCAGACGGATATAAGCCATCGCCACTTCTGAGGCGAGCGAGACCATTGTACCCCGGTAATCCTCCTGTGAAGCCAGGTAATATTCTTTTTGGGCTTTGGCTCCTTTCCGGATATTGCCGAACACATCGATTTCCCAATTCATTTCTATACCGGCCTGCCCGATGTGGTAGTAATTATCGGCATGGTCGATGCCCAGACTGCTTTTTTCCGGTGTATATTGGGCCGAAGCGCTGAAACTCGGGAAAAAATGGCCCTGTTGTGACCGCCAGCGCGATTTCGCCAATTGGATATTTTTTACTGCATTCTGCAGATTATAATTATTGGCTACAGATTTGTCGATCAGACGGATAAGTGTCGAATCTCCGAAAAATTGCCACCAACTGTCTTCTGAAGGCATCGTTTGTTGCAGATCGAGTACCGGGTTTTGCTGGGCTTTTGACCGGCCCCCTAAGATCAGGCTTAAAAATAACAGAAATAAGATTCGTCTCATATCGGATCGGTTAAAATATCGTTTAAATTACAAATCCCTATACGAAAACGAAATAGCGAATGTTGTGGAATAATTCAGCTCGTTTGTGGAATTATTCCACAAAAACAAGTTCCCCGGGGAAAAGATTTGAATATATAGTATGCTGACAGCCAATGCATAACTTTTATACTTGAAAAATGGTATTTATTTTTCATAAGCGAGGAAATAGCAAGTATAAATAAATTAAACAGATAAATATGAGGGTTAATAATTGGCTGAGTGGTTTTGCCTGTGTGCTCCTGTTGGGAGTGGTGGGTTGTAAAAAAGATAAGATACGTGAAGGAATTCCCGTAGTAGTTGAGAAAGTGGGGGTCGATGATGTAGAGATATTCGGTGATTATGTAGGGCGGATCAGGGCCCGGCAATTTGTGGAAGTGCATGCCCGGGTAGAAGGTTATCTGGAAAAGATGCTTTTTGAGGAAGGGAAACGGGTAGAGCGCAATCAGCCCTTATTTATTATCAATCCCGATTTATATAAAGCGCGGGCCGATAAAGCTGCGGCTCAGCTGAAAAAAGACGAAGCCCAGGAGTTGAAAACCGGACGCGATGTAGAGCGTCTGCGTCCTTTATACGAACAGAATGCAGCCAGCCAGTTGGACCTGGACAATGCCATTGCCGCTTACGAAAGTGCTAAAGCGAACGTAGCCATGAGTAAAGCCGATTTGGCACAGGCAGAGATGGAGCTGGGATATACGACGGTACGTTCGCCCATTTCGGGATACATCAGCGAACGGCATGCCGATATCGGTACCTTGGTGGGCCCCGGCTCCAAGTCGCTATTGGCGACCGTCGTGGCCAGCGATACCGTATTGGTCGATTTTAGCCTCACCGCCCTCGATTATCTCCGCAGCCAGCAGCGTAATGTCAGATTAGGCGAGCAGGACGCTACCCGTTCCTGGCAGCCCTCGATTACGGTCACCCTGGCCGATAATTCTGTTTATCCGGAGAAGGGCCTGGTCGACTTTGCCGAGCCTCAGGTCGATCCCAAGACAGGTACTTTCGGGGTGAGAGCCGAACTGGCCAATCCCGGGCGGAAACTGCTGCCCGGACAGTTTACTAAAGTCAAACTGCTGCTCGATGTGCGCGAAAATGCCGTAGTGGTACCTGCCCGCGCAATTATTATCGAGAAGGGAGGTGCTCATGTTTATGTTATGCGCAGGGATAGTACTGCCGAGAAACGGTTTATCGAAACCGGACCCGAAGTCGGTAATTTTGTGGTGGTAGAGAGGGGATTGGGACCTGATGAAATGGTCGTGACCGAGGGACAACACAAACTTTCTCCCGGTGATCTTTTGGCTCCCCGCACGGTGGCTAAAAAAGAAGAAAATACAGACGAAATAAACGAAATAAGATGAAAGTTGAATTCTTTATAGACCGCCCTATCTTTTCGGCGGTATTATCCATATTGATTGTCGTGGTAGGATGTATCGGCCTCTATTTGTTGCCGGTGGATCAATACCCGCAGATTACACCTCCTATGGTGAAAATTTCGGCCTCCTATCCCGGGGCTAGTGCACAGACTGTCTCGCAGGCAGTGGCGACCCCCATCGAGCAGGAACTCAACGGGACGCCGGGAATGCTCTACATGGAATCCAGCAGTTCCAATTCCGGCGGTTTGTCAATCAATGTCACCTTCGACATTTCGGCCAATCCCGAATTATCTGCCGTAGAAATCCAGAACCGGGTGAAACTGGCCGAGTCGCGCTTGCCCGCCGAGGTGGTGCAGAACGGTATTTCCGTCGAAAAGCAATCTTCGAATCAGCTCATGACCCTGACCCTGACTTCCGACGATCCCCGTTTCGACGAAATCTATCTCAGTAATTTTGCGACGATCAATGTCCTGGATATCCTGAGGCGTATCCCCGGGGTAGGACGGGTTTCCAATATCGGAAGCCGTTATTATGGTATGTGTATCTGGGTGATGCCCGACCGGATGGCTAATTTCGGACTGACGGTAAAAGATTTGCAGGATGCCCTCAAAGACCAGAACCGTGAGTCGGCGGCCGGCGAATTGGGCAAGCAGCCTATTTCCGGGCAGGATATAACCATTCCGATCACTACCCAGGGGCGTTTGTCTACAGTCAATGAATTCGAAGAGATTGTGGTCAGAGCGAATCCCGACGGTTCTATCGTACGTTTGAGGGACGTTGCCCGGGTCTCTCTCGAGGCTTCTTCCTATTCCACCGAGAGTGGTATGAACGGTAAAAATGCCGCAGTACTCGGGATTTATACCCTTCCCGGTGCGAATGCCGTCGAAGTGGCCGGGCAGGTGCGCGAAACGATGAAAGAGATCAGTAAGAATTTTCCCGAAGGGCTCGATTACGAAATCCCTTTCGATATCACCAGCTACATTTCCGAGTCTATCCACGAGGTGTATAAAACCTTGTTCGAAGCGCTGTTGCTGGTGGTGTTGGTGGTGTTTCTTTCGCTCCAGAACTGGCGCGCTTCTCTGGTGCCCCTGATTGCTGTGCCGATATCGTTGATCGGAACTTTCGGGGTGATGTTGGTTTTGGGCTTTTCGCTCAATTTACTTACTCTGTTGGGATTGATTTTGTCGATAGGTATCGTGGTCGACGATGCCATTGTAGTTGTCGAAGCGGTCGAGAGTTATATGGAAAAAGAAGGTTTGAGCCCCTACGAGGCTACGAAGAAAGCTATGCGGGGATTGACCGGGGCGTTGATCGCCACCTCTCTCGTGCTGGCTGCGGTATTTATTCCGGTTAGTTTTCTGGGGGGGATTACCGGTTTGCTTTACCGGCAGTTTGCCATTACCATTGTCGTTTCGGTGTTGATATCGACTGTGGTCGCTTTGACGCTGAGCCCGGCGATGTGTGCGCTCTTGCTGCGTCCTTCCGCACCCTCTAAAAACCGTATTTTCGGAATGATCAACCGTTGGCTGGCTACCGGAAACCGGAAATATGTAGGGATAATCGGTAAAGCGATCGCCAATCCCCGCCGTATCCTGGCCGGTTTCGGGATGGTACTTGTTTTCATCTTTGTATTGAACCGGGTGGTTCCGGGTAGTTTTATGCCCGAAGAAGATCAGGGCTATTTCAAGGTTGAACTGGAATTACCCGAAGGGGCTACACTCGAGCGTACACGCCTGGTGACGGATCGGGCGGTAGAATTTCTGAAAGCTCATCCTGCAGTCGGTTATGTACAGAATGTGACCGGTTCCAGTCCCCGGGTAGGAACCAACCAGGCCCGTTCCGAACTGACGGTGATTCTGAAATCGTGGGAAAAGCGTAAAGGAAACGGTATGGAGATCGATCAGGTGATGGAAGATACCCGCAAAGAGTTGAAGCAATATCCCGAGGCCCGGGTTTATTTGTCGAAACCGCCTGTTATTCCAGGCTTAGGTACTGCCGGTGGATTCGAGATGCAGGTCGAAGCCCGGAATGGGGCTACTTTCGAAAATCTGGTCGAAGCGGTCGATACCCTGATGAAGTATGCTGCCGAGAGTAAAGCTTTCACCGGTCTGTCGTCTTCGTTACAGGCCGAAATTCCTCAGCTGTATTTTGATGTCGACCGGGACAAAGCCAAATTCCTGGGTATCCCGATGTCCGATATTTTTTCGACGATGAAAGCCTACACCGGATCGGTTTATGTGAACGATTTCAATATGTTTAACCGGGTTTATAAGGTATATATTCAGGCCGAAGCTCCTTACCGGGCACATAAAGACAATATCAATATGTTCTTTGTAAAGACGGCGGGAGGGGATATGGTGCCTCTGACTGCTTTGGGAGATGCCGAATATACGACAGGTCCGGGAAATATCCGGCGCTTCAATATGTTCACGACGGCAGTTGTCCGGGGGGCGGCAGCTCCGGGATATAGTTCGGGTGAGGTGATGCGTAAGATGGAAAACATTGCCAAGACTCATTTACCCGAGAATATCGGTGTCGAATGGAGCGGTTTGTCTTATCAGGAGAAAAAAGCCGAGGGACAGCTGGGGCTGGTATTGACTCTGGTATTCCTGTTCGTCTTCCTTTTTCTGGCTGCTTTATACGAAAGTTGGCTGGTGCCGGTGGCCGTGTTGCTGTCGTTGCCCGTTGCAGCTTTGGGGGCTTATCTGGGCATTCTGGGATTTGGGCTCGAGAACGATATCTATTTCCAGATCGGTTTGGTGACTTTGATCGGTCTGGCTGCTAAAAATGCGATTTTGATTGTGGAGTTTGCCAAGATGGAAGTCGACAAAGGGGTCGATGTGGTTGTAGCTGCCAAAAATGCGGCCATGTTGCGTTTCCGTCCGATCCTGATGACTTCGCTGGCCTTTGTGTTGGGTATGTTGCCTCTGGTCATGGCATCCGGACCGGGATCGGCCAGCCGCCATTCGATCGGGACCGGTGTGTTCTTCGGTATGATTGCAGCCATTACCATCGGAATAGTATTGGTACCTTTTTTCTTTGTAATGGTTTATA
>OLZF01002305.1_pt1 | contig 10385 bp, 9 predicted proteins | sample 1674391 | NCBI WGS metagenome assembly OLZF01 (sample SAMEA103958166, study PRJEB25191) | human gut metagenome | biome: human-associated habitat [ENVO:00009003]; feature: intestine environment [ENVO:2100002]; material: feces | place: Germany | collected 2013/2015
AGTTACAGTTTCAGATTTAATCTCGTAATTATTAACAGTTAATACATTATTCCTACATGTATCAGTTAAACTTAAATCTTCTTCTCCGTTTCTAAATGTATAAATCCACTTATCTACACCGTCTTCGGTGATTTTAAATTTTAGATGTTTAAAGTCATAGTTACAGGAATTGCCCTTTTCGTCTGTCAATCTAGTGATTCTTCCTTTGGCTGTTAATTCTACAGTTTCTATAAAATTACCACTCTCGTCATATCTATTAATAGACAATGTTTCATTATAATAGGGGTCATATTCCACTTTCCACTCTCTATTATCATCAAACGTCCCAGTACCGGACAATTTAGAGGTTGTTATGGCAGATACTATTAAAGGATGTGTATTCTTATGAACAGCTATAACTGGTATAGTTTCATCTTCATCTTGCCACAAGGGGTCTCCATTCTCATCCACAGCCTGCTCATCCTCATCTATTACATCCTCTTCGGTAGTCAGTTCCCACTCATTTTGGAAATCGGTTATTCTATACCTAGTAGCTGTAGACAAATTTGTAGAATCCATTAAAGTAACAAGTTCCTCATAAGTGATGTCAACTATATCGGAAGATTCTCGGACCATTAATTGGTCTATTGACAATATAGATTTGCCATCTAACATATATAATTTAAATCCAGTAGAATCCGACGCACTAGATGATTCTATAGAATCACAGAACAAGCTCTTGCTTAGAGATAATCCATCTAATCCTAATTCCGCAGTAGAGGTAGTTCCAACCGTTGTAATTATTGGAGAGGAAGAATCTATACTATAATTATCAAAGTCTTTATAAATTGATAAGGTATCACTTCCTGCGTTAAATATTAGAGCATTACCGTTACCTTGTCCACTTATGACTAAAGCTCCTATAGAGTTGTCCTCTTTACTTATAATTAACTGCTTCTTGTATGGACTCTCCAATTCACTCGGATACAAAGTAAATACGCCATCTTCCACTATATACCATCTATTAGCATCTTCTAGGAAAACTATTCCGTTTGTAACACCATATTCAGTTGCTTCATCTTTAGACGAATATCTAATCCCTAGGTTCTTAGATGCCTGACCTTTCTGTTCATCAGCAGTATCTTGCTTAGATGCAAATGATACGTAGGTGCCGTCAACATCCCCTAGTATATTAATTTTATTACCATTAACAACTAAATATATAGAACCGTCTTCTTTAACATAGTACAGACCGTCTTTAGAACCTATATCGTTATAGGAATCGACAGAGCCTATAAAACTAACATCAACATTAAGCTTACCGTCCTTTATAATATCAATGAACTTCTTGCCCCATTGTACCTTAACCTGTCCTCTAGTTTTAATAATAAAGTCAGAATCAGAGTTACCTACTGTACTATAAGTTCTTCCAAATAATTTATCAAAGTTGCTCATTACTCAATAGTTATTTCTATATTCTTGTCCTTATTAAGTTCAGTCATAAGTCTATTAAATGCAGCAGTACTATTAATAACTTGCCCTTTAACCTTATTCTCTCCAACTAAAAGACATCCCAATGTATCTTCTGGTTTGTTACCAACGTGAATAAGAACTCCACTGTAACCTTTAACATCTAATAATCTAGGTAATTTACCACTATATGGCTTAGCCCAAGTCCTATCCTTAAACTTAGGACTGACTGCATTCATATCAACCTTATATATGCCAGTAGGTATAGCGGTTTTACCATACACCTTAATCTTCTCAATTTCCTCTGTAGGCATAGTATCTTTCAGCCCTCTGTCTGTATCTTCAAGAGTGTCACAGAAATACTTACCATTTAGGTACAGCTTCCCTATAGTATAAGACACACCTTTATAAATTCTCTCTAATCGTAAATTAATCATGGCTCGAATTTGGATTAATTGTTCTGTTTAAATGTCTTAAATATTTCTACTAATTGATTAACGTCGTCCTCTCCAAACCTTACTGGCTTGTTAAGAATGTTAACTACAAACCCATCAGCAGACTTCTCTTTCATCTCCGCTTTAACTGCATTGGCAAGCAATTCCAGATTAATATTGCCGTGCACGTCTGTGAATATGTCTAAATACTTACCATATTTATCTTCCATATTCTTAACTACGTATGTGATAACAGCTTGACTTGCCACGCTATTAAAATGAAATAGGTTACTCGCCAAGTCTTTAGCATACTTATTAATAGCTTGAAATACAATTTCTTTATCGCTCATTACTTACTTTTACTTAACATAACTTCGTCTAATCTCTTCTTAATCTCTGGGTCCTGTTCCACAAGTTCTAATAGTGTGTTAACCTTATCTTCTTTAGCTTTTAATTGAGCATGAATGTGCTCTTTACTCTTTCTAATAGTAGCTAATAGATTATCAGCTGCTACTTTACCATCTGCTGATGACACGAACTCTTGACTAAACTTAGTGCCTAAGAATGACATAAAGCCAGCTTCATAGGTTTGCTTAGCCATTTGATATTCTGGCATCTGTGCTAGAACCTTCTGCTCATCTAAAGACAGAGACCCAACCTCTCTGTTTATTTCATCTAGAATAGGTTGGGTCTTCTGCTGTGCTTGTTGAGCTTGTTGCATCGCTTGTAATTGTTGCATGTAATGGTTCTGTAAATCCGTGTAGTTACTACCGAATGGTTGTCCAAACATGTTATTTAGATTTAGCTACTGACGCAATTGCGGCTGTTGGTGCAGGAGCAGGTGTTACTCTAACATCAAATACTGAATATGCACAATGTCCCTTAACAGGAAGAGAAGTAGGCAATTCATCAAGTACTTGTTGACTAACAATACTAACTCCGTTAGGTATAATCACATCTATAACTTTAGTTACTGTTGGTGTCAAAGTGGTAATAGTTTCACTAGTTGCAGCAGTCTCCATAATCGTAGATGTAGACTCTGTAGACACTCTTACATTTCCTTTACAATCAGTGTATTGGATATTGTGAATAACATCAAATTTAGTAACTTGTACGTACTCCGTTCCTGTAGTTGAAACGTTAACGACTTTTGCCCATCTCTGTGTAACTGTTAATGTAGACACAGGAGCAATTGATGCATTTGCCCCACACGGTAACGATACATTAAACTCCATTACTTGAGCACTTTCTCCAGTTGGTGTAATTTTAACTTTCATACGATAATTAAATTTGAATTAAATAATAAAAGGGAGACCACTTAGATTGTAGCCTCCCTTTTATGGGTTATCTTAAGTTATTGGGCTGTACAAGAAGGACATCCGCCTGTAACTGTGTTAATAGCTGTGTTTACAGCGTTGAAGTTACTAGCAGCAGTTCCAGCATACATGCCAGTTCCGTAACTTGTGAATGGGCTACAGTATAGTGGAGCTATACTTGGAACAGGTGCACACAGGTCACTGTAAGCATATTTCAACTGTCCATCAATCTTGTGGTCAAGTTGACGCTGTAATCCATTAGCAGTCATTAACAGATTAGTTTCAGACTTGCAGCAGCAAGCATCAGTGTATCTTTCAGCATTAACTTTGTTAAGCTCGAACATTAGAGGTAGAGCAGCAGCTGTAGCAGCTTCTTTCTTCTCTAAATCAGAGATTCTAGTACTTAGTCTAGCGAACAAATCAGCTTTCTCCTGAACATCTTGTTCTCTCCTCTTGTAAAGCTCATCACATAATCTTAAATTCTGTGCATTATCACGAGATACGATATCTACGTACATTGCACTCTTCTCTTGAAGGTCTTCTACTCTACCTTTCCAGATTTGGTTAGTTAAAACTTGAGACTCGTTACCGATTCTCTCGTTAGTAGCCAAAGCACGGCTGTTAACGTAAGTGTACAGGTCAATGTCGTCTTGCATTGATTGTACTCTGTTTGCCCATGATAGGTTATCAGCTTGCTGTCCTTGAGCCATAGCTAAGGTTTTAGCATTTTCAGCTGCCTGCATAGCGCAACAGTTGTTGTTACCTCCAAAGAGGTTTCCAAGGATTCCACCACCGTTACCACAACCACATCCTCCGTTGTTTCCAGCGAAAGCTGCTAATGCAGTACCGATAATACCAAGTGTAAGTCCAGCATTTGTTCTACTTTTGCTACCGAACTTTGACTTAGCTTCGTCCATTGTTAGAAATTCTGCCATAATTAAATAAATTTACGATAAATAATACAATATCTGTTGAGGGCATAATATATAAATATACTATACTTCCAAATTCGATGTTGCAAAGTTACGTTAAATTATGGACATTACCAAATTATTTAACACTCGTTAACAATTAATTTATTGCATAGGTGGTTTTAGTAATCAGGTACAAACAAAGAAAGGCCGCCTATTGGCGACCTTCTTAATGAAAACGTTATGAGATTATAATAATTACTCTGCAAGTAATCTTCCAACTAGAGCTTCAAGTCTTGCAACTTTGTCCTCTAGATATTTAATTTTAACCATAGCAAGTTCGTTATAGTTAACTGATTTAAATCCTTCACTATCAGTGTTCACCATTTCTGGATACACTTTCTCAAGTTCTTGAGCAATTACTCCATAGCCATGATGTTCTACATCTGTTCTATCGAATTCAACCAGTCTAACTTTGTCAGCTTTACTTGCATCAAGTTCTTTAACGTTAGTTTTAACTCTTGCGTCAGATGTATCGAAGAATCCTCCAGACGCTTGAACTTGGCCATCTATATTAACATCTCCGTATACCCTAAGTCCAACTGATGTTCCAGATTCTCCAATTTGTACAGTACCTCCTAAGAACCTAGGGTTCATATCAATGTATAAATCTTGCCCACCAGTGATTTGTGTACCAGTTGGTCCAACTTGTATCATGCATCTTCCACTAGTAAGAAAGACGTCGTTGTTAGCTGTTAATGTTATTGTACCGTCAGCATTCATTACTATCTCTCCCATATCATTCATTCCAAACGATGTTGTTTTATCGTTATCATGAATGTCTATACTTGTGCCTTGCGCTTCTACGGTAGCGGAAGGTGCATATATAGATATTTTGTCGGTTGACATGTTGCACTCAACATAGGAGTCTCTAGACTTAATTATATTAGAGGAGAGACTGTTTAACTTTGTTTTGTCTGAAGATGACATCAGTCCAGAAGCTGAAGTAGTTGCCTCACTATAAGTAGTATTAGTCCAAGGAACGTTAACTACAGCTTGTTCACTACTGTTAACTTGGACTGCATAAGTTCTATCTGAAGTTGTAGTAATTCCATTAGGAGTTCCTCCTTGCGTGCTGCTTGATAACTTGATACCTCCACGTGTACTATTTGATGCTAATGGTAAAGAATATGAACTACCGCTAGCTGCAATAGTAATGCTGTCATTTGTGGCATTTGGAGTGAGAGTTATGTTTGACCCAGCTGTAAGAGTCAAAGTATCAGTTTTACTGTCAGCTGCAATAGTGGTACTTCCAACAACTACATTACTAAATGCGTTTTGATTAACTTCTGCGCCACTAGCAATGCCATTTAATTTAGACTTATCAGCAGCGCTCATTAGACCTGCTGTGGATGTAGATGCATTACTGTAAGTTGGAATATTAACAGTTTTAGCAGCACTACCATTCCAAGTACCAGTTGTAGCTCCAGTAAATGTCAAAGAATTAGGAGTGGGAAGGCTAGTAGGAATTGTAGGCTTGTTACTCAAGTCATTATAATTACCTGTAGTAGCTACAGTAGCAAAGCTAGGTTTGCCTGTAATGGTACTCCATGTTACAGCGGTAGCATAGAACTGTCCGTGTGTCCAAATTTCTTTAGAATCTTTAATATAAACTATAGATTGATAGTTAATGTCAGGAGCTCCAGTCTGAACAGTTCCAGTACCTCCTACCTGATATTGAGTATTAGAAGCATTGGCTGATAACTTCTGTGAGTTAAAAGTAGTTTTCTTATTAAAGTGAATTAATTTCTTATTAATTGCCATATCACTTAAATTTTAATCATTATAAAATAAAGGAGGGATGCTACTCCCTCCTTCTTGTACATATATTATAGTTCAACCCAATCCCATGCAGCTTCTAGTTTACCAATAGCGGCATTAAGTGAATCACCAGCAGCAATTGCACCTGTATCTGACGGTTTGGTATAACCAGTCATTGCAGTTACCTTATTAGAAGCCAGATTGGCTAGAGTAGTAGCTAGTGTAACGTTAGCAGAACCATCTAAAGAAACACTTCCAGTTACACCACCACTAACTGTGATAGTACGAGCAGTAGCCCATTTAGCAGCAGTATCAGCCGCACCAGCAGTAGCAGGTTTACCAATACTAACTGTTTGTTTAGAACCTCCAGAAGGAGTTACAGTAAAGCTACCAGCTGTACCATTAGCAAATGTGTAAGTGGTATTAGTATCAGCTCCTGGAATACCTAGAGCGGTAATATCTGCTTTAGTAACAGCTGTTACAGAAGCAACGTGGCTAGTAGAATCTGTACTGAATTTATAGAATCCAGAAGTTTTACTAGGAGCACCTCCAGCAGGGTGAGTATAAACTGTGTCCTTCTCTGCTTGCCATGCAGGACCACTAGCAGTGGCTTTCAGTACGTATCCAGCAGTACCATTAGCTAGAGCTTTAACAGTAGACCCACCGTTACCTAAAATTACTGCGTTAGCAGTTAGGGATTTGCCAGTAACAGCACCGTCTAAGTTTCTCTGAATAACTGACCAGTCACCATTTGCAGCAGTCGTTCCAGATTTAACACAGATAATCATGTCACCTGCTTCACAGCCTTCGCCCGCAAAGTTACCAGCAGCCTTAACTACGTAAGTATCTCCAACTGTGTGATTAGCTGGAAGTTCAGTTACATCACCGTCTGTGCCAATAGTTCCTTTGAATCTAAGTGCTTGAGCAGCAGAAATCTTACTTCCAATCTCGTTAATTACAAATGCAGTAGTTGCAATTTGAGTAGTATTAGTTCCACCAGCAGCAGTAGGAGCTGTAGGAGTTCCAGTAAACGCTGGGCTTGTAAACATTGTAGCCTTAGATTCATTTGTTACGTTACCTAAGCCTACATCAGCTTTAGTAACAGTAACATTAGCACTAAGTGCATGTCCGTTTACAGTTCTAGTATTTGGAACAGCATTATCAGCCTTAGTACCTTGAGCAGCAGTTGCATATGCAGATGATGCTGTATATGCAGCAGAACCTAATCCTTTAACAGCAACATCAGTTCCGTCAATTGCAATAGTACCATTAGCAGAACCAGAAGCAGCCGTGGTTGCAGCACCATTAATTGTTACTTTACCAGTAGCATCAGCTGTAACTGTTACTTTACCAGTACCAGTAATTTGATGTGAGCTTCTTACTGCACCATTCTCAATTAAGTTCAAGAATGTAGTAGCATTAGTAGTTGCTGCATTAGCTGTAGCTGTAGCAGAAGCGCCAACAACATTCTTAGCTTGCCAGTTAGTAAATGAAGGAGCAGCTGGCATAGTCATTGTAGTGGTTCCTTTAGCTGTAACGTGTCCTTGTGCATCATAAGTAATGCTAGGAATAGTAAACGTTCCACCAAATGCTAATGTCTTACTATTATCACCTTTAGCTGTGCCAGCAGTTACTGAATTAGAGTGATTAATTGTAGTACCTTCAATAGAGATACCAGAACCTTGTGTGTATTTAGTATCTGTAGCGCTAATTGTTACTCCATCTGTTCCGACAGTGATATTTACATTAGAGCCTTTGTTGAATTTAAGAGTTCCGTCATGAGAAGGAGACTCTGCAACATTAGTACCGTCAGAAACTTTAGAAAAGGCCTTGGCAGCCTGTAAAGCTGCCACAGCACTCTCCAATGAAGTAATTTTGCCTTTGTAAGAATCAGGAATAGCGTAGAACGTTCCATGAGTATAAATCTCCTGTGAATCTTTAATGAAAACAATACTATTGGTGTATTGTTCTTGTAGTTCACTGGTAAATGTGGACTTCTTCGCTACGTGTACAAATATTTTCTCCATTTTAATATATTATGTGTTTTATTCAATTACTTCGTGCCAAGCCATAGCTGCGTCGATAGCTGTATTAATTGTCGAAACTACAGTAGTGGTGATTCCAACAAGTTTAGCCTCGTTAGCAGCAACTCTAACTTCTAGAGCATCAATATCTGAAGCGTTAGTGTCAATAAGTGCAAGTTTAGTTTCTGGAATCAGAGTACTACCTTCTACCTTATCAACTTTATTAGCTACTAAATTACTAACATCACTAACTTTAGTATCTGCATAATCTTTAGCCTGTTTCAGAGTATTAGCTAGAGAACCTTCAGTATCAGCACTACCATTAATCTTAGCAATAGCTTTAGTATTAGTAGTAATTTTACCGTCTAATGCAGTATCAGCTGCTTCTCTTAAAGTCTTCTCTGCATCAACAGCAGCTGCAATTGCAGCATCTGCTTGAGTCTTATTGTAGTATGCAGACAGGTCAATAGCTCCACCCAGAGCATCCCATGCTGTACCAGTCCATGCCCAGTTAGTACCAGCTGGATGATTGTCATGAGCTTCCTCTACATTCCATACATCACCTGCTGCTGCATCACTAGGAAGTTCTGCATAAGTAGCTTTGGAGCCTTTGTATGAATATACAGAAGAAATTTTGCCCTCAAGGGTAGTAACTCTCTGTCCTAATACTCTACCTTGATTAGCTGACAATGCAGCAGTGGTAGAAGAAGAATTTAAGTTGTCAATAATCTCTACTGTCTGTGCAGCAGCAACGTCCATTTGTTTCCATCCGGAGTAATCTGCTTCCAGAATTTTATCTTTATCAACTAGCATATAAATTGCCTTATCAGCAGCAACGGCTACTAGCAATCCATTATATACGTAGATAGTATCGCCATCATACGGCCAAGTCTCTTTATTAATAAGTTCAGACTTATTATCTACTAAGATTCTTGGGTCTAAAGCACCTTGAAGTTTAACCTCAAAGTTGGCTGCAAATTGGAATGTACCTTTATTTCTTGCCATATGTCAAATTAGAATTTAGCGATTAAAGTTACTGAACCTCTAGTAGAACCATTGTAAGTGTAAACTGAATAAGTTACAGGTGTGGTTCCAATAGTAATCTCTTCTTCTGTCTTAGTCCAGTCACTAAGTCCTATAACTTCCATGTTACCTGATACTGTGTTCAACATTTGAAGTTGAGTGACAGCTCTTGGCAGCTTGAATACCTGTGGAAGAGTACCAGAAGGTTGTAATTCAAATCTAGGAGTAGTCATAGCTCCAGTAGAAGTATTCCAAGCAATAAGAGCTTGTTTAACCACAGGCGTACCAGAAGAAGCTGTACTTGTAGATGCATACCAAGGATATGTACCATTAAGTGTGATAGCTGAAGAGTTAACCGAACCAGCTGCAAGTGGAGTGCTATAATTGTTTCCTTTGTTATCTTTAGGTTGAGGTCCTTGCAAATAAGCTGCCTTATAAGTATAAGTAGTATTACCAAGCGTTACAGTAGTAGGCAGAGTTGTGTTAGATTCTTGTCCATTTACGAAGATAAATGAATTATCTGCATCTAAGTTACCAGACCTGTCTGCTTGTTTTGTTCCATTTAAGGTAATAGCTCCCTTATTAAGACTAGTGTTGAAGTTAGCAGCAGTAGGTGCAGTAGCTCCAACTTCTTGAGGAGTTGAATAACTCTTAAATGAGATGCTTGCAGTAGGAGCAGTAAATGTAGGATTAATAGTAGGGAACAGCAGTTCATCCCACATATAATCATATGTCTGTCCTTCCAGAGCACTTACCTTAGTTCCTTTAGCGATACCACCGACAGCATTAGGCATAGCTAAATCTTTGTCTTCAATAGCTGATGTATACTTACCGCTACCTACTTCAATCTCTGTTGTAGTGGTATCAGAGTGAGTAATGACCAGTTTGCTTTTATCAGAAGACAAGGCTACATTAGTAACGACTTTACCAGCAGCTAGAGCTCCTGTGTAAGCCTTACCATTCATAAGGATTTCATTGGTGTCTGTAGCAAAGTAAATCCCATCCTTGTGAGTAGTTTCAGCTACGTAATTGGCTTTTAACCCTCTGTAAAATTTTAATTGTGCCATAAAATTTAATGATGTTATTTAATAAATATGTTAATAGGGAGCACAGTATTATCACTGAATCTTACCTCCCCGCCAGTTATTTCACCACTGGCATTCTTATACAAATCTACTCCAGTTGGAGTTATAGTTCCATATGTTTCCCAAGTTTCTCCATTCCAAGCATAGTTAGCACCGTCATTAATAACGTTGTAAATATCACCTACTTCTGGAGCAGAAGGTAAATACATACGAGTAGCTACAGACCCCTTATATCTAATAGCTGTAGAATCAGAAGATATAAGTATATCTCCATTACCGAGTACTGACTTACCATTAATCTTCTTAATGTTAACTCCACTAA